>Ga0137375_10004767_pt1 | contig 16156 bp, 19 predicted proteins | sample SagtaG_24_FD_104936 | JGI IMG/M metagenome (GOLD analysis project Ga0137375, IMG submission 104936) | Vadose zone soil microbial communities from Sagehorn Ranch, Mendocino, California, USA - Sage1_R_113_16 metaG | ecosystem: Environmental > Terrestrial > Soil > Vadose zone | place: USA...
ACTGCAGTGGTACCCGACCCGGAGTAATGAGTCGGACACCATGCTGTTCGCTAGAACCGGTCACAACGCTACACTGTATCCCTCCCTAGCCAAATAGGCGTTCTGAACGACTACACTGTATCCGTTCAGTGGGTGGTTAAGACCTTACAGTGTAGCTTACCTAGGTGTTCGACCAGATTCAAGGTTTTCCTTGAGGAAGATGTTGAGCTCAGCTTGTTCGGAGACGGAGAGTGGGTAGACCTTACAGGTCTTGGGGTTCGCATCTGGGGTCAGCTCGACTGCGTGGTCCCAAGGCTTCATCTCGGGTAGTTCATCGAAGGAATCCTTGGAAAAAACAGAGTGGAAGTGTTGAAGATGCGGCGGGATGTGTTCGTCAAAGGTCGTCAGGGTCGAGTTTCGTCGAAAGCCTTCTGCGAGTCTTTGAGAGATCGAAGCAGTTGCTCGAATCTGTTCTGCTTCGGGGAACAACCCTGTAGCCCAGATTCAGTCACCTTCTTCAAGGGGTTTGTCATTATCGTCAAGAGGTGTTTCAAACTCCTCTTCAAGGGGGGCTTCAGACTCGAGTTCGTCTTCGGCGTCTTCGACAAAGGCAGGGAAGGGGCCAGTGTGGCATGCATTTATCTGCTGTGCCTCCTTCTTCTTCGTGTCTCACTCCATTCTCTGCTCGTCCTTGCATCCGACACAGCAACATGGTAGACATCTGGTCATCTTGACAGTGCCAGCGCGAAAGCCAATCTCAGGGTTGTGTTTCTTAAGCCAGCTGAATCTGAGGATCATGCTTTGCTTCCCCAGTCAAGTCACAGCAAGGAGGATCTGCTCTGAATGGCCTCCATAGGTCATGATCATGTCCACGACCTTGTGGATGCTCCCAGCTTCATTAGGGGTCCTGTCGATGTTATAGACTGGGATCGGCTGCGACAGCTTATGAGTCAGCAGCTTGGCATTTCGAATGAAGTCTTGGTCGATGAAGTTGCCCATAGCACCGGTATCGACCATGGCTTCGGACGAAGCTTCCTCCATCGTATCCGTAGTCTTTAGGTGGATTGGAAGCATGATGCAGTTCAGGCCAGGTTCGAGCGAATGAATCTTGAGTGTACGAGGCATCCGCTTCTCCCACTTGGGCTTGCGCAGTCGGCGAGTCATAGGAGGCGCGTTTGAAGAGTCATAGGGGGCGCGTTCGAAGTTGGTTCGATCAGCTTCGAGGTATTTGATATGTCTTTATCAATTTCCAGTTCATGAAGATCGAGAACAGAAAATCAATTGTTACTTAACAGCGGAGGCATACAATTCACCCGCTGCGTGGTACAAAATCCTCGGAGTCTATGCTATCTGGAACTTTGTCATCCTTCTCAGCACTCACTTCGGCGACGTCTATAGCTGCCAACCTATCCTTGATCTGTTTGTGGATCTCCCCGTCGTCCATGAAGCGAATGTCGAAGCAACGATCGCAGTCCTTCGCCCAATGGCCAGTTTTTCCGCAATGTCGGCAGGTGTCTGGAAGGGCCCTCACCTTCCTCGCAGTGTCGATGTCCATGGGTACTGGATTACCTGGCGTGGGGGTGGAGTGCATGAAGCGCAAAGGGAGGGTGCCCCGAGCGAGTGATGGGGTCTTCAAGTTCAAAGGGACGTAGGCTGGTTTGTGCGAAGCTTGGAAGGCTTCGTCCGCGGCACAATTTTGGTCCATCCGGACAGCGAGGTGAAACCACGCATTCGGGTCCATGTCAGAAGGCCTCCCCGTGGCCATCCCTGCAAGGGCTGTAGAGATTTGACAATCCAGACCTCGACGAAACTTGATCACAATCATTTTGGGGTCAGTATACCTCGAGTCTTCGATGAGGTCTTTGAACACATCAAGATAGTCATCAACCGAACATTTACCTTGAAAGTAGGTGGAAGTCTCCAAGGTATTCACGGCGGCGGCTTCAGTGTTGAGCGGGAGGAAGTCCTTTCGAAACTCCTCTTCGAAGTCGACCCAGTCGATGAAACGAAGGTGTCCAGACTTCGTCTCTGACTCGAACTCACGAGTCGCCCAGCAGTTGGTGCATCTGGACTTCATATATGACATTGCCCAGACAATCTTTGTTTTGTCGTCTTCAAAGGCTTCGGGGCATAGTCGAATGTAGGTTCAACAAGACGTCAGAAATGCCTTGCCTGTGTTTCGGTCTCCAGAGAAGTCAGGGAGTAGAGCCAGCTTAAGGGAGAGGTTCTTTCGACCAGTGGAAGAGGTGGTTGTGGGAGGGGGTCTGCGAACAGGACTGTGCGCATTTTCAGCCTGCGCAGAGCCAAGTCTATCGATGAGGCTTTGCAGCAGCTCATGGGTTGCTTCGTGTCGACTCTTCATGTTGTCGAAAGAGTTTTCGAGGGCGAGGACTCATCTCATGTGGACTGGTTCGTCCTCGGCCATTTCATGCGTCATTTCGATTGAGAGGTAGTCGGAATGAGCGTCAGAGAGGGAATCTTCGAAGGAGGCATGCACAGAGGCAGGAGAAGTCAAGGAGACTCCAAATTGGCCTATGGTGCTCATGGTGCTTCGAAGATCAGCTCCCCTGAGGGATTCTTTCCTACTGTAAGGGCAACTGTGGTCCGAAGAAGTGTTCAAAGTGTCGTGCGCGTTCGAGGGCTTCGAAGTGTACTAGCAGGAGATCTGAAGATGTTCAATTGTGCAACAATTAACTAGAATACATAACATACCTAGCAGGGGACCTGAAGAGGAAAGAATGAGGATCGCCCTGCTGGCACAGTCTAATATATGAACCAACATGTACGGCACAATCAAGTGTCAATCAAATAAATGTCAATCGAACATATGTCAAATGCAAACAGGAGTAAAATGAAAGGATTAAAGAAGACAGAAGGAGAATGGAAAGAGGAAGAGGTAGGTCCGAAGGTTGGAAGAGTTCGAAGGCTTCAAACATCACACGATGTTGCGGGACATCACAGGACAATATGGGACGAACGAAGTGTCTCGAGTTTGAAGCTTCAAAGACTTTGAAGTCAGTTCGAAAGGTTCGAAGACTTCATAAGGGGTTTCCCCTTACAGGCGCCATGGGGCGTGTCTGTCAGTGGGACACCTGGAAGGCCTCATCAGCTGTGCAGTTCTGGTCCATCTGAATGGCAAGCTTGAACCATGCTTCAGGGTTCGTGTCTGACAGGCGGCCAGATGCCATTCCAGTGAGGGCAGTTGCAATCTGGTGGTCAAGCCCGCAATGGAACTTGACGACAATGGTCTTCTTGTCAGTGTACCCTGAGTCATAGATGAGATCACGGAACTGGTCTAGATAGTTGTCGACTGTCTGTTTGCCCTGGAAGTACGAGGTTGTTTCCAGTGTGTTGACAGCCATGGACTCAGCATCAAGCGGGGTGAAGTCCTTTCAGAACTCCTCTTCAAAGTCAAGCCAGTTGAGGAAGCAGAGGTGGCCTTCCTTTGCTTTGAGTTCAAACTCTCTCACTGCCCATTGTGCAGTGCAGCCTGTCTTCATATAGGACAGTGCCCAGACAATCTGGGTGGCATCATCGTCAAATGCTTCGGGGCACAGGTGGATGTATGTCCAACACGAGATGAGGAAGGACTTGCTGGTGGAGCGATCACCAGCAAAGTCAGAAGGGGTAGTGGGCTTAAGGAAATTTCTCTTCCAACCAGCGAACGGAGCAGATGAAGTGTGGGTTGTCAAACGGGAGGGTTTGGCGTGTTTTGGGCCTGTGCTGGGCTGAGTCTGGATAAGATGTCCTGCAGGATGGTGTGTGTGGCTTTGTGCTGGCTGTGCAGGTCATCCATGGCACCTTCAAGGTTAATGAGGCAGCCTAAGTCAGCTGGACTGTCATAAAACATCTCTGAAGTTGACATGAGGAGTGACTGGTAGTCAGAACTAGCTGAGGAGAGGGGATGTTTGGCGGAGGCATGTGTAGAGGTGGAGGAGTCTGAGGGGAGTCCAAAGTGACCTATAGTGTGTGCAACATGTCCAAAAATTGGCTCTCTAGGGGATCCTTTTCTACTGTAAGGGCGACTGCAGGGCGAACGCTACAAGCAACAAGCTAGCAGGGGATCCAAAGACTTTAGTCATTGGTGTGGTGATCCTACAGACATACACACATAGCAGGGGATCTAAAGAGAAAAGGATAGGGATCCCTCTGCTGGCACAGCCTAATATATACAGGTAAATAAAGATATACAAAGTGTCCAAAGCAGTGTGCTAAGTCCGGTGATGTGAGACGTGGTGTGATGGTACATAAAGTGATCAAACAGTCAGAGGTGGGGGTCATGATGAGGGCGCAACAGTGGTAGGGAGAGCACGCGGGTCGGGCTTGCATATGTGCAAGTGTGCATATGACGAAGGATGCGCGAGTGCAGGCGTTGAAGGAAGTGAAGTGTGTAGGGTAAGGGTGTGCCCCTAACACATCCTGCTTGTGATACCAGAGGCGGCCGCCTGCAACAAAGAATCGAGATGCCTTCTTCAAGAAAATCTTCACTCTGCCCTTCCGACCCCTGTCCCCTACAACTCCTTCTGGAACTTCCAGTGTTTTTAAGAACATCTCAATTTTCCTCAATTCATGATCCTTCCTTTTCCTTTCCTCACTCCTCAGTAGCTCACCTTCCTCCACAACTTCCACCACTTTCCTTCCAATCGCCATCACTGATGCCATGTTAAATACTGCTGCTTCACACACCATCTTGTATCTCCACTTCTCTTCAGCCATTTAAACCAGTAAAACTTCCCTTCCAACAGATGTCACTGTTTCCACCTGAATTTCTTCACCCCCAATCTCAAAACTCCGCAACTCATCAACCACTGAAATCTAGTCCCCTCAGTGGGCTCCAGTTGTAATGAGGGCTGCCTGGATGAGTTCAGAAAGTGAGGAGAATGGAATATTTCAATGGTTGTTGGGACATACAAATTAATATACACATTGTGAATTTCAAAGTCAAAAAATGAAGGGAATCATCTCTGGTCAAGAAAAAAAAGAAAGGAATCGAATTTAATCTGGCCTGGTCATGTGACCGCATTGTGTACAATAATTATAGAAAAGGAATCTAACTGCAACCGTACCGTCTCCCCTTCAATTCATGTCCTGAGGTGACGAAAACCGGTCACATTATTGAGGGGACCCCATTGAAATGCATGGCTATGAAGCGCAAGTCCTTGACTTGGGATTGGGCATGCCGTTCAACAAATGAGATGGCGAAACTGGCGACCAACTCGGACATCCATTATTAACCCCCTTCAGGTTACCATGCGAGGATGATGGAGGGAATGCGGGCGGGCACTACTCTGTCAGGGCTGATTCGACATTAGCTGGTGTCCTCCAGACGAGATCATGCCCATCTCATGTTCAGCTGGATATGCGGTGCCAGTCATCATATTCGCTGCGGTCCTGATGGTTGATTCCGTGTCGCGTGGCTAAAGTATCCAATATATGAATCCCTCGAATTGGCAAATGGTGGAGGACCTACTGCCTCTGTAAGGGGAAGCTTCAGTATACTATTCATAAGTCAAGGGGTGGTGTTGCATCATCGGATTTGGCTGTTAGACCTATGCCTGTCGGATTCTGAGGAGCAGGCGGCAAAGTGCTGCTACTGGGACCAAGGATCATCCCCATGGGCCTCCCGAGACCACGTAAACCCGATGAGAAAAGGGTGAGGACCGTCCCCAAAATGGAGGCGGACCTCCAAACGGTATGGTAAGACGAAGGGATTCGGTGATTTTAAATTCAAGGTTGTGAGTAATATCCATGACAGAGAGCATAGCAAGGCTTTTAGGTTGGAGGCCGCGGGAGCGACGATATCGCGATGTCGTCGGCGTTTCATAGACTTGTGTACTCCAAAGAAGTAGTGGTTGGAGTAGTAATGGTACATCGATTGGTGGCGGAGAATGCGTCGGACTGCGGCATAGTTGTAACAGATGATGATGAAAAATATGAAAAACGGTACGCACTGGGTTGAGGTAGTTCGAGCGCTCTACGCAGTTCTACCGTAAGCTGTGTATGGGAAAAGAAAGGGTGAGCAAAACCTTGCCGAATGTTGAAATTAAACACACTACCTTCCACAAACTCCAAATACCGTCCTCGTCTGCTTTGCGATGATTTGTAATCTCATATGACCGTTTCCGAGAGGCAAGTTGGAGAAATTTGACCCTACGTTTTGTCATCTCCTTTTGGAGGTACTGCATTTCAGGATGGACGGCTGAAAAACACAAGCACTTAAATTCTGAGTAATGGAAACAGAACAAAACTTACAGGTTTGCATCATGTTCTCTTCCCAAACCAATATCCTTATCTTCTCGACGTACACCCCTCTCTCGCATGGCAAATTTGAGCTCAATAGACGCCAATACGTCCAATGCTTCCGCCTTGTGTGCGGGCAGAAGCTCGATCTCCTGGTCTTCGAGACACCGTCAGGCGAAGGTCCCTCCTCCTTTTCCTTTCGTCCTCCTCATTCTCATTCTCATTCTCGTTGTCCTCTTCTTGTTCATTTTCGTCTCGACATCTTGTTCTTGTTCTTCGTCTACACCTCCTTCTACTTCAGGATCAGCCAGCTGGTCTTCTCCTTCTCCTTCGCCAGCGTCTTCCTCAACCTCCTCTTCCTCAACTTCCAGATCCACATTTTTATCCACATCGTTCATATCGTCCGCGTCCACTTCCATTCCTTTGGTATCATCATTTAGACGGCAGCTTCCAACGAGGTGTCAATCTTCAGGTCAAGAGGTGGCTTTTTGGAGCTGGGGCTTCCTGATGATTTGCCAAGCCGCCTCCAATCGTCCGAGGCCTTCTTAGATCTCGGTAGTGCGAGTCGCGTGCTCTTGTTTCTAATAGGTAGGTTGAGGCTCATAGGTTCCTCGTCTCTGTCAGAATTCTCGGGAGATGTTCTCGAACGTGATGTGGTCGGAGTCGCTTCCACACCAGATGGGGTATTAGCAGACAACGGAGGAGGTTCATGAATGGGTGATTTTTTTTGGTGGTCGATGGTGAGAAACGTCGGACTCTTGGTTTCTGTGGTGTTTTCGATGGAATCGGCAATGGCGGCAAGAGCTGCGAACGCAGCAGCTGTAGGATTTATGGTGGCAATGGAGGATATTACAAGATTCAGACCCAGAAGATCACCGCCATCGGTGGAATCCAATTCTTCAGGTCCTGAAACATACGGAGGAACAGTTGAAGGTCCACCAGCACGCGCCAGGGTAGAAGTATGGACAGTTGAGGGAGCAACCCCAGTGAGAACCGGCGCCGAGGTGGTCTGAAGTGATCTGGGTGATTCTGTGATTTCCGTTGCCTGCTGAGTTTGAAAGCGGCAGACCAGATTCGTCTGGCGCATTCTGAGGATTACCGAGAACAGTGAACACGCCGCACATCTGATTGTTACTACACTTTCAAGTTACTACGGTGACCAGGTCTACATAGCCTTATCCATCCTACAAGCCTCCGAATTGGCTTTTATACTACATGTCCTCCGACAAAGTTCCATGCTATTGTAACAGATGCAGGGGAGGACTTGTTTCCAAACGAACTGAGCGAGAACATCGCAATGGACCAGTTGTCCGGCAACAGAAACGAATCACCAGACGAAAACGACAGAGAACGACTAATGGTATGGGTTTCTATCATGCATACTATCTCGACTTTGAACTAATGCTTTGGCAGACGAAGAAATACTAGGAGATGACCCGATGGTCGATGACCAAACCACTTGGAAGCAAGACAATGTGTGTTTGCCTACCGAACTTTTAGTGATATGGAGACATTAACGTTCTGTTACAGGAAACAAATTTGGAGAATTCTCAGGAAGGAATGTCGCGGTCTCTGCCACCTCACGTATCGGTATGTCAACTTATTTCAGACATCCGCAAGTTGATGAAGTCGTTCAGGATTTCGAATATGCCCATTCTGAGCCGGAAGAGGTTGGATTGAAGGAATCCGGTTCGCGTGATGAGGATCGCGTGAGCGTTTCTGGACTTAATGTAAGTATCGGAGTATACTTTTGGTCGTTACTTGTTAGTAACATTTATTTAGGATCGAAAACGAGACCATACTTTGCCAGAGAATATAGATATGGCTGGTAGCGCCAAAGGAGTACCAAATTTCAATGAAGAAATTACAGATTCGGAGTCAGCGGATTCAGATGGCGGTGACGACAAGGATGATACGGAAGAGGAAGAGATTGAAGTCAGATTGTTGGCTGCGATGGCCACTCGATTTGCAGCTGTGGTCCAAGTCGAGGAAGAAGACGTCGAGGCTTTTGGTAATGCCGATGAAAACGCTCTCGAAGGTGGTGCTGATGGAGACCCTCTCGTCAACGAACATGTTGTAGAGTCGCATATCGAGAATGTTCGCATCGTACAACAATACATCCAGGAAATATCATCCGCTACATTTGATAATGGCAATCTGGATGAGGACGTCGTTGAGAGGCTGAGAAACCCTCTAGAAGGCGAGGTCGACCTGTCAGACCCTGATATTCGTCTTTCACTCGACATATTTCTGAGCTGTTCTCATGCCTCAGAGGCAACATATATCTCCATATGCGATGCAATTAGGCGGCGATTTCCTGATACTCAAATATTGTCACACCACCTTGCCAAGAAGACACTCGAGAGGCTGACTGGGGTCGTTTCGGTACTTGATGACATGTGTGTCAACTCCTGTCACGCTTTCACCGGTCCTCTCAAAGATTGTATAACATGTTCTGAATGTGGTGAAGCCAGATATCACGATGCTGCACCTGGACAACAGCCGAAAGCTCGTCAGCAGGTCTGTACGATTCCTTTAGGTCCACAAATTCAAGCCCTTCGAAGATCAAAAACCGGAGCCATCGCGATGCGTTACCGAGATCGCAAGACACAAGAAATTCTCGAAGATAATGATCAAGACCCCATTTACGATGATATATTCTCAGGTTCCACTTTCTTGGCTTTCTTGGACTTTGCAGAACGTGTTCAGCTTGGGCCGCATGACACCACTGTGACCTTTTCTCTCGACGGCGCTCAGCTATACCAAAATAAGAAATCAGATACTTGGATTGCAATTTGGATTATCAACGACTACCATCCGAATACTCGATACAAAAAAAAACATGTTCTCCCTGCACTTGTAATTCCGGGACCAAACAAGCCCAAGAACATCGACTCCTTCGTGTACCGCAGCTTTCATCATCTCTCTGCTCTCCAGCACGAGAACGAAAGCAAAGGCCTAAGAGTCTGGGATGCCTATGCTGAGGAAACAATCCTATCGCGTATTTTCTTTCTATTTGGAACTGCAGATGCTGTTGGCTTAACCGAGATCGATGGCCGTGTTGGACACCACGGCACTCATGGCTGTAGGGTGAGCTGTGGCATGAAGGGGCGACATAAACCGAATAGCGGTCATTATTGTGCTGCACACCTTCGTCCTAGTGGCTCTCTTATTGATGACAACAACCACCCTGATTATAATTTCCGAGCACAACCAAAACTCCCGTCGGTTGAATTATACCAAATTAATCTAGAGAAGGTCATTGCTTCACGAAATCAAACAGACTACGAGCATAACCGAAAACTCACCGGAATCAGCAAACCCTCGATATTGAGCGGTTTGAGCCCCGAGAGAGCGCTTCCTGTACCGTCTTGCTTCACGCTCGATCTCATGCACCTTCTCTTCATCAATCTTGGTGAACTCCTAGTGCCTCTCTGGCGTGGAACTCTTTCTTGTGATTCCTCCGATGATAAGAACACATGGAACTGGGCAACACTGACCGGAAATACATGGTTGGAGCATGGGAAACTCGTTGCCGATGCCAAAAAATATTTTCCGTCATCCTTTCATCGACCTCCACGAAACCCTGCTGATAAAATCTCAAGCGGATACAAGGCAACAGAGTATTTCCTCTATTTGTTTGGACTCGGACCTGCTCTATTCCGCACCGTGCTTCCAAAGGAATACTGGCAGCATTTCTGCAAGTTAGCGCATGCTGTCCGAATCATCACACAACGACGGATTTCTCAGGCACAAGTTCGTGAGGCACACTATTATCTCACGCAATTTGTTGAAGGATATGAGCACATGTATTATCAACGGCGCATGGATTGGCTTCACTTTTGCCGTCCTTGTATCCATGCTTTGCTTCATGCAGCTCCAGAGATAACCCGAGTTGGACCTGGTGCATATCTCACCCAGTTCACAATGGAGCGCGCCATTGGCGATCTGAGTGGAGATATTCGCCAGCCTTCAAATATTTATGGCAACTTGTGTCAAATCGCACTTCAACAATCTCAAGTCAACGCATTGAAGACTTTGTGTCCCGAATTCGATCCTAATTCCAACCCATCTCTTCCAACATATTCGATTGATATTGGAAACGGTTATGTTTTCCTCCGTCCTAGGGACAAAAGAGCCGTTAATCTGTCTGGTGCTGCATGTGAAAAGGTAGACAACACAATTGGCAGAACTAAAATTAGGCGATGGGGGCGACTTCGATTGCCCAACGGACAAGTTGCTCGCAGTCGATACAAGGAAGAAAGAAGTACATTATCAAACCAACGGATATCAAGAAATATCAAGGTATTTTCCATTATCCTCACTGATCCAGCCACACTGAGTTTCACACAGTTTCGTGTAAACAATGAAGTCAAATTCGGCGAGGTTCTGTTCTTTTTTCTAAATGAAACATTGGAAAACACCGACTATTATGCACTTGTCTCCTTGTACGGTCCCCCAATGCAGACCTTCTCAAAGAATCAAGCCACGCACTACAAGCCTGTCCTTACTACGGTGATGATGATATGTGTGTCATTCGCATTGCATCTATCCTTTCAGTTGTCTCGATGCAACCACTTCCAATATCTCCTGATGATGTTGGTTTGGATAATCACTGGTTTGTGATAGAAAAGTCGGGTTTAGATGACACGGAGCTTACTGGATATGTTGATGCACTTAATGAAGGAAATTGAGTAGATATTTGACCGCACTTTGTATTCAAGTTGTATTGTACTTTCGAGGACTTGTCGAGGACTTTGTAATTTTGGATCGCGATGTAAATATGTACCAACAACGCGTCGCGTCTGACTCACCCGTGTTGCATTCAAGTAGTCTTGTTTCTTGGACTACAAATTCGATGGCCAACACATGGCAGCCAGATTTTGCCTCTATGAATTCCTTCGCATTTTCTTCAGATTCAACTAGGGATCCGAGTCTGGCAATGTTTTCAGGTACCAGTTCGTTTACCTCTTCGGCACCCCAGGTAAATGATCTTTTTTTTCTTTCAATATTGTGACTTTCAAGTTTCATCCCTCCAGATGGGTGGTCTGAGTGGACGTGGGCCAGATCCACATGCGCTCCATATTATACGGCAAGCAACTCATGGAGACCTCATGCAGGCGGGAAATAGTGCATATATGCAGGTTTTCTACTCGAAAATGCAACTAGAAGGCCAACTATCTACTCAAGGGTGAGCTTTTCGTTACACTGTCGAGCATATATACTATTTTTTTTCAGTACTGTCATTAAACAGCTCGAATGGATGATCCAGTCGTTCAAGGATTCGAAAACGACCCAAAGAGTGGATCCGATTGTTCCATCCATGCCGCAGCCCCAACTGCAATCCCTTCCACTGCAAATTCCTCCATCGCCTCCTCTTGCTAGTCGCGACGAGTTTCGGAGTGCCACGTTTTGGACATCCGAGTCATGGCAAGAGTATTGTGGCAGACACACTGATCTACCGAAACTTGGGTTTGTTACAGATGAAGACGGCCAATTCGTTGGATCAAATCGTTTGAAGAATATGTCCGAGACGGCGAAAAAGCTTTGGGCTCACCTCCATCACTACCGACTTGCCCCAGCTACATGGCGCCTCATTTCTCAGCAAGCGTACGAATACTACAGCAATAGCATGCGTGCAGCCTTTGTCGAATTTCGCTTTTGTGATAATGATTGGAAAGTATCGTTGTTTGGTTCAATCCGCTTCCCTGATTGGTCAAACGGTCCTCGTGCATCCGGAAAATTGACACGTTGAGCACCGAGTTCTTTCCTCTCTTTTCATGCTGATCTCTCTAGGTGCTATCCCATCGATTGATACACATGCCAGCACCAGCCAACGCAAGCGACAACATGAAAAATTCGAGGGCACCAAGAGTTCGAGCAAGCGCCCACGCAAGGATATTAAATCATCAAATGCCATCGTTGATCTTACAACCGATACTGACTGTCCTGCAGCGCAAAAACCGGCTGTAACCTCTGGTGTGCTGTCAACCGAAACTCGAGCATCCCCTCCACCGCCAAAACCACGGCCAGTAGTGATCACATCCAGTGGTATGGTGCTTATAATCTACTATACTACTTTCGCTAATTGTGTTTCAGTATCTGCTACTACAGAAATGACAGGTACACCAGAATCTGTGGACACGTCGACCGGAAATCCAGCTGTCACGGTTGTGTTGCAGGTTGCCAAGGATCCAGGCATGGCAAGTACGTCAACTACAACCCCCTCTGAGTCGCCATCGCAAAGCGTTCAAAACTCCATGGATGGCCCGGTCGAGATTCACGGAGACCTTTCGACCATGGGATCTATCACTCAAGAAGCGGAGGAGATTTTGCCCAAGGTAAGTGTGTTTTAAAAATTGGTTGTCGCCCCTGTCCTCATATTTTTGTAGCTTGTCATTTTACCTGAGCCCACAGCTGCGCAAGACAATTCCATACGTGCTGGCCCAACGGCTATTCTTCAAGACAATGCTCCAAGCCATGTTACACGCAAACGAAAAGTAAGATTCCAAATTCCATGGTACGACGTGTTCTCACCAATTATGCAGACCGACGCAGCTTTGTATTGTCAACGCATACATAATTACCCTGGTATACTCACTATTCATTCTTCTTAGCGACGAACTTGAGATACCGAGGCGGTACCTTATACACCACCATCAGCCGATGATGTGGCAAAAGCAAAGCTGAAGAAACCTGCTCGAAAACCTGTACCTAAGCCGACTGAGGCCAATACTGCCAGGTATGTGCCGTAAATTGTGATGACCGTAATTTGACCCACCTCTATCAATTTGAAGGAATCTTTTTCTCATCGATTTCCGTGATCAACATGGTGACGACGCGACAGCCGAAGATTTCAACGGAGCTTGGAAGAATATTAGTGTTGATAAACTCACGGTACCTTGTCCCTTTCAAATTGCATCGTAAACTTAAACTGACCCTCGATTTGCAGGAATATCAGGCCCGTGTCAATGCCATGAGAAAGGCCAAAGCAAGGAGTGCCAAAAAGACGACCATTGCAAGCACGTCAGCCGCGACTTAGGATACCCATTTGGTGAGTTGTTCTCGTTGTGTATTTTCCTTTGGACTTACTAGTACATTATGCTCGTGAGGCAGGGTGGGGGGTGGGGCAGGCAGATCAGCCCAGATGGATTCAGACAGCTCCAGAAGCGATCAGAAATAAAGCAACGAAATTGTATTATTATGACCTCAGAATAGACCAGATTGTCACAGTTATCTACAGAATGGTTCGGATAGCAAAGCAATAGGAACCAGATTTCTGAATTATGCGCGGCGAATTTGTGTTTCCCTGCTGGTGCTGTCCGACACTTCAGTAGTCGTCAGATGTTCTCAGAATGGCCCGGTCCATCTCGGCGCCGGTTCTCACTGGGGAGCAACGATAGACGGCAAGGCCACGGCATGGATACGGCATAAGCTTTCGTTTGATACGAGTGGTTGCTGAGGTGACGGCGAACAACGTCAATGATTGCGAGTGCCGCCCTCCAGGTCTATGTAATCACGTAGGCAGCCTGAGTACTAGTCCACAGTGGCGTGTACACTTTTTCACCGATTTGGAATGTTGGAAAATTACCGACAAAGGATTTGATCTCAGCTTAAAATTTCTTCATGCCAACCACCACTAGCACTGCCCACCCCCCACCATCAAGCATCGTATCTTATCAACTGCGAAGGACATTCTTGGAAAGATAGGGACGGCCGCCCACACAGGCAAGCATTTTCGTTTTCTTCTGTCATTTTTTTCAGTATCTTTCGATGCGACAAGGAGGGATTCCCCCCCCCTCGTCGTTTTCTTTCTCTTCACCGTAACGAGGAAATATTTCCCCCGTCTTTTTCTTTCCTTTTTGAACGCGACAAGGAGGGATATTCCTTCTCGCCCTTCCTGCTTTGTCTTTTGCAACGCAACCAGAAGGGAAAACCCTTCGTCGTTGTTTTTTCTTTTGCCGACGAGTAGGATTCCCTCGCTATTTGTTTTTGTTCTTTTCAATGCAACAAGGAGGGTCCTCTTCATCCTTTTCTTATGTTTGGATGCAGCCCTTTTCGTGAAGATAACTCTGGTAGCATAAAATACGTAGGATATACAGGATAGGATACAGGATAGATTACAGGATAGGATACAGGATAGATTACAGGATAGATTACAGGATAGGATAGGATACAGGATAGGATAGGATACAGGATAGGATAGGATACAGGATAGGATAGGATACAGGATATGGGATCTGGGATAAATACAAACTGATTTTGTGTCTTATATCCTAGGCCTCGAATTTCACATGGGAACATCACATGTGATGAGGACGACGGGCGCACCCAGGTTTGTGCGACCAGCAACCCCATGTTTGTATATGCCCGCGGGGCCTGTTTGGGTCACCAGGCGGTCACACACTTATCCGCCAATTGTTGCCTGCCATTCGACTGATCACATTCGGAAATTGGCCCGTCATCAATGTGAATACGGACGTGAAGAGAACAAGTGTAGCAAATCCTGAGCAGTGACTATTTCGAAACAGTTGAAAGAGGTTTGGCCGACGGTTCAGGGTTATGCCTGAAGAGTACGGGAAGGCAAAGGAAGCGCTGATAGTCTGCCATTCATCAGAATCGCAGTCGAAACAGGAAGGATCGCAGCACACGCTTACTGTCAAATTTGAAGAGCCTTCACTAACCATCGACGACGAGCTCTCATTCTGGCGCTTAACAGACAAACACTTCCAACTGCCCCTTTTCTCCTTTCTCCTCTCCCGTCTCTTCGAAGTAGCCATTGGCGGTACACACACCACCTTCATCAACCAGTACAGTGCCAATGTACTCACCATTGCCGCCCTCCGACGGCATATTCCTCCCTTCAAAATATCTAGACGTAGCCGGTACTTGGACTCGCCGAATGTACACAATTGCAGTCGAGAGGGTGGCATAAGACCCAACAAGAAGACCAAATGTTCTTTGACGCCTCTGCATCCCCCGCCACACTCGTCCAGACCACCGTCAAAGACGGAGAAGACGCGAGACTCCCAATAAGCACCACTTCGGGTCGCAGCTCGTGGTATTTAGTACGTTTCGTTTCGTCTTATCTTATCCTAGAAATTTCATATTTTTGGTTCCACAACCGAAAAAAATCACAAAATCAACCCACCTTCCTAACCTAGCTCCCAACTCCGAATCCAAAGGAACTCTCAAGCCACCCGCTCTCCTCACTGACAATGCCCAAATGCGCCTGACGCAGAGAACGAGAAGGTTATGGATGCAATTAGGGCATCGTAGTAACCTATGAAATCTCCGTCATGCAGCTTTGTGATGGATTATCGTCCTTGATAATGGAAGTAGGAAGAAGGCTCGTTCGAAGAGCTGATGAGCAAGAGTGGTGTCTTTGCGAGTTTGGGCGAGTTGATTTTCGGGTTCGTACCATGTCTATGTCTTTCTTTTGCATGGATGGTTAGATGGACAGAATCTTTCATTAATTTTAGGGTGAGACAGCGTATCCTGTCTTGAGGATCTCTTTTGTTATCTCTGTCTTGTTAGGCCTTTACTAGACGGAAGTATCACAAGTTGGGCTGACAAAACAGTTTGAGCGCTTCCTCAACCCAGAAAATAGCCGGTTTATACGATGTAGACAACGCAACGCCCGAGCAGACTGGTCTCAGGATCGGTGGAGATGCTGTCAGAAAGAGCCATTTAGTAAGCATTCAATCACAAATTCTGCAACCTTATGAAGAGGTTCGTCGGCGTCACTAGGTGAGCGACAAGTGAGGAGGTCGCTGCCGGCGCCTTCGGAAATGTTTAAAAAAACTAGACATTTGATTTTGACAAATGCGGAGTGGTCAAATGGCTACAAGCTATACATATTTACCACGAATAACGGTATCAAGGATGAATACTGTCATATGTGAGGCAAAAAATGGGCCCAGTTGATCGCATAGAA
>Ga0137375_10004772_pt1 | contig 16146 bp, 9 predicted proteins | sample SagtaG_24_FD_104936 | JGI IMG/M metagenome (GOLD analysis project Ga0137375, IMG submission 104936) | Vadose zone soil microbial communities from Sagehorn Ranch, Mendocino, California, USA - Sage1_R_113_16 metaG | ecosystem: Environmental > Terrestrial > Soil > Vadose zone | place: USA...
ACGGTTTGCACCGCCGCTGGACCGATCCACCAGTTCGTAAAGTACTGCTGGCCGATTGCCCACAGGTTACTGGTGAACCAGTAGAGGACGAGACCGCTGGGCGCCCGCAGGAACATGAAGCTGAACATCAGCGGCATGAACATCATGACTTTCTGCTGCGCCGGATCGGCTGACGTCGGCGTAATCTTCTGCTGCCAGAACATCGTCGCGCCCATCATGATCGGCGTGATGTAGTACGGATCGGGCACGGACAGATCGTGCAGCCACAATCCGAAGCTGGCGCCGCGCAATTCGATCGACTGCGACAGCAACGAGTAGAACGCAAACAGCACCGGCAGTGTCAGCAGCATCGGCACGCAGCCGCTGGCTGGATTCACGCCGCGTTCGCGATAGAGGTTCATCACCTCCGTATTCATTTTCTGGCGCGCGGGATCGGTGACCTTCAGCCCGGCGTAGCGGTCCTGGATCGCCTTCAGCTGCGGCTGCAGCTGCTGCATCTTGCGCATCGAGACCACGCTCTTGTGGCGCAGCGGAAAGATCGCGAGATTGATCAGGATCGTGAGGCCGATGATCGACCAGCCGTAGTTGCCGACAAACGCGTGGATCCACTTCAGCGCGCTGAGCAGCGGCACCGCAAGAAACCCGAACATCCCGTAGTTGATCGCGCGAACGAGCTCGCCGTCGACTGACTTGAGCAGCTCGAATTGCTTCGGGCCGACGAAGAACCGGATGTTCTGCGGCGGCTGCGCGAACCGAAGCGTCTGCGACAGGAGCTGCCGCTGTGTGGTGGTGTCGGCCACCGGCAGTGCCACGGCATGAAACTCCGCGCGTGCCTTGCCGGGATTCACGGCTGCCGCGAGGAAATAATGATCATCGATGCCCACGAACCGGAACTGCCCTTCGTGCACCGGCTGATCGCCGAGTTTGGCCGCCGCGATCCGCGTGACCTTTCCGTCGTGGAAGATCGCCTGCGGCGGCTGGACGTAGTTGCCGGTGAAGAAACTTCCGCCGCTTGACGTCGCGCCGATGTCGCCAAGTCCCGGGCCCCACGCCACCGACGGGTTCATCGCGGTGCCGCCGTTTGTGACAGCCGCGGAGAAGTTCACGATGTAGTCGCGCGGCTCGAATCGAAATTCCTTGCGCGCGTGAAGACCGGACGCATCCTCGAATTCGAAGACGAGGGTCGCCGCCCCCTTCGTGGCATCGACGTGTCCGCCCGTGTCGCCAGACACGCGATAGATGGCCGAGTCGAGGCGCTGCGTGATCTGCTCGTCGTCCACCTGGAGCGAAAACGGCTTGGGCTGATTCGCGGGAACGGCGGACGGAACGAGATCGAGAGGCTCGCCGCGGTCATTCTTGTATTCCTTGAGCCGCCACGAGAGCACGCGCCCGCCCTGGTTCGAGAGGGTGGCTTCGACCGTTGCCGTGTCGACGATGATGCGCCGTTCGCCGGCCTCGGTCGTGACGGCTGCCGGCGCCGGCGCCGCAGCGGGCTCCGTTGAGGCGGGCGGCGGCGCGGGGGCTGGTGTTGCGGCCGCAGTGGATGCCGGTGCGGTGGCTGGCGCGCCTGCAGGCTGGACCGCGGGCGCCTGCTGCGGCTGCGCCGGCGGCACAAAGAACGTCTGATACGCGTACAGCACCAGAAATGAGAGAAACACCGCGATCAGGACCCTGCGTTCCATTGACTCTTTCTAGGCCCGGGGAACCGGGTCGAACCCATGCCCCCCGAAGGGGCGACAGCGGACGAGACGGCGAAGCCCGAGCCAGACGCCGCGTGGCGCCCCATGCAGCGTCACGGCCTCGGACATGTAGTCCGCGCACGACGGCTCAAACCGGCAACATCCCGTAAATAACGGTGAAATCAGGAGTTTATACCCGCGAAGCAGGGCGAGAACGATGTGTGCGCTCGGGCCTGCGCTGACTCGCGCCTGGACGCGGACGCTCGCGGCGGTGGCGCTCGAGAACGGCGTGGTAATCGGCTTCGAGGCTGGCGAAGGGGGCATCGAGCATTTCCCGGCGCGGCACGACGACGATGTCGAGACCGGCGGCGACTTTATGGCGCCTGAACATCTCTCGGGCGAGACGCTTGGCGCGGTTCCGTTCGACGGCCGACCCGAGTTTCCGCGTGGCAGCCACACCGAACCGCGGCGCGGTTCCGCCATTCGGCAGCACGAACAGTGTCATGAAGCGGCCATGGATCCGAGCGCCCTCTTTGTAGATGCGCTCGAATTCGGGCCTGCGGCGGATGCGCTCGGCAACCGCCAGACCTAGCCCGCTCATGCCACGCGACCTTACCGTTCGTCGGCGACGGTGAGCCGCTTCCGGCCCTTTGCACGGCGTCGCTTGAGGACGATGCGGCCGTTCTTGGTCGACATGCGGATCCTGAAGCCGTGCGTCTTCGCGCGGCGGCGTTTATTCGGTTGGTAAGTGCGCTTGCCCTTCATGATCTCCTGTTCGCGTAAGCGGAACTTTCAATACTAGTCGTGGCTCGTCTGGGGTGTCAACGCGAGGATCGATTTCGGAGACGTGCTACAGTCGCGCGTCCTGTGTCGAGGGTAGCGATTCGGATGGCCACGATGGGCTGATTCGGTTTGTCCCCCAAGATTTCCACAACTGTGGAAAACACTGTGGAAAAGCGGGATGAGGCGGGCACTCTCATCGGGAACCCGCGATTTTGGGCCGGTTTTTGCGCGGCGGCGCCCTGAAAGAGGCGGTTTTACGCCATTCCCGCGTCGTTCGTGTCATATCGCCGGATCGATTCTCTGCTGTTTTTGCCTGGTCATATCGTGATGGATGCCAGTATCTGGGACCAAATCCTCACCCGGATCGAAACCAAGGTTAACCGGCACAGCTTCTACACCTGGTTCAAGCCGACGGCGTTTGTCGCTGACAGCGGAACGTCGATCACGGTACGGGTGCCAAATTCGCTCTTCAAAAACTGGCTCACCAAGCATTACTCGCTCGTACTCTCGGAAGCGCTGGTCGAGGTGCGGCGCCCTGATGCGTCCCTGATCTTTGTCGCCGAGGGGGCGGCGCTGCCAGTCATGGACGAGATCGAGCTGCCCGTCACACCGCCCGAGCTCGAGGTGTCCGTTCCGGTTCCGTCGACGACACCAGCCGGGCTCAACCTCCGTTACACGTTCGACACCTTTATCGTCGGTCCGTCGAATCAGTTTGCGCATGCCGCGTGTCGCGCGGTTGCCGAGGCCCCGTCGCGTTCGTATAACCCGCTGTTCATTTACGGCGGAGTAGGCCTGGGCAAGACGCACCTGATGCACGCGATCGGTCAGTACGTGCTCCAGCACGATCCGGGTTTGAAGCTCACCTACATTTCGTCCGAGCGCTTCATGAACGAAATGATCAACGCGCTTCGCTACGATCGCATCCTTGATTTCCGTGAGCGCTATCGCAGCGTCGACGTGCTGCTCGTCGACGACATCCAGTTCGTCTCGGGCAAGGAAGGCACGCAGACCGAGTTCTTCCACACCTTCAACGCGCTGTACGACGCGCAGAAGCAGATCGTCCTCAGTAGCGATCATCCGCCTAATGAAATTCCCGCCCTTGAAGAACGGCTTCGCTCGCGGTTCGAATGGGGATTGATTGCAGACATCCAGCCGCCGGACATCGAAACGAAAGTTGCAATTCTAAAGAGAAAAGCCGAGTCCGAAGCGGTTCCGCTGCCCGATGCCGTTGCGATGTACATCGCGGGACGTATCAAGTCGAACATCCGCGAGCTCGAAGGGTCGCTGATCCGCCTGATCGCCTACGCCTCGTTGACCGGTCGCGAGATCACGTTGGACCTGACGCAGGAAGTGTTGAAGAACGTCATCGACCAGGACGGCCGGGCGGTCACCATCGAGTCGATTCAGAAGTTCGTGTCAGACTATTACCAGCTCAAGATCGGCGAATTGAAATCGCGGAATAACTCCAAGTCGATTGCGATGCCTCGCCAGATTGCGATGTACCTGTGTAAGAACCTGACGCACGCGTCGCTTCCAGAGATCGGCCGCAGCTTTGGGGGGAAACACCACTCGACCGTCATCCATTCGATCAAGAAGGTCGAATCGATGCGAAAAACGAACGAAGTTTTCAACAGCCTCATCACGAATTTCCTTGAATCATTTCACTGAATCCGAAGCGGTCCACAGGCCAGGATCCGCAACTCATGTGCATGCTTTCCGGGATCAAAAACCGCACAGCTTCCACGCAGGTCGTCCACCTCGAAAGCCTGGAAATATCCACACCGTAAATTATTGATAGTCAAGCACTAACCGGCGTATTAAGTGTTTTGCACAGCACCTTATATTCTGTATAATTCTTTATCTCTTCTTCTTTCCTGTTAACAGGATCCGTTCAGCAGCGGACCCCCGCTCCGCCGCCGAGGTCACCACAAGCCTATGGAACTCGTTGTCCGGAAGAATGAGCTTCTGCGAGAACTTCAACTTTTCCAGGGCATCGTGGAACGGAAGAACACGATTCCGATTCTGGCGAACGTGCTTATTGAAGCCAAAGGGAACGAAATTCTCATGCTCGCGACCGATCTCGAGGTCGCGCTGAGAAGTCGCTGCACCGCCACGGTCGCCAAGAGTGGTTCACTCACGCTGCCCGCGAAGAAGCTTTTCGAGATCGTGAAGGCGCTGCCGGAAACGGACGTTCGCATCGAGGAAGACAAGAACGGCGTGAAGGTCGCCGCCGATCGTTTCGACTCGCGGATGCAGACGCTGCCCCGTGAGGATTTTCCGACGCTCCCCGACGGAACCGGTAAGGGCCGCGCATCGCTGCCGCGCAACCCACTGAAAGAAATGGTCGCGAAGACGCAGTTCGCGATCACCGGCGAAGACACCCGCTATTTTCTCAACGGCGCGAAGTTCGTGCTGAAGCCCGACAGCCTCACGCTCGTGGCAACCGATGGTCATAGGCTGGCGCTCGTCGAGGTGAAGCACGACGTTGGCATCACCCAGGAGATCGGCGTGATTCTGCCGAAGAAGACGCTGCTCGAGCTGGGCAAGCTCCTCGCCGAAGGCGAGGGCGACATTCTGTTCGAGAGCGGCGAAAACCACCTGTTCTTCGAGGTGGGGGGGCGCATGTTGATTTCGCGGATGATCGATGGACAGTTTCCGGCGTACGAGCGCGTCATCCCGAAGGGCAACGACAAGGACATCGAATTCGAGCGGGAGCGGCTGACGAACGCGGTCAAGCGTGTGGCGCTGCTCTCGAACGAACGATCGCGAGCGGTGAAGTTCGAGATCGAAAAAGGCAAGGTTGAAGTGACGTCGAGCAGCTCCGAATTCGGCGAGGCGCGCGAGCAGATCCCCGTCGACTACGCGGGCACGGCGATGACCATCTCCTTCAACGCACAGTACGTCCTGGACTTTCTCAACGTCGTCGAGACCGACATTGTCTCGCTGTCGCTCAAGGACGAAGTCAGCCAGGCCGTGATGAAACCCGTCGGCGCGCAGGGTTACGACTACACCTACGTGATCATGCCGATGAGGATTTGATTTAAGGACACGAGTGGAACATCCGGAACAGCAGGACCAGCCGACCGAAGCTCACCTCACACCCGATACTCCTCCCGCTGCGGGTCCGAACGGGAACGGCTCAGTCGACGAATACGGCGCAGATTCGATCAAGGTTCTCGAGGGCCTTGAAGCGGTGCGCAAGCGCCCCGCCATGTACATCGGATCAACGGGCGCGCCGGGTCTCCACCATCTCGTGTACGAGATCGTCGACAACTCGATCGACGAGGCGCTCGCGGGCTACTGCGACCAAATCAACGCCACGATTCACATCGACAACTCGATCACGGTTGTCGACAACGGCCGCGGCATTCCCACGGATCGGCACACGAGCGGCAAGTCGGCGGCGGAAGTCGCCTTGACGGTGCTGCACGCGGGCGGCAAGTTCGACAACGACAGCTACAAAGTGTCCGGTGGCCTCCACGGCGTCGGCGTGTCAGTCGTGAACGCGCTGTCGGAGCGCCTCGACCTCGAAATCTGGCGCAACGGGCAGGTGTACCAACAAAGCTACGAACGGGGCGTGCCGATCGCGGATCTCGAGGCGACTGGCACCACGCAGCGGCGCGGCACGAAAGTCACGTTCAAAGCCGACCCGCAGATCTTTGAAACGGTCGAATACAGCTTCGACACGCTGGCGCAGCGGCTTCGCGAGCTGGCCTTCCTCAACGGCGGAATTCTCATCACCATCGACGACGAGCGCGACGGCAAGAGCCATAAGTTCCAGTACGAAGGCGGCATCGCGTCCTTCGTCCAGCACTTGAACAAGAACAAGGCGGTCGTCAACGACAACCCGATCTTCATGAAGGGGAACAAGGACGGCATCGACGCCGAAATTGCCCTGCAGTGGAACGACGGGTACTCGGAGTTGGTGTTCTCCTTCGCCAACAACATCAACACCCACGAGGGCGGCACGCACCTGTCGGGGTTCCGCTCGGCGCTGACGCGGACGATCAACGCGTACGCGGCGAAGAGCAACCTCGCCAAGGACCTGAAAGACGCGAGCATCAGCGGCGAGGACATCCGTGAAGGGCTGACCGGTGTCATCAGCGTGAAGATCCCGCAGCCGCAGTTCGAGGGCCAGACCAAGACGAAGCTCGGCAACACCGAGGTCAAGGGCATTGTCGAGGCGATCGTCAACGACAAGCTGGGGCAGTATCTCGAAGAAAACCCGGCGATGGCGAAGCGCGTCATCGGCAAGTCGGTGGATGCCGCCCGCGCGCGCGAAGCCGCCCGGAAGGCCCGCGACCTCGTGCGCCGCAAAGGCGCGCTCGACGGAAGCAGCCTGCCCGGTAAGCTTGCGGACTGCCAGGAGCGCGATCCCGCCCGGAGCGAGATCTACATCGTCGAGGGCGAGTCGGCCGGCGGGTCGGCGAAGCAAGGGCGCGATCGGCGCTTCCAGGCCATCCTGCCGATCAAGGGCAAGATCCTCAACGTCGAGAAAGCGCGCTTCGACAAGATGCTGGGCAGCGATGAGATCAAGACGATGATCGCAGCGCTCGGATGCGGCATCGGCATCGAGGACTTCGACATCGAAAAGCTCCGGTACCACCGCGTCATCATCATGACCGACGCCGACGTCGACGGTTCGCACATCCGGACGCTGCTGCTGACGTTCTTCTACCGGCAGATGGCGCCGCTGATCGATCGGGGCCATATCTACATCGCGCAGCCGCCGCTCTATCGCGCCAAGCGCGGCCGCACGGAGACATTCATCAAGAACGAGCACGACCTCGAGAGCTTTCTCATCAGGCGCGCCGTTGAATCACGAATCGTGAAGCTGGCCGACGGCGGAGAGATGTTCGGCGAGCCGCTCGAGAGGCAGCTCCAGCGGATGATGGCCTATCGCAAGCTGCTGCAGCAGGTCACTCGCCGCGGGAGTCCATCGGATATCGTGACGGCACTGCTGCAGGCCGGCGCGCGCGACAAGTCCTTCTTCGAGCAACGGGAAAAACTGGACACCATCGCCCTGCGGATGACCACGCCGGTTCGCACCGTCACCGTGAGCCGTGACGACGAGCACAATGTGTTCGCGCTTGCCATCGAGGATCGTTCGCAAGGCTATGCGCGCACCTACGGCATCGGGATCGACTTCATCACGTCCGGCGAGTACCGGATGGTCCTGGCCGCGTATCGCGAAATCGCGGACATCAGGTTCCCCGTCGTCGTCAAAACGACCGATTCATCGCTCGACGATCAGGTGTCCGATGACACCGCGACGGCCAGCGCCGACGAGACGGCGATTGGCGGCGCACCGCTCGACGAGCCGACGAAACTCGCCGCTGAGCCCAAGCCGGCCGGACGGGCGCGGAAGGATCCGGACACGACGCTCGAGAGCATCAACGATTTCGTCGAGTTCTTCATCGCGGCGGGCAAGAAGGGCGTCGCGGTGAACCGCTACAAGGGCCTCGGCGAGATGAACCCCGACACGTTGTGGAACACGACGATGGACCCGGAGAACCGCACGCTGATGCAGGTGCGCGCCGAAGACCACGCTGAAGCGGATCAGATGTTCACGACCCTCATGGGCGACCAGGTCGAACCACGCCGTAAGTTCATCGAGGACAACGCGCTCGATGTAAGGAATCTCGACGTGTAACACGGCGGGTCCCAAAGGATCCGCCCTTCGTACGTATTCATGAACCCACCGAACACCGCGCCGAACCACCTTCCCGTCAATATCGAAGACGAGATGAAGCGCTCGTACATGGATTACGCGATGAGCGTAATCATTGGACGAGCGCTGCCCGATATTCGCGACGGGCTCAAGCCTGCCCACCGCCGCGTGCTGTTCGCGATGCGCCAGATGGGACTCGCGTCCAACCGGGCCTACCGCAAGTGCGCGAAGATCGTCGGCGAGGTCATCGGCAACTACCATCCGCACGGCGATGCGCCGGCCTACGACACGCTGGTCCGGCTCACACAGGACTTCAACATGCGTTATCCCCTGGTCGACGGCCAGGGGAACTTCGGCTCCGTCGACGGCGATCCGCCGGCCGCCTATCGGTACACCGAGGCGCGCCTGGAGTCGCTGGCCGAAGAGTTGATGGCGGATCTCGACAAGGAGACCGTCGACTTCGTCCCGAACTTCGACGAGACGACTGAGGAGCCCACGGTGCTGCCGGCGCCGTACCCGAACCTCCTGGTCAACGGCTCCACGGGCATCGCCGTAGGCATGGCGACCAACATCCCGCCGCACAACATGCGCGAGGTGATCGACGCTGCGATCTGGACGATTGAATCCGCTCAGTCGGACGCCCCTCCCACCACGGCCGAGCGTCAGCGGAAGGTGATCGAGCTGATCCAGGGTCCCGACTTCCCGACCGGCGCGTTTATCGTCGGCCGCCACGGCATTCACCAGGCGTACCTGACGGGCCGCGGCTCCGTCATCATGCGCGCGAAGACCCAGATCGAAACTTCGAAGAAGGGCGATCGTTCATCGATCGTCATCGACGAGATTCCGTATCAGGTCAACAAGGCCCGCCTGATCGAGCGGATCGCGGAGCTGGTGCGCGAGAAGACGATCGAAGGCATCTCGGATATCCGCGACGAATCCGATCGCGACGGCATGCGCGTCGTCATCGACCTGAAGCGGGGCGAGGTCGCCGACGTCATCCTCAACAACCTGTATAAGCAGACGGCGCTTCAGAGCAGCTTCGGCATCATCATGCTCGCCATTGTGGGCGGGCGGCCGAAGGTGCTGCCGCTGGTGGAGTTCATCGACACCTTCGTCGAGTTCCGGCGGGAGGTCATCCGCCGGCGCACGGAGTACGAGCTGCGCAAGGCCGAGGCGCGGCGCCACATCCTCGAAGGCCTCAGGATCGCGCTCGACCACATCGATCAGGTGATCGCGCTGATTCGCGCGGCCAAAAGCCCGGCCGAAGCGCGCGAAGGCCTGATGACGCAGTTCTCCCTGAGCCAGATCCAGGCGCAGGCGATTCTCGACATGCAGCTCCAGCGGTTGACGGGGCTGGAGCGGCAGAAGATCCTCGATGAGCTCGCGGAGCTGCTGAAGCTGATCGAACGGCTCACCGCGATCCTCGCGAGCGACAAGCTGGTGATGCAGATCATCGTCGACGAGCTGCGCAGGGTGAAGGACAAGTACGGCGACGATCGCCGCACGCAGATCCTCGCCGAAGAAGGCGAGTTCCGCATCGAGGACCTGATCGCCGAAGAAGACATGGCGATCACGGTGAGCAATACCGGCTACATCAAGCGGACCGCCATCACGAACTACCGCAGCCAGCGGCGCGGCGGCAAGGGCCGCATCGGGATGCGCACACGCGAAGAGGACTTCGTCAGCCATCTCTTCGTGGCGTCCACGCACGCGTACATCATGATTTTCTCGGACCGCGGGCGCGTCTACTGGCTCAAGGTCCACGAGATTCCTGACGTAGGCCCTGACGGCCGCGGCAAGGCGATCGCCAACCTCGTGTCGATGGAAGAAGGCGAGCGCATCGCGGCGACGATCGCGGTCAAGGATTTCGAGGAGAGCAAGTTCGTGGTCATGGGTACGCGCCACGGCGTCGTGAAAAAGACCGAGCTCTCGGCCTTCAGCAATCCGCGCGCCGGCGGGATTATTGCGATGGGCGTGGAAGAGGGCGACGTCGTCATGGAAGTGCAGGTGTCGGACGGCAACGGCGAAGTGTTCATCGGCACGCGCGACGGGATGGCCATCCGGTTCCCGGAAGGCGACGTCCGGTCGATGGGACGCACGGCGTACGGCGTGCGCGGCATCTCGCTGCGCGAGGGCGACGCCGTGGTGGCGATAGAGGTCCTGAAACCGGGCGGCACGATTCTCACCGTCACGGAGCAGGGCTACGGCAAGCGGACCGAGCTCGACGAATACCGCGTGCAGTCGCGCGGCGGGATCGGCATCATCAACATCCAGACGTCCGAGCGGAACGGCAAGGTGGTCGGCATCACGCAGGTGAGCGACGATGACGAGTTGATGCTGATTACCGAGCAGGGCAAGACGCTTCGCATGGCGGCGCGCGATGTCCGCACGATCGGGCGCGCCACGCAGGGCGTCAAGCTGATTGATATCGAGGGCGAGGATCGCGCGGTGTCGATCGCGCGTCTGGCCGAACAGGACGAAGCGCCCGGCGAAGAAGCCGGTGGTGATGCCGCCGGTGAAGACGCGGGCAAAACTGGCGAAGAATAGGAGGCCGACATGTCACGACGACTCGTAGTCGCACTCGCGCTGTTCGTCGTTTCCTGCGGCAGTTCGGCTGGGTCTGAGCAGCAGATCCTCTCCAATTTCTTCCGCGCCGCGCGCGTGCGCGACAACGTCACCCTCGGCAACCTGTCAGCCGTGTCCTTCGATCCGCGCACGGAAGGCACCGTGCAGGACTTCACCGTCACCAGCATCAGCCCCGAGCAGCAGCGCCGCACGCTGCCCATCCGTGAGCTGACCGCCGCGGTGGCAAAGGCAAAGGCCGACGACACGGAGCTCGCGCACCAGAAGAAGATCTACCAGGACGCCAACTTCCCGGCCCTCCAGCGCGTCGTGAAGGCAGAGCAGGAGAAGAAGACGGTGCCGGGGCCTGACGCGGCGATTCAGACCGCCTGGATCCGGTGGCGAGAGGAGCAAGCCACGTCGACACGGCGGCTCAACGAAGCGCGCGCAAAGCTGGCGAGCGAGCAGGAGCAGGCGGTGGCCAGCTTGTCAGCGCCGGGCCGCGACGACGTTGACGTGTCGAAGATGGATATCGAAGTGGCGATGAAGGCCGTCACCGTCAACGCGCAGGTCAAGACGCCGGACGGCCAGACCGTCCCCAAGACGCTCGTCTTCACGTTCCAGCGGGCGACTGGCAAGCAGGGCGGCCAGAGCACCGAAGGCCGCTGGCTGATTATCGGGATTCAGCAGCAGGGCGCTGCGTCGCCGACGACATAACCTGGTAGCCGGAGGCTTCGGGCCTCCGGCCTCAGGCGACTTCGAGCTTCGCAAACTTCGCGCGAAGCGTCTTTTGTCCAACCGACGCAAAGCGGACGACGAGCTTCGTGTCGTCTTCCAGCGGCTCGACGTCGACGCAAAGCGACGACTCGCAATTCAAAATCTCCAACAACACTCGGTCCGAAGCTATTGAAAACCTGCGTACTCGCGGGGCCGCTCCGGATGAAACACGGATGAAAAACGAGCTTGACAAAAGACGTCTGGACGTCTAATCTGCGTAAGACGTCTAGACGTCTTTTGCCGAATGCCTGATTCACGCCGAAAACCTGGAGAAATTCGCGATTCGATCGTGTCCTTTCTCCGCGGTCGCGATCACGGAACTATCTCGGAGATTTGCGCGGCGGTTGAAGCTTCAGTCGGCACACCAGTTGCGGCGTCGTCGGTGCGATCGTATCTGCAACTGAACGAAGGAACCGTCTTCGAACGCGTGGATCGGGGCAAGTACCGCTTAAAAACGCCATGACGCCATGATGCCGTCGTACACATGCGAACGGGCGACGCTGTACAAGGCGGATTGCGTCGACTGGCTGGAGAACCAGCCTGGTAACTCAATTCACGGCGTCGTGACGGATCCGCCCTATGGATTGATCGAGTACTCACCGAAGGAGCAGGCAAAACTTCGGAAGGGTCGCGGCGGCGTCTGGCGCATACCGCCGTCGTTCGACGGGCACGTGCGAGCGCCGCTTCCACGATTCACGGTACTCACGCGCGAAGATCTCGCGGCTCTGGACGTCTTTTTTGAGCACTGGGCCCGCGCTTTGCTCCCCGTGATGGTTCCCGGAGCACACGCTTTAGTGGCTTCAAATCCGCTCGTGTCATACCTCGTGGCAGGCGCAATTCGGCGGGCCGGGTTTGAAGTACGCGGCGAGATCATCCGGCTTGTCATGACGATGCGTGGCGGCGATCGTCCGAAGAACGCACATCTGGAATTCCCCGATGTGAGTGTTATGCCGCGATCGATGTTTGAGCCTTGGCTAGTCTTCCGCAAACCGTTGGAAGGTCGGGTCAAAGACAACCTACGCAAGTGGAAGACCGGAGGATTTCGACGAATATCAGCGTCGAAGCCTTTTTCCGACGTAATCCTCTCATCGCCGACGCGTCCATGGGAACGCTCAATAGCAGCGCACCCCAGTCTTAAGCCCCAGGGCTTCTTGCGGCAGGTCGTACGGGCCGTATTGCCGACGGGCGAAGGCATACTGTTGGACCCGTTCGCGGGTTCCGGCTCGACATTGGCCGCAGCCTTGGCCGTTGGATATACGGCGATAGGTGTTGAGACCGACCCAAAATACTTCGCGCTCGCGAAAGAGGCGATACCGAGACTGGCATCTCTAGCACTCGTCCCGGCACGCGGTCGGCACCGAGTGACCGACGGCGGCGGCCCCCTCCTCGCCGTAGCATCGGGAGAATAGAACTCGAATCGCCGAACACCAGCAGATCTCTCGGATCGGCGCGCGCCCTTTAGAAAACAGGCGTAGACCGATCAAGTGCCATAAGATTCAAGCAAAGATGGCACTCTCTGCGAAGGACGTTCTGGCTGATGTCAAGAACGAGTTTAAGGCTCGCAAGTTCGCAGCGGGCCTGTGCATCGCTATGATCGACCTCTTCGTAAAGCTGCGGGTACCATCCCTTAAGGCAAAAACCTTCCAGGCAGTGCTCGCGAAATACCCTCGCCAAGAACACCTCGCAAGTGGTCAAAAAGCGAACACGCTTGTTCTGCAGATCAAGAAAGGCGAACTGGTCAGCCTGCGGCCGTTTTACAACAACGTAGAGAAGGTAATTCGGGCCGACAACAAGCGCTTCGGTTACCCAAGTTGCGCTCCCCACGCGACCCAAGCGTGGAGCGGCTACGACTACTGGCTTCAAGCTCTCAGTACCTTCGATGAGGTCACTCTGCTGAAGCTGCGGGAGGACGTGCTTCAATTTGTATTGAAGGAACTTCCTTCGCACGAGTTCGATCCCGCGTCGGTCCGAGCTGAGCCGCCCCTTTTAGCCGCGGTTCTTCAAAGTTTCGAGCTCACGTCGCAGAAGGACGAGCCAACCGGCGCTGCGTACCAAGGCGTTGTATTTGGGTTTATGCGAGCAGACAATCCTCACCTGCAAATCGAAATTAGCAAGGTCCGAACCGGTTCGAAACGTCTGCAACGCGTAGGCGATGTTGATGGATGGGACGGCGGACGTTTGGCTGTCACCGCCGAGGTCAAGCAGTTTGCCATTCGCGAGAAGGACGTTGATGACCTGAAGGCGTTCGCAAACGAAGCAAGCAGGCGCGGGGCAATTGGTGCGGTGGTGGCGCTCGGCTTCGACGACGGCGTTCGCGAGGTTCTTGAAGCTGAAGGAGTACATCCCCTTGACCGAGACGACCTGCTCCGAATCGTTGCGCTATGGGATACGGCGAAGCAAAGAATCGCAGTGTCCTCGATGCTCTACTACTTTGAGCACGTGGAAAAGAATTCGAGTCTAGTCAAGCGGCTCAAAGCGTTCATCGAACACATCGAAGCGAAACCCTAGGCGACTTCGAGCTTCGCAAACTTCGCGCGAAGCGTCTTCTGTCCAACCGACGCGAAGCGGACGACGAGCTTCGTGTCGTCGTCCAGCGGCTCGACGCTGAGGACCGTTCCTACACCAAACGCCGGATGCTTCACGCGGAGTCCCGGCTTGAGCCCTCCAGGCACGGACTGATCTTCGTTCTCGTACGCATACGCGGGCTGCTCTTCCCGGGCTTTCCGGTATCCCCCGCCTTTGCCGTATCCCGTCGCGCGGAAATGCGAAAACGAGGTCTGCGGGTTGGCAAACGTGGAGGGCACCTCCTCCACGAGCTCGCTCGGAATTTCATCGATGAACCGCGACGGGTCGGTTGAGTGGTATTCACCGAAGACGCGCCGCCGGGCGGCCGATGTCAGCACAAGACGCCGCTGCGCCCGGGTGATGCCCACGTAGCAGAGCCGGCGCTCCTCTTCGAGCTCCGCTTCGTCTTCTGCGGAGCGCGAGTGCGGGAACAATCCCTCCTCGAGTCCGCCCATGATGACGATCGGGAACTCCAGGCCCTTCGCGCTGTGCATCGTCATCATCAACACCCGCGCGGTGCGCGAGCCAGCCTCCTCGTCGACGTCCGAGAGCAGCGACAGTTGATCGACGAACCCGCCCAATGACGGTTCGGGGTTCCTGGTCTCGTACTCGCGAGCGGCCGACACAAGCTCCGCGAGATTCTCGACGCGGCTCTCCGCCTCTTCGCTCCGCTCTTCCCGAAGGTCCTGCAGGTAGCCGCTCTGGTCGAGCGCCTTGCCGAGCGCGATTGACACGGATTCCGCGGCTGCCATCGCCGTGAGGCTGGTAATCAGATCGCGAAACGTTGTGAGCGAGGCGAGCGCGCGCGGCGCCACCATCTTGCGGTCGATGGCATACACGACCCGGGCCCAGAGGGAATTGTTGGCGGCCACAGGCTGGAGCCCGGCCAGCAGTGGCGGCATGTCGTCGCCACCAGGCAGGTCGATGCTCTCGAGTGATTCCATGACTCCCTTGCCGATGCCGCGCGCGGGCACGTTGATCACGCGGCGAAGGCTGACGTCGTCATGGGGGCTGAGAATCAGCTTGAGATACGCGAGCGCGTCCTTGATTTCCTTCCGCTCATAGAAGCGGACGCCGCCGATAATCTTGTAGTCCGTTCCCGATCGGCGGAGTGCGTCTTCGAGCGTGCGCGACTGGGCGTTGGTCCGATAGAGGATCGCGACCGTGTTCTCGACGTCGTCGTGCAGCGCGGTGCGCGCGGTGCGCGCGATGTATTCCGCTTCATCAAGATCGTCGCCCGCGCGGTAATACAGGATCCGCGCTCCCCCCTTGCGGTCGGTGTAGAGCCGCTTTTCCTTCCGGTTCTTGTTCTGCGCGATGACCGCGGATGCCGCGTCAAGAATCACCTGCGTCGAGCGGTAGTTCCGCTCGAGCCGCACCGTTTTGACTTCTGGAAAGTCATGCTCGAAATCGAGGATGTTCTTCAGGTCGGCGCCGCGCCACTTGTAAATTGACTGGTCGGGGTCTCCGACGACGCAGAGGTTGCGGTGCTTGGCGGACAGCCGCTGAATGAGCAGGTATTGGGGACGATTGGTGTCCTGGTACTCGTCCACCATCACGAAGCGGAATTTCTCGCCGTACCGCTCGCGCACTGATTCAGACTTCTCGAACAACTCGACGGTCTTGAGCAGGAGGTCGTCGAAGTCGAGCGCATTCGCGTCCTTCAGGGCCTTCACGTACTTCTCGTAGAGCGTGCCGATCTGCTGGTCGCGCGGGTTCCAGGCGGAGCTGGTGAACGTCTCCGGGCCTTCCATGCGGTTCTTCGCATGGCTGATGCGCGACAGCGCGACCCGCGGCTGTATCGCGGTGTCTTCCACGCCGAGCTCGCGCTGCGCCTGCTTGATCACGGTCAGCTGATCGGTGGAGTCGTAGATGACGAAATCGCGCGACAGGCCGATATGCGGCGCTTCTCTTCTCAGCATCCGCGCGCAGAGCGCGTGAAAGGTCGAGATCCACATCTGGCGGCAGTCGACGCCGAGCAACGTTTCGACGCGCGTGCGCATCTCTTCGGCGGCCTTGTTCGTGAAGGTGACGGCGACGATGCGGTCAGGGGTAGAGATGCCGCTGCTGACGAGGTGCGCGATGCGGTGCGCGATCACGCGCGTCTTG
>Ga0137375_10004773_pt1 | contig 16143 bp, 16 predicted proteins | sample SagtaG_24_FD_104936 | JGI IMG/M metagenome (GOLD analysis project Ga0137375, IMG submission 104936) | Vadose zone soil microbial communities from Sagehorn Ranch, Mendocino, California, USA - Sage1_R_113_16 metaG | ecosystem: Environmental > Terrestrial > Soil > Vadose zone | place: USA...
CCCAAATGAGGTCGGGCCTCCGGCCCGTTCTCTTGAATGCCGGCGAGACGCCAGCGGTCCCAGGGGGGCGATGCTCGGCCCTCGTGCCGGAACTGGGACAGTTATTCTGTGACGAGCCCTTAGGGCCTGCTATGAAATAAATCAGCCAGGCTCCTCTTTCTCTCGCAGCTTGAAATGATGCTGATGGCCGTCCTATCCGGCCCAACGGGCCGGGAGAACATAGCCCAGGGATGAGGCCGCAGGCCAATTCCCTGGGACCCAACGGCCACCACGATCATGCGGCCTGAAGGGCCGCGGGAGCCTTTATCAGGAGCGGAACCGTCTCGAACAAACATCTCGCGGCCCTTCAGGCCGCGGGGTAGATCGGCCTCCTGTGACCCAGGGCGTCGGCCTGTGGCCGAAGCCCTGGGCTCCGATCTCCCGGCCCGTTGGGCCGGCGGGAAACGGTGCCCCAGGTTATTACGTGGCCGGCCCTTACCGACAAGTGCCGGGCCGGCGGCTTGTCCCCAAGCACGCCAGCGAAAATGGTGCTTATACGCTCCAGTCAATGTTATTGACGTACCTTCGCAACTCGGCTAGAGTGAAGCAACCGGCTGACAGGAAAGGACATCGAGGGAAGCCGGCTCCTCCCCCGAGACGCTTACACGACAGGACCTCGACGGCCAAGCAGCCGGACCGGACCAGGGCTTGGGTGCGATAGCCGACGAAGTCAGGGGGGAGGTGGGGACAAGAATGTCGCATAAGCCCAATACCACGACGGTCAGATAGGCGGTTAGGCGACGGAGTAAAGTCCTCATAACTCGTCATAACTCGGAGCCCAGATGACAGACCACGAACCAATTCTGCCAAGTCAACTCTTCTTCGGGCTGCCAGCTGCCGAAAGAGAAGCTCACCTTGACCAGTACTTCTTCGAATCAGCCTCATACCAGCGGCTGCTAAGTGGACAAAAGACCATCGTCCTTGGCAATCGTGGCGCTGGAAAGACAGCCATACTTCGAGGTCTTGCACTCCGAGTAAAGAAGGCCACCGTAGTTCAACTCGCCCCCGATGACTATTCCTACGAGATGCTCGAAAGCACACTCCGCAAAGAGGTAGAGGGCTCATGGGCTAAGCAGGGCGCATACGCCGCCGCCTGGAAGTATGTGCTCTTCCTCTCGGCGATGAAGGCAGTGATCAACCGATCCCCATCGCTGAAGCACGGGGCCGCTGGGAAGCTCTACACCTTCCTTCGAGACAATCAGATCAACATCGACACAAATCCAATCGGCGCCCTGATCTCATATATCAAGCGGCTAGAGGGAATCAAGATCGGCCCTTACGAAGCCGGCCTGAAGGCGAAGGAGCTTGCTCGGTTGTATCGCCTCGAGGAGCTTGAGAGACCGATTAGGCATCTAGCCACTGTAGCAGCCGAAAGACCAGTCATGATCCTGGTCGACGAGCTTGACAGGGGATGGGACAATTCTGAGGACGCCCGAGCATTTGTTGCAGGGCTATTCAATGCCGCGACTGCAATCAATCAAGACATGCCCAATGTGCGGGTGATTCTCTCGCTCAGGCTGGAACTCTTCAACAGCATCCCATCGCTGTTTGATGACGCACAGAAATATAGGGACCTCATTGAATTCATAGTGTGGGACGAGGCGAGTCTTATGCAGCTGATGCACAAGCGACTACGGGTATGTCTACCGGAGGTTGAATTCCTCCGACCGGAACATCTGTGGAATCGCGTCTTCGTCGAGAACCTCGGAGATGGGAAAGGAAGATCGTTTGGCTACTTGACCAGCCGCACTCTATTTCGGCCACGTGAGCTTATTCAGTTCTGCGAGTTTGTCCGGGAGGCGGCGATCAAGCGCAATGCAGTTGCACCGTTTGGCTTGGATCTGATTCAGGAAGCGGAACCGTTGCACTCGGAGACACGACTCCACGACATCGTCGCCGAGTATAGGTTTGACCTACCCTTCCTCGAGCCGCTCTTCGAGACCTTCCGTGGAATGCCAGCTCGCCTGGATAGAGACGCCCTCGAGTATCACTGCCTCCGAGCCTGCAGCGGCGACATCGGAAGTGCTGAACTCCACGAGTGGTGCCAGGCCCGGGATCCGGGCCTTCTTATTGAGTTGCTCTGGAGTGTTGGATTCCTCCGGGGGCAGACTCCCGGCCAAGTGCCCAGGGGGCGTTCTGAGCAGAGGCCCTACTTGGCGTTTCACCAGGCTCACGGCCTCAACAGCTACACCATAAGGCGATTCGAGATTCACCCGATGTTTTGGTCATACCTGGCAGTGCAGGTCTTGGAGTGACTAATATGCACTCTGCGACCCGTTGCCTAACCCCTCGTTGCCGCGGACAATACCCGGGCGTTCGCCCGGGTATTGTCCGCTGAACTCATACGCCGTTAGGCGCGTCCGAAGCTTTGCTGCGCAAAGACGGCGAAAGAATAAGCTAACACAACAAATCCAAGAAAGGGCAGAAAAAATGAGCAACGTAGTTAATTTCGGAAGCGGATCATATTCCCATGAGCTTTGGATTCATGGCGGCCAACTGTTTGTCAACCCTACTGGGGTCGATGTCGAATCAGTGAACGCAGGAGCGTTTGCCCTTGAGGTCGTAGACGCCAATGGCGACATCAAGGCACATAATGTAACCCAGAATGAGCATGGAGGTTGGACCAGTTGGGATCTGCCGTCGCTGGGTGTCCATAATGGTTCTTACAAGATCAAGTTCGTCAATGCGGCCGCTGGGACACGGCAAATTAAGCAGGGGACAGTCCGCACCGATTAGTGCGCCTAACCAGCCCCTGCACGCGGACGGCCGGCTTCGCCGTCTGCCGGTGAGGGGCAGAGCGTTGGGCGTCGGGCGTCGCGAGACTGGACTATCGAGGATGAAGGATAGCTATCTATGAAATTTCTTGCCAAGCTCTTCGCGAGAGATAAACAAAGCGTGCCCGGCACGGTACGAGGGCAGGTGTTATCTGAGGAGCAGTTAGCGAGTCTCATCACTTCAAGAGATCTTGAGCGCATCCTAGAGGCGCTGCTGTTCGCAGACCCAATTACCAGCCTCGAGCTTAGCATCAGGTGCAACTTCCGTCATATGACTTGCTCAGCGGCAATGACGAAGAGCGCAGGGTTATCTCCGCCCCGCTTTCCGATTCCTTCGCCGGGATTGCTTATAAGGCAATGTGATCTCGACACAACAGCTCAGTTACTATATAAGTCGACCATGGTCGGTGCATTCCTCTGTAATATGTGCAGGGATCGAGTTGCGGTTGGAATTGATAGCCTCCGGAGCTACAGAGATAGGGTCTTATTCGATCCTCCAGAACCAGGCTGTATGGGATATGAGGGAGTTTTCAGAGCTCAACAACAACTTCTCCGGCTGAAGGCTGAGCGCGGCATCTTTTGACGAGAGCGGAGGGTGCGACGACAACGAGACATGCCACTTTTAGGCCATTTTAGAGGAGTCCTGCGAAAAATAGAAGACTCCCAACACCGCACCTCCAGAGGACGGCTGACGCCGCGCGCTGAGGTGCAACACGTTGCACGACAGCGAAGCAGGTCTCCTGAGATCCGGCGGTCAGGTGTTCGGACGAGCTTACTGGATTGATCGCGCTTTACTTTCCTGGGCCCGAGATATCCAGGTCACGGCAGATCTTTCGGGCGAGAAATTCGTCGATCTCTCGGCGGCGTGGGACAGTCGAATTTTTACGAGCCTTTGCGGTTGGTGTAGACACTGTGGCGTGAACCCTCGCGGAGGAGCTCTCAACCCTCCGCTTCGAGGTGCTGGATCAGGTCTCGGCGTTTCAAGCAGAGACCTTCAATGGCTCACGGATCGCCTCGACGCCTTCCAGCTCTTCCCCTGCGAGAGCTCTGTTCGCCTCGAGGATGAGTTGGACCGCCTCTCGGAGGTTTTTCCGAGCTTCCTCGAGCGTTGCCCCCTGAGTATTGGCCCCTGACAGCTCTTCGACGAAGGCGACGTAACCCTCGGTGACTCGGCGGAACACGGCAGTAAACTCAGCGGTCATCCTGTGCACCTCCCATCGAGAGCTCTGCTCTCTTATTCTGCACCCCGGGAGCGCAGCGAGACCGCCGAATCTCGCAGCAGATCCCACAGCGCGTCGATGTGCCGGCTGTCCGTCCGGATGTTTCCGATCGCCACACGCAGGGTGTAGCGCCCATTGAGCACTGTGTGGGAGAGGAAAAACGGACCCTCGGCATTGACCCGGGCGAGCAGCTGCTCGTTGAGATGGTCGGTCTCCCCGGCCCGGAAGCAGACGGTGCTGAAGGGGACCGGCGCGGCCAGCTCGAAGCCGGGCTCGGCCGCGATCCGCGCCGCCAGGTCGCGGGCCAGCGCACAGTGCTCCCGGATGCGCTCGCGCAGACCCTCCACGCCGTAGGCGCGGATCACCATCCAGAGCTTGAGCGAACGGAAGCGGCGGCCGAGCTGGAAGCCGAGGTCCATCAGGTTGGTCACCCCGGAGTCACCCGTGCGCAGGTACTCGGGGATGAGCGAGAACGCATCGCGCAGGAGCGTCTGGTCGCGCACGTAGAGGAGCGAGCAGTCGACCGGGGTGAAGAGCCACTTGTGGGGGTTGGTGACCAGCGAGTCGGCCCGTTCGATCCCCCGCATCAGGGCACGGAGCTCCGGGCAGATCGCTGCGGAGCCCGCGTAGGCGGCGTCCACGTGCAGCCAGATCCCCTCGCGCCCGCAGAGATCCGCAATCTCCTCGACCGGATCGACGCTGGTCGACGAGGTCGTGCCGACCGTGGCGACCACGGCCATCGGTCGCTTGCCGGCGGCGCGGTCGACTGCGATCGCCTCGGCGAGCTTCGGGACCGACATCCGGAATTCGGCGTCGCTCTCCACCCGGCGGACGTTTTCCTGCCCCAGGCCGAGCACGATCGCGGCCTTGTCGATCGACGAGTGGGCCTGGTCGCTCGCGTAGACGACGAGCGGCGGCACGTCGGGCCGGCCGGCGAGCCCTCGCACCCGGACGTCGAGCCCGGAGAGGCTGTGACGGGCGGCGGCGAGGGCCACCAGGCTGCTCGTCGAGGCGGTGTCGTTGATGTGCCCGCGGAAGCCCTCCGGCAGGTCCATCATCTGCCGGACCCAGTCGCAGACCCGCCCCTCCAGCTCGGTCGGGGCCGGACCGGAGCGCCAAAGCATGGCATTGGAGTTGAGCGCAGCGGTCAGGGCCTCGCCCACGATGCCCGGGCCCGAGCCGGTGATCCCGAAGTAGGCCAGGAACCCGGGGTGGTTCCAGTGGGTCATGTTCGGCTCGATCAGCCGCTCGTAGTCGTCGAGGATGGCATCCATGCTCTCGGGCTGCGCCGGGGGCGCGGCCGGCAGCTCGCGCGCCACGTCACCGGGCTGGATGCGCGGGACGACCGGATAGCTCTCAACGGACTGCAGATAGTCGGCGATGCGGTCGGCGGCGCGGTGGAGCGCCTGGCGGATCTCCTCCGAAGGCAGGTCTCCGGTCATCTTCATCGCCTCCCGGCGGTCGCCACGCTGACGCGGGCGACGAGATCCGCGAGCGCGGCGTCGGCCTCCCCGCTCTCGCCCTTGAGCTGCAGCTCGGTCTCCAGGAGGTCCGACGGCAACCGGACGGCCACGGCCTCGGGCAGGCGGGACGCCGCCAGATACGCCTTGTGGAGCCGGAAGGGATGGAGGCCGGCGAGCGGGTTCTTGCCGCCGCCCGGGACCTCTCCCTGGAGCGCCGGCGCCAGCCGGTCCCGGAAGCGCGCATAGTTGGCCTCGCCGGGAGAGACGCGGGCTACCCGCATCATGCCGCGGATCGCGGTGAGCTGGCGGCAGAACGAGGCGAACAGCGAGAAGAAGCCGAGCCGCGCGTTGAGCGGGTCCTCGGCGCCGGTGAGCAGCCGGCGGAGGCGGCCCAGGGCCTCGCCGGAGCGGCCGGCGGCGACTGCGTCGAGGAGCTGCCAGACGTCCTCCTCTCCGCGGTCCTCGACCGCCTGCTCGACGAGCTTGCGGTCGATCTTTGCAGGGTTGATCCCATTTTCGGACCGGGCAGCGAGCTGCGAGAGCTTGCGGTACTCGCCGGCAAAGCGGGCGGTGGAGTCGGCATCGATGCCCCCGCTCCCCTTGCCTCGGCGGTCCCCCTCCTGCCGCAGGGTGCGGCGGGCGAGCTCGGCCAGGGCGTCACCGGCGATGCCGACCCCGGTCTGGCGCTCCAGCTCCACGCTCAGGAGGTCGAGCCCCTGCCAGCCTCCGCCGCGCTCGGCTGCCTCCACGGAGCCGACCGAGAGCACGGCCTTGCGCTCGGCGAGGAGACGGACGACCGGGTGGTCCGCGACGACCGGACGCTCGGCGAGGATCAGGGCGTGCCCTTCCGGAAGGCCGCCGCGGATCACGTCGGCGAGCGTCGCCAGGTCCCCTTCGCCGGCCCCCTCGATCCCTTCGCGCCGCGCCATCTCGAAGAGGCCGGCGAGATTGGTTCGCAGCTCCTCCGCCTGCTTTTTGCCCCGCGCCCGGCCGCCGCGGGCGCGGCGCGACGTCCCCCCTTCGAAGGCCCAGGCCGGGAGCTCTCCCAGGAGCCGCTCGGGAGCACCGGATCGAGGATCGAGATCGAACAGGTGGAGCGCCTGGAAGAGGCGGGACGCGGCCTGCCTCTCGCGGCCGGAGAGCGGCCGGTCCTCGACCGCCACCGGCAGCACCTCGGAGGCGTCGTCGATCAGCTCGGCGGCGGCCCCGCGGTCGGCGAAGACCGCGGAATCGACCACCAGGAGAGCCTTGGCGGACGCGAAGAGCGAAAAGGTCCGCAGGTCCTGGAGGAGAGGGGCGAGCGACGGCGGCCGGCGGTGCCGCTCGGGCGCGCAGCCCAGAGCTTGCGCCAGGGCGGCGGCGACCCGTTCGGCGGCAGGCTCCGCCAGGACGAGGTCGCCGTGCACGAGACAGACCTGGGGAGGTCCGTTCCGGGTCAGCTCCCCGAGGAACCGGTCGACGGCATCAGCCACGGGCGGCTCCGGTCAGGAAGCTTCCGACTCGAGAAGCCCCTTCTCCGCCAGCTCCTGGCAGTCGATGCAGAAGCGCGCCCAGGGCACGGCCTCCAGGCGGAGCGGATGGATCGGGTTGCCGCAGTTGGTACAGCGGCCGTAGGTCCCCGCGTTCATCCGGTTGAGCGCCTCCTCGATCTGCAGGAGGAGCAGCCGCTCGCTGTCGGAGAGGGAGAACATCAGCTCCCGGTTGTAGGAGTTGTTCGCGCGGTCCACGATGTCCTCGGTCCCGTCATCGGCCGATTCCTGACCCGCCCGGACATCCTGGTTGTACATGTTGACGATCTCCTGCCGCTGGTCGCGCAGGCGGTTGCTCAGGGCCTCGTACCGGTCCTGGGTCATCTCCGGGACTGCGGCGGTGGATGTCTTGGCCTTCTCTGTCTTGGCCACCTGGGTGTCTCCTTTCACTGGCGAAAAATCAGGGCTCGCGATGATAACTCATTCCGGCCTCGATTGTGAGCGCGCGGTAGAGCTGCTCGTACAGCACGACCCGTGCCAGCTCGTGCGACAGGGTGAGCCGGCCGAGCGAGAGGGTCCAGCGCGCCGCCGCGAGGACCGCGCGGTCGAGCCCGAGGTCGGAGCCGATGAGGAAGGCGATGGGGTGCGGCCACTCGCCGCGCAGGCGGGCCAGGCGCTCGGCGAGCTGGCCGGAATCCGGCGACTCGCCCCGGCTGTCCAGGGCCACCACCCAGACGGGGTCGGGGACCGCGGCGAGGAGCGCCTGCCCCTCGGCGCGCTGCCGCTGCGGATCGTCCGCGGCGGCGCGAGCGCGCACCGGCACGTCGCGCACCGGGACCCAGCGGAGGATGCGGCGGCGGTAGTCGGCGCAAATCTCCTCCCAACCCGAGCGGTGATGGCGTCCGGCCCAGACGATGACCAGCTCCCGCGCCACGCTCTTAGCCGACCGCGGTCTCGTCCCCCTCCTCACTCCCCATGTGCCGGCCCCATTCCTCGCTGTAGCCGAGGGTCTTGAAGTCGCGCATGCGGTCGAGGAAGACGACGCCGTTCAGATGGTCGAACTCGTGCTGGACGATGCGGGCCTCGAAGCCGCGGCAGAGGTAGTCGAGCGGCTGGCCGTGACGGTCGAGCCCCTGGACGCGCACCGCCGGATGCCGCGGCACCATGCCCCGCAAATCGGGGATCGACAGGCATCCCTCCCAGTCATAGACCAGCTCGCGCTCATGAGGCGTGATCATCGGATTGACCACGACGCGCAGCGGGATCTCGTGTCCGGACGATTCGTAGACGAAGACCTGGGCCTCGACCGCCACCTGCGAGGCGGCCAGGCCGACGCCGTGCGCCTCGTGCATGGTCTCGATCATGTCGTCGATCAGCTGCTGGGTTTCGGCGCCCGCCAAGTCCGCGGGCGAGAGCGCCCCCGCGACCGCCCGCAGGGCAGGGTGACCGAGACGGACGATGGGACGGACGGGCATGGGCGCGCTTCCACGAAAATCGGACGGCGGATTATAACCCAATGCCGTCGCGCCCGGTCCCTCCCGCAAGCCCCGTGCTATCCTCCGCCTTCATGACGACCAAGCGATACCGCTGGCCCGGGATGGCATATTCTGACGCGACCGGACGGCCCGGGGCAGGGGTGGTGGCGGGGCTCGTGCTCGCCGGGGCGGCCGTGGGCCTGCCGGTCCTGGTGAGCGAGGTGATCCGCCGCCGCGCCGAGCCGCCGCAGTCGCCGCGCTGGGGACGGGCGCATCGCTATTCCGGAGCGCTCGGCGAGATCGTCTTCCAGGAGCTGGGAGCCGGCGCGCCGCCGCTCCTCCTGCTCCACTCCTGCGGCCCGGGCTATGACGGCAACCAGTGGCGGGCTGCCGCGGAGCTCCTGGCCGGCCGTCATTCCGTGTACGTCCCCGACCTGCCCGGCTGGGGGCGCTCCGAGGCGCCGGCCGGCGGGCATGTCCCCGAGCTCTACATCCGGTCGATCTCCGGCTTCCTCGACCGCGTGGTCCGGGCACCGGCCGTGATCGTCGCCGCGGGCCTCTCCGCGGCCTACGCCGTGCGCATCGCCCTGGACCACCCCGAGCGGGTGCGCGGTCTCGTCCTCGCCATCCCTCTCGGGCTCGCCGCCGATGCGACGGCCTTCGCGACCCCCGGCGCGGCATTCCTCCGCCAGCTCCTGCAGCTCCCGGTGGTGCGCGCCACCACGCTCGACCTGCTGACCAGCCGCTCGGCCCTGGAGCACCACCTGCGGCGCGAGGTCTATGCCGCTCCCGAGCGGGTGGACGCCGCTCTCCTCGACCACCACTACCGGGCCAGCCACCGGCCGCGCGCCCGCACGGCCCTCTCCGCCCTCCTGCGCGGCGACCTCTGGCTGGAGGTCGAGAGCGCGCTCGACGACGTCGACGTGCCGGTGCTCCTCGCCTGGGGCCGCTCGGCCAAGGCGGCTCCGGTCGAGAGCGCCGACCTCTGGCTGCGCCGTCTGCCCGACGCACGGGTCGAAGTCTTCCAGGGGAGCGCGGACCTGCCGCACGTGGAGAGCGCCGGGGCCTTCTGCAACGCCGTCGAGCGCTTCCTGAGCGAGCTTCCGGCCTGAATGCGCGCCAACGACACGCTGCTCGACCTCTGCCTGGAGCTCCAGATCCTCGACCGGGTGCCGCGCAGCGGCTATGTGCTGCGCGGCGTCGACCATCCCGAGAGCGTGACCGAGCACAGCTGGCACGTCCTCTTCCTGGTCTGGGCCCTGGGCTCGCGGATCGCCGGGCTCGACGTCCAGCGCGCGGTGGAGATCGCCCTGGTGCACGACCTGGCGGAGCTGCGGACCGGCGATCTGCCGCGCGTCGCCTCCCGCTACTTTCCCGAAGGGGCGAAGAAATCCGCCGAGCTGGCCGCCATGGGCGAGATCCTGGCCCCGCTCCCCGAGCGCGCCCTCGACCTCTTCCGCGAATACCAGGAAGGGACGACGCCTGAGGCCCGCCTCGTCAAGGCCTGCGACAAGCTCCAGCTGATGCTCAAGGTGGCCGTCTACGAGCGCTGGGGAACCGGCGCGCTCGGCGAGTTCTGGGACAACCCGGACAACTTCCCCGACGGCGGCTTCGAGGTGGTCCAGGAGCTGTTCGAGGCGCTGCGGGAGCGGCGGAACAAGAGGTAGCGATCCGATGCTGCGACGAGTGACCCTCCAGGGCTTCAAGTCCATCAAGGAGATGGATCTCGACCTGCGCCCCCTGAACGTGCTGATCGGGGCGAATGGGGCCGGCAAGAGCAACCTCGTCTCGTTCTTCAAGATGCTCAACGAGATGATGGCCGGACGGCTCCAACAGTACATCGGCACGTCGGGGCGTGCACAGTCCCTTCTGCACTTCGGACCCAAGGTGACGCCACAGATCGAGGCTCGGCTGGAGTTCGAGGTGGACAACGGCATCGACACCTATGCCATGCGCCTGTTCCATGCCGCGGGCGACACGCTGGTCTTCGCCGACGAGACGTTGAGCTTCCTGCAAACCGGCTTTACCAACCCGAAGCTGGTTCAGCTGGGAGCCGGGCATGAAGAAACCCGCATCGCGCAGGAGGCCGAGGGGGGAGAGCCGACGGCCAAGGTCTTCCGGCACCTGCTGAACCAATGCCGGGTGTACCACTTCCATGACACCTCGCCGACGGCGCGAGTACGCCTGTACGGCTACGTCGGCGACAACCGCTGGCTGATGCCCGACGCCGGAAACCTCGCCGCCCTCCTGCTGCGCTATCGCGAAGAGAACGGCGGCTCGGTCTACAAACGGATCGTCTCGACCATCCGTTTGATTGCACCCTTCTTCGTCGACTTCGACCTCGTGCCCGAAGGCCGGGACATCATCCTGAACTGGCGAGACGAGGGCTCCGACCAGATCTTCGGCCCCCACCAGCTTTCGGACGGCACTCTCCGCGCGATGTGCCTCGTGACCCTGCTCATGCAGGCGGATGATGAGCTGCCCGAGCTCATCATCGTGGATGAGCCGGAGCTGGGGCTGCACCCCTACGCGCTCAATGTGATCGCATCCCTGTTCAAGAAAGCGTCGCACCACACCCAGGTGCTGATCAGCACGCAGTCGAGGTCTTTCCTGGACAGCTTCCACCCAGAAGACGTGGTCGTCGTGAATCGGGAGGGCAGGGAGTCACACATCTCTCGGCAGGATCCCACAAAACTAGAGGCGTGGCTGGAGGAGTACAGCCTGGGCGAGGTCTGGGAGAAGAACATCATCGGCGGAGGGCCGCATTGAATGCCGCGCCTCTACCTGTTCGCTGAGGGGCAGACCGAGCTTACGTTTGCCGACAAGGTTCTCAAGCCGCATCTCGCTCACCAAGGCGTGTACCTGCAACCTCCGGTCCTCATCGCCCATGCCAGAAAAAGGGGAAAAGTTCACAGGGGAGGCGGCCGCAGGTACGCACCCATGAAGAATGACATCGTGAGATTCCTGGCGCAGGAGAAGGGGGCAGATGTCTTCTTCACCACCATGATCGACCTGTATTCCATCGCTGCGGACACTCCCGGGATCGCCGCGGCAGAGACGCTGCGCCACCTCCCTGACAAGCGTGTGGAAGCTCTCGAACAGGCCTTTGCAGAGGACATTCAGGACCGGCGTTTTGTACCGTACATCCAATTGCACGAGTACGAGGCGTACCTGTTCTCGGACCCGACCTGCTTCGCCTATTTCTACGAACGCCACGAAAAGCAGATCGCCGCGCTCCAGGCGATCACGGATCAGTACTCCACTCCGGAGCTCATCGATGACGGACAGCAATCGGCCCCGAGCAAGCGGATCGCTGCAGTGATCCCCGACTATGAGGACGCAAAGGCCGCGGTCGGGCCTCAGGTGGCGGAGCTGATTGGCCTCGACGTGATCCGGAGAAAGTGCCCCCACTTCGCCGCCTGGCTGAGCCGGCTCGAGACGCTGGGTGCCGACCGGCCCCCTACTCCACCTCCACCCCCCGCCGCCGCAGCAGATTCTTGACCTTGTTGAAGAGGTTCTCCCCCAGCAGCGAGTGGGCCGTCGTGGTGATGTCTTGCAGGACGACCCGCAGGTCTTCCGAGCCGCTCCAGTGCTTGCGGGCGTACGGCTCGAGGTCGCCGCTGAAGGCCTGGGCGAGGACGGCCGCGGCGAGCACCAGGTCGTCCATGAAGCCGATGCCGCCCAGGATCGCCTCGGGGAACAGGTCGATCGGCAGGACGAAATAGGCCAGCGTGCCGCCGATGAGAGCGCGGGCCGAGCCCGGCACCTCGCGGTCGAGCGACAGGCGGACCAGCAGCATGAAGACGTCCGGCACCAGGAGCAGGGCGCGGACCGCCCCCTCGCCCAGCCGGCCGCCCCGCTTCTCCACCGCGTGCACGATCCACTCGCGCAGGCGGTCGTAGAAGCTCAACAGGCCGCTGCTCGGCCCTTCGGGCGCCGACCGGCTCAAGGCCGCCATCGACTCCTCTTCGGCCGCCGCCGCGTCGAAAGTCTCCAGATCCTCGGCCACCGCGGCGGACAGCTCGTCGGCAGGCGTACGCTCATCCATCCCCGTGCCCTCCTCAGCGATGGCAATTCAAACCACGTGCCATCATGGCCTAAGAATATACGCCAGAGCGAACCCGATCTGCCCAGCCATCAGGATCAGGTACATGTGCTTCCAGGACGGGTGGTTCTCCGTCTCGGTCAGCGAATTGGGATCGCGCAGCAGCAGGTAGACCGTGTAGCACCCCCAGAGCGTCAGCAGGATTCCCAGAGCAGTCAGCAGCCAGGGATTGCCGGTGAGGATCGCGTGCGTCGGATTCTGCGGATCCGGCAGGAAGGCTCCGAGGGGCACCAGAAGCCATGGGAAGATGAAGAACGGGCTGATCATCCAGGCGGACTTGCGCACGCCGTAGATGATGGGGAGCGTCCGGCACCCTCCCGCCCGGTCCCCGGCAATGTCGGCGAAGTCCTTGGTCGACGAGGCGCCGATCAGGTACAGGCCGAAGACCGTGCCGATGTACCACGGCTCCGCGTACCCGATCCGCGCCACCATCGCCCAGCCGGCCACCTTGAGCAGGATGCCCCGCGGGATGGCGATGGTCAGATTCGCCAGCACACCGCGCACCTTGGTTCGCCCGAGCTGGGGCGCCGAGTAGATGAAGGTCGCGAGGAGCCCCGCCAGATAGATGAAGAAGGTCTCGTGGTAGCGCGCCGGCGCGGCCAGCTTCTCCTGGAGCGTGATGAACGGATACGGCACCACCAGCCAGGTGGGGACGAGCGCCAGCACGTAGAAGATCCAGGTGAACCCCCAGGCCTCGCGCAGGCTGAGCGCTCCGGTGACGAGAGGCCGGCCCGGCTTGTTGATGCGGTCGATCTCCAGGTCGTAGATCTGGTTGATCGCGTTCGAGGCGGCGTTCATGAAGCTGGCGCAGAGCGAGCCCAGGGCCACGGTGAGCACCACCGCCAGGGTGAGCCGCCGCGCGGGGTCGGGATTGTGCACCGAGCCGAAGGCGCAGATCGAGCCGGAGATGATGCCCAGGAGCGGCGGCAGCAGGGTGAACGGACGCGCCAGCTGGTTGTAGAGAGGGAGCTTGCTCATCAGGCGACCACCCAGGGCGTGAACACGACGACCACCAGGGCGCCGACCAGGGTGTTGAGGAAGTTGAGCGCCTCGTTGTCGAGGAGGCGCCGCTTCTCCAGCGCCGCGCCGACCACGCTCTCGAAGGTCGTCCCCACGAACGCGGCGACCACGATCGCCAGGACGCCGATCCAGGGATAGAGACCGAGGAGAGCGCCGAGCACGGCGACGGCGAGCGAGGCGAGGACGCCCGCCAGGGTCCCTTCGACGGAGACCGCGCCCTCGGTGCCGCGCGGGACCGGCCGGAAGGTCGTAATCAAAAAGGTCCGCCGGCCGAGGAGCTGGCCGATCTCGCTCGACGCGGTGTCCGCCGCGGCGGTGGCGAAGGAGGCGGCGAAGGCGAGGGCGAAGAGGACCTGGTAGTCGGTCAGAGCCGCGAAGAGGGCGCAGGCCGTGGCCACGCCGGCATTGGCGAAGGCGTGCCGCGCGCCGCGCCGCCCCCCCTTCTCCTGCGCCAGGTTCTGCGCCGCCTTGCGCTTGTAGCCGAGCTTCGTGCAGGCGCTGCCGATCACGAAGAAGGCGAGGAGGAGGAGGAAGCCCTTCCAGTCGAGGAAGGCCCAGATCATGAAGCCGACGAAAAAGCCGCCGATCACTCCGGAGGCGTCGACCGTGCGCAGCGCATACGCCGCCGCGGCGAGGGCCGCGTTGACCGCGACGGCCAGAAGCAGCCGCGTCCGCAGGCCGGGCGTCTCCCAGTAGTCGAACCAATGCCCCTGTGTCAGCACCAGGCCGAACAGGAAGAGCGCGGAGACGAGCGGCACGCCCAGATTGTCGTCGAGCCCCTGGGGGATGGATTCGAGGAGCGCGGCGACGAGGGACGCGGCGAAACCGACCGCGAGCGCGAAGGCCCAGGTGTAGCGGCCGGGAGCCGTCCACTCCAGCAGGCCCGCGGCGGCCAGGGTGCCGCAGAGCACGTAGGCGCCGCTCCCCATCCAGCTCTTCTGGGGATTCCAGGGGAGCTTCCTCCGGCCGAGCGCCATGCCCGCCACCGAGGCCATGCCGTCGCCGAACGCCAGGATGCCCCAGGCCGCGGCCGCCACCTCCAGCCGCTGCCAGAAGATCAGGATGAGAAGAAGGACGCAGAGCGGATAGAGGATGATCCCGATCGACGAGCCGGTCGCCAGCTCGCTCTCGCGCCAGAGCCGCCGGCCGCCGATGCGCGGCAGGATGAAGAGGTTGTTCGCCAGCGCGACCGCCGCCAGCACCGCCGACCAGAAAGGACCGAGGAAGCGGAGCAGGAACGCGAACGACCCGACTCCCATGTGAACGAATTTGCGCGCCAGCTCGCCGCGCGTCAGCGCCATGCCCCGGTCTCCTTGAGCCAGGCCGCGGTCTCGGCGAGCCCCTGCTCCAGCGGTCTCCAGGTGTAGCCCAGCTCGGCCTCGGCCAGGCCCGAGCGGTAGGCCCAGTCGTGGCGGTAGACCTCCACCAGATCCGGCGTCAGCTTCGGCGTGCCGCCGCTCAGCCGCGCCCAGGTCTTCATCATCGCCCCCGACAGCTTGGCCACGGCGTCGGGCATGCGCATGGACGGGATCTTCGCCCCGGTCGCCTGGCCCACCAGCTCGTAGAAGCGGTCCTGGCGGACGTTCTCGCCGCCGATCACGTAGCGCGTTCCCGGCCGGGCCTTCTCCAGGGCCAGGGCCACGCCGCGCGCCGCGTCCGCCACGTTGACGTAGTTCCAGCGCCGCTCGGGCTTGCCGAGGAGGGCCGGCAGCCGGCCGTGGAGGAGGTCCAGGATGTGCCGCACCACGATGTTTCCCTCGGTCAGCTCGCCCGGTCCGTAGATGACGCCCGGGTAGACGACGACGAGCGGCACGCCCGCGGCGATCGCCTGCCGGGCACGGCGGTCGGCCAGGGCCTTGGTCCGCTCATAGTCGTTGATCCAAGTGCGGTCCTCCACCTCGGCCGATTCGTCGAGCTCGCCGCCCGCTCCCTTCTCCGTCGGTCCGAGCGCCATGAAGCTGGAGACGTAGACGATCCTCCCCACGCCGGACTTCTCCGCCGCGGCGAGCACGTTCTCCAGGCCGCCGACGTTGATGCGGTCGAACTGCTCGGCCGGCGCGAGGATCTTCACCAGCGCCGCCGCGTGGATCACCGCCTCGCACCCTGCGAGGGCCTGGTCCAGGCTCGCCCGGTCGGTCACGTCCCCGGCGGCGAAGTCGACGTTCGCCGGGAAGCGCTCGCGCGAGGAGCCCGGGCGCACGAGCAGCCGCAGCTCGTGCCGCGGCGCGAGCTCGGCGGCAACGCGCCGCCCCAGGAAACCGGTACCACCGGTGAGGAGGACTTTCATGATCGGCTCACGTGTCGATCACGGATTCTACGCGATTCCGGCCGCCGGGCGCACAGCCGCCCAGAGGTCGGCGAGCGCGTCGTCGAGGGTGAAGCGGGGGCTCCAGCCGAGGGCGCACAGGGGGCGGGCCTCCCCGAGGAGGAGCGGCAGGTCCACCGGGCGCATCCGCTCGGGGTCCGGCTCGACGCGGGCCTCCACGCCGGCGATCGCCATCAGGCGGGCGAGCGCCTCGTCGATCGAAAACGCCCGGCCGCTCGCGATGTTGTAGAGGGCGCCGCGCTCCCCCTTTTC
>Ga0137375_10004777_pt1 | contig 16133 bp, 17 predicted proteins | sample SagtaG_24_FD_104936 | JGI IMG/M metagenome (GOLD analysis project Ga0137375, IMG submission 104936) | Vadose zone soil microbial communities from Sagehorn Ranch, Mendocino, California, USA - Sage1_R_113_16 metaG | ecosystem: Environmental > Terrestrial > Soil > Vadose zone | place: USA...
GCCGCTCGACGTCCGCGTCGACGCGGGCGTGATCACCGAGATCGGGTTGAACGTGAGCCCGAACGGCCACCGCGTCGTCGAGGGACGGGGGCTGGTGCTGGCGCCGGCCTTCGTCGACCCGCACGTGCACCTGCGCACGCCGGGACGCGAGGACGAGGAGACGATCGCCACCGGCACGGCCGCCGCCGCGGCCGGCGGGTACTGCGCGATCCTCGCGATGCCCAACACCGACCCCGTCGTCGACTCGGCGGCGGTGCTCGGCTCGCTGATCGAGGCCGCGCGGGAGGAGGCCGAGGTGCAGGTTGGCTTCCTCGCCGCGATCACCAAGGGCCAGGCGGGGGAGGAGCTCACCGAGATGGCGGAGCTTGCGGACGCGGGCGCGGTCGGCTTCTCGGACGACGGCCGCCCGGTCGTCGCGCCGGGCGTGATGCGGCGGGCGCTCCAGTACCACGGCATCACCGGCCGCCGGATCGCGGTCCACTGCGAGGAGCCGACGCTCTCGGGCGCAGGGCAGATGCACGAGGGTGCCGTCTCGGCCGAGCTCGGGTTCGCCGGCTACCCGTCGGTCGGCGAGAGCGCCATGGTCGGCCGCGATCTGATGATCGCGGCCTACGAGGATCAACCCATTCACCTGCTGCACCTCTCGGCTCGCGAGTCGGTCGGGGAGCTCCGACGGTGGCGCGCAGCCGGGGTCGCGGCGACCGCGGAGGCGACCCCACACCACCTGGTGCTGACCGACGAGGCGATCCGCTCCCTGGACGCGAACCTGAAGATGAACCCACCCCTGCGCAGCGCCGACGACCGGGCCGCGCTCGTCGAGGCGGTTCGCGATGGGACAATCGACGTCATCGCCACCGATCACGCACCCCATGCCGCCCACGAGAAGGACGTCCCGTTCGAGGAAGCGCCGTTCGGCGTCACGGGCCTCGAGACCGCCTTCGCGTCGCTCAACACCCACCTGGTCGAGCCGGGCCTGCTCTCGTTGCCGACGCTGTTCGAGCGGATGTCGGCCGGGCCGGCGAGCGCCTACGGCCTCGAGCGGCCGCGGATCGCCGTCGGAGCGCCCGCGAACCTCGTCCTGCTCGACACCGAGGCCGTGTGGCGGGTCGGAGACGGCGGCTTCCACTCGCGCTCAGGCAATTCGTGGCTGCTTGGCGAGACGGTGAAGGGAAAGGTGCGGCTGACCGTGGCCGCCGGACGGATCGCCTACCAGGGATGATGAGCCGTAGGCTCGACGGAGGCGACAGCCGGCGTAGGCTCGACGGAGCCGGCAATGTGCGGAGGTGCCGGCTTGGCCGGCGCCGGAGCGGGAAATGAGCGGAGGTGCCGGCTTTGCCGGCGTCGGAGCGGGAACCCCCGGGTTCCTGGCGCTCGAGGACGGCACGGTCTTCCACGGCCGGTCCGTGGGCGCCGAGGGCTTCTCCTTCGGCGAAGCCGTGTTCGCGACCGCGATGACCGGCTACCAGGAGCTCGTCACCGACCCGAGCTACGCCGAGCAGATCCTCTGCTTCACCGCCCCGATGGTCGGCAACTACGGCGTCGCCGACGGCCGCTCGGAGTCGAAGCGGACGCACGTGCGCGGCGTGCTGATGCGCGAGGCCCGCGGCCCGGGGTGGACCGACTGGCTCTGCGAGCGCGGGGTGGTTGCCCTCACCGAGATAGACACGCGCTCGCTCGTCCTGCACCTGCGCGAAGGCGGCGCGATGAGAGCGGCGATCGTCGCGGGCCACGCGGCCGAGGACGAGGTACTCGAGGCCGTGCGCTCGCAGCCGTCGATGGAGGGCCGTGCGCTGGTCGCCGCAGTCTCGACGCCCGAGCCGTACGTCTATGCGGAGCCGGGGCGGCTCAAGCTCGCGGTCGTGGACTACGGGACGAAGCGCTCGATCCTTCGGCGTCTGGCCGGCGCCGGCGCGGCGGTGACCGTCTACCCGCACGACGTGGACGCGGACGAGCTCGTCGGCTTCGACGGCGTGGTGCTCTCGAACGGCCCCGGCGATCCCGACCCGCTCCAGGCGGAGACGGCCGTCGTCCGCGAGCTGCTCGGTCGCGTCCCGGTCTTCGGGATCTGCCTCGGCCACCAGCTGCTCGGGCTGGCCACGGGCCACGAGACGTTCAAGCTGCCGTTCGGGCATCGCGGCGCGAACCACCCGGTGCTCGAGCGCGCGTCGGGCCGCGTGCTCGTCACCTCGCAGAACCACGGCTTCGCGGTCAAGCCTTCCGATGAGGGCGAGGCGACGGCGGTCTCGCTCTACGACGGGACCGTCGAGGGGTTCGACTTCCCGGACCTGCGTGCGGGGTCGGTGCAGTTCCATCCGGAGGCCGGTCCGGGCCCGCACGACGGCTGGCCGTTGCTGGAAGCTTGGGTCGAGGAAGTTGCCGCGGCGAACTGACATCGGCTCGGTCTGCCTGATCGGCTCCGGGCCGATCGTGATCGGCCAGGCTTGTGAGTTCGACTACGCGGGCTGTCAGGCGCTGAAGGTCCTCCGCGAGGACGGCTTCCGCACGATCGTGGTCAACTCGAACCCGGCGACGATCATGACCGACCCCGGGTTCGCCGACCGCACGTACCTCGAGCCGCTCGACCTCGAGGGCGTGGCCGACGTGCTCGACCGCGAGCGGCCGGACGCGCTGCTGCCGACGATGGGTGGCCAGACCGCGCTCAACCTTGCGATGCAGCTGGTCGAGGCGGGCGTGCTCGAGCAGCTCGGGGTCGAGCTGATCGGCGCCGGGATCGACGCGATCCGGCGCGCAGAGGACCGCGAGCTCTTCCGCGAGGCGGTACGGAGCGTAGGGCTGCGCGTGCCGAGCTCGCGGATCGTCACGTCCTCGGCCGACCTCGCGGGCGTCTCGCTGCCCGCCGTCGTCCGGCCGGCGTTCACCCTTGGCGGGCACGGCGGGGGCTTCGCCTCGACGCCGGAGGAGCTCGGGCAGCAGGTCGAGACCGGCCTCCGTGAGAGCCCGATCAGCCAGGTGCTGGTCGAGGAGTCGGTGCGCGGCTGGGACGAGTTCGAGCTCGAGGTCGTGCGCGACAAGCAAGACAACGTGGTCGTCGTCTGCTCGATCGAGAACCTCGACCCGATGGGCGTGCACACCGGCGACTCGGTCACGGTCGCGCCGCAGATGACGCTCTCCGACGAGGGGTACCAGGAGTTGCGCGACGCGGCCGCGGCGGTGATCCGCGCGGTCGGGGTCGAGACAGGCGGCTCGAACATCCAGTTCGCGCGCGAGCGCGGGACCGGCGAGCTGCGGGTGATCGAGATGAATCCGCGTGTCTCCCGCTCCTCCGCGCTGGCGTCGAAGGCAACCGGCTACCCGATCGCCAAGGTCGCCGCGAGGCTCGCCGTCGGCTACACGCTCGACGAGATCCCGAACGACCTGACGAAGACGACGCCGGCGAGCTTCGAGCCGACGCTCGACTACGTCGTCGTCAAGTTCCCGCGCTTCGCGTTCGAGAAGTTCCCCGGCGCCGACCGCACGCTCGGCACGCAGATGAAGTCCGTCGGCGAGGCGATGGGGATCGGCAGGACGTTCCGCGAGGCGTTCTGGAAGGCGATGAGCTCACGCGAGCTAGACCTCTCCCCGGCTACGCCGTGGCAAGGCCTCGACGACGTTCCCGAGGGCGTGCATCCCTGGTTCAAGCAAGAGATCGAGCTTCTGAAGGACAACGGTCCGCCGAGCGGCAAGCGGGTGTTCCGGCGCATCGACTCGTGCGCCGGAGAGGTCGCGGCCGAATCGAACTACTACTACTCCACCTTCGGAGAGGCTGACGAGCCGCGCGCTAACCACCGGCCGGAACGGCGGGTGGTGGTGATCCTGGGCTCGGGCCCGAACCGGATCGGGCAGGGAATCGAGTTCGACTACTGCTGTGTGCACGCAGCCCAGAGCTTCCGCACGCTCGGCTACGAGGCCGTGATGGTCAACTGCAACCCGGAGACCGTGTCGACCGACTACGACACCTCCGACCGGCTCTACTTCGAGCCCCTCGGCGTGGACGAGGTGCTCGCGGTCTGCCGGCGCGAGCAGCCCGAGGGTGTCGTGGTCCAGTTCGGCGGCCAGACGCCGCTAAAGCTCGCTCGCGCGATCGAGGCGGGCGGCTTCCGAATTCTCGGCACGCCGTACGACGCCGTCGATCTCGCGGAGGACCGGGAGCGGTTCGGCGCGCTGCTCGACCGGCTGGGCATCCGCTGTCCGGAGTGGGGGATCGCCGAGAGCGGGCGTGAGGCAGCCGAGATCGCGCACCGCATCGGCTACCCCGTACTCGTGCGTCCTTCATATGTCTTGGGAGGACGCGCGATGCGGGTCTGCTACCGCGGCGCCGAGGTGGTCGAGGCGTTCCGCGCCGACGTGCGCGGGAAGGTGCTCGTCGACCGCTTCGTCGAGAACGCGATCGAGATCGACGTCGACGCGCTCTGCGACGGGGAGGAGACGTACGTGGCCGCGGTCATGCAGCACGTCGAGGAGGCGGGCATCCATTCGGGCGACTCGTCTTGCGTGCTGCCGGCGCCGTCCCTGACCGGGACAACCGCGCGCGAGGTCGAGGAGATTGTGCGCAAGCTCGCGCCCGCGCTCGGGACGGTGGGCCTGATCAACGTGCAGCTCGCGGTCGCTGAGTCGGGAGACGTGTTCGTGCTCGAGGCGAACCCGCGCGCGTCGCGCACGGTGCCGTTCGCCTCGAAGGCGACGGGCCTGAACCTCGTCGAGGCCGCGTGCCGGATCGCCGCGGGCGAGAAGCTGCGCGACCTGGCGCTGCCGCCCGAGCGACCGCCGGCGCAGATGAGCGTCAAGGCCGCGGTCCTGCCGTTCGGGCGCTTTCCGGGAAGCGACCCGGTGCTCGGCCCTGAGATGCGCGCCACGGGGGAGGTGATGGCCTCGGCCTCCGACCTGCCGACTGCCTTCGCGAAGGCCGAGCGAGCCGCCGGCCGCCCGCTGCCGACCTCGGGGACGGCCTTCCTCTCGGTGCGGGATGCGGACAAGCCGGCGGTCGTGCCCGTCGCCGCCGCCCTCGCCGGTCTCGGGTTCAAGCTCGTCGCGACCGAGGGGACGGCGAGAACGCTCCAGGCAGCCGGCCTCGACGTCGAGCAGGTCGCCAAGGTGGCGCAGGGCGGCGAGGCGACCGTCGTCGACCTCGTCCGGCGCGGGCGCTGCGACCTCGTCGTGAACACACCCGTGGGCGGCTCGCTCCAGCGCACCGACGGTTACCGGATCCGGGAGGCCGCGCTCGTCGCCCGCGTGCCGTGCATCACGACGATCTCGGGCGCGGCGGCGGCGGTGCACGCGATCGCGAATGCCCGCACCGAGCTGGCTCTCTCCCTCCAGGAGCGCATCGACGTTGAGACGCGAACAGCTAACGGTTCTTAGCCGCGACCCTTTCGGGCCGTACAGCCTGCTAAGGCTGGAGCGCGGAGCGATCCAGCCTGGGATTCCGGGGCAGTTCTTCATGCTCGAGGCGCCGGGGCGGCTGCTCCCGCGGCCGATGAGCCTGTGCCTCGCGCCGCCCGGCGAGCTCGCGTTTCTGATCGATCCGATCGGGCCCGGCACCGAGTCGCTCTGCTCGCTCGGCGCCGGCGACGCGATCCACGTCTTCGGCCCGCTCGGGAACGGCTTTCGCCTGGACGTCGAGCGGCCGCTGCTCGTCGGAGGTGGGATCGGGATCGCGCCGCTGCCCTACCTGTCCGACCGGCTCGGGCACCCGAGGGCCGTGCTCGGCTTTCGCTCCGAGTGGCACGCCGAAGCCGCCGCGCTCGTGCCGAACGCCGAGGTCGCGATCGAGCCGACCCTGGTCACCGAGCTGATCGAGCCGGGCTTCGACGTGCTGGCGTGTGGGCCGGAACGGATGCTCGATGCGGTCCGCCTGAACTGTCCGGGTTCGCAGCTCGCCTGGGAGGCGCCGATGGCGTGCGGGTACGGCGCCTGCTACGGGTGCGCGGTCGAGATCGGCGGCGAGTGGAAGCGGCTCTGCGTCGACGGCCCTGTCCTCGAGGCGGCCGCCTGATGCTGCTCAACGCTTCAGGGTGCCTCGATGCGCTGACCGCGCCCGAGACGGCGCTCCAGCTGGACGCCTTCGTGACGAAGACGGTGACGCCACTGCCGCGCGGGGGGAATGCGCCCGTTCGGATCACCGAGACGGACGTTGGGATGCTGAACTCGATCGGGCTCGCCAATCCGGGGCGGGAAGTCTTTCTCAACGAGACGCTTCCGCGCCTCGTTGAGATAGGGGTGCCCGTCTGGGTGTCGGTCGGTGGTTTCTCCGCAGTCGAGTACGCCGCAACGTGTGCGGCAATCGACGGCCGCGACGGAGTCGTGGCCGTCGAGTTGAACCTGTCCTGCCCGAACGTCGACGAGGCACCCGAGTCGGCGGCCGAGATCGTCGCCGCCTGCAGGGCGGCGACGGCGCTGCCCCTGTACGCGAAGCTGTCGCCGGCGAGCTGGGACGTGGGGGCCGTCGCCTGTGCCGTCGAGGCGGCGGGCGCGGACGGGCTCTCGCTCGTCAACACGCTGCGCGGGATCAAGCTCGACCCGAACCTCGCCCCCGTGCTCGGCACCGCGGCGGGGGGGCTCTCCGGCCCGGCGCTGAAACCGGTCGCGCTCGCCGCCGTGCACGCGTGCTTCCGGGTCAGCTCGCTACCGATCGTCGGGATGGGCGGGGTGGCCACCGGACGCGACGCGCTCGAGCTGCTGGCGGTCGGCGCACGGGCCGTCGGGATCGGCACAGTGCTCTTCTCGGACCCGTCCGCACCGGCCCGGATCAGGGACGAGCTCGCCGCCGAACTGGCCGCGCTCGGGCTCTCTTCGGCCGAGCAAGCGTGCGGTATCGTCCATCAGGAGGCGTTGCCAGAAAGAAAACACCTCGATCTAGGGTCGAGAGTTTGATCGAAACGCCTGCAAATCGTGCAAAACGAAGCGGGTTGACCCGCACTCGCAAGCTGTTAGACTGGCGCCCCGATGGCGACGAAGACCCAGGCTACGGCGCCGGTTCGCTCTCTCGATCAGCGCATGGAGGCTCTTGCTCGGGCCAATGACATCCGCGTCCGCAGGGCGCAGCTGAAGAAGGACTTGAAGCTAGGCAAGGTCCAGATCGACGAGATCCTCGACGACCCGCCGGAGTACGTCGGAACGGCGAAGGTGTTCGACATGCTGATGGCAGTGCCGAAGTTCGGGCGCGTGAAGGCGGCCCGCTTCCTCAACCAGTGCCGCATCAGCCAGTCGAAGACCGTCGGCGGGCTGTCCGAACGCCAGCGTGCCGAGCTGATTGGGCTCTTCAACCGGAGCTAGCCGGGTTTTCGTCGTGACCGGCCCGTCGGGGGCCGGGAAAGGCACGCTGATCAAGGCGCTGCTCGCACGCCTGCCCGAGCTCGAGGCCACGATCTCGGCGACGACGCGGCTGCAGCGGCAGGCGGAGGAGGACGGCCGCGAGTACTACTTCCTCAGCGACGCAGAGTTCGCGCGGCGTGTGGCGGACGGCGACTTCCTCGAGCACGTCACCTACGTCTCCGGCAAGCGCTACGGGACGCTCCGCTCCGAGGTCGACCGGATCGCGGTCGAGGGGCGCATCCCCGTGCTCGAGCTGGAGACCGAGGGCGCGCTCAACGTCAAGGAGGACGTTCCCGGCGCCGTCACGATCTTCATCACCGCGCCGATCCCCGAGCTCGAGCGGCGCCTGCGCGAGCGCGCGAGCGAGAGTGAGGGCGAGATCGGCGAGCGGATCGGCCTCGCCAGGAAGCAGCTCGCGCAGGCCGAGGAGTTCGATCACGTCGTCGTCAACGACGATCTTTTGCGCGCCGGTCTCGAGCTGGAGGAAATTGTCCAGCGAGAGTTAGCCGCGGCCGGTACCATGAGCCGGCCGTGATCCATCCTCGCATCGATGAGCTGCTCGACGACGTCGACTCGCGCTACGCGCTGGTCATCGTCGCCGCGAAGCGGGCTCGCCAGATCAACAACTACCACCACCAGCTCGGTGAGGGCACCTTCGACGAGTTCCCGCCGCTCGTCGAGTCGCGCTCGAAGAACTACTTGACCATGTCCCTCGAGGAAATCTCGGAGGGCAAGATCAAATACACGTACAAAGCCTGACGGCTTTGTACTAGAAGGGCTGACGCAGATGGCCCGCGTTCTCCTCGGCGTCACAGGCGGAATAGCGGCGTACAAGGCTTGCGAGCTGTGCCGCCTGCTCGTCCAGGCCGGGCACGAGGTCACGCCTGTGCTGACGCCGGACGCCGAAGGCTTCGTCACCGCGCGGACGTTCGAGGCGCTCGCCCGCCGGGAGCAGCCCCGGGAGCTGTACCCGCACCTCACTGAGGCCGACCTGCTCGTGATCGCGCCGCTCTCGGCGAACACGCTCGCCAAGCTCGCGCATGGGCTCGCCGACAACGTACTCACGCAGCTGGCGCTGGCCTTCCGCGGGCCGACCTTGGTCGCTCCGGCGATGAACGTACGCATGTGGGAGCACGCCGCGACGCAGGCGAACGGTGCGCTGCTGCGCGAGCGCCGGGTCGACCTGATCGGGCCCGAGGCGGGCGAGCTCGCCGAGGGCGAGACCGGGCCGGGGCGGATGAGCGAGCCGGAGGCGATCTTCGCCCGCTGCCAGGAACTCCTCGCGCAGCCGCTGTCGCGCCTACGCGATCGGAGGGTGCTCGTGACCGCAGGTGGGACGCGGGAGCCGCTCGACTTGGTCCGGTTCGTCGGTAACCGCTCCTCTGGGAGGATGGGCGTCGCGCTCGCTGCGGAAGCTGCGCGACGAGGTGCGCACGTGACGCTGCTCGCGGCGAACCTGGCCGTCCCGGCGCCGACCGGAGTCGATGTCGTCGAAACGCCCACTGCGGCCGACATCGCTCGAGAGGCAAGGACCCACGCGAACGCCGACGTCGTGCTGATGGCTGCCGCGGTCGCCGACTACGCGCCCGAGGAGACCGCCGGCAAGCGGGTGAAGAACACGCTCCCCTGGGAGGTGACGCTGCGGCCGACCGAGGACGTCCTCGGTTTGCTCTCGGCTGCTCGCACGAACGGCCAGATTCTGGTCGGCTTCGGCGCCGAGGAGGGCGAGGAGGGCCTCGCGCGGAAGCGGCGCATGCTCGACGAGAAGGGTCTCGACCTTGTCGTCTTCAATGACGTCTCGCGCGGCGACATCGGCTTCGACTCCGCCGACAACGAGGTCGTGCTCGTCTCGGCCGCGGGGGAGCGCGCCGTCGCGAAGGCGTCGAAGGAGCGAATCGCGGCGGCGATCCTCGACGAGGTCGAGCGCCTGCTGCCGCGTTAGACCGGCGCGAGGTGGAAGCCGCCGGCTTCCTCGAGCGCGGCGATCCTCGCCTCGAGCGGCGGGTGTGTCTCGAACAGCGAACGCATCGACGAGCGCACCCCTGACGCCTGGTTGAGCGGGCTCTCGATGTAGAGGTGGGCGACTGCGCGGGACGCGTGCTTCGTCTCGGTCGTGTTGAGCTGGAGCTTGCGCAGGGCGAGCGCAAGGCCTTCGCCGTCGCCCGTGATCTCCGCGGCCGATGAATCGGCGAGATACTCACGTCGCCGCGAGACCGCGAGCTGGATGAGGATCGCCGCGACCGGCGCGATTACCAGGGCCGCGATGCCGATCGCCAGCGCGATCAGCCCGGCCGTCCCGCCGCCTCTCTTGCCGCCGCCCCAGAAAGCGAACCGCAGGAGGAGGTCCGAGATGAGCGCCACGACGCCGACCAGCACGGCGACCAGGGTCATCAGCCGCACGTCGCGGTTGCGGACGTGCGAGAGCTCATGGGCAATCACTCCCTCTAGCTCACGCTCGCTCATCATGTTCAGCAGGCCGGTGGTGACCGCGACGTAAGCCTTGGCCGGGCTGCGGCCGGCCGCGAACGCGTTGGGTGCGTCGTCGTCGATGACGTAGACCGGCGGCGGCTGCGGGAGGCCCGCGGCGATCGCAACCGTCTCGACCACGTGGTAGAGGCGCGGGTATTCAGCACGGTCGGCGGGCTTGGCGCCGGTCACCGAGGCCACGATCCCGCCCGCGCCGAGCCAGCTGAAGATCGCGTAGACGAAGCCGACGACCGCGACGACGATCAGCAACGAGAGGTCGAACGCGAAACCGACGATCGCACCGAGCACCCCGACGAGGACGGCGAAGAGCAGGAGGAGCCACAGCGTGCGCCAGCGATTGGCTCGGATCTGCTCCTGAAGGGTCACGGCTGGGCCAAGGACACGGCGGGGGCGTCACGCGTGTCCGTCTCGAAGAACTCGCGCTCGTGGAAGCGCAGCGCGCGGGCGACGATCACGGCCGGGAAGCTCTGCAGGACGGTGTTGTACCGGTAGACGGTCTGGTTGTAGTAGCGGCGGGCGGCGGCGAGCTTGTCCTCGATGTCCGCCAGTTCCTGCTGCAGCGCCAGGAAGTTCTCGGAGGCGCGGAGCTGCGGGTACGCCTCGGAGACCGCCAGCAGGCGGTTGAGGGCGCCGCCGAGGATGGTGTCGGCCTGCGCGGCGGCTGCCGGTCCGCTCGCCCGCTGGGCGGCCGCACGTGCCTGCGTCACCGAGTCGAACGTCTCACGCTCGTGATCCGCGTAGGCCTTCACGGTCTCGACGAGATTGGGCACGAGGTCGAAGCGCCGCCTGAGCTGGACGTCGATGTTCGCCCAGCCGGTCTTGGTCTCGTTCCGCAACCGGACGAGCCGGTTGAACGTGAGGACGAGGAAGAGAAGGAGGACGGCGGCAACCGCGGCGAGGACGATTGCGAGAGTCAAGGTGATCGCGATACTAGATCGGCCAGTGGGCGGAGCGCGACTCGACGTGGTGGTGATGGCGGCCGGAGAAGGGCGGCGCCTGCGCCCGCTGACGGAGCGCTACCCGAAGCCGGTCCTGCCGATCGACGGCCGCCCGGTGATCGCAACGCTGCTGAACGAGCTCCGCGCGGCCGGGATCGAGCGCGTCACGGTCGTCACCGGCTATCTCGCCGAGCAGGTAGAGGACCTGCTCGTTGGGTTCCCGCTCGAGCTGCGGTTCGTCCGCCAGCCGGACCCGCTCGGCTCGGCGGACGCCGTCCGCCGGGGCCTGGGCGGCCCGCCGGCGCTGGTCGTCGCCGCGGACACGGTCTTCACGCCCGGCGACATCGCCCGCTTCGCCGCGACGCCCGGCCACGCGATCGCCGCGCGCCGAGATCCGCCGCCCGAGCCTCCGGGCCGGTACGGGCTTCGCATCAAAGACGGCCTTGTGACCCGCGTCCTGGACGACGACCCGGCAAACCCGCTTGCAGCCGCACCGCTCTGGCGGCTGGGCGAGAGCTTCGACCCGGGACTGCTCGAGAGGCTCGGCGGACCCCCGTTCGAGCTGGCAGAGGCGTTTCAGCGGCTGATCGACGTGGGGGAGATCGTGCATGGGGTTGAGATCGGCCCGACGCGGGACCTGACCGACCCGGTCGATCTCCTCGACCGCAACGTTCCGTACCTCCGCTCGCTCTCGTAGGATCGGCAAAGTCGAAAGGAGGGACCGGTCATGGCCTCGATGGAGACGCTTGCGCTCATTGCCGATGCGTTCAACCGGCACGACACCGACGGTGTCATGTCGTTCTTTGCCGACGACGTGGTCTTCGAGACTCCGCGTGGGCCCGAGCCGTGCGGGCGGCGGCTTGTCGGCGCCGAGCAGGTGAGGGGTGGGATCGCCGGCCGCTTTGCCGGTATTCCGGACGTGCATTACGGCGAAGCGACCCATTTCGTCGCCGGCGATCGTGGTGTTTCCGAGTGGACGCTGACCGGCACGACGACCGACGGCGAGCGGCTCGAGTTACGCGGATGCGACCTCTGGACGTTCCGCGGGGGGAAGGTGATTCGAAAGGATTCGTACTGGAAGATCCGGGAAGCTTGACGCGTCCGCTTCACTGTTAGAAGAGGACGATGTGACCGAGGTCTACGACTACTTCCAGCAGGGCCGCCGCCACCTGAAGAAGGGGATGGCCGCCCAGGCGACTGTGCCGCTCGAGAAGGCAAAGCGGCGGGCGCCGGACAAGGCGTCGATCCGGGAGTCGCTCGGGATCGCCTACTTCCGCATCGGCCGCTACGACGAGGCCGCCGAGGAGTTCCGCACGATCCTCGAGCTCTCACCGACGGACGACTACGCCCACTACGCGCTCGGCCGCTGCCTCGAGAAGCAGGGCAAGGCGACCGAGGCGAACGGCCACTACAAGCTCGCGCGTTCCTTGCGGCCGCAGAGCGAGCAGTACGCGGCGCGCGTGATGGACCTGGACTGAGGGCCGTCGTTCAGCGGGTCGCGCGGGCCGGCGCCTCGCCCGGCGGTGAGATCGGCCCGGGAGTGTGCGTGCTGCTCGGCGTCGCGCGGGGCGACACGCCCGCAGAAGCCGAACGGCTCGCTGGCAGGGTCGCGCGCCTGCGGATCTTCGAGAACGACGAGGGCAGGTTTGACCGCTCGCTCCTCGACACCGGCGGCGCCGCGCTCGTCGTCAGCCAGTTCACCCTGATCGCCGACACGGCGAAGGGCAACCGGCCGAGCTTCTCGGACGCCGCTCCGCCCGAGGAGGCCGAGCCGCTCTACGAGGCGTTCTGCGCGGCCTTGCGCGAGCTGGGGGTGGAGGTCGCGTCGGGCGTGTTCGGCGCCCGGATGCAGCTCGAGCTCGTCAACGAGGGGCCCGTGACGATCGTGCTCGGGTGAGACGGCGGGTGCACACGCTGGAGGTGCGGCCCTTTCGCGGACTCGAGGAAGGGGAGACGGTCGCCTGGGAGGGCCACGGTGGCTTGGGCTTCAAAGGCCTCTTCGCCGGCTGGCGCGGCGAGGTGGTCGTCACCGACCGTCGAGTCATCTTCAAGCGCGCGACGTGGGAGTTTGAGTATGCAGAGATCGACGGCGTGAGCTTGACCCGCCCCCAGGCTGGTTCGAGCGCTACGTCCTCGGCGGCTTGGCTTGGGTACTCGACTCGATCTTCTTCTGGGTCGATGACCCCAGGAAATGGCCCACGTCGGTCGAGATCACGCTGCGCGGCGCGCGCGGGTTAACCGTCGGTTTCGACAGCCGTGAGCGTGCTCTTGCGTTCGCTGATGCTCTGAGGAGCTAAGTGTCGTACGCAATTCCCCCACAGGTGCGTATTACACTTGTGATACATTACTAGATACAGTGAGCGGCAAGATGGTTTCGCTGCGGCTCGACGACGAGACAGCGCGCGCGCTCGACCTGCTGATGAAGAGCGGAAAGAGTCGCTCTGAGGCCGTCCGAGAAGCGCTGATCGAGGCAGCGGCACGACAACGATCCGTCGATCTACGCGCGGAGGCAGAGAGGCTGGCAGCCGATCCAACTGATCGAGCCGAGGCAAAGGCGGTTCTGGACTTCATGGAGTCGTTCCGTGAACCGTGGTGAGGTCTATCGGCTGAAAGCGCCTCGGGCTGGTCGCGGACATGAGCAGCGAGGCTCCCGGTACGGCGTTGTGCTCCAGGCTGACGAGCTCGTCGCCCTCTCGACGGTCATCGTCGCGCCCACGTCGACCGCCGCCGCACCGTCGTGGCTCCGACCGGAGGTCGAGATCGCGGAACGTACAACGCGCGTGCTCGTCGAGCAACTCGTAGCCGTCGATCCGTCGCGTCTCGGTTCCCCCGCCGGCGCGCTCCGCCGTGCCGAGATGGACGACGTTGACCGCGCACTCCGGGCCGTGCTCGGGCTTACGTAGCTCACCGCTGCTATCCTTTCGAGACCACATTTCACCGGCTTGGCGAAATGGGCGCGCGGCGCCCATTTCTTGTGTAGGAGGCGAATTGACGTACGTTCACGACAGGGAGCGACAGCTGACGCGAGAGGTTTCCCAGACAGTGACCCAGGGCCTTCCGGGCGTCGAGGTGCTCGCCGTCGAGCTGTCCGGCAAGGAGCGCTTCACCGTCTTCATCGACCACCCGCAGGGTGTCGATCATGCGCTCTGCGCCCGCGTCACCGCCCTCCTGCGCGGCTATCTCGACCGCTACACCGTGGACGTCTCGTCCCCCGGGATCGAACGCCCGCTCCGCACTCCCGCACACTTCCGCAACGTGGTCGGCCGCAAGGTCGCGGTGCGAACCGAGCGCGAGCTGGACGGCCGGAAGCGTTTCAGAGGCGTCGTGATCACCGCGGACAACCAGGCTCTAGCGCTCGGCGTCGGAGACGGCGAGCGCGTGGACATCCCGTTCGAGGCAATCGTCCGGGGCAACCTCGTCGACGAAGGACAATGACATGGGAAGGGCGATGAGATGAGCAAAGAGATCATCGAAGCGGTCAAGACGATCGAGCGCGAGAAGGGGATCGAGGAGGACACGCTGATCCATGCGCTCGAGGACGCGCTCCTCGCCGCCTACAAGAAGACGCCGGGCGCCTCGCGCCACGCCACGGTCGAGCTCGACCCGGACAGCGGTGACTTCCGCGTGTTCTCGATCGAGCTGCCGAAGGACATTGAGGAGCGCCTGATCGAGGAGGCGCGTGAGCGCGCGATTACGGAGCTCGAGCTGCAGGAGGCGGAGACGGGCGAGCACTCGCACGTGCTGGTCTCCGACGAGGACCTGCAGATCGACTGGTCCGACGTCGATCCCGTGCTGGTCCGCCGCGCCGATGTGACACCCGAGAACTTCGGGCGCATTGCCGCGCAGACGGCGAAGCAGGTGATCCTGCAGCGGATCCGCGAGGCGGAGCGCGAGATGATGTACGACGAGTACATCGACCGCGTCGGCGAGGTGGTCACGGGCATCGTCCAGCAGGCCGGCGACCGCAACAACGTCTTGGTCGACCTCGGCAAGGTCGAGGCGCTGCTCCCTCGTTCGGAACAGGTTGATGGTGAGCGTTACGAGCAGGGCAGCCGCATCAAGGCCGTGATCACCGAGGTGCGCTCCGGGACGAAGGGTCCGCAGGTGATCCTCTCGCGCCGCGACCCGGAGCTGATCCGGACGCTGTTCGAGCTCGAGGTCCCCGAGATCGCTGACGGCCTCGTCGACATCAAGGGCGTCGCGCGCGAGCCGGGCTACCGCTCGAAGATCGCGGTCGAGTCGCACGCCCAGGGCGTCGACCCGGTCGGCGCATGCGTCGGCCCCCGCGGCTCGCGGGTGCGCATGGTCGTCTCGGAGCTCCGCGGCGAGAAGATCGACATCATCCCGTGGAACAACGAGCCGGCGCGGTTCGTCGCCAAGGCGCTCTCGCCGGCCCGCGTCCGCGAGGTCTACATCGACGACGAAACGAAGGAGGCGACGGTCGTCGTCCCCGACGACCAGCTCGCGCTCGCGATCGGCAAGGAGGGCCTCAACGCCCGCTTGGCCGCTCGCCTGACCGGCTGGAAGGTCGACATCCAGTCCGACACCGAGTTCGCCCAGGCGGAGGCCGAAGCCGCGTTCTCCGGCGCCGAGGGCGACGACTTCACGGGCCGGTGCGTCGCGATCCTCTCGACCGGCAAGCGCTGCCCGAATGCGGCGCTCCCGGGCTCCCGCTTCTGCGGCGTGCCCGCGCACCAGGAGCTCGCCAAGCGCGAGGCCGCCGGCGAGGATCTCGGCGACCAGATCGTCCAGCCGGGCGGGGCCGAGGAAGAGGAGCCTGCGGAGGCCGAGGATGGCGTCGAGGAGGAGACTGTCGCGGAGGCGTCTGCCGAAAGCACGGACAGTCCCCAGGGGACCGCCCCCGAAGCGACGCCGGAGCCGGAGGCCGCCGACGAAGCCGAGACAACCGTGGTCGCTGCTGCCGAGGAGGCAGAGCCCGCTGCACAATGAGCTCCGCTCCCGTCCGCACCTGCGTCGGCTGCGGCCGCAAGGCGCCGCAGGCGGAGCTCCTGCGCTTCGTTGCGCCGGACGGGACTCTGAGTCCCGGACGGCACCGGCAGGGGCGCGGGGCGTATACCTGCCGGCGGCTTGCGTGCTTCGAGCGCGCCGCATCGCGACGGGCGTTCGCGCGGGTGCTGCGCCGCTCCGTGAGCGTCGATCCGGCTCTGGCGGCCCTCTACACTGAAGACAATGGCTGACGGTCCCAACAAGCCCAACCGTCCGATCCGCCCGCGCCAGGGCGGCATCTCGGGGCGCAAGCGCCGTGTCGTGATCGACACCGGCGCCGCCCGCCCGCGCCAGGACGACCGCCGCTCGCGCGAGCAGCGTGGCATCGCGCCGACGAAGCAACCCCGCGAGATCGTCGCCCCGACCGGGCCGGTCACGGTCTCCTCCGGC
>Ga0137375_10004788_pt1 | contig 16112 bp, 9 predicted proteins | sample SagtaG_24_FD_104936 | JGI IMG/M metagenome (GOLD analysis project Ga0137375, IMG submission 104936) | Vadose zone soil microbial communities from Sagehorn Ranch, Mendocino, California, USA - Sage1_R_113_16 metaG | ecosystem: Environmental > Terrestrial > Soil > Vadose zone | place: USA...
CGATCAGACGTTGCGCGAGGTCCATGGCCGCCTGCCCGCCGCGGAGTTCCTGGAGTGGGGCATCGGCCGGGGCATCTTCGTGAGGGAAGCAAGTGGGGCCGTCACGCGCGGCCCGCACTGGGGCGATCCGCGCCGCTTCTGTGACTCGGAAGAGGAGTTTCAGGAGCTATTATCGGCCACACCGGCAGTGCCCGGCCTTGCCAGTGCCGGCCCGCGTCCTGCCAACGAAGTCTCGCGCCGCCTGAAGCTGGACCAGGCCATCGGCCGTGAGGCAATCCATGCCGAGCTGCGCGTCGAGGAGTTGCAGCGCATCGCCCCGTTCCGCGTCGTCACGACGGCGGCGGCCACCAAGGAAGCCCACCTGAACTCACCGGAACTCGGCTCACGCCTTTCGGCGGAGAGCCTTGCGACACTGACGCCGGAGCATCGTCAGGTGCAGATCCTCGTCTCGGACGGGTTGAGCGCCGAGGCGGTCCACCACAATATGCCGGATCTGCTGCCAGTGCTGTTTGACGGGCTGAGCGGCTGCGGGTGGACGACGGGACAGCCGCTCCTGGCGCGTTACGGGAGGGTAAAACTCGCCGAACCAATCGCGGAGCGATTGCAGGCTGACCTGATTGTCTACCTGATCGGCGAACGGCCCGGCGGCGACGCGCTCGCCTCGCGCAGCCTGTCGGCCTATCTCGTGTACCGTCTCGGCGACCCGGAGCAACGGGCGGCGGCTCAGTTCAGCGGCAACCCGGCGGTGCGCTTCGAGTACACGGTGATCTCGAACATCTACTCGGGGGGACTCCCACCGGCGGAAGCGGCGGGAGTAATCGTCGAGAAGGTCGGCGACATCCTTGGCCTGAAGGCCGCCGGCAATCGCCTGGAGGCGCTGCTCAAGACGGCGGCCCCAGCCTGAAGCGCGGCGTCAAGAAGCAGGGCCCTTTCGGCCGCGTCGCGTCCGCTTGCGATGGCCCTGCTCGCGAAGCAGCTGGTCGAGCCAGCGGCGGTCTTCGTCGCCCAGGCTGGGAGGAGGCGGATCCCCGGCGTAGTCCGCCTCGTCATCCGCGGCGGTGCGGTCGTAGGCGGCAGCGAAGCAAGCGCCGAGGTCGAGCCGCGCCTGATCGCTGCCGAGTAGTGGGATGGGCAGCACAGGCAACGGCTCCGCCAGTTTCCAGGCGTAGAGCAGGTGATTCCACCCCGTCGGCGTCGCCTGCGCTACGTAGGTGAGGTACGTGGCCTCCGCAGGCAACGGCACGGGAATCGGCGGCCGTTGTCCACCGCGAAGTAGGTCGATCTCGACCCAGTGCAGCCCACCATGCAGGGCCGAGGAGCGCTTCTCCAGGTAGCGAGTCTGTCCGACGGCACCGGGCTCCTTGTTCGTCGGGCTCAACAATTCGATGCTGGTCACCGCCAGCCGTGGCCGCGCCTGCACGTAGATCACGATGCGCCGCTGCTTGCGCAGTTGGAGTTCGTCGGGGTCGAGTTCCTCGGCAGCGGTCACTGTGGGCGTAGCGAGCACTGCGGTCGAACCCGGACTGAGTTTCCCGCCTGCGGCGCTGGCGATGGTGATGTCCGGCTCCTTGCGTTCGAGCGAGATGGTCCCCGCGCCCATGTCCCAGACGCTCCCTTCGGAGAGATGGCGTTCGAGGCGCGCCACGTACTTCGGGCGCAGTTGCGGCTGCAATTGCGCCTGGGCCTCTGCCAGAATTTGCGTGTGCAGTTCCTGGAAGATGGGGCTCTTCTCCAGGAAGGGATCCATGCCGGGAAAAGGGGATGGCATCCTCGACTCCTCGTCCATTCGTTGGCAGCGCAGGAGACGCTCAATGGGCCGCCTGGCGCACCTTGAGTTGTTCCACCAGCCAGGCGCGGTCGGCGTCAGCGAGCGGCGGATCGAGCGGCTTCGTGTAGTCGATGTCCAGGCCGTAGCGGCTGCGCTCGTAGATGGCGTTTACGAGCGGTTGCAGGTCGAGCGTCACGTCCGGATCGGGGCGGTCGAGTGGGATCGGGATGGGGGGCAGGGCGCGCAGGTAACTCGCGGGCCAGACGCGGCACACTGCCTCCTTGTACCATCGTCCAACGAGCAGATAGTACGGAGTCTTCGGGAGGGGATCGAGCATCGGCATGCGCGTGCCGCCGCGGAGCAGGTCGATCTCGACGAGGTTGGCAGCGCCGAGCAGCAGTGCTTGCCGTTTGCGCAGGTACTGCTCGCGGCTGGTGGAGCCTTGCCGTTTGTTCGACGGCGACAGCACCTCGATACAGGTGACGAGCCGGCGTTCGGGTTCGGTGGTGTGGATCTCGATGAACTGCTCGCGGAACTCCTCGGCGATGAAGGCCCGTAGTGACAGCGCCGCGTTCTCTGTCGTCGGTTCTGCAACGGCCACGCCCCCTTCGCCAGCGGGCGGCTGGGCAAGTGGCCCGGTGACGCCCAGGTCGGGATACATGGCACGCTCCCGCTTACCTTCTTCCTCGACGAGTTCAATGATGTCTCGCTCTCCAGTCCGGACACGGTACTTTTCCGGCAGGGCAGCAGCGAGTGTGCGTTTGATCTCAGCAATGAGATCGTTGTGAAAGTCACCCCAGTAGCCGCAGGGTTCGATGTACGGGTCCATGCCCGGGAACGGCGATTTCATCGGTCCTTCCTCCTGGACAGTGATTCGACCGCGATAGCATACCGTGTTCCGTTTCTGAGGGGAAGCCGGCCCGACCTGTCCGCGCGGCCCTTCAGCTGATTCTCTTTGACGCCCGACCGGGGATCCTGCACAATCTGGGACATGGGCGACCCCTGCTCTCCAACCGCGAAAGGACCTCCCATGTTGACTCGCATCGTCGCCGCGCTCCTCGTGGCCGGCCTCCTCGCCTCCCCGGCCACGGCAGCGCCGGGCACAAAGCCAAAACGACCGAACATCATCATCCTGCTGGCTGACGACCTGGGCTACGCCGACGCCGGCTTCCAGGGCTGCAAGGACATCCCGACGCCGCACATCGACAGCCTCGCCCGCAACGGCGTGCGCTTCACCAGCGGCTACGTCTCCGGGCCGTATTGCAGCCCAACCCGCGCCGGCCTGATGACCGGCCGCTATCAGAATCGCTTCGGCCACGAGTTCAATCCCGGGGCCGGCGTCAAGCAGGGCATGCCGGTCAGCGAGGTGACGATGGCGGACCGCCTGCGAGCGCTGGGCTACGTCACCGGCCTGGTCGGCAAGTGGCACCTCGGCGGCGCGCCGAAGATGCACCCGACGGCACGCGGCTTCCAGGAGTTCTTCGGCTTCCTGGGCGGCGCTCATTCCTACTTTCCGGCGATCAAGGGCAAGGCCATCCAGCGCGGCACCTCCCCGGTCGAGGAGAAAGAGTACCTCACTGACGCCTTCGCCCGTGAGGCCGTCGGGTTCATTGACAAACACGCCAAGGAACCGTTCTTCCTGTACCTGGCCTTCAACGCCGTCCACACGCCGATGGAGGCGAGCGCGAAGTACCTGGAGCGCTTCCCGAAGATCGCGGACAAGCAGCGGCGCACCTACGCGGCGATGCTCTCCGCGATGGACGACGCCATCGGCCGCGTGCTGGCGAAACTGCGCGAGCATGGCCTGGAGGACGATACGCTTATCTTCTTCTTCAGCGACAACGGCGGCCCGACGATGATCGGCACGACGATCAACGGGTCGCGCAACTTTCCGCTGCGCGGCTCGAAACGGCAATTGCTGGAAGGGGGCGTGCGAGTGCCGTTCGTGCTGCAGTGGAAGGGCCGGCTGCCGGGCGGCAAGCAGTACGACCATCCGATCATCGCTCTCGACATCCTGCCGACGGCATTGGCCGCAGCCGGCGCCGAGGTTCCGGCCGGCGCGAAGCTCGACGGGGTGAACCTGCTGCCTTACCTGGAGGGGAAAGTGCAAGGGGCGCCGCACGACACCCTCTACTGGCGTTTCGGCGAACAGCTCGCGGTACGGCGCGGCGACTGGAAGCTCGTCCGCTACGACAATACCGGGCTGCACTTGTACAACCTGAAAGCGGACATTGGCGAGGCGAATAATCTGGCCGCGAAACACCCGGAGAAGGTGAAGGAGCTGAAAACCGCCTGGGATCGCTGGAACACGGAGCTGGCGGCGCCGCTCTGGGGTGCGGGGAAGAAGGGGGCCGCTGCTCCGGCACCGGCGACGGAACGCGGGCTACGGCTTACCGAGGAACAGGCTGAGCACCCAGCACCCCGGAACGTGCAGCCCGGTGCCGCGCAGATGACCGAGGATATCCGGGTCGGTACAGCCGGCATCTTCCAGGGCGTCGGCCAGCACGGGCATGTCGCCGAGACGGTGCTCCGTAAAGATGGCGTGCGCCAGCCCCGGTAAGGCGCCGCCATTCCACGACAGCCAGGCGGGGTCGAGCGGCATCTCGCGGAAAGGATGGCCGAGAGCGCAAGGAGACAATCGGGGCTGAATGACCCCCTCGACCACCGCCAGGCGGGGCATCGAGAAGTAGCGCTCTGTTGTGAGCGTACTGCGGACGTTCCCAACTTCCTGAAACAGCCTTTCGAGCCTTGCCTGTGCCAGGGCTGGAGGCGCCAGTCCCAGAGCATCGGCGTACGCCAGGGCCAATTCGTACCGGTGCCGCGGGTCCATCTCGCGCGTGAGCATGTGGGGCGCACGGTCCAAGATGGCGAAGGCATCCTCCATGTTCTCGCCGAGCGCGAGCCAGTTCCCCGCAAGCAGGAGCAGCGTGCAGAGCTGGACGGGCCAGCTGAGGCCGTGTCCCGTGTCCCTGGACCAGGTCATCTGCAGACTCTGACCCCCGCAGGCCACCCGCGTTGCCGTACGCACGATCTCCCTCAGTTCGTCGCGCAGGCCGAGGTTCCGCAGCCAAGGTAGGCAGTCCCGTAGCAACCCGGCGAGTACGGAGTCCGGGACGTCTTCAGGCCAGGTTTGCAACCAGCCGACCAGACGGGTTGCCAGGGACTTGGCGGCATCGGCGCGCTCAAAGACGGCCGCAAGAGCCAGCCCGCGCTCCAGGAGGTGAGCGCGGCCTCGTCTCGCTTCCCACTCCGGATGTCCTGGGAGAGCATCCAAGGTCGCTGGCACACAGGCCAGGCACGCCAACGCAAGGTGTTCCCCAGCAGGAGGTGCCAGGTTCAAGGCTTCGGCCAATCCTGCTGCCGCTTCCAGGGGTTGGCCGACCGCTCGCAGGGCGTGCGCAAGGCGATCAGGCAATCCGCCAGGATCCCCCTGGGCCAGGGCAAGGAGGGCACGACCCTGTTCCGGTGGGCCTGGCTGTTGCTGCCAGTCATAAGGGTTGACTCGCTCGTAGGGCTCAAGGACGCGCGAGATTTGCCTGAACCTGTTGACGGAGTAGCGTTCCGTCACCTCCAGGCCACTGAGAAAATCAGCCGGCAACGGTTCGTGCAGCGGCTTCGGTGCCAGTGCTTGCTCAATGCGGTACTCGAAGGCGCGCAGCAAGCATCGGTGGACCGGGTCAGTCCCTCCAGGCACGTGGCCCAGCCAGGGGTGTATCGCAGGCGGCAGCTCGTTCAGGATAGCTTCCGCCTGCCGGTACAGTGCGCGGCAGGGTTCCGCCGCACCCAGACGGGCGAGAGCAAAAGCGAAAATCAGGTCGGTGTAGGCGACGTTGGGGTTGTCGCCAGCGTTCCATTCACGGGCCAGGTCGCGCAGGCGCAGCAACCGGCCGACGTGTCCTTGCTCGCTCACGGGGATGTCTCCGCTGAGGAAATCCTGGGGGACGAACTTCATTCTGGACAGGCATCACTGTCTTGTCTACGCCTACCACAGTTGCCGAGTTGGCCGACCGAAGCGCTGTTGCGAGCCGGAGGAACAATGCTCAACCTGCGAGAGAAGGTTACCGTCGTGACCGGAGCAAGCCGCGGCGCTGGCCGGGCCATCGCCCTTGTCCTTGGTGAAGCCGGCGCAACTGTCTACGTCACCGGCCGCAGCACTCGGGACGGACCGACCACCGACGGCCTCCCCGGAACCATCGACGACACCGCCGAGGCCGTCATCGCGCGTGGAGGGGTCGGTGTCGCGGTTCGCTGCAACCACACCGACGACGCACAGGTGCAGAACCTGTTCGAGCGCGTCGGGCGCGACCAAGGGCGGCTCGACCTGCTGGTGAACAATGCGTGGGGCGGCTACGAACAGCACGACCCGCGACAATTCGTCAAGCCATTCTGGGAGCAGCCGCTGCGGCACTGGGACGGCATGTTCACGGCTGGCGTGCGAGCGCACCTGGTCACCAGCCGTTTCGCCGTCCCGTTGATGCGGCCCGGGAGCCTGATCGTCTGCACGACCGCCTGGGATCGCGAGCGCTACCTCCGAAACCTGTTCTACGATGTCGCCAAGGCAGCGGTGAATCGTCTGGCATGGGGGATGGCCCGCGAACTGCGGCCGCACGGCATCGCCGCCGTCGCCCTCGCCCCGGGATTCATGCGCACCGAGCGCGTCCTGGCGGCGCACGCACAGAAGCCGTTCGACCTGAGTGTGACCGAATCTCCGGAGTACCTGGGGCGAGCGGTGGCAGCCCTGGCGAGCGACTCCGGCGTGATGAGCAAGTCGGGACGGGTACTGACAGTGGGTGAACTGGCGCGGGAGTACGGCTTCACCGACGTGGACGGCCGGCAGCCCCCACCCTTCGAGTTGCCGGGAGACTGATACGCCCGGAGCCGGCGTTATTCGTTGCCTCCCAGCTGGACCAGGAAGGCCAGCTGCTCCAGCTGCACCGTCAGGTCCACCGAGACCAGACTGACGTGCGGCGGCAGACGTAGCACGATCGGCGCGAAGTTCAGCACCCCGCGAATCCCCGCCGCCACAAGTGTGTCGGCGACGCCCTGCGCCACCTCGGCAGGGACCGTCAGCAACCCCAGTTCGGCGCCCGTCGCGGCAACCACTGCGGGCATGGTGTCGGGGCTGTGAACCTCCAGGTCGTCGATGCGCTGACCGATCTTGCCGGCGTCGGCGTCGAAGAGGGCGACGATGCGGAAACCCTGCTGCTGGAAGCCACGGTAGCGCAACAGCGCCCGCGCCAGATTGCCGGCCCCGACGACCACCACGCGCCATTCGCGATCGATGCCAAGTTTGCGGCGGAGCGCCGCGATCACGTCCTGCGTGGGATAGCCGACGCCAGGGTGACCGAGGTTGCCGAGGTAGGCCAGATCCTTGCGCACCTGGGCATCGGTGATGCCAAGGGCCTCGCCGAGCTGGCTGCTGGAGATGGTCTTGGTGCCGGCGCTGTGAAACTGTTCGAGATGGCGCAGATAGAGACTGAAGCGGCCAACGCTGGCGCGCGAGAGCGGCCGCTCGCCGTCGGTGCCGCTTCGAGGTTCGGAAGGGGGGTCGGCTTTGCTCATGCTGCTCTGTGGGGCCTCCGCACCCGGGCGGCGCCCGTTGGTCCCGCCGCCCCTTGTTCCCGAAGTCTAACGGTTGCGGTGCGGTCGGTCAAGGTAAGAGCGAGCAGACAGCCCCAAAAGCCCCTAGCGGACGGTGTCGCAAGTCTTCTGGCATCAATGACTTATCACACGACTTGCGCCACCTTTCACCAGGACGGCGCCTCCGCTGGCGCTAATACAGAGTGGTTTCGGTCGCGCTGGGAAGTGGGCTTGGGCTTGCGGCTGGGAGTGCGGTCACCTCAACCCCGGATCTCGGGGCACAGCACCTGTGGCCGTGCCAGTGGCCGCACGGCCGACACCAACAGCAACCGGTCGTCAACAACGTCGCGGCAAGCATCAACCCGAGACCAAGAGTACGCCACCCCATTGACAGGACTCCCTCAGTCGGCGGCCCGAAAACCCGCCGCTCGGCTGGACACGACTCCAGGCCGCAGCGCTGGGTTCCACCGTTGACCCACCAGATATGGAAGTTGAGCAAGCGCCGTGCCGGGCGGCACCTTCCCGGCAGCACCCGGTCTAAACGTCATTCCCCAGAGAGATTCCGTCAAGGCGATCCCGTCGGACGGTCTCGCGCCGCGAACGGCGCTCTGTAAGAAAGGAGGTGCCGTTGTAAGAGTTGCCGGCGCTACTTCCCCCGCTGGGCCAACCGTCGCAGAGCGGCCCGCGCGTCCTCGGTCAGGCGAGCGCCGGGCGCCCCCTCGGCCCAGGCACGCAGCACCGCCCGCGCCTCGGGTGTGCCGGCCAGTTCCAGCGCCTGGACGGCACGGATCAACCGCACCGCATCGGGTGTTGGCGAGCGCCGCAGCGCGTCGAGCACCTGCTGTAACCGTCGGCTGACTTCGAGCGATGGCTGCGCCGCGAGCGCTTCCTCGACGACCGGCGTCGCAGTCTCGCCCGCCTCGCACAATGCCTTGAAGGCCGCGTCACGCACCCGGAAATTCTTGTTGTCGAGGTCGGCGATCCACTGCAGCAACCGGCCACGATCCGAGGGCGCTACCGGGCTGACCTTCTCCCGGAGCATCCGGCTCGCACTCTCCGAATCCTCCGCAAGCGCCCAGATCGCCCGGTATGCCTGCGCTGCATCTGTTGAGATCAGGTCCGCCCAGAGCGCCGCCGCCGTCGGTCGCGCTCCCGCCGCCGGCACTGGCCGCAGATCCCACAGGTACGCCTGGGCATCCCTGCCACACGAAAAAACCGTCCGGCCGCCGGGGCCGAAGGCGACGCAGGACACGCCTCCCTCGTGGCCGTTCCGCCGCAGTACCTCCTTGGCGGTGACGGTCTCCCAGACGCGCACGGCATTGTCGCCGCTGCCAGTGAGGAGCCATTCGCCATCGGCCGAGAACGCCAGGGTATTGACGCGGTACTCCGTCGCTTCCAGGGGCATTCGCCAGGGCCTTCCCTTGATCGCATCGACGGCCCGGAACCGTTTGCGCTGCGCCCCGGTGCGCGCGTCGTGCAGCGTCACGTGGCCATCGTACAGGCCCAGTGCCAGCAGACGGCCGTCGGGCGTGAACGCGATGCTCTCGACGACATTGAGGTAGCCCTCACCGCTCCGCACATCGAGCGCCACCCGACTGCGTTCCTTCCCGGTGGCGGCGTCCACAAAGGCCAGGTGCGGACCGCCCGGCCCGAGCGCCACCGTCGCGCCATCCGGGGAGAACGCAACGCTCGCCCCGCGTCCCCGCCAGCGCAATTTGCCCTCCGGTATATCGTACATGCGGATCGCGTAGTCGCCGTCGTGGATGAGCAGCCGCCGGCCGTCCGGGCTGAACAGCAATTGCGGAGTGGAGAGATCGGGTTTCTCCTCCCAGCGATAGACGCGCGCCAACTCGCCCGAGGGGACCTCCCAGAGTTCGACGGTGCCGGACGCCAGCGCAGCCGCCAGACTCCTGCCGTCAGGCGTAAAGGCCAGCCCCGTCACCGCTGGGCCCTCGCGGGTGAGCGTGCGCAGCACCTTTCCGCTCGCCGTGTCCCAGAGGTCGAGTCGGCCGCGGGCATCGCCGAGAGCGGCGATGCGGCCATCGCGCGACAAGGTCGCCGGAACCCGGCCGAGGTAACGCTCGGGTTCGCGCAGTTCTTGCCCCTTCGCATCCCAGAGCCGGACGAGACCGTCATCCCCTGTCGTGAGGAGGGGCCCGTCCGCAAGACTGTGAACCGCCGTCACGTTGCCCGCCGTCTTGAGCGCGGGCAGTTCCTTGCCCGTCGCAAGATCCCAGCGGTGGGCCAGCCCGGCGACGGTCCCCAGGAGCAGCACCTTGCCGTCGGTCGAGAAGTTGAGCCGATATTCGCCGTAGCGCGACTTCCCCTCCTGGGGCCATGCCGATCCGGGCAGAGGAAAAGACGTCTGTAATTTGCCACCTGGCAGCTCGCGGATCTGGATCGATTTGTTGACGCGATCGACCAGGGCCAGCAGCTTGCCGTCGGGCCGGAAGGCGACGCCATTCTCGATGCCGTTCCACGCCGCCGCCACCTCCAGCCGGAGGACGACCTTGCCCGTCTGCGTCTCGCCGAGCAAGATCTCCTTGCTCTCGTCCGCGCAGACGTACCAGCGGCCGTCCGGAGAGAGGAGGGAGATGTGCTCTGCCGGGACAATGTGCATTTCCTTGCGGGCGGCGAGATCCCAGAAGCGAACCTTGTCGCCGTCGGTCAGGGCAAACTGCTTGCCGTCCGGGGTGAAGCAGCAGCAGGAATAGGCGCGCCGGTTCTCCTTGAAGCGCAGGATTTCCTTGCCGGTTTGCAAGTTCCAGACACAGGCGAAGGTCGAGCCGCGGACATATCCGAGGTGGCGTCCGTCCGGCGCGAAGATAAGCCCCGGACAGACGAAGGTGGAGCCCTCCTCGCAGGGAAAATGGTGCAGCCGCCCGCCGGTTGCCAGATCCCAGACAATCACCGAGCGGCCGGCGGCCGTCGCGAGCCACTTCCCGTCGTCAGAGAGGGCCGCGTTGCCGATGCCGGCGCCGTGCCGCAGCCGAGCGCTCCCCAGGCGCGTGAGTGCGCCAGGCGGTAGAGGGTCACGCAGCCGTTCAGCCGGCGCAGGCGGCTTTCCAGCGAGTGCGGGCTTCGCCACTCCTGCCTTGTCGCCGGGGCCGGCAGTCGCGGGCTCGCGGACGGCAAGGGCCCTGCCAACCACCACACCCAAAGCGAGAGTGAGGATCGCGAAAATCTTCAAACGGGTGGCGGCGGTGGACTGCATGAGCCCCTGGGCCAGCGCGAGGGCCTGCGGTGCGGTGGTGACGGCGTGACCGGCGGCGAGTCCAGTCGCGGCCTGAACCGTGGCGGCGATGAGGGGCGCGCCAATCGCACTCGCCGCCGGGACGAACAGTGCCGCGGTCAGGGCGGCAGGTAGGGTCAGCCCACGACGGCCGAGACGGGCGCGTAGCAGGTTCCGCGCCTCCTCCAGCCGGCTCTTGAGGATCGACGCCGACCAGCCCAATCGTCCGGCGGCCTCGTCGCGCGCCAGGCCCTCCAAGCAGCAGAGGACCAGGGGCGCACGGTACTTCTCGGGCAATCGGGCCAGTTCTTCGTCGAGAGCGGTCTGCGCCTCGCGCAGCGTGATGTCGGCCAGAGGATCGACCGCCGGCGGCTGAGGGATACTACTTTCGCGGCAGCGGCGGCGAGCGGCACAGGTTTTCGCCTTGAGGGCCACCCGTCGCGCGATGGCGTAGAGCCAGCTACCGAGCGACTCTTGGTTGCGGACAGAGGACGCCTTGCGGGCGAGCACCAGAAAAACGGCCTGGAAGGCATCGTCCGCGTCGTGGGCATTGCCGAGGACGCGCCGGCAGACGCCGAGGACCATCGGCCCGTGGCGGCGCACGAGCGCCTCGAAGGCCGCCTCATCGCGCTGGGCGACGAAGCGGCCCAATAATTCCTGGTCGGAAAGAGGGTTGGCGCTGTCCCCCGCCAACCTGCGTACCTGCTTCAGCAATATGGTCGCCGGTCCGGTCGTCATGGCGTGTACCTCCGGGGCCTTCGTTTTATCTATCTGATAGAGCCCCGAAACGCCAGCACGGCGGAACATCGGCGCAAAATCATCGCGATTTTTTCAGCGATACTCGTGGAACGGCACGCCGAGCACGAGCCGTGTCCCGGCGGTGATCGGCGTGACGCCATGCTTGACCGGCTGCAGCCCGTAGGCGCCGCCGATCTTCACCAGCCGATCGCGCGTGCAGAACAATAGCGCGTCGCCAAGCCCGGCCGCAATTTCGCGGCGACGGGCCTTTTTGCCTTCCGGCACATCGCAAAACAGGAAGTCGCCGCCGCGGAAACCATCCGCCTGTGGGTCCGACGGGTCGGCGCGCGGGCTGAGGACTACTGCCATCTGAATTGGGAAAAACACAGCGCCGCGCAAATCGCGGTGCAGCGCGTTGAAGCCGCCGGGGCCGTACTTGAGCAGGACCGGCGTCGGCGTGGTCTGGCCGGCGGCGCGGCAGTCTTCGCGGAAGGCGTCCCACTCCGGCGGGTAGCGCTCCGGCTCGCCCAGCAACCGCTGCCAGCCGTTCGCGATGCACGCCACATGCGGATACACGGCCCGGCGCAAGCGATCCACTACCTCGGGGATCGGCGCCTGGAAATAACGGTAAGTGCCCTGTCCGAAGTCTGGCCGATCCATGCCAACCGTCTTGGCGAACAGAGCATCGTCGTCGAACATGCGGCGGAGCGCCTCACAGGTCGCAGCGTCGAGCAATTTGGAAATCAGCAGGCAGCCGTCGCGCGTCAGCCGCTCGTCGAGGCGGTGCCAATCGAGCGTCGCCAGCCGGTTCCCCCAGCCATCGTTTGCAGCCTCGGGCGGAGTGACAGCCTGCTCTGCGGCGGTGGTTCGCTCTGCGGTGGTCTGCGGCAGTTGCTCGGGGCCTGCCAGCAGGCGATACGCCTCCAGTTGCTCGACATAGGTGGCATTGTCCGAGGCGTACCGGACGGCCTTTGTCTGGAGGGCGACCGCTTCGCGGACGGAGCCCTGACGGCAGCGCAGGGCGGCGAGGTGGGCGTAGGGCTCGGCGAAGGTGGGGGCGAGACGAAGCGCGGTGCGGAAGGACTCGGCGGCATCGAGTTCCTTCTGCCGCAGTTCGAGGATCGCGCCCTGATCGAGCCACAGCATCGGATTGTCGGCCTGGGCGGTAACGGCCCGGCGGATGATCTTTTCGGCCAGATCGAGATTGCCTGCGTCGGCGGCTTCCCAGGCCTCGTCCACGAGTCTGCGGGCGCGCCGCCGGTCTTTCTCTTTTTGTTTCTTGGGGTTCATCGGGTCTTCCTTCAGGCGCAGCGACAGGCTCGGTCCGTACGGGACTGCGGTCGCACGCTGCGCAACGAGTTCGTTAGGTTGAGTAAGGGACAGAGCATGGCACACCTCCCCCGTGTGGGGGTGGGACCGCTCTAACTGAGGAAGACCTGAGAGATCATTCGCATAACAGGCATTGTAAGCGGCACAGGCATTCGGTCAAGGCGTTCCGTGCGTTGGTTGGAGTCCCGCCTTTAGGCGGTTTCGGCCCGCACCGCCTAAAGGCGGGACTCCAACCAACGGGCCAGCTTCAACCTCCAACCAGGATGACCGCCGAACGCGGCGCCGCAATGTAATGATCCGCCGGCGCCAGGCGCACCGCGTCCTCTTCCTCCACGATGTCGTCGGGAGCGCCGAGGTTCGTATCGACCAGACGCCGCCAGCGCCACTGACCGTCATGCGGCGGCAAATTGAACTTCTGCCATTCCCAATGGGCGTTGAACAGGACGTACAGGTGCGGCCGGCCGTGCCAGCCGTGGAGCTGGAACGCCAGCGTGCGCTTCAGGCCCGTCCAGTCCGGATCGCCGACCTTCATGCCGTGCCAGGTCACGCGGTTGACGAACTGCTCGCGGCTCAGGGCGAAATACTTCTTGCGCAGCGCGATCATCAGCTTCGTGAATCGCAGAAGCCCCGCATGTTTCTGAGCCAGCGACCAGTCCACCCAGCTTAACTCGTTGTCCTGGCAGTAGGCGTTGTTGTTGCCCTGCTGCGTGCGGCCGAACTCGTCGCCCTGCAGAATGAACGGCACACCCTGCGAGATGAGCAGCAGCGTCAGGTAGTTTTTCATCTGCCGCTGTCGCAGGGCGTTAACATGCACGTTCTCCGTCGGCCCTTCCTGGCCGCCGTTGTAACTCAGGTTGTCGTCCCAGCCGTCGCGGTTATTCTCGCCGTTCGCCCAGTTGTGTTTCTGGTTGTAGCTAACCAGGTCGTGCAGCGTGAATCCGTCGTGGCAGGTGATGAAGTTGACCGAGTGATAAGGATGGCGCGAACTGTCGCCGTACAGGTCGAGGCTGCCGCAGATGCGCTTGGCGATGGCCGCCGCGGCGCCCGGCTCGCTGCGGATGAAGCGGCGGGCGTCGTCGCGGAACCAGCCGTTCAGCTCGGCCCAGCGACCCCAGGCGGGAAACTTGCCGATCTGCGACAGGCCGGCCGCATCCCAAGCCTCAGCAATCAGCTTCGTGCCTGCCAACACCGGATGCTCCGCGATGTGCTGGATCAGCGGCGGATCCTCCAGCACGCGGCCGTTCGAGCCGCGCCCCAGGATAGCGGCCAGGTCGAAACGGAAGCCATCGACGTGCAGTTCGCTGACCAGGTACGTCAGGCTGTCGAGGATCAGATCGCGCACCACGGGATGATTGCAATTGAGCGTGTTGCCGCAGCCCGAGAAGTTGTAATAGCGCCCTTCACGATCGAGCATGTAGTAAATGGCGCTGTCCAGGCCGCGGAAGCTGATGGTCGGGCCGTTCTCGTTGCCCTCGCAGGTGTGATTGTAGACGACGTCGAGGATGACCTCGATTTTCTCGCGGTGGAAGGCGCGCACCATCTCCTTGAACTCATGGACCTGCCGGCCGGCCTGGGCGGCGTAGGACGCCTTCGGGGCGAAAAACGACAACGGCGAGTAGCCCCAGTAATTCTTGAGCTGCTCGCCGGTGGTGGGGTTCTTGTGCGTCTGATCCAGTTCGTCGAATTCCAGAACCGGCATCAACTGCACGGCGGTCACCCCGAGCGACTTCAGGTAGGGGATTTTCTCGGTCAGTCCGAGGAAGGTGCCGGGGTCGTGGACGCCGCTCGACGGATGGCGCGTGTAACCGCGCACGTGCAATTCGTAAACCACCGTTTGCTGTAACGGTGTCGCCGGTGGGACGTCGCCTTCCCAGTCGAAGTCGTCGAGGACGATGCGGCCGCGGCGTGTCAGGCGGCCGTTGCTCTGCCCATGCGGTACGTCGGGCGACCCCCAACGATGCCCGCCGCTGATCGCCTGAGCGTAGGGGTCGAGGATGATGGTATTGGGGTTGTAGCGATGGCCGGCCCGGCTGTTGTGTGGGCCGCCGACGCGGTAACCATACAGGATGTCGGACGGCAAGCCGTGGACGAAGATGTGCCAGACGTCGCCAGTCTTGTTGATCGTCGGGTTCAGTTCGATCTCTGCCAGCGGTTCCTCCTGTCCCTGCTTGAACAGGACGAGGTGGACGCTGTCCGCGTGCCGCGAGAACAGGGCGAAATTGATGCCGTCCTGGCGCAGCGTGGTCCCGAACGGCCGGCAGTGGCCGCGACTGGTGCGGAAGTGAGGCGCCACGACGCTCGTGCCGCTCGCGGCCGTTGGTGGCAGCCTTACCAGGTCCGGAGAGGGGGCTATCTGGCCGAGCATGTGTGGCTCCTGTCTTCCCGAATTGTTCGTTGTTCGTTGTCAAGTCTGAGCGACGACAGGACACTTTGCAGTCTTTGCGAACAACGCACAATTCTTACGGAGAGGACTTCCGAGCGAACGCCACCGACCCTGGCCAAGCTCCCTTATCCCTGTATCGGAAGCGCCCCCTTATGGACATTAGCAGATAGACGCGGGGGATGCGGCGAGGTCGGCGCTTTTTTTGCAGTATCCAGCGAAAAATGATGCCGAAAAACATGTCCATGCAAATCTCGCGCCGAAGTCAGCTGTTGCCTTCCCGCTTGCGGGTTAGCAAGGAGTGCTAACCCGCAAGCGGGAAGCTACGTTGTGCGGAGGCAATTCAGGCCGAGGCGAACAGACGATAATCCAGGCGGGGGAAGATCGCATCCATGTATTCCAGCGCCTCCAGTTTGGCCACGTCGATCTGCTGGCTGTCCAGACCGTGCAGCAGGTGGTGAAAACGGTTGAGATGGTCGGTGAAACGGCGGCGGGCGTACTGCTCCGTGGTGGCGTTGGTCACGATGAAGGGCCAGTCCGACGCCTGCGCCAGCATCAACTCGCGGCCCGCCTGGCGCAGGGTGCGGTCCTCCAGACTGCCGTGAGCCAGCGATGGATGGGCCTGTACCGTCTGCCGCATGCGCACCGCCGCCTCGTGCAGCGGCCGCCACATCCACTCGGTCCGCGGATTGACCCAGTGTTCGCTGTAGCCGTTGCGTCCCCAGCTGCTCGCCGCCGGCATCGCCTTTTGCTGGATCGGGTGCGCCTCCAGATAGGAACTCGGGGTTCCCAACTCCAGGTCGCCGCCGGCAGACAGTTCGCGCAGGACGTGATAGATCCATTGCGGACCTTCAAACCACCAGTGGCCGAACAACTCCGCGTCGTAGGGCGAGACGATCGCCGCCGGGAACGGCATCCCGCTGCCGGCCCGCAGGGCGTGCTCGCGGCAGCGATGAGCGAAGTCGCGCGCGTGCCGCTCGGCCGCCTCGCTCGCCCACTCCGGCTTGTACAGGTGCTTGTGCTCCGTCTTGCCGGTGATGCGGTGATACTTGATGCCCGTATGGGTGCGGATGCCGGCGGCGTAC
>Ga0137375_10004789_pt1 | contig 16109 bp, 20 predicted proteins | sample SagtaG_24_FD_104936 | JGI IMG/M metagenome (GOLD analysis project Ga0137375, IMG submission 104936) | Vadose zone soil microbial communities from Sagehorn Ranch, Mendocino, California, USA - Sage1_R_113_16 metaG | ecosystem: Environmental > Terrestrial > Soil > Vadose zone | place: USA...
AATCGCTCTGCAAACACAGGCCTTCATCGAGCTCTTCGGAAAAAATCATGACCTCAAGGCTGCGTGCCTCATCGGCGGCGTGAAGATGCAGGGGCAACTTCGCGCGATTTCCGAGGAGCCGGACATCGTCGTGGCGACGCCGGGGCGCCTGCTCGATCACATCAACCGGCGCACGATCCGCGTCAACCGCGTCGAGGAGCTCGTCCTCGACGAAGCCGACCACATGCTCGACCTCGGCTTTCTCCCACAGGTTCGGCAACTAATCACGAAACTTCCGAAGCAGCGTCGCACGATGATGTTCTCCGCGACGATGCCGCCGGCGATCGAGGAGCTTGCTCGAACCCTGCTGCACGACCCGCTGCGCATCGACATCACACCGGTCGGGCGGGCGGCGGTGGGGATCACCCACCGCTTGTACGTGGTGGCGCCGGAGAACAAGCGGCCTGCGCTGCTGGCACTGCTGCATCAGGAGCTCGGCAGCACGCTCGTATTCACGCGCCGAAAAGTGGATGCCGAGTGGCTGTACCACATCCTGAAGCGCCAGGGACATCCGGTCGCGCGCATTCACTCCGATCAATCGCAGGGAAAGCGTGTCGAGGCGTTATCGAATTTTCGCGAAGGCTCACACCGCATCCTCGTCGCGACAGACATCGCCGGACGGGGCATCGACGTGCCCGGCATCGAGCACATCATCAATTTTGATATTCCGGAAAACGTCGAGGACTACATCCACCGCGCCGGCCGCACCGCCCGCGTCGATCGTGAAGGAATCGTGTCGACGATTGCCACTTGGCAAGACCTCATGATCGTTCGTCAGATAGAAGCCACTATCGCCCAGCCGATCCCCCGCTGCACGGTGCCGGGGGTGGAGGCGTGGGTCGAGCGGCAGAAGGCGCCGACCCGAACGCGGTCGAGGGTCTGACCCTCACCCGCCGCTTCGCGGCACCCTCTCCCGCAAGCGGGAGAGGGCCGTCGAACGCGAGGGCCCTCCCCCCGCGCAGCGGGGAGAGGGTGGCCGAAGGCCGGGTGAGGGGGCCGGCGTTACTCCACCGGCACTCTGACCCAGTAGCCGTCCTTCTCTTTCCAGTTGTAGCGCGCCTTGCCGTCCACTTTGTGCAGCGTGGCGTCGCTGAGGACGAGCTTCTCGCCGTCATCTTTCATGAAGAAGTCGACGTCGACGGTGTGGTTGTCATCCGATTTGAAATCGGTGCATGCGAAGTACGTCTTTGGATCGACGCGCGCCAGCCGCTCTTTGTGCACGTGATCGAGTTTCAGGTTCCATGTCTTGTCGCCGTCTTTCAGATGGTAGAAGCCATCGGCCTTCTGCGCGTTCTGGATCTCGGCGGTGATTGCCTTCTCCAGCTCGTCCATGCTGTACGCCTTCGACTGCTTCGCTGCCGGCTTGTCGGTCGGGTGCTCGGGATGTTCTTGCGCGAGAGCGATGCCGCCAGTGACGACAACGGCCAACGCGCCGATGAGTACGGATTTCATGTGGCCTCCTTTGGACGGCCGGCATTTTCTCACAGCCGCAGCGTGCAGTCCCACTCCCCTTCGCACATGATGGTTACATTGAGCGGCTGGAGCGATGTGATTTTCAGTCCGTCGCGGGGAATGTCGCCGTTTGCAGCGATGACGCGGCGGTTCGGGCCGGCAGCTCGTTTGACGACCCACGCGAATCCGAGACCGGTGTCGCAGCTTTGCAGGATGATCGTCGCGTCGGGCGCGAGCTGCGACAGAAACATCTGCAGGCGCGCAAACTGCGACGCATCGAGCGTCCGTTCCTCGCGGCCTCCCAGCGAGAGCGCGAACGGACAGCCGTGGCCAGAGAGCACGAGCAGATTCGCGCCGCGAATCTCGGTGCGGAACAGCTCGTCAGCTGTGCCGACGTTCTCGTGAACGTCGAGGTCGAATTGTTTTCTGAGCTCGCGCTGCAGATTGCGTTGATGCGCGGTGTAGAAGACGCGCCGAAACCACGCGCGTTCGCGCGGATAGATCAGCACCGCCCGTTCGCGAGGCGCGCCGGCCAGCATCAAGGCAATGAAGAGCAGCATCGTGGACCGAGACGGACACAACCATTGTAATGTGTCAGAGCGTGATCAGTCCTCGGCGTACGCCGCGTCGCACCGCATCCGTCCGATTTTCCGCACCGAGCTTGGCGAAAACCGATGAGATGTGAAATTTCACCGTGTGCTCGCTGATGCCAAGCCGCAAGGCGATCGCGCGATTCGACAGCCCCTCCGCGAGCACCTCCAGCACTTCGAGCTCGCGTGGAGTGAGCGCCTCGTAGATCGGGGAGTCAGGATCAACGCTCGCCAATCGTCACCTTCACATCTTTGGTTCCGTCACCGCGAACAATGTTGATATCGACGCTCTTTCCGACGCGATCACCTGTAAGCAGATCGAGCAGATCTTCCGGCTCCTCGACCGGATGTCCATCGAATTTGATGATGCTGTCTCCCACCCGAAGGCCTGCGGCCGCGGCCGGGCTGTCCGATTTCACGTCGACGATCAGCAGCGCGTTCTGCTCATCATTCAGCCGCACCGGCTGTCCGGAGATGCCGAGGTATCCGCGGCGGATCTTGCCATGCTCGAGGAGCGCAGCGGCGGTCTTCCACGCGATCGGAGCGGGAATGATCACGCCGAGGCCGCGAATCGATGCAGCGGTGGCGATTCCAATCACGCTTCCCGACATGTCGACGAAAGCACCGCCGGCAAAGCCTTCGTGCATCGGAGCAGTCGTGCGAATGACCTCGTCGATCGAACGCCCGCGGCCAGTGCGAAGCGGACCACCAATAATGGAAACAATGCCGACGCTCCCCGTAATCGCGTTACTCCACGATCGCGCGACGGCGATCGCCAGGTTTCCCACGCGCGCCGGCTCCGCCGCCTGTCTCGCGGGAGCGGTGTTGATGCCGGACGCGCGCACGAGCGCGAGACCGGTCGCGGGGTCCCAGCCGTGCAGCTCCGCGTCGAGCGTGCGGCCATCATGCATGCGCACGTGCAGGTCGTCTTCGCGGCCTAAGGCGCGGGCGTTCGTGAGCACGACATCATCCGCATAAACCACTCCGCTCGCGCGCTGCACCTGTACGACCGCGGGAGCAATCGACGCGACGACATCAGCCATTTGATTGGAAAGTGTCTGCAGTTCGTTCATGCCGCGATTTTGCGGGGCGGGAACGGAGAGCGCATCAGACGAAAGGCTAGGTACGTCCCCTGTGGGGGTAGTAAGCGAAAATCGCGGAGCCGCCGCGAATCGTATCGATCAGTTTGTGCGCGATCCCTTCGCGAACTGCGGGGCATCCCCAGCTTCGCCCGAGACGGCCGAGCGCGCGAACGGCTTCATGGCTCACGTAGTACGCTCCGTGAAGCACGATCGCGCGCGCCTCAGCCATATCGTTCATCCCGGGATCGAGGCCACGAAGTTTCAACGAGTAGCCGTTGTGGCCGACGTAGGTGTCTTCGGTGATGAAAAGGCCGAGGCTGCTGGCGAGACTGCCAGGTTCGTTGGAGAAGAATTTCGCGATGTCATCGCCGGAATTCTTGCCGTGCGCGCACAACTCGCGGAACAGCAGCTTTTTGTTCGCGACATCGAACACGAAGAGCCGCGGCTCCGAGGAGCGGATCGAATAGTCGATGACCGTCAGGAGATTGCTTCGGCGCACGAAACCCCGCTCCGCGGCACGATGCGCGGATTCGAGCGCCATCTGCAACGCCTCAGCGTGCAGGCCGGGAGCTTGACGCAGCAGCTTCGAGACGAGCGGCTGAGACGGCCCGGCGGCTTGCGCACTGCTGACGGCGCACAAAATGCCAGCGATGGAAAGCAATCGTTTGAACATCGAAATTGGACGAACTTCTGACCGATTTTAACCGAGAACGGCCATTTCGCATTTCCCGTATATTGACGCGATGTCGAAGATCCTGGCGCTTTGCGCTCTTCTGGCAATGAGTTGCACGCTCGCCCTCGATACAGCGGAAAAAACGGTCAAGGACATCGGCATCATCGCGCGGGTCCGCGAGATCTGGGCTGACGACTGGAACGCCAAGCGGGTCGACGACATCATGAAGTTGTACGCGCCCGATGCGGTCTTCCTGCGGCCGAATTCAGAAAGGACGACAGGCGTCGACGCAATCCGATCGCTTTTCGCGAGAGTGCTGGGGACGAACACGCCGCACATCGTCTTTCACGGCATCACGATCGAAGGATCGGACAACCTCGCGTACGACAGCGGAACGTACGAGGAGACCATCACCACGGCCGGCACGACGCGCGAGATTCGAGGCGACTATCTGCTGATCCTGAAGCGTCAGCCCGACGGCCACTGGCTCATCGTGCAGCAGGCGTGGAGCGATGTGGCATCACCGCCCCACGAACCTATCCGCCCGTGACCAGTACCGCCGGCAGATTCGCCTGCCACTGCAGGAATGTGCCGCCGCTCTCGAACGAACCAGGCCTACTCCGGCTGCACGATCTTCGCCCACGGCATCTTGCGAACCGCCGTGACCGACGCGTCGAGCTCTTTCTGCGTTGCGGTCGCGCCAAGGGTGCGTTGGATGTAGGCGACCTCCGGAGAAACGAGACGCTGACCGAGAATGCGCAGCGCGGTCTTTTTCAGATTCAACTCCGAAACGGCAACATGAGGCTCTCGGATGGCTTTCGCGGGCATGGGGTCTCCTACGGCCTGCCGCCCTTCGGTTGCGACTCGTTCACGCGCAACACGCGGCCGCCGACTTCCTTGCCGTTGAGCGCCTGGATCGCCGCGCGCGCGTGTTCATCGTTCGGATATTCGACAAAGCCGAACCCGCGCGAGGCTCCCGTGTCGCGATCCTTCGCCAGATTCACGCTGTTCGTTGCGCCGAAGGGCGCCACGAGCTCGGTGAACTGCGCTTCGCTCATTTCTTTGGAAAGATTTCCGACATACACCTTCATGAAACTGCTCCTTGGTTGGGTTGTGCTAAGAGAAAGAATAACAGGTTCGTGCCTTAGCTCAGGAGCCTGAAGGGCGAGGAACGTTCCTCGACCTAATTACCATACTCGCTTTCACGTGATCCGTCACGCCGCGCCGGCTCATGCCGACATGCGATGCGCAGGAAGAAATGTCTTCCACTGCCCGATGCTGTCGGCTGGCAGAACGAACTCGAAAGTCTGACTGGAGCAGCGAAGCCGCAACGCGGTGCCCTCACCAATGGACTGCCCTGTGGAGAGCTCGTCGTCGTACTCCACTTCCTCGATCCACTGCCGCTCGACCGAGGCCTGCATATCGGAGTTCTCGTAATGGAAGGCGCTGTCGGTCAGGGCCAAAGCCACCGGCAACCGCCGGTTTCCATCCACAAACTCCCCTCGGCTCACCAGTCGCGAAGAGGCGCGACGCTGCTCGCTGAAGAGCTGGAGGCGATCCGATGCAAAACGCTTCAAAAGCATCCACAGCAGAAGAGCGACCACAGGAATGAGAAGCAGAAGCCACATCGTCATGAGTTGTCTCGCTTTCAGAAGAGTTCGTTTATCGGTGGCTCTGTCGGGGCAGCTTTGCCTCCAGGCGCATCGTAGTGGTCACATCCTGCGTCAGCAGAACGATGTCCTGAAGGATACTTTCCAATCGAGGCAGCAATTCGGGACTCAGTTCCGCGAGACAGTCAATCAGCGGCTTCAAGTGTCCGATTTGGCCAAGGTCGTTAGGAAGGAGGTTTCCCGGCTTGTCGCCGAGCACTTCGACAATCCTGACGAAATCTTCGACGTAAAGCCCACGTTGATCCATTTCCAGTCGCGCCAGTTGCGCCGGAGAGATCCCAGCCCGTCTCGCCACCTCAGCCTGCGACCGTCCTTTCGCTTCCCTGAGTTTCCGAAGGATCTGGCCGTACACGGAGGCATAATGGTCGCCTATTGACTGTTTGTCAATAAGTGAAGGAAAATTGACTTTTTGCCAGTGGCAAAGTTGGAGGAATCATTACCGAATCCGCACTCGCACCCCCCATTCTTCGACAGGACATACACGCGCCGATCGTCTCCAGCCTCGGGCCCGAGCCGTGGAAAGCTCCATGGTGGAAGGCTGCGAAGGGAGACCGGAGCACTTTTTTCTATCTCGTCGCGCTTCACCTGTTCGCGCTTGCCGGCGTGATCTTCTTTCCCGTTCCGGGCTGGAAGATTGCCGCGTCGACATTCGCCCTCGCGTGGCTCGGCGGCATGGGAGTCACGATTTGTTACCACCGCTCGCTGGCTCACGTCTCCGTGCGACTGCATCCCGTGGTGCGGCATGCACTGATCTTCTTCGCGATGTTCAACGGGTCGGGCGCGCCCGATTCGTGGACGGCGAATCACCGGCAGCATCACGCCAAAGTCGAGACGCCGGAGGACATCTCCAGCCCCTCCATCGGCGGATTCTGGTGGTCGCACCTGCGATGGCTCTGGCAGGCCGGCAATGTGCCTCTGAGCCGGTGGTGCCCCGACCTCGATAAGCGGGAGTATCGCTTCTGGAATCGGATGCAGGTCCCGATTCTCGCGGTGTCGGTGTTCGGCGGATTGTTCTTCGGACCGGTCGCATTTTTCTGGCTCGGCCCGATGCGTCTCGCAGCGTCGCTGCACGTGCAGTGCTTCGTCAACAGCATCGCGCACATGCGTCCGCACCGTGAGCCGGGAGAAGACTCCTCGCAGAACATCGCCTGGCTCGGATTCCTGCACATGTTTCAGGGCGAGAACTGGCATGGCAATCACCATGCGAAACCGTGGTCCGCGCGGCTCGGCTGGAAACTGTGGCAGATCGATTTCGGCTGGTATGCGATCGTGCTCCTCGAGGCCATGGGCCTCGCAGTGAAGGTGCGGCGGCCGTAATGACGATGCTCGAAGAGATCAACGTGTTCGAGGGAGTCGCAGAGCGGACCGGGAACACCGTCGATCGGAAGGACGTGCGCGGGAGCAAGTCGGTCTGCCAAAGCGTGACCGAACTGGCGCGAAAAGTGCGGCGCGAAGGCGACGGCACGTTCTATCTCGCCGCAAATGCGTGGCCGGAGAACACCACGAAACTCGACCTGATCACCAAGTGGGTCCCGATGAGTTAGCCAGTGGATCGAGAAACCATTCGCATCACCGCCGGTAAAATGCTGCGCAGCGACGACCTCGCTGCGAACGAGAAAGAGATCGCCACCGCACTGGTGCAAGCGAATCTCGAATTCGGGAATCCTCACATCGTCCGATGCGACTGGTGTCATGAGACCAAGATGCTCTTTCGCGACGAGGATGGTGCGCCGTTCAAGAGGCTGCACCGCGGCTGGCGCTGCGAAACGTGCAACGAACCGGCAGCGAGCCAGGAAGTGAAGTTCTAGGGAATGCGTCCGGAACGGCGCAAGAAGAACCGCATTCAGCTCACGCGCGCTCTCATCGCTCGCTTCGGCACCATGGGCGTGGTGGTCCTCGATCTGACAGATTGCGGCGCGCGGATCGAACACTTTCATCGCCTCGATGTAGCCAAGACTGCAACCTTCCACCTCGAGTGGCAAGGGAATCGTGTCGAGACAACCGCGCGGGTGGTGTCGTGCCGCGTGCATCGTTTCGCCGCCGGCGACAGTGGAACGACGGTGTACCAGTCGGGCCTCTTCTTTGCCGATCACGCCGGCGACTCCGCGGCCGCGCTGCGCGAAATCGTCAGCACGGTTGTGGCACGTTCGCTCGCCGAACAGGTGGCCAACGCGCGCGGTCTGGGCCCGGTGATCGAGCGTGACATGCCGGTCTTTCGCGACGGCGTCGTCGCCGCGAACGGATTGGATCGCGGATACCTGCATTGCACCGTCGTCGGCGGTGTGCGCTTCGAGAAAAAATGGAGCCGCACGTCCGAGGCGCCGGCGGAAGGCTTCACCGTCTCGGCGTCGGAACCGGTGGAACATGTCGATCAACTCTGCGAGAACTATCTCAGGGGCGATGAAGAGCAACGCAAGCTGATCGTGCTCCTCGCCCGCCTGAGCTTGGAAAAAACGGTGTAGGGCCGGCGCCCTCGCCGGCCGGCCGCCGGGGGCGGCGGCCCTACATCTCGGGGATGATCTCCTCCGGCAGCTTCACCGACATTCCCGCGCGCGGCGGCTCCTTCACGTCGAATCCGTTCATGTTCGCGATCGCTTCGGCGTCGGCGGGATTTCGCGTCGCGCGCCGGGCCAGATCGCTCCATGACTCGCCGCCTGGCACGCTGCTCACGCGAATGCGCGCTGGATCGGCGGACCTTGCGCGAGCAAGGTCGATCGCCGCACTGTGAAGGATGTCGCTGAGCGGGCTTTGATATCGCGATAGCGAAGGCGTGAGAAACATGAAAACGGCAACGTGGTCGCCATGCGGGAACTGCGTCGTCTCGACGCCCACCGGCCCCGACTCCGTCTGCCCGCTCCACGCGTCGATGACGAACTGCTGGCCGGTTTCGGTCGTGGTTTGTCGCGATCCGGCGAATTGCAATCCCATCTGCTGGAACTGATTGCGCATCGCCGACTGCGCGTTGTTCCCCTGCAACTGGCGGTTCTCGATCTCCTGCGCGATGAAGGCCAGGTTCTGGTTTCGCCCCCGCGGCACCATGGAAAACAACGCCCCCTCGGATACCGTCGGGGTCCAGCCGGCCGGAGCGCGAAGGATCATGCCGTGGTCGCGGTCATAGATCGTTCCCTGGCGAATGACCACTCGCTCGGTGCTGTTGCCGGTCATCATCGCGTCTGTTAGGCGGACGTACGGCTCGCGCTTCGGCGCGACCGCAACCGCGGCGGGATTCTTCGCCGCGATTTTCTGGATTTCCCCACGAACATCGCGCACGCGTTTCGCCGGATCGGGATGGGATTGGAAATAGCGCTCGATGCCGCTGGCGGGATGTTTGTCGAGCCGCTGCAACGAGACCAGCATGCGCTCCATGCCGACGGGATTGAAACTCGCGCGCGTCGCGTATGAGGTTCCAACGATGTCCGCCTGACTCTCCTGGCCGCGCGAGTAGCGTTGGAAGAGGAGATTGAGCCCGAGCTCGGCAAGCTGCCCGTAGGTCTGCGCCGCCTGCGGTCCCGCGAGAACAGAGCCGAGGGCCATGCCGAGCTGGGCGAGCTGGGCGCGCGAGATCTGCTGTGCAGCATGCCGCGCGGTGACGTGCGTGATTTCGTGTCCCAGAACGCCGGCGAGTTCATCTTCCGAATTGATCCGCTCGAGCATGCCGCGCGTGACGTAGATGTAGCCGCCCGGCAGGGCCATCGCATTCACCATCGGCGTGTCGATCACCGTGAAGTGCCACGGCAGATTCGGCCGATCGGAGATCGCAGCGATGCGATGGCCGATCGAGTCGACCAGCCGATTCAGCTCCGGCTTCTCGTTGTAAACGCCGTACTGCCGGAGGACCTCCTCGTGCGACTGCTGCCCAATCTGAATCTCCTGGCCCTCGGAGACGATGTTGAACATCCGCTTGTGCGTGACCGGATTGGTTGCACAGGCGGCGAGGAGGAAGAATGCTGGGATGAGTGCTCGGCGCATGCCGAGCAGTGGTGCAAAGAAGTTGCCTCCCTGCTTAGCTCGGCGGCCTTACGGCGACGGCGACCGCGACGGTAAAGCCATCATCGCCGTCGCGCCCGCTCCCGCCGACAAATACCCGATTTTTCTTTTTGGCTTGACCTCCGGATTGATCAGAGCGCGAATCGCGTCGAAAACAACTTGGAATTGTCCGTCGGTCCGTTCCTCGAGCGTATCGATCCTGCGGCCGAGTTCTTTGTACGGAACCGCCGACCGGCGCAAGCGAACAAACGCGCGCATGATTTCAACGTTCACTGCGATCGCCCGACGGCTGCGCAGCACAGTCGAGAGCATGGCAACGCCCTGCTCCGTGAATGCGTACGGCGCCGTCCGCCGCCCTCCCCACAAACTTGAGGTCACAATTTGTGACCTCAAGTGTCTGAACTCCCGCAACGAGAGCTGAAACATGAAATCTGCGGGAAACCTGCTCGCATTGCGTTTGACTGCCTGAATGAGCACTTTCGTAGGAACTTCGTACAGCGCTGCCAGGTCATGATCGAGAATCACCTTCTGAGCACGAATCACGACGATGGTATGAAGGACCTGTTCGCGAATTGCGGCGGCTGATTTTTTCTGCATCGAGCCGAGACTACCTCGGCAGGTTCCAGCAGCAAAGAACTTCTACTCTGTGTGGAAGCCGCCTCAAACTTGAGGTCACAATTTGTGACCTCAAGATGAGTATGCGCGCTACACCTTCATGACCGCCTTGACGCGAGCCGGCGTCATCGGCAGACGGTACATCCGGATGCCCGCCGCGTCGAAGACGGCGTTCGCGATCACCGCACCCATCGGCACGATCGCCGACTCGCCGCCGCCCTGCGGCGCGAGCTCGTCATTGGAGATCAGCACCGTCTCGATTTTCGGCACCATCGAGAATCGCGGCAGCGCGTACGTGTCGAAATTCTTGTCCAGAATCTCTCCGCCGCGGAAATTCAGCTCCTCGGTGAGCACGTAGCCGAGACCCATGGCGATGCAGCCTTCCATCTGCATCTTCGCCCCGTCAGGATTGATGACCAGGCCCATGTCCTGCGCGGCGACGACGCGCTTCACTTTGATCTCGCCCGTCTTTTTGTCCACCGCGACTTCCGCCGCCAGCGCGCAGAACGTTCCCGCGTCCTCGGCGAATGCGATTGCCCGTCCCTGCCCCGACGGTCCCGGCGCGGCTTTCCATCCGAACGCGTCGGCGGCCGCCTGCAGCACGCGCCGCGCACGCTTGTCGGTCAGATTGCGCAGACGAAATTCGAGCGGATCGATTTTCGCCGCGGCGGCCATGATGTCGATCTGCGACTCGCGGCCGAAGACATTCGTCCCCGCGCCGGGCGCGCGCCACGGTCCGGTGCCGAACGGATGGAGGTTCGTGCCCGAGCCACGTCCCATGAGCGCGCGCACCTGCGCCCCCGGCACGTCATACAACACCTCGGTCGAGCGGCTGCCGCTTGCCCAAGTCGTGTAATCCCACTGCGTGATTTTTCCGTCCACATCCATTGATGATGCGATCTTCACCACCGCCGCCGGGCCGAACGTGTCGAAGTAGAACTCCTCCGGTCGGGTGAACATGACCATGACTGGCTTCCCAGTGATCTGGGCGAGGCGCGCGGCTTCGACCGCTTGCGGCGCGGGACTCTTACCGCCGAACCCACCGCCAACGAACGGCGTGATCACGCGCACTTTCGACTCATCGAGATTGAGCGCCTTGGCAATCGCGGCACGGGCGCCGAAGGGACTCTGCGTGCCGACCCACGCGGTCAGCCTGCCCTCTTTCCACTCCGCGCTCGCGGTGTGCGGCTCCATCGGCGCGTGCGCGAGGTAGCCGGTGCGGAACGTCGACTGGAATTGTGTAGCGCCGCCGCCCTCGGCGGCGTTGGCCGCGGAGGGCCGCGGCCCTACAGGACCGGTCACGTTCTTCACGAAGTAGTCGCCTACCGACTCGGTATCGAATGCGGCCTCAGGCCGGTCCCAATCGGCTTTGACCGACTGCAGCGCGAAGTTAGCCACATCAGGATCTGCATGCAGCACTGCGGCGAGGTCGCCGTTCTCGACGACCGTGACGCCGCTCATCGCTTTCGCTTTCGACGTGTCGATCGATTTCAGCTTCGCGCCGTGCATTGGAGATCGCACGATGCGCGCGTAGAGCATGCCGGGATGGCGGATGTCGCCGGCATACTTCGCGCGACCGGTGACTTTTTCTTTCGCGTCGAGACGCTTCGTCGGCTTACCGATGATCTTGAATTCCTTCGCCGAGCGAAGGACCGCCTTCTCGTCGACGAGGCGGGCGATCTGTTTTCCTTTCGCCAGCTCGCCGTATGTGACCTTGCGTTTGCCGTCAGTGATGACCCCGTTCTCGATCGTCAGCTTGTCGCGCGACGTGCCGAGCTTCTCCGCGCCGAGCTTCAGCATCACCGTGCGCGCTTCGGCGGCGGCCGCGCGAACCGCCGGGCCGAAGAAACGCGTGGTCAGCGAGCCCCATGTTCCGGCGTCGTAGGGAACGAGGTCGGTATCGCCCATGACCATGGTGATCGACTCCAGCGGCACTCCCAACTCCTCGGCCGCCATCTGCGCGAGCGAGGTGTGCACGCCCTGTCCCATTTCGATCTTCCCCGAGAACAGCGTGACGTGGCCGTTCTCGTCGATGCGCAGGTATGCGTTCGGATCGTCGGGGTAATTTCGTCGCTGGCCTAACAATCCCGATGGCTGCACGATCAGCACGACGATGCCGCCGCCTAGGAGCTTGCAGAATTGACGTCGGTTGACGGCGGCTCTCATCGCGCCACCTCCTGGATCGCCGCGACGATCCGCGGATGCGCACCGCATCGACAGAGGTTGCCGTCCATCTCCTGCACGATCTGCTCGCGCGTGGCGTGCGGATTTTTTTTGAGAAAGGTCCAGGCGTTCATGATCATGCCCGACGTGCAGTAGCCGCACTGGAAGGCGCCGTGATCGGCGAAGGCCTGCTGGAGCGGATCGAGTTTGCCGCCCCGCTCGAGCCCTTCGATGGTGACGATGTTCTTCCCCTGCACGCTGGCGAGCGAGGTCTGGCACGAGCGCACCGCTTCTCCGTTGATGGCGACGGTGCACGCGCCGCAGAACCCCTCGCCGCAACCATACTTGGTGCCGGTGAGGTCGAGGTCTGTGCGCAGGACCCAGAGCAGCGTGCGCTGGTCGTCAGTGTTGAGCGAGACGGGACGTCCGTTGAGTCGGAATTGAATTTGGCGTTGCATGTCCGAATCGTATCGCCTTTTGAAGGTTCACCACAGAGGCACAGAGGCACAGAGGACACAGAGACATCGTCTCTCTGCTGCGAAACAGTTCTGAATAGGAAGATACACGTTTAGTGGGCGGAAGAGGCTTGCCGCTGAATAAGCGTACGCGGGCGAGGCGTACACGGTGAGAGCGTCGGCTCAGGCGGTGCGAATGTCGACCGTATAGCCGAGACGTTCGAGTTGGCTAACCAGCGATTTCGTTTTGGATTCCACTGAGCGTTTCGAGAACCAGTCCGACCCGAGTTCCTCGAACGGCCGGTCATCGCGGACGATGTGATAGATGCCGATCAGCATCGAATGGGCGATCGCCACGATGGCTCGCTTGTAGCCGCGCCGTTTGCTGAGTCGGATGAACTTCGCTTGGTAGTAGCTGCCCTTGGTTCGGACCGCTGCGGTAGCTACTTGCACCAAGATCGACTTGAGGAAAGGGTTGCCTTTGCGAACGGCGATGTTCTTGCGCTTACCGGCACTCTCATGGTTGCCTGGGCACAGACCAGCCCACGCCGCAAAGTGACGGTGATCCGGCCATACCGACATGTCATTGCCGATCTCACCGAGAATCTCCATGGCCGCATCGCGATTGATGCCTGGCATCTGGTCGAGCCGCGAGATTAGATCGTTGTACGGCGCGGCAAGATCGGCTAGCTGCAACTCGATTTTTACGCGCCGCTCATCGAGCTGCTCATGGAGGATGAGCTGATGCTCGAGCAAGCTCGCGTCATGTGCGGAGAACGACCCCTCCAGCGCCGAAGAGATCTCCCGTTTCTTTTTCTTAAGACTTCCCCGCGCGAGTTCCGCCAAGAGAATCGGGTCGGTATGGTTAGCTGCTAGTTCTTTGAGGATCGCTCGGCCCGTGGCACCGAACACATTGCTCACCACCGAGCCTAACTTCACGCCGCAGGCTTCAAGAACCTTCTGCGCACGGTTCTCCACCCGGCTGATCATCTCCACGGTCTTGCGTCGCAGACGCGTGAGATCTCGCAGATCGCGGATCGCACGCGAGGGGATAAAACTCGCTCGCAAAAGGCCATGCCGGAGCAGTCTGGCAAGCCATGCTGCGTCCTCTGGATCGGTCTTTCGTCCAGGCACGTTCTTCACGTGTTGCGCGTTGGCCAACAGTAACTCGACCGATCCTTCGAGCACCTCGTAAACCGGCTTCCAGTATTCTCCGGTCGCTTCCATCGCCACGTGTGTCACTCCCATCTCCTTCAACCACTCCCGCATCGCCAGCAAGTCGCGATGAAATGTCGAGAACCGATGCAACATCTTGATCACCTTTCGCCCCTCGGTGGTCATGACGCATACGGTCACCGACTGCTTATGAACATCAATGCCTGCACCTCGATCGACCAAAACTTCCATACCGCCTCCTTAAGTGATGTCTTGAAGGCGCGTACGCCGCAGTTGTTGATCGATTCTGCTGCGCGTGCTTCCGCTTGTTGCGGAGCGACAAAAGGTGGTACCTCTAAGCGGCGCGGGTCAGCCTGTGATGCGGGGTTCATACCTCCACAGAGAAATCGACCTCTACGCGTCTTCAAGCAACGCCAGAGGTATCGCAGCTGACCCGCGCATTCAACTCCTCGTTTGGTGAACGGTGGTCGTCAGCCGCCGGTGTTGCCTGTGATCTCTGTGTCTCTGTGGTGATGCTCAACGGCCACTACAACATCAATTCCGATTCCGCGAAAAAGAAGCTGATCTCGATCTTGGCGTTCTCGTCGGAATCGGAGCCATGAATGGCGTTCTGCTCGATCGATTCGCCGAACTCCGCGCGAATGGTGCCGGCATCGGCCTTCTTCGGATCGGTTGCGCCCATCAACTTCCGCAGTTGAGTAACCGCACCATCGCGCTCCAGCGCCGCGACGTACACCGGACCGGACATCATGTACTGCACGAGGCTGGGAAAGAACGGCCGCTCGCGATGCACTGCATAAAAACCTTCAGCCTGTTTCTCCGAGAGGCTGACTTTCTTGATGCCCAGGATGGTGAAGCCCTCCGCTTCGATGCGCGCGAGGATCTTTCCGAAATTTCGTTTGCGGACCGAGTCCGGCTTGATGATCGTCAGTGTGCGGTTCGCCATGGCGGCGCGGATTATATACAGGCGATCACCAGCCCGTTTTCGAATCGATAATTCGGATCGCGCGGAATCGCCGGATCGTCGCGACAGATGAGCGCGTTCTGAAGATGCATCGGCGTGCGAATCTCGACGCCATGCATGACGATGCACGATTCCAGCATCACGCCGCGCGCGATGTAGCAGTCGTCCCACACGACCGTGTCGCGCACCTCACCTTCGACGACCGACTCGCCGATCTTCTTTTCGAATGCTCGTGAAGCGGTGAGGTACCGCTGCGGCGTGCCGATGTCGAACCACATCGGATTGTCATCGACTACCGCGGCGATGGCCTCGGCTCCGCTCGCGAGCAGCGGCTGATACACGTCGCCGGTCATACCCGATGTCTCACGATCCGGGATCGAGCGAAAAATTCGCGAGCTGATGCAGTGCGAGCCGGAAAACATCAGCGCGTCGCCATGTCCGCGGCCGAAGCCATTGATCGTGCCGTTCTCTTCCCAAACTGCAGTGTAGCGGTCGCCGGCGGGCGGGTGGCGGAGGGTCATCGCTGAAACGGCGTCGCGTTCGCGCCGCGCGCGGCGAAGATCGTCGAATCGAGGAATCTGAAATGTGTCGCCGTTGAGCAGGAAGAAATCTTCCTCGTTCTCGAGCAGCGCGCGCACTTTGCGCACGCCGCCGCCCGTACCGAGGATCTGCGGCTCGTGCGAGAAGTGGAATTTAACATCACCATATAACGTAAGGTATTTTTCGATCGCGTCGGGAAAGTGATGCAGATTGACGATGATCTCGTGCACGCCAGCACCGACGAGAGCCTCGACGAGGTGTGCAATCAATGGACGCCCGCCGAGGGGCACCATCGGCTTCGGAATCGTGTAGGTGATCGGTCGCAGCCGCGTGCCGAGGCCCGCGGCGAGGATCATGGCTTTCATGGTTGCTTGGTTGCTGGGTTGCTTGGTTGCTCAGTAACCCAGCAACCCAGGAACTCAGCAACCTACAAATCCTCCGGCGAAAACACCATGTTCTCCGGCAGGTCGTTGCGCGTGCGCCGCGCCTGCCGGTAGAGATCGGCGTACGTCTGACGGATCGCCTGATCCATGTTCATGCCAAGCTCGCTGGAGATGGAGCGAATGAGATGGATCGGTCCCTCGATCTCGAAGTATTCGCCGGTGGGGGGGCGGGCGAGGACGATCTCCACCGCCTTTATGGGCCAGACCTCCCGGGACTTTTTATAACGGGACACCCGCTTGAAATCGGAGGGGTCGAGGGG
>Ga0137375_10004812_pt1 | contig 16076 bp, 12 predicted proteins | sample SagtaG_24_FD_104936 | JGI IMG/M metagenome (GOLD analysis project Ga0137375, IMG submission 104936) | Vadose zone soil microbial communities from Sagehorn Ranch, Mendocino, California, USA - Sage1_R_113_16 metaG | ecosystem: Environmental > Terrestrial > Soil > Vadose zone | place: USA...
CCTCCTCGGCTATCTCGCCGAGATCCTGTGGTCGAAGGGGGATCTGTCGGGGGCCGAGGCCGCTGCGGAGGGGTGCCGCGAGCTGGCCGCCGAGGACGACTGGCTGGCCCAGGCGCAGTGGCGTGCCGCGCTGGCGAAGATCCGGGCGGACCGGGGCGACCCGGCGGAGGGCGAGCGTCTCGCGCGGGAGGCCGTCGGCACCCTCGAGCGGACCGAATACACCTGGCACCGGGGGGATGCCCGCCTCGCCCTCGCGTACGCCCTCCGCGCGGCGGGCCGGAGCGAGGAATCGGGTGCGGCATTCCGCGAGGCGCTCGAGGAGTACGACGGGAAGGGGGCGGTCGCCGCGATCGAACGGGCCCGCGAGGGCTTCCCGGAGATGGCCTGAACGAGCCGTCGTCAGAAGGTCATGTCCTGGCCGGGCGGACTCGCGCGCGGCGCGCGGCCAGCTCGTACAGGTGACGCTGGACGTCGATGCCGTGCGCGGGCCGGACGTGGTGCCACCGGCCAGCGCCGTCCAGTTCCCAGCGCACGACGCCGTCGGACAGGTACACGTCCAGGATCTCGTCGAGCCGCGTGCGGGCCTCGGTGTCCTCGACCGGCGTGAGCGCCTCCACCCGGCGGTCCAGGTTCCGCGGCATCAGGTCCCCGGAGCCGATGAAGTACCGGGCCTCGCCCCCGGTCCCGAACCGGAGGATCCGCGAGTGCTCGAGATACCGGCCCACGAACGACCGCACGCGGATCCGCTCCGACTGGCCGGGGACGCCCGGCACCAGGCAGCAGATGCCCCGCACCACCAGGTCGATCTCGGCGCCCGCCTGTGAGGCCTCGTACAGCAGGTCGATCAGGGCGGGATCGACGAGTCCGTTCGACTTCGCGACGATCCGGCCGCCCTCATGGGACTCCTCCCGGATGAGGTCCTCCAGGCCCCGGCGGAGCGTGGACGGAGCCACCAGCAGCTTGCGATAGGTCCGTTCGTGGCTGTAACCGGTCAGGTAGTTGAACAGCTCCGCGACGTCGTTCGCCACGTCGCCGTCGGCGGTGAGCAGCCCCAGGTCCTCGTAGATCCGGGCCGTCGTGGAGTTGTAGTTGCCGGTCCCCACGTGGGCGTAGCGCCGGATGCCGCCCGACTCGCGCCGGACAACGAGGGACGTCTTCGCGTGCGTCTTCAGCCCGACCACGCCGTAGACCACGTGGGCCCCCGCCTGTTCCAGGGCATGGGCCCACTCGATGTTCCGGGCCTCGTCGAAGCGCGCGGTCAGCTCCACGAGGGCCACGACCTGCTTGCCCGCGTCCGCGGCGCGGGTGAGCGCGGCCATCACGCCCTGGTCACTGCCCGACGTGCGGTACAGGGTCTGCTTCACGGTCACGACGTCGGGATCGTCGGCCGCGGCGCGGAGGAACGCGGCGACCGTCGTGGCGAAGTCGTCGTACGGATGCTGGAGCAGCACGTCCCGCTCTCGGATGGAGGCGAAGACGTCGCTCGGGTCCCGGAGTCGGGACGGGGTCACGGGAGACCACTGCTCGTCCTTCAGGTCCGGCCGGTCGAGCTCGAACAGCTGCCACAACCCGGACATGTCGATCATCCCGTCGACCCGGTCGACGTCCCCGGGATCGAGCTCCAGCTCCTCCACGAGCAGGTCGCGTACCTCGTCGTCCGCACGTCGGTCGATCTCGAGCCGGACCGCGTGGTGAGCCCGCCGCCGTTCGCGCAGCAGCGACTCCACGGCCCGCCGGAGGTCGAGGACCTCGTCCTCACCCAGCTCCGGGTCCTGGTTCCGCGTGACCCGGAACAGCGTGTGCCCCTCGATGGTCATGCCGGGGAACAGCGAGTCGAGGTTCGCCGCGATGATCTGCTCGACCGGCACCCACCGCCGTCTGTCCGGCAACCGGTGGAAGCGGGGGAGGAGCGGCGGGACCTTGATGCGGGCGAACCGCCGCTCGTCGCGCTCGGGGTCGCGAACGAGCACCGCGAGGTTCAGCGACAGGTTCGAGATGTACGGGAACGGGTGCGCGGGGTCGACGGCGAGCGGGGTGAGCACGGGGAAGATCTGGTCGTCGAACACCTGACCGAGCGCCTTGCGGTCGTCGTCGACCAGGTCGTCCCAGTCGGTGACGTCGATGCCCTCACCGGCGAGGGCCGGGCGGATGCGTTCGCGCCATTCACGCTGGGCCTCGTCCACCAGCCCGCGGGCGCGCTCGCGGACCAGCTGGAGCTGCTCATGCGGCGTGAGGCCGTCCGGGGAGAGCTCGCGAATCCCCGCGTCGGCCTGTTCGTCCAGCTCGGCGACGCGGACCTGGAAGAACTCGTCGAGGTTGGTCGAGAAGATCGCCAGGAACTTGACCCGCTCGAGGAGCGGGCTCTCGTCCTCTGTCGCCAGCGACAGGACGCGCTCGTTGAAGTCGAGCCACGACAGAAGCCGGTTCAGCATCCGAACGGGATCGGACGTCATGCCCAACAGGGTATCCCGGCCGGGACGGGGGAGCCGGGCTACCTGTTCGGGTGACGAGACCGGGGACCCTCGCAGCGCCTCCGCTCCCCGAGCCGAGAAGGAAATGCGCCGGCCATGCCCGTCGCACCAACGCAGTCCACCGACGGGAAGACCTGCCCCGACTGCGCCGAGTTCGTGAGGGCCGCGGCAAACAAGTGCCGATTCTGCGGCAACCGGTTCGAGCCGTCCGAGCGCGGTGCAGAGACGGCGCAGCCGGGGAACCCTTCGCCGCTGGCACGCAGCGCCGCGCTGATCGGGCGATGAGCGACCCCAGCGCGCTGAGGCCGCTTCGAAAGCCGTATCGAGCTGGGGCGACACGTTGCGGTGGGACCGAGCGATCAAAGAATCCGTGGCATCGGCGACTCGGGCTCCGTGATCGCCGACGCGAAGGTCATCAAGCCGGTGGTTTCGAGGCGAGCGTCCGGATTCAGTATCCGCCGGGGTAGCCGCTCCCGGCCGGGGAAGTCCCGCCGGCGCCGCCCTTCGCACTCTGTCCGGCCGGCGTCACGGCGAACCACACGCCCTGGATGCCCTCGCCGTTGCTCTGGCCCGGACCCGAGTCTCCGGCGAACGTGTACAGCGGCACACCCTGGTAGGTGACCTGCTCCGTCCCGTCGGGTCGCATGGTCGTGGCGAGCGTTCCGGTAGCGCCCGAGCCGCCCTTCGGCGTCCCCGACGCCTCCAGCGGAGGCCATGTCGCGGCGCATGAGGCGTTGCACATGATGTTCGACGCCGTCTCACCGGTCAGCCGGTACAGCGTGAAACCCCTCGAGTCGACGAGCACCATGCCGAGGCCGTTCACGTTCTTCGCGCTCACGGTCGCTCCCGTGCCCTCGGTCGTCTGACCGCCGGCCTCGGTGGTCGAGCCGCCCGAGCCCGTGTCGCCACTCTTCCCGCACGCGGTTGCGACCAGCGCCAGCACCGCGAGCGCCGCTCCCGCGATTCGAATGATCCTGCGACCCAGAAGACTGCTCATCGCTCGCCTCCTCGCGTTTGCCGTCGATCCTGTCGGGTCTACGTGCGGCCACCGGAACGGGATGTCGTCGCCGTCGTTCTCCATCTCTTGGGCTCGCTGGGCCGAAGTGAACGGGTTCGGCGACGTCACGCTCCACGGGCTTCGCCACGGCGCTGCCACCTGGTGCTCGCCGCAGGGGTTCCTGATCGCGTGGTCGTGGAGATCATGGTCCATGCCGACACGCGCGTTCTTCGGCGCTGCACTGGACGTGATCCCGGACCTGATGCACGACGCGACCAGCCGACTCGAAGCTCTTCTCTCCGACTGCCCCGGGGGCACACATCGGGGTTCTGACAAGCGCGGACGCCGAACCAGCACTTGAGCTTGAAGCCGTGCTGGTCAGACCTGGTGGTCCCAACGCGATTTGAACCCGTGTCTCCACCTTGAGAGGGCAATTCTCCCTGCGCCGTCGGGGCCGATACCGCACCGTCCATTTCTGCAGGTCAGCGCGATTTCCCCCACTCCCTTGGCCCCAGGGCGGTGGCGGAACCTCGCGCCCGTTCCCGCGCTACTCTCAGCCCAACCTGATCAACCAGGGGAACGCGGGAGGTGTTCAGCATGACGAGATTGCGCAAACCATCGCTGGCGACCGTGCTCGCCGCTCTTGCCCTGTTCGTCTCGCTGTCGGGCACGGCGATGGCGGCGGTGATCATCACGTCGAACAGCCAGGTCGCCGCCCACACCATCGCCGGGGCCCGCGCTCCGTCCGGCGACAACCAGAACCTCATCTCCCGCTCCGTGGGGACGTCGGACCTGCACACCAGCGCGGTGACCGGAGCCAAGATCGCCAACGGCGCCGTTGGAACGTCGAAGTTGAACCTGCCGAGCATCAACTGGTACTCCCACGTGGCCGACACCGGACCGCTCTCGCTGCTCAAGGTCGACGGGCTGACCGTTTGGGGCACCTGCTGGTTCGGGCTCGCCGCGAACCCGGCCGTCCATGTCTTGCTGAGTTCGACCGCGGTGCACCCGACGGTGCGGGGCTTTGAAGTCGAAATACCGAACATCAACAACACGCAGGCGTATACCTATCCGGTGTGGCACGACTTGGGCACCAACCCGACGCCCATCGTCTTCGCAGAAGCGTCCAGCTCGACCGCCGAAGACACCGTCGTCCTCACGTACCGCGACGACGCACGGGTCATCACGCTCAACCTGGACATGAGTACGTCCTTCTCCACCCAGGACTGCGACATCCACGGTACGGCCATTCCGGCTCCGAACTGAAGGGTGAAGCAGGCCAGGCGTTCAGTCGCCGCCCTTCCGCGCCGGCCGGGTCCGCGTCCGCTCGAACGCCCTGATCCGCCCGCCAGCCGCTCCGGGAAGGTCCGCTCGAGCGCTTCCACGGCCTCGGATACGGGGAGGTGCGCCACGGCCAGCCGCTCGGTATCGAGGGTTCCGCCCCACACGCCCACGGCCCGGACGTGGAGAGCCACCGCGGCGCCGCGCCCGGACGATGTGGCCTTGTCCGGCATCGGCGCCGGGAACCGCGTCAGTCCCTCACGCAGGCATTCGACGCGTACCGGACACACCTCGCAAACCGAGCAGCGGCAGGAGCACGGTCGGAGAGTCGAAGACATACCGCTGGAGTCGTGAGTCCGGGAACCAGTTGAGGGCGTCAGAGCCGGCGCAGGCCGCTTGGCTCCGCCAGCCCGCAGCAAGGCCGGCGTACACGTCGCGGAGGTCGGGAGCTCGTTCTGGTTCGCCCACCGACCGAGAGATTCGGGTGGCCGTCCAGGAACCCGGCACGGGCCTCGCCGCCGCCCGGATTCGACGCTCCCCTTCCAGGAGGCTCACCATGCAGCCACCCAAGGAAAGGGGGCAGCGATGCGCCCATCGCATCCGGAGCTCCGGACTTCGCGGGGCTCGGTTGAGCCGTCCGGAACACCCCAGAAGGGAGGAACGATGAGCACGGACACGAACCGCACGCGGCGGCGTGTGCTGTTCGCGGCCGCGGGGGCCGTGCTGGCGCTGGCCGTGGTCGCATCGCCCGCGGGGGCCGGGGTCGGTGACTTCTTCAAGCTCGGCCAGACCAACACCGCCGACGCCACCAGTCTCCTCACCGGGACCACCGCCGGCCCGCAGCTGTGGGTGAGCAACGCGAACGGCGACTATGCCGGGATCAAGGCGGAGAGCGCGGGCGGATTCGCGGCGGCGGTCTACGGCCTGCACAGCTCGGCGGGGGGAACCGGGGCGGGCGTGCAGGGGATCTCCCAGTCGACCGAGGGGTCTGCGGTCGGGGTCTACGGCCTGCTCAACTCGACCACGCCGGGGGCGGGCTCCGCCGCCGTCTGGGGCCAGAACAACGGCACCGGGTTCAGCGGCTACGGCGTCTACGGCTTCCACGCGGGCGTCGGCATCGGCGTCTTCGGGCGGAGCCCCAAGGGCCTGGGCGTGTACGGGAACGGGGCGCGCGGCGGCTCGTTCGCCGGCACCACCGGCGCCGGCCTGGAGGGGTACTCGCCGGCGAACGACGGCGTCCGGGCAAGCTCGAGGGCCGCGAACAAGTCCGGCCTGTGGGCGCACCACGACGGCTCCAACTTCGGCTACGGCCTGTTCGCCCAGAGCCAGGTCGGCCCCGCCATCGGCATGAGTGGCCCCGATGCCGGGCAGGCGCCGATCACGCTCAACGGGAAGCCGTTCCCGAGCGCCACCGCCGGCTACAAGGACACGGAGGTGCAAGTCACCCACGACGGCACCTTCCAAGAGGTGGCCTCATTGAACGTCGGCCCCGGCACCTACGCGCTCATCGCCAAGGCGAACGCTCGGGCTGCTAATTCCGGGCTAGCCGAGGAGTCCTACCTGCCGTGTCGCCTCAGCTCCGGCGGTGACTTCGACCAGACATTGAGCACTCCTGACGGGATCGATTGGGAAACTGTTTCGTTCGTCCTCTTCCACAGCTCTCCATGGGCCAGCGCCGTCACCTTGTCCTGCAGCGCGAAGCCAACCGAGTGGAATGCCCTTGTTCGGAATACGAAGATCATGGCCATCCGGGTCGCGGGAGGAACGAACACGGCCATGCCATAGCCCCCAGCCCTCCTGCTCCAGCGTGGTCTCGCGACCACCCCCGGGGGGGTCAACTCGTCAACCACACTGACCATCCCGCCGACGTTGCGGAGACAGCCCGGCGCCCCTCGACGCGCCACCGCCCGAGGGGGGTGGGCGGCTGCTGTCCGCACGGTCGATGCTAATCCTGCCGCGCACGATGCTCACCACGACCGGAGCTCCTGCTTCGAGGTCCCCCAAACGGCCTATGGTGCCCGAACGCAACGGAATGTGATCGTCAGGCCGCCGGCAGTAACGGGGGAGGCGATGGCTCTCAGCCTTTGCTCGCTCCAATGTCCGTCCTCTCTCGCGCACGACGCGCACTGGTGCCAGGTGACATCGGGCCACCCTGGTTCCCATCCGTCTTGCCGAGCTCACTCTCCACGGGGTCCACCGCAGATCACCTGTCCCAATCGACTCCAGGGAGGAGGTACACGGTGAGAACGTCGACACGCAAGCGGGCAGGGCTGGTTCTGTTGGTGGGTGCGCTGGTCGTGGGACTGGCAGTACCAGCGTTCGCCCCTCCTGAGAAGGGCAAGGTCCGCCATTATCAGGTCGGGGGCACCATCAATCAGGTGGTGGTGGTCACCGAAACCAATCAGTTCCTCACCTCATCGACGGCGTTCGTGGGCGTCACCGGGGCGCTGGGCCAAGTGTCCATCCCGGCCGGACAGCGGGCTCTCGTCAAGGTCCAATATGACGCGGAATCCGAGTGCTTCGAGGCGGACACCGATCCCAACTACTGTTCCACCCGGATTCTGATCGGTGGGGTCGAGGGCAATCCGGCGTCGGGGCTCGACTTCGCGTTCGACAGCACCAACCGAGGGCGCGAACTCGATGGGTCCTGGGAAGGACACAGCATGACCCGGGTTCGTTGTATCGCGAACACCACTACCTCCTCAATGATGGTGCTCGTAGCCGTGCAGGCGGCTGTGACCAACCAGTTTGGTGATGCCACGAAGCCGGTCTTCCGACTTGACGACTGGGAGCTCGACATCTACCGGACGAGTGGGTGTGCCCTGATCACCTGATCGTGCCCCCGGGGGGCCTCACGTCCAACGCGTGCGCGAGGTGCATCAACGTGGCCGTGGACGAGGAGCGTATCGCCCGCAATCCGGCGGCCAGGGTGCCAGCCTCGCGCATCGAGCAAGCCGAGCCGTGGGTACTCACGCCTGACGAGGTCGAACGGGTGGCCGACGAGGTGGGGGAGCGGTGGCGAGCGCTCGTGCTGCTCGCCGCCTATTCGTCGCTGCGCTGGTCCGAGCTCGTCGCCCTTCGAGTCAGCCGACTCGACCTCATCCGGCGGCGGCTCCGGGTCGAGGAGAAGATCGTGGAGCATGGCCGGCTCATCGCGGGCGAGCCGAAGACGCGCCAGTCCCGCCGGTCGGTTCCATCCCGGAATCAGTCGTCTTCGAGGTTGCCGAGCACCTTCGCCGATTCCCTCCCGGCCCGGATGGGCTCGTGTTCATGGCTCCGGAAGGCGGGCCTGTTCGCCGGCCTCACTTCGGCGATGCGGTCTGGCGACCAGCGGTCAAGCGCGCCGGCCTCAAGGGGTTTCGGTTCGGGAACCTCCGGCACACCGGCGCTTCCCTCGCCTCCCGCCCGCGTCGTCCACGGGCAGAACGGAACGGAGACGGGGCGGACGCGCTGCCCGCGCCCGCAGTGGAGGCTGGAAACCCGGCCTGACCTGCTGTTTCTCTCTCGTAGTCCCAACGGGATTTGAACCCGTGTCTCCACCTTGAGAGGGTGGTGTCCTCGGCCTCTAGACGATGGGACCGCATCGCGCCGAGCCTGCAGATCAGGCCGCCCGAGTCTAGCAGCGGCCTCCCCCTCGACGTCATCGCATCGTGCCTCAGGACGCCAGGACCGCGAGCGCTCGGTCGATACGCCGGGCGGCCTCGTCGGCGATCGGGCGGAGCTCGTCGTTGTCGGGTACGCGCACCATGACCTGCGGGTCGAGGGCCTGCACGATGGTCCTGCCGTTCTCCTCCCGCACCACCACGTTGCAGGGAAGCAGCAATCCGATCTCACGCTCGATGTCGAGCGCCCGGTGCGCGAGCTGCGGATTGCACGTGCCCAGGATCACGTAGGGCTCCATGTCCTCGCCGAGCTTCTCCTTCAGCGTGGCCCGTACGTCGATCTCCGTGAGGGTGCCGAACCCCTGCTCCCGGAAGGCCTCCCTCACCTTCAGGAGCGCCTCGTCGTGAGGCAGATCGAGCTCGATCGTCCTGCCGTACTCCACCAGGAACACCTCCTCGGGTTCAGCATCCACTCACACGCCCGCGGCTTTCTGCAGCGCGCCGAACGCGTCCTCCACCTCCAGCGCCAGCAACTCGAGGTCCGGGAACGCCTCCCAGTCGGCCGTGAAGCCGAAGCCCATGACGCCGACGAGCGTCACGACGCCAACCGACAGCCCCACCCTCGCACCGAGCGGCATCAGCGGGTAGTACGTCACGAGCCTCGCTCCGTCCAGGTACAGGGGAACCTGGGGGCCGGGGATGTTCGACGCCACCATGTTGAAGATCCGGAGGTGGTCGTTCCCGAACCGCCCGAGGCGGCGGTGAAGGCCCGGCGGGAGCCACATCGCTCCCTGGACCAGCGCGGTCGCGGCCTGGCCCTGCCGGGACGACTTGATGCGCCGGGTTTCCTCCCGGACGAGCCGCAGGCGGACGACCGGCTTCATCGGACCGACCGGGATGTCCGGGTACACGGTCGTTACCCGGTTGCCGAACGCCCCATGCTCCGAGCCGGTCCGCACGGAGATCGGCATCATCGTCCGGTACCGAAGGCCCTTCCCGGCCTGGCCCCGGGCCTCGAGCAGGGCCGAGACGCCGCCGGCCAGCGCCGTGAGGATCACGTCGTTCACCGTGCCCCCGAGCGACGCCTGGACCGCCCGGGCCTCTTCCAGCGGGATCGCCGTCATGGCGAACCGCCGGGTCGCCCCGACGGCCACGTTGAACGGCGTGTCGGGCGGGAGGCCGCGGGCCAGGATCGAGAGCGCACCCCCGGCCGTGGCCACGATGTCTCGCAACGTTGCCGTGGGGCGTCGGGCCAGGTCCGCAGCCGTGCTGGCGAGGGCCCCCGCCGGCTCCCGGATGCGGTCGAGGAGCCCCTCGGCGAGCAGGCGGTAGGAGGACGGCAGCGGCTCGGGATCCCACCGCTGGGCCGCCGGCTCGTCGGGCTCGGGCGCGAGGTCGAACAGCGCGGCCACCGCGTCCATGCCCCCGACGCCGTCGAGCATGGCGTGGTGGGTCTTCGTGAGGACGGCCTGATAGCCGCCTTCCAGGCCGTCGACCAGGTACATCTCCCACAGCGGGCGCTCCCGGTCGAGCTGCTGGGACGCGAGCTGACCGGTGAGCGCGGCCAGCTGCCGCGGCCCTCCCGGGCGCGGGACGGCGATTCGACGGACGTGATAGGTGACGTCGAAGCCGGGGTCGTCCGCCCACACCGGGCGGGCCGCCTCAAGGGGCGGGAACATCACCCGTTGCCGGAACCGCGGCACCATCTGCAATCGGGCGGCGGTCATCGCCCGGAGGCGATCGAGCGTGAGCGGTCCACGGGCGACCCCCGTCGGGTCGAACACCGCGAGCCCTCCCACGTGCATGTGCAGGTGTGGCTTCTCCAGGTACAGGAACGAGGCGTCGAGGGGGCTCAGACGTTCGCTCATGGTTCACCCTCCTCCTCCGGCTCGATCGAGCATCCCGGACGGACGTGGCAGGGACACGGGCCGGAGGTCCCGGGCGCCCCGGGCCGCTCGCCGGACGGCGACCTCGAGCCAACCGGAACGGCTCCGAGCTCCCTCAGGGCCCTCGCTCGGAGGCTTCCCCTCGCCCGGGGTCGATGCCGGCGCCGGGGTCCCAGACCGGCCTTCCACGCCGGGTCAGCGTGGCGCTCCGTCCGAGCATCGGATGGGTCCACGCCTTGACGAGCGCCAGGCCCGCGCCGGCGAGCGCGAGAGCGGCCCCGGCCGTCGCCAGTGCCGAGGCCCCCGATCTCGAGGCGGCCACCGCCAGCAGCACCATTCCGGCGTTGAAGGCCGCCAGCTGGATGGTGCCTCCCCACTCCATCGCGGCGAGGACCGAGCGCCGGGTCTCGGGGTGGCCGGGCCGGGTCATCGGCAGCAGGTAGAGCCACGCCCCCAGCAGGATCTGGAGGATCCAGCCTCCGGCGAAGATCACCACGAAGACGTCGTGGGCGCCCGCGAACCACGACAGTCCCCGGCCGAGCGCCACCACCAGCCAGACCGTGCCGGCCGCGAACCACGCCAGCGCGAGGAGGAGGTGCTTCGCGGTCAGCGGGACGGGCCAGGCCCTGGGCGTGGAGACGACGCGACCGACCATCGACAGCAGCCCCGCGACCGCGGCCGCGAACGCGCCGGCGCCGGCCACCGCGAGCGGCGTGAGCCCCAGGGCGACGCCGGTCGCCATCAGCCCTACGCCGACCACGAAGAGCCACGCCGTGAGACCTCCTCTCCAGGCGGGCATCCGCACGCGAAGGACGGTCGGGAGCAGCGTGATGAGGGTCCCGGCGATTGTGAGCGAGACCCACCCGAGGACGTTCAGCACCAGGTGCGCGCCCCGGAGATCCCGCCAGGCGTCCGCCCCGTGCACGGCCCCCGTCCCGAGCAGGATCCCGATCGTCCCCCCGGCCAGGACGCTCGCCACCGCGGCCTCGTACATCGCGACCGGGATCCGGTGGCGCAGGTGCAGGGTACGGCGCCGGGCTCGAAGCACGATGAGGCCGAGCAGCGCGATCCCGGCCAGGTACGCCGTGCCCCCGACGCCGACCAGCGCCGGGTGTCCCGACGAGCGGCCCGCGACGAGCAGCGCAGCTCCGGCGTTCGTGAGCGCGAACTGGGCCCACACCAGGCGCGTCGGGCCCGCTGCCGTTCCCGTGAGCGCGGCCACGAAGTTCTGCATGGCGCCGCTGATCGCGACGGAGACCGCTCCGACGAGCATGAGGTGCAGCGGCACCCACCACCCCAGGCGGACCGTCCCGGGGAGCAGTAGCGAGAGCCCGGCGGCCGTCAGCCAGACGCGCGCGGCGGTCTGGTAGAGACGCATGGCGTCGCGGGGCCGCATCACCCTGCGTTTCATCGTGCCATCATCCGGGTATACGGGCCTCGCCGTATCGGCACGAGGGGTGCCGGCCGCAGGCCGGCTGGAGGTGACCGACACAACCGAGCAGCGCCCCGTCCATCCGGTGTCCGGTCGCGTCCTGCGAAGTCCCGAGGGGGAATCCGATGACCCGTTCGCGCGTGTTGGCCGCAGTTGCCGTGGCCGTTGTCCTTTCCGCCATCTCCGTCCTGGCCTCGCCCGCCGGGCGCGGGTTCGGGCACGGCCCGACCCTGGCCGACCGGTCGGCCACCGGATCCGGCTCCACCGGCGCCGGGGAGGAGAGCACGGCGATCCCACCGTCCGCGCGGGCGTCGGCCGCCTCCGGCGGCGCGACGTTCGGGCAGCCGACGGTCGTGGGCATCCAGGGCGTCGGGTTCGAGGAGGACATCCGGGTGGACACCCGTCCGAACTCGGACGCGATCTACACGAGTGCCCCCGGCGCCCTGTCGTCGGGGACGAGCTGGGTATGGCGGTCGCTCGACCACGGGAAGACGTTCAAGTGGATCCCGGCGGCCACCGCGCACACCGGGAAGCTCCCGACGTGCGTCGGCGGCGGCGACACCGAGCTCGCCGTGGACTCCACCGGCAGCCTCTACTTCAACGACCTCACGCTGGCGAACTTCTCGACGTTCCGTTCGGACGATCAGGGGCAGACCCTGCTGGCGGGCGACTGCGCGGCCGTGACGACAACGCCGAACGACCGCCAGTGGTACGCGACCGACGGCGACCCGAAGAACGGCGGCACGCTGTACCTCGTGTCGAACATCATCGGCGCCGGCGCGCCCCAGTGCGGCAGCTCCGCCGGCAACAACGAGCTGGTCATGACGCGCTCGCCGGCCGATCCGGCGCTCGGCCAGGCCACCGCGGGGAACAACTTCGCTCCCTCACAGTTCGTCACCGCTCCGGCGTCGTGCGACGAGGGGATCATGGGGAATGACGAGGTCAGCCCGACGACCCACCACATCTTCGTGATCCACGACGACGCGTACTTCCACAAGCTGCTCATGGGGCGCTGCGTGGCGGTGCCGTTCACCACCGACCCCACCGGCCTCCAGTGCACCGACCACCTCATCAACGACATCGGGTCGAATCAGCGCACCGGCGGTTCGTTCCCGACGATGGCCATCGACGCGGCGGGGACGCTCTACGCCGTGTGGGAGCAGGCTCCGGTGAACGCCGACAACCAGGTCATCGGGGACACGGTGCTCCACTGGTCCTCGTCCTCCGACGAGGGCAACACGTGGACGACGCCGGTGAAGATCCCGACGCCCGGGCTGCACAACAACGTCTTCGCGTGGCCGGTCGCGGGCGACGCCGGCCGCGTGGACATCGCCTGGTACGGGACGCCCGCGGTGGCCGGGCCTCCGGTGTTCAACCAGGACTGCAACAACGAGATCGGCGCCACGGAGTCCGGGCCCGACATCGTGAACGGGCTGTGGAGCCTGTACTTCACCCAGACGCTGAACGGCACGGCGGCGACCCCGACCTTCTCCACGCCGTTGGTGGCGTCCCAGCACTTCGTCCAGAAGGGCTCGATCAACACCGTGATGGGCGGGCAGTGCGGGAACAGGACCCTCGGCGACTTCCTGCAGATGCGGATGGGGCTGAAGGGCGAGGCGAACATCTCGTATGGGCAGTCGCTGAACCGGTTCAACCTGGCGAACTCGCAGGCCATGTTCGTCCGGCAGATCGGGGGGCCCAGCCTGCTCACGTCCGTGGGGATCGTGACCGGGTCGAAGGCCCCGACCCAGACCGTCACCGACACGGCCGGCGACGCTCGCTACGAGAACGCCGGGCAGATCAGCGCGAACCAGAAGAACCTCGACATCCTGTCGTCGGCCATCATCGCGCCGGACGCCGACCACTACCAGATCACGATGAGGGTCGCGGACCTCACCTCGCTGGCGCCCGACCCCGCCACCGGGAACTCCGACCCGGTGCTGGTGTGGCAGACGCAGTGGACGGCCCCCGCGGCCACGAACGCGAACGGCGGCGAGAACTGGTTCGTGTACATGGAGTCGAACGGAGGCGGCGCGCCGACGTTCTGGACGGGGGTGGCCGAGATCCAGTTCCAGGGCGGGGGAGCCCAGCGAACGTACCCCGGCGTGACCCAGGTGCCCGGGTCCTACACGGCGACGGCGCCCGGAACCATCACGATCACCGTTCCGAAGACGGCCGTGACGCTCCCGGAGCCTGCGCTGAACACGACGCTGTACCAGGTGACGGCGTCCACGGAGACGTACCCCTCGGCCGCGGAGAACCCGCCGCCGGTGGTCGACGTCGGCGGTCAGTTCACGCAGGTCATCGACGTCGCTCCCGGCTACAACTTCAAGCCGTCGACGAGGACCCCCTCGTGCACGATCAAGGGGACCTCGGGCAACGACCTGCTGGTGGGGACCGACGGCAACGACGTGATCTGCGGCTACGCGGGGAACGACACCATCCAGGGCAAGGGCGGGAACGACGTCATACTCGGCGACAAGGGCGGCGACACGATCACCGGCGGGGCCGGCAACGACAACCTGAGGGGCGGCTACGGAGCCGACTCCCTCGACAGCCGCGACACCGTCACCGGCAACGACAAGATGGACGGCGGCCGCGACACTGACACCTGCATGGGCGACTCCGGCGACACCAAGGTCGACTGCGAACACTGAGCGCGTTCTCGAGGGGCAGACGGCTCGGTGCGTCTGCCCCCCGCCGTTCGGACTGCGAGTGGTCACCGGGGTGCCGGGCGGGGGAACCTGCCGGTACCCCGGTTATCCCTCGCAGTCAGCCAGGCGAGGAGCCGAGGCGCAGAGCCGGTCTACGTGGCCGCAGGCACCGTGGGGTCGCAGAGGCGGCAGGGGGTGAGGTGTTCGAGGTCGGCTTGGTGGGGGGACATGGGCGTCGCGCGCTTGCCCTCCAGGAGGATGCATCCGGGGCGGTGGAACCAGCGGCCACCGCGGACGGCGTAGACCTTCGCACCGTTGGGAGAGGCGGCGCCGTCGTCCGGTAGCGCTGCGGGGGCGGCGATGTCGCCGGCCGCTGGGGACTCGACCTCGGCCAGGAGGCGGCGCAGCAGCCGGGTCTGGCGGGTCATGACCTGGACGAGGAGCAGGACGCTCCCCAGGAACACCAGCGCCAGGCCGAGGACCGCCCCGCTCACCAGGTACGGGACCTGGAGGCCGACGAAGACGGTCCCGGAGACGCCGAGGTAGCCGATCACGATGGCCACCAGGCCCGCAGCGATCAGGGTCACGCCCACGATGAACGGCCAGAACGCGCCGAGGAACGCACTCCAGGGGCGCCGGGCCCTCATCGGCGGACTCCTTCCGTGAGCGACTCCATGGTCTTCAGGCCGGTCATCCCGATCACGAAGGCCACGCCGGACAGACCGAGCAGGACCACCGACTCCGGCGGGATGCCGTGCGACAGCCGGCCCCCGACCGGGACGAACCGCACCGACCGGCCCCCGCCACCGCCGCCGGGCCGGCCCGGGGCGGGCGGTGGGGGACCGATGCCGCCGTTCGGTGGAGGGGCGGCGCCTCCGCCACCGCCGCCCGTGTGTCCCCCGCCGCCGGATGGCGGAGGCGGGGGAGGTGGCGGCGCCGTCGACGGAGGCGGAGGGGGAGGCGGGGAGATGCTCGGCGCGGTGAACGGCGGCGGGCCGGCGAACGACGCCACCTCGGCCGTCGCCCGCGCGTAGCCGACGGGGATGTGCAGGACGTCGGCGCCGCCCACGCCCTGGGGCGCGCCGGGCGGAACCACCTGGATCGTGGCGTCGATCGACAGGGCCCACGCCTCGGAGATGACCAGCCCGTCGGACCTGGTGACGGTGTGCGAGCCGAGCGAGACCGAGATCCCGGCCTGGGACAGGGCCTGGTCCAGGACGGCCTGGAGGGCCGCGATCTGGTCCCCGCCGAGGTCCTGGTCCTGGATCTGAAGGCCGTCCGGGCCCACCGACGCGGGAACGCCGCCCACCGACGCCGCCCCGTACCGGGCGGAGGCAGTTCCGCCCGCCGTCGCGCCCTGCGACGCCGCGGCCTCGCCGGACGCCCCCTGGATCGTGATCACGCCGCCGAGGAGCGACAGGTCGTGGACGGACGACGCCGCCCGGACGGACGCTGAGGCCGGGCCCGACGTCATGGTGGACGCCGAGCTGGCGGCGCCGACGGCGACCAGCCACGGCGACACGTCGCCGGAGGGCGAGCTGGGGGAGGGCGATGGCCCCTGTTCGGACGTGCTCCCCGGGAGCCCGGTCGAGAGCCCGCCCGGGAGCGGGACGGGCAGCGGGTCGCCGGCCCGGACTGCGGCGGCGGCGAGGGCCAGCGACCGGGCCGCGGCCAGCTGGCCGCCGGTCATCGGCACGGCCTCCATCCCCGCCACCGTGGAGCGCGCCGACGCGGCGCGCGCGGTGGCGGTGGC
>Ga0137375_10004816_pt1 | contig 16070 bp, 19 predicted proteins | sample SagtaG_24_FD_104936 | JGI IMG/M metagenome (GOLD analysis project Ga0137375, IMG submission 104936) | Vadose zone soil microbial communities from Sagehorn Ranch, Mendocino, California, USA - Sage1_R_113_16 metaG | ecosystem: Environmental > Terrestrial > Soil > Vadose zone | place: USA...
CGCTGCGCACCGTCTGACTCCAGGAGCGGAGCGTCGAGCTCGCCGCCTCGCGTGTGCGGTCGAGGCCCGACGAGACCGTCGCTTCCAGCGACTCGAGCGTCTCGGCCGCACGCTGGCGTGCCGTTGACGCGTAATCCCCTCGTGCCTTGTCGCGCAGCCGCATCAGGTCGTCACGCCAGTAGGCTCCGGCGATGGCTCCGGCCACGACTCCCAGGATCAATCCCCACATGGCAGCACCTCACTGTCGTCACGATTGTGGACCACACGTCGCCCTCGTGGTGAGTCCTCGATCTTCCCGTAGGTCCGCTCAGCAACGCGCGTACCAGTGGGCGCTAGGGCCGCGCGGTGGCGAAGGTATCGCACTGGCGCGGATCCCCGGATTCGAAGCCGCGCCTGAACCACCGGACCCGCTGCGCCGAGGTCCCGTGCGTGAACGATTCGGGCGCGACGCGCCCCCGGCTCTGCTGCTGTAGACGGTCGTCGCCGATCGCCGCCGCCGCCCGGAGGGCTTCCTCGAGATCGCCCGCCTCGAGAATCTGACGGCGCTGGGCGTGATGCCCCCACACGCCGGCGAAGCAGTCCGCCTGGAGCTCCTGCTTGACGGAGAGCGCATTGCGGTCGCCCGACCTCGTCCTGTCGCCGGAGGCCTGGACCCGCTCGGTGATCCCGAGCAGCGTCTGGACGTGATGCCCTATCTCGTGCGCGACGACGTACGCTTGTGCGAAATCTCCGGGCGCCCCGAAGCGATCCTTCAGCGCCCGGAAGAATGAGAGATCGAGATAGACCCGGTGGTCGGGCGGACAGTAGAACGGCCCGACGGCGGCGCCGGCGATGCCACACGCCGATCGGACGGCGTCATCGAAGAGGACGAGCTTGGGCTCGCTGTAGGTCTGTCCCATGTCGCGGAAGAGCGTGCGCCAGGTGTCCTCGGTGTCGGCGAGGACGACGGAGACGAAGTCACGCACAGGATCGGACGCCGGTGATCCGGCGGGGGCTTCGGTCGAGCTATCGGGCGCCCCGCCGCCCTGCAGCAGCACGCTGGGATCGAAGCCGAAGAACAAGGCCAGCAGCAGGAGCACGATCGTCCCCAGGCCGCCGCCCGCGATCCCGAGCGGCACGGACCCACCACGTCGATCCTCGATGTTCTCGCTGCGCCGACCGGTCGACCATCGCATGGCTTGCTCGTCACCTCTGCGTGACGTGACTGCAAACGTCGAACCGTTGCCGTGTAGACAGCGCGAGGCCCCACCGCCGCCTCTCGGCCGGACTCTTGCTAATTCATTTCGGCATGAGCCCGCGAGCCCGTCGCACGCGGGGCGCCAAGCCCGCCCACGACACGCCGCATCTCGGTCCCGATCGCAAGAAAGTCCGGCCTCTCACCCGCAAGCCGGATCCCAAGGGCCACTACGACACCGGAATGCCCGATCCCGACGCCAAGGGCAAGAGTCCATGGGTCGATGAGGGAGGCGAGCACGAGGCCTCGTGAGGAAGGATTAGGCGGGCATGCCGGTGAGCCCGGGCATGCCCGCCGCGGATCGACACATCGGCTACTTCATTTCGACGCTGGTGGCGACGTTCTTACCGTCTTTTTCCTCGTAGGACGCCTTGACCTCGGCGCCTTCCTTGAGGCTGTCGATGGAGACGCCTTCGGCGACCCAGATCTTCGTGCCGTCCTCGAGCATGAAGCTCTTCTCGGTGACGTCGATGCTCTTGATCTTGCCCTGGACGTCTGCCGCCCACGCCGCCCCGGACACCGCCAACAGCACCGCGACCGCTCCGATCAACGCTTTCCGCATCCCGCACCTCCTCGTCGGTCAATAGCGAGATCAACGTACGGACGCTCGCCGTGATCCCGCAAGACCGGAAAACGGTTTCCTGGCTCGTGTAAGGGTTACTTGGTCGTCTTCGATTCCTTCTTCGGCGCCGGCCCGTTGTCCTTCAGCCCCAGCTCGACGCTCACCGAATCCCCCTTCTTGACATTCGCCAGGGCCGCCGGCGGGAAGTGCAGCTTCATCGACCCTTCCGACGTCTTGACGTCGACCCAGCCCTTCTTGCTGTCGACCTTGGTCACCTCGCCATCCATCGTGTGTTTGCCCATCATCTCGCCGGCCGGTGCCTGGGCCGACGCGACACTGGCGCCGAGGAACAGCAGGCCTGTCATCATCGCGAACGCTCGTCGTGTGGTCATCGCACCCCTCCTATGCAGCCTCTCGCCCACGGGCCGGTGAGCAGCAGATCTCCTCGCCGCCGCACGTCGCCCACTCCCGCTCGAAATACTCGGCGTCCTGCCGCGACCGTGGCGTGACGCCCATCACGATGCCGCCTTCGCGCACCCCGCGGTCGTACATCCGCGCACGCTCCTCGGGGATGCCGTAGCCGACCAAGGCGCCGATGAGCGCGCCGATCGCCCCGCCCGTGGCGCCGCCGGTCAGCGCGGCCGCCATCGCGCCCATGGCGATGATCGGCAGGCCCGGCACCGCGATGCCCGACGCCGCCAGCCCGGCGAGTACGGCGCCCAGGCCGCCTCCGGCGACCGCTCCGGCCGCCGCCCCCGCCGCCGCCTTCGTGCCGAGCTCCGTCCGGACGGTCTCGGTTCGTGGGAAATGCCGCTCGCGAGCTTCCTCGGACATGAGCAGGCTCACGTCGTTCTTGCCGTAGCCTCGGCTGGTTACCGTTCCGTATGCGCGCTCGGCGCTGTCCCGATCACGAAACAAGCCGGTCACCAGAATTGGTCGCTCGTCTGCCATTGCTTCCTCCTGGACGTAGGTGTTGCCGTTGTCAGAAGGCAGGAGCAAGCGCGCTGCCACCGGAGCGCGATCGCCTGCCGGAGAGGGCCGGCAGCCTACGGTTTTGTTTGACGTCCATCCCCTCATGTGCCATGATTCAGATCGGTTTTGGGTTCACTCAAGGTTCGTAGCTCGGATTCAGGACAGTGGCACCGAGAGACACGCCGCGCGAGACCCAGTACGCGCGGCGTTTTTGTTTGCCCTCCAATCTCGGAGGTCAACCCCGTCAGGTGACGGGAGCACAGCACGGGGTTCGCCCCGAGGAAAGGTTCGAGTCATGGCACAAGGTCGAGTCAAGTGGTTCAACGATGCGAAGGGCTTCGGGTTCATCACGCAGGAGGGCGGCGAGGACGTCTTCGTCCACTTCAGCGCCATCTCCGCGCAGGGCTTCAAGAGCCTGGCGGAAGGTGATCAGGTGGAGTTCGAGGTCACGCGTGGCCCCAAGGGGCTGCAGGCCGTCAACGTCCGCAAGGCCTGATCGTCTGAGCTGAACCACACGCGACGGCGGCCCGGCCGCCGTCGCGCCTCTCCTCTCCACCCCGGTCGCCGGTGGCATTTGCCTTGCTCCTTTCAGGAGGCGTCATGCCGCGGCCCCTCTGGAAGGGCGCCATCGCCTTCGGGCTCGTGACCGTTCCGGTCACCCTCTACTCGGCGACCGAGCGCACCGAGAAGCTGTCGTTTCATCTGCTGCACAAGAAAGACGGCAGCCGCGTCGACTACAAGCGCTTCTGCGTGAAGGAAGACAAGGAAGTGCCCTGGGGCGAGATCGTGAAGGGGTACGAGTACGCGAAGGGCCAGTATGCTGTCCTCACCGACGCCGACTTCGAGAAGGCTCAGACGCCGGCGACGCAGGCCTTCGACATCCGCGCCTTCGTCGCGGCCGACGCGATCGACTTCCTCTACTTCGACACGCCGTACTACCTCGCCCCCTCGGGCAAGGGCGGCGTCAAGGCCTACGCCCTGCTCCGCGACGCCCTCGGGCAGTCCGGACGGGTCGGCGTCGGCACGATCGTCCTGCGCCAGCGCGAGCACCTGGCTGCCCTCGAGCCCTCGGGCGACGCGCTCGTGCTCACGACCATGCGCTTCGCCCACGAGGTGCGCTCGCCGAAGACGCTCGATCTCCCCAAGGCGCGGCATGGCTATCAGGCGAAGGAGATGAAGCTCGCCCAGCAGCTCATCGACACCCTGTCCGCGGAGTGGGACCCCACCGACTACAAGGACAGCTACACGGATGTGCTGAAGCAGGTGATCCGCCAGAAGATCGAGGGCGAGGAGATCCGTGTTCCCGAACCGCCGAAGCTCCCGAAGGTCGTGGACCTCCGAAAGGCCCTCGAAGCCAGCCTGAAGGACGGCCGCCGCCCGCTCTCCAGGATGCGTGGCCGGCGCGCCGTCGGCGCCCGGCGTCCTCGAAAAGCCGCCTAAGTAGCGATCGCGGGGTCAGGCGGCCTTTCGCACGACCTCATCCCGCGATCGATCGAGGTCTTCGGCTTCGCGTCGGACACACTTCGCATGCACGGCGACGCGGCCGTACGGCAAGCATTCGGCGGGCTCGTTCCGGCGAATCGGTTCGCCACAGGACCAGCATTCCGGGGCCATGGCTCCTCCTCCTGCAGATGCGGTCTCCCTCCGAATATTGCAGAAACGACGCCAACCCGATGCCGCGCGGGGGATCCTGTGCAGTCGCGCGAGATGCGGTAGCATCCGGAGGGATCCAGCGGGACATCGTCACGAGGAGGCTCTCCATGCGACGTCTGATGGTCGGAGTGGTGGCGGTCGGGAGTCTCTTTGCCATGCTCGCCGGGCTGGCCGGGGCACAGCCCAGGAAGCCTGACGCGACGCTGACCTTGTCGGAGGGCTCGGTGGCCGCCGGGATCGGGTTCACCTGGGGGACCGGCCGGCTGAGCTACAAGGGCAAGACGTACTCCATCAAGGTCGACGGGCTCTCCGTCGGAGAGGTCGGGGTGACCCGCGCCACCGCCAAGGGCAGCGTGTTCCACCTCAGAAAGCTCGAGGACTTTTCGGGCACCTACATCTCCGGCGCCGCCGAGGCAACCGTCGGAGGAGGCGCGGGCGCCACCGTGATGAAGAACCAGAACGGCGTCGTCATCGAGCTGAAGAGCACGACCCAGGGCGCGAATCTCAAGCTCGGTCCCGAGGGGCTGCGACTCAGCCTCGCGAAGTAGCGCCGGCCCAGGCTCGGCGCGTGATGGCCGGTCGCTACGCACCCATCGGAGAATACGGCGTCATCGGCGACCTCTACACCGTCGCCCTGGTGGGCATGGATGGATCGATCGACTTCCTCTGCCTGCCCCACTTCGACTCGCCGTCGGTCTTCGCCGCCCTCGTCGATGCCGAGCGCGGCGGACGCTTCCAGATCGCGCCGCTCCTCGAGGGCGCCGTGCGCAAGCAGCTCTACCTCCCCGACACCAACGTGCTGCTGACGCGGTTCCTCGATGCCGACGGCGTCGCCGAGGTGTCCGACTTCATGCCCGCGGAAGACGCTGGACAGGCGCACAACCTGGTGCGGCGGGCCAAGACGGTACGGGGCGAGGTGCGCTTCCAGATGCGCTGCGATCCGCGCTTCGACTATGCACGCGCGACCCACACGGCCGAGCGTCGGAGCGACACCGAGGTGCTCTTCCGCGGGCGTTCCGGCGACGGCGAGCTGGCGCTGCGCCTGCGGTCGTCGGTCCCGATGCGTCTCGAGAACGGCGCGGCCCTGGCGGAGTTCACGCTGCTCGCCGACACCTCCGCGTGGTTCGTCCTCGAGGTGGTGCTCGCCCAGGAGCCGTCGCCCTCGCAGCAGCCCGATTACGCGAGTGACGCCTTCAAGCAGACGGTGAACTTCTGGCGCCGCTGGGTCGCGCGCAACACCTACGGAGGCCGCTGGCGCGAGATGGTGAACCGCTCGGCGCTGACGCTGAAGCTGCTGACCTCGCAGCAGCACGGCTCGATCGTCGCCGCGCCGACCTTTGGTCTACCCGAGACGATCGGGGGCGGGCGCAACTGGGACTACCGCTACACCTGGATCCGCGACTCGTCGTTCACGCTCTACGGGCTGATGCGCCTGGGCTACACCGACGAGGCGGCCGCCTTCATGCGCTGGGTGATGGCGCGCTGCAGCGAGCTCGAGCCCGACGGCTCGCCGCTCCAGATCATGTACGGGCTCGACGGCCGTCACTCGCTGCCCGAGGAGATCCTGCCCCACCTCGAGGGCTACATGGGCTCCGGTCCCGTGCGTATCGGCAACGCCGCTTTCGACAATCTGCAGCTCGATATCTACGGCGAGCTGATGGACTCCGTCTACCTGTTCGACAAGTACGGCTCGCCCATCGGGTACGACGCCTGGACCAACATCGTGCGGCTGATGGACTGGGTCTGCGCGAACTGGCGGCGACCGGACGAGGGCATCTGGGAGGTGCGCGGCGGGCGGCAGGAGTTCCTCTTCTCGCGGGTGATGTGCTGGGTGGCCGTCGACCGCGCCCTCCGGCTCGCCACCAAGCGCTCGTTCCCCGCCCCCCTGGCACGCTGGTACGAGACGCGGGACACGATCTACCAGGACGTCTTCACCCGCTTCTGGGACCCGACGCGGCGCGCGTTCATCCAGCACGTCGGCGCCACCACGCTCGACGCCGCGGCGCTGCTGATGCCGCTCGTCCGCTTCGTGTCCCCCACCGACCCGCGGTGGATCTCGACACTGAGCGCGATCGAGAACGAGCTGGTGAGCGACTCGCTGGTCTATCGCTATCGCCTGACCGGCGGGTTCTCCGACGGGCTCATGGGGACGGAGGGCACCTTCTCGATGTGCTCCTTCTGGTATGTCGAGTGCCTCTCCCGCATGGGGGACCTGCACCAGGCGCGGTTCTTCTTCGAGAAGATGCTCGGCTACGCCAACCACCTGGGACTGTACGGTGAGGAGCTGGGCCCGCAGGCCCAGCACCTCGGCAACTTCCCCCAGGCGTTCACGCACCTGGCGCTCATCAGCGCCGCCTTCGATCTCGACCGCCGCCTCTCGGCCGCCGGCCACGCCGCGTGATCGCCTCGACAATACGTCAGCCAGCAATTCGCCAAGGTGGGGGTCCGGGTCAAGCTGAGCCCGGCGAAGTACGGGACGTGGATCGCGCAGATGCGCGACAAGAAGTCGTACGACCTCGGCATGATGGGCTGGGGCGGCGGCGGGCGGTTCGAGGTCGGCGACACGATGTTCTTCCAGCTCCACTCGGAGTCGCCCTATAGCTGGTTCAGCAATGCAGACCTCGATCAGACCCTCGACCGTGCGCGCGAGACCATGGATCCCGAGGCCCGGAAGCAGCTCTACTGGAAAGCGCAGGAGATCGCCTACGGCGTGGCCGCGCTCCTGCCGGCCCACCAGACGAACTCGATCTACGGCGTGCGCCGGCATGGATCGACTGCGTCTGTCCGCGGTCGTCCTGCGCTCCGGCAACGACTTCACGTATCTCGCCGGTATCGCATATCCGGGCACATTGGCCCGGCATCTCGATCTGGCGAGCTCGGTCCGCGGAGTCTTGCTCGTCTGGCCGCGCCACGGCGAGCCCGTGATCGTTCTCGACTACGCGGCCGAAGAGTTGACCCGGGACCGGCCGTGGGACGGCGGTGCCCGGAGCCCCGCCCGGTCACCACGAGAAGATCCTGACCCAGAGCCCGGAGCGCATGTTCGTCACGCGCCTGATGAAGGTCGACGCCGGCTGCGCCAGCACGGAGGTGTTCGTCCACGACTTCTACCGGACCGACGAAGGCTGCGTGACGTTCGAGGTCCGCTACCGGCCGTAGGAGAGACCGCGTGACTCAGGCCAGCCGAAACACCTTCGTCGACGTCCGGCAGACGTCGCAGCCCGCCCCGGCGCTCGTGACGTCTCGGCTCTTGCTGATCCTCATCAAGGTCAGTTTGACCCGCCCGGACGGCACGTCGATCTTCCTGGCGATGCACTCCGCGCACAGGGACGCCCCGGTGATGGTGCTGATGATCAGGTCGGCGACGTCGGCCACGCCGACGCCTCCACGAATCGGTCTCAGCCTGAAGGCCGCCGAGCTCCGTCGCTGCCGTTCCCACCAGAGCAAGTCGCGTGACCGTTCGATGACGGCCGCGAGCTCGCGGGTGCGGATGGCGGTCTCGGCGAGCAGGGACGGGGTGAGCAGCGCGGCATCACGTGAGGCCCGACGGGGCATAACGCTCTCCTGTAGGGGAAGCGATTACAGCACAGATGCTGGGGCTCCACCATCCGCGAGACTCAGGTACCAAAGCCGAGGGGCGCTACCCACCCGATCGTGCCTTCGTGCTCGAGGTCGAGGCGCTCCGGCTGGCCGGGGGCCGATATCATGCAGCTCTTCCCGCCGAAGTTCTCCGCGACGGGCACCGATCATCCATATCAGTGCGACCGCCGCGCTGTTCTGGCCTTGTATCAGAGCCGCGTGATGTATCGTAAGTGTTCGTCCGTATTGGCCCACGGAGGGCTAGCCTCAACTGGCAAGGCAGTGGACTTGAAATCGGGCCAGGAGGCTGGCCCTCCGTTGCGCTCCATCTCACGTCGTCGCGTTTCGTCCAATGTTCATGCGGCTCTGAAGCAATCGGCCACTGAGTTCCACCTGAGACGAACGGCGACGAATTGAGCCAAATCGCGACTCTCAACTAGCCCGAAACTAGCCCGGCGTTTGGGGCCCCGGTGGCGTCCCCAGGACCTCGATCTCGCTGTTGGGCCATTCTCTTCCACTCGGCGGCCGGGTCGTCGAATCGCTCTTCCTGGGGCTCCTAGACGCGCCAGAGCCAGCGTGGGAGCATGCGGCAGGGCCGGCGCCATATGATTCGCTCCTGCGGAAGTCCTACCGTTGAGGGTATTCGCGCACTCGATGATCTGCATTAGGTGCGAGGCGGAGAGCCCGGCCGGTTACCGTTTCTGCGGCAACTGCGGGGCTGCTCTGGAGCCGACCTCCAGACGTCCAGCCACGATGCCCGAGCGCGAAGGCGGCGAGCGGCGCGGAAAGAAGGGCGAGCGCGAGCGCCGCTACGACCGCCGCGCGGATGACGTTCATGCTGCCTTCGTCGTCTCCTGGCTGAACACGGCGGCAATCTTCCGCCAGCCGTCGATCGCCAAGATCGAGCATCACCTCGGCGAACTGTTTCCCCGGGTGGGCTTCATCGTCACCACGTTGACCGGGACCAACCGCGCGGTCGTCCGCTTCTACAACCAGCGCGGGACCGCGGAGCAGTGGATCAAGGAGGGCAAGGCAGCCACCCACTGGACCCGGCTCTCCTGCCCCGCTTCCGGGCCAACGAGGGCCGCCTGCTGCTCGGAGTGATCGCCTACAACCTCGGGAATCTGCTGCGTCGGCTGGTCTTGCCGGTCGCCATCCAGAGCTGGTCCCTGACGAGTCTCCAGCACCGGCTCTTCAAGACCGGTGGCCGCCTCATCCGGCACGCCCGGTACTTCGTCCTCCAACTAGCCGAAAGTCACTTGACCGGGAGCCTCTCTCGGCAGATTCTCTAGCGCATCGAGCGGCTCGGGTGGCACCCGACGTGATCGGGTGGACGGCTCGGGCGGGGAGCCAGATCGGCGCTGCCGGAGGTGTCTCTGAGGTGTGTAGTCCCGGACAGCAAGCCTTCGCAGCACGCGATGTCGCCGGCGCCGGCGCGTCGAGAACGGCCCGCAGCACCTATCGCAAATGGGCAGAATGGCTTTGGGACGTCACGTGGTCCGCTTACCAGCCGGGAAGGTAAGAGAACTTGGTCCATATCGCAAATCCCGGCTCAAACCATGAACCTGTAGAGGAGATCCATCATGCGACGGACCTTGACGACGGCCGTGTTTGTAGTTTCCGCCGTGCTGATCCTGGCCGGACCGGCGGCGGCGTTCGAGTTCTGCCTGGGAAGCGGTAACACGAGGTTCAAGTTCGAAGTGACGCCGCAAGGGAATTTCTTCGCGCTCAATGGTCGCGAAAGCTCCACCGTGAGCCCCACCGTGAGCCCCGCCACCGGCACGGCATATCTCACTCCGACTGGACTCACCGCCGTGTTGGGCTTCACCGTTTTTCAGGGAAACAATGCGGAGTTTTGGCATGTGGAGTTGCCCTTGCCCACCCTGTTGAACGGTCCTTACACCATATTCACCTTCACCCCTGCTGGCGTCGGAACGACCATCCCGGGTACGGCGTCCGCCCTCCCGTGTACCGCGTCTCTTTGACACTGCGCCGTCAGAATGACCGTCCCGGCGAGATATCGGGGCCGAGAAATGATCGCCACGCGTATTCGACAGCGCCGTCCTCGGTGGACACGTGAAAACCGGCCAGTCGTGGATACCTGAAAACCGGCCAGTGAGGTAGCGACGCCCCCAAGACGTGACGCGGCGGCGGGACCTGTGATCCCCCGCCAGGATGGCCAACATCTTGGGAGACGACAAGAAGCAACAGATCCTCGCCCTGGGGCGGCTCGGATGGCCGCTCCGCCGCATCGAACACGCGACCGGCATCCGGCGCGAGACCGCCAGCGCGTACCTCAAGGCCGCCGGGATCGCGATCCGCGAGCCCCGCCGGCGCAGGCCGCCGGCAAACCCGGCCAGTGGGGTGTCCACCGACCCGGCAAATCCGGCCAGTGAGGTGTCCACCGACCCCGTCGCGCTTCCGCCGGGTCTCATGGACCCCTCGCAATGGCCGCCGCCGACCAGCCGCTCGCCGACGGCGAGCGCCTGCGAGCCCTACCGCGACCTGATCGGGCTCGCCCTGGGCGGTGGCCGGAACGCCATGGCGATCCGGCAGGATCTCGTCGATGACCACGGCTTCGCCGCCCGCTACGCGAGCGTGCGCCGCTTCGTGGTCAAGCTGCGTGGCCAGCGCACGCCCGATGCCCATCCCGTGATCGTCACCGCGCCCGGCGAGGAAGGGCAGGTCGACTACGGCGACGGGCCGATGGTGCGGCATCCGGTCACGCGCAAGTACCGGCGCACGCGCCTGTTCGTCTTCACCCTCGGCTATAGCCGCAAGAGCATCCGTCTGCTCACCTTCACGTCGAGCAGCCGTCGGTGGGCCGAACTCCATGAGGAGGCGTTTCGCCGGCTCGGCGGCGCCGTCGCCACCGTCGTCCTCGACAACCTCAATGAAGGCGTGCTCACGCCGGACATCTACGACCCGACGCCCAATCCGCTCTTTCGCGATGTGCTCACGCACTACGGCGCGGTCGCGCTGCCCTGTCGGGTCCGCCACGCCAATCGCAAGCGCAAGGTCGAGTCGGCCGTCGGCCACACCCAGGCCACGCCGCTCAAGGGGCTGCGCTTCGAGAGTCTGGAGGAGGCGCAGGCCTATCTCGATCGCTGGGACGCCCGCTGGGCCGACACGCGCATCCACGGCACCACCAAGCGCCAGGTCGCGGCGATGTTTGCCGAGGAGCAGCCCCACCTGCGCCCGCTGCCCCTCGAACCGTTTCGCTACTACCAGTTCGGCACCCGCACGGTCCACCTCGATGGCTGCGTCGAGGTGGACTACGCCTACTACGCCCCGCCGCCGGGCTGGCTCGGGCGCGAGGTCGCCGTCCAGTGGGACGACCACCACGTCCGCCTGCTCGATCCCACGACCGGGACACTCCTCCGCGAGCATCGGCGCCAGCCCCGCGGCCGCCACGCGATTCATCCCGGCGATCGGCCCGCCCGCACGCCGGCGACGACGCTGACGCTGCTGGCGTGACGCGGACTTGCTCAGCGGAATCATCACGGTTGGGAGATCCAAGAACGGGGGTGCCCGTCAGGTACCGATGAATAGTATCGTGCGCTCGGTGCTAATCGATCTCGGCTCCGGCAGGCAACGGCCAAACGATCCTGAGGAGCCGATCTTCGCTGCAGCATATCGCACGGTCGCCCGTGCCTTCACGCAGGCAGTCGGGCGGGCTCGAGCGGCTCTTGAAAAACAAGGGAAGGATTCCACCCGACTCGTCAGCTACACCTGGCACTGTAACCGCCACAGCTTCGCCACCCGGTTCGTCATGGCCGGCGTGGATCTGCGGACGGTGCAGGAGCTGGGCGGCTGGAAAGCCCTGGGAATGGTGCAGCGTTACTCGCACCTCAGCCCTAGTCATCTGCAGGCGGCGGTCGAGCGGCTCGTGACAGCAAACGTGCAGGAACTAGGCCGCAACTAGCCCGGCTGGCATCGTCGTTTAGCGAACGACGCCTGGTGTATCGTAAACAACGGTAATTCAAGCACGGAGGGCTAGCCTCAACTGGCAAGGCAGTGGACTTGAAATCCACCGCGCCGCAAGGCGCATGGGAGTTCGAATCTCCCGCCCTCCGCCATTAAATCAGGCGCTTGCCGCACAGGGTCGACTGGCTCGCGAGTGTCTGGAACCCGAAATTGTGCCACAACTGTGCAGCCCTAACTTTCGGACGGCCGAGTCGATTGCGGTCGTTCTGATTCCCGTGAGAGAGTACGGCGCCGTGAGAGTCAGGGCGCTCGGTCTCGTCGCGCTTCTCATTGTCGCGCTCCTCGCCGTGCCGGTCGCCGCAGAGGCGCAGGCGACAGCAAAGGTACCTGTGATCGGATTGCTCGACGCTACCTCGCTGTCCGCTCGCGCTGAACTCGTGGGCTCGTTTCGACAGGGGCTGCGTGAATTCGGATACGTAGAAGGCCGGAACATCCTCATCGAGTACCGATGGGCCGAGGGCAGGTTCGACCGGCTCCCGGGCTTAGCGGCTGACTTGGTCCGCACCAGAGTCGACGTCATCGCGGCGCTTGCTATACCCGCAGCGATCGACGCCAAGAGCGCGACCACCGCGATTCCCATCGTCATGGTGGGTGTTACCCAACCTGTCGAGAGCGGGCTTGTCACCAGTCTCGCGCAGCCCGGTGGGAACATCACCGGGTTGAGCAGTCGGGTGGATTGCTACAATGTGCGGCGTGCCCTGGCTCTCCCGTCAGTCTGATAAGGGCCTTTGTGTTTCGAGTTTGAGTTCCAGCGGCCGAGCCTCGATGTTCGAGTGTCGCGGGGAGGCTATCGTATGCGCGCTTTGGCCTTACGGAAAACTCGACGCTCAGTCTATGCCATTGCCGTGCTCCTCCTTTCGGGATGCGCGGGCAAGCCGTCACCGATGGCCGCCGATTCATTAAGGGCCACCGTCGCTAACTCCACCCAATTTGTTTGGGCGGCTGTTGGCGATTCGTTTGCTTCCGGGGAGGGTGCCCCTGAGACCGGCATCGCCCATCCATCAAATCACGATGATTTCACCGGCTTGAGTTGGGGCCATTCCACGACGGTAGTCGCCAATCCAAATGCGCATAGTCTCAACCGAACCTATACGTTCGATAGATCGCCGACGAGCACTGATACATACACCGTGACATCGACGGGAGCAGACGGTACGCATCGGTCTCAAAAAGATAAAGACAACGACGACCGGTTCACCTGCCATCGCAGTGACTCGTCGGGCCCGGCACAGGCCCACGCCAAATTGAAAGCGCGTTATGGCTATGGCGGTGTTGAGGGAGTTCAATTCAAAATGGCGAGTGTCGCCTGCACGGGAGCGAAGGTAAAACATCTGATTGATACGCCGTGGATCGGCAGTCTGGGCGACCGAAGGGAAAATTCCTATGAAGCCCATCATCCTCTCATTGCCGACGGTTCATTCGACCCTAACGGGCAACCGTATACATCCGGCGGCCCGGGTAAATTCCTTCAGACAACGCAGCCACCGCAATTCGATCGGGTCGCCACATGGAAGACCCTCAATGGCGGGCAGCTCGACGCGATCTATGCGCATATTGGCGGCAACGACATGGATGATCGCAGTTATGCCCGCATGCTCGGCAATTACTGTCCGACTTGCTCCGTGAATACCGACACGAGTGTTTACGAGACGAACGGTGGGTTCACCGACGAAATAACCAATATATGGGTACTACCCGCCTCTGATAGGGCAAACAGGCTGTTGGGTCAGACGGTGCCAAATCAAACCTCGAGTCATAAAAGTTATGCTGATCTCAATGCGGATCTCGTGGCCAGGGGATTGAACACGACGCCGGGCTTCAAGGTGTTCGTGAGCAAGGGGCCGAGGCTGCTGAGCAAAGCTGCCGGCCCCGGCGGAGCCGTTATACTTTGCCAGGCCACTGATTACACGACGGCAAATGGAGCCGATGTGGGTTTGCCGACCAGCAAAGATGTGATGTACACGGTAGGCCATCTTGATGGCGGCGAACCTCTGATGATCAACAACACGGCGCCAGACGCACTGAATGCCGTGATCACTGCCGTGGCCGCTCCTCATAGTGCTGAGAAGAACCCATTTGGATTGGGGTGGCTGGTGGTTGCCGAACCCGATTTTCGCGGGCATGGCTTGTGTGTGCCGACAGCGAGTCGATATGTAAACCTCAACTCCGATGCTCTGGCCAGACAAGGTTTCGACATGCTCCCCGGCCCTTTGGAGGGAGTTTTTGGCTTTCAGCTCAGCTTCGGTATCTCGCACCCCAACCAAGCCGGTTACAACCTGTACGGCTTCCAGATTGAAACAGCCTTCAGGATGGCCGACCCATTTACCGGCGCCCATTCGTCATTGACCCAAAAAGTCATCGATGGTCTTCACCCGCCTTCGGCTCAAAGCGGCGGTACTCCCTATGACGGAATCAGAGTCGGTGAAATAACCGCTGGCTCGATCACCATCCATTGGGATGATCGAGCCACCTCTGAAAACGGCTATGACGTTAAAGTCATGCCGTACGATTCAGTATCTGCAGATCCGGCCCGCATGGGAACAATGCCGGCCGGTTGCACGGCAGTTGATGGCGGCGCAACCGGCGACGGCTGGTATTGCCCGGCACCGGGTGTCAATGTTCAGTCCTACACATTCACCTTTCCGTTTTGGGGGTTCTATAAATTCTCGGTGCGAGCCTGCAACACCGGTCTCTCGAACCTAGGGGGTAGGGACGCCCAATGCGGGGCTTGGAGCCCGGAAGTGGTCGCGGTAAATAACGCGACGGCTATCTCAATCCCGACCGGGCTGAGCGTTACAAGTTCCGCGGGAACATGTATCGAGGGGCCTCCCCCTATGCACATTCGCACATGCCCCTATAGCAGCACGCTCCATTGGAATGTCGTTCCGTATGTTCAGGAGTATGTGGTGCGGGTTTTCAATTCCAGCGACGACACCTTGTTCACGACCGTTCGCTTGCACGGTAGCGCAATTGCCGGGAGCATCGGCTATGTGCGAACCAACGTGCCCAACCCGTTTTATTTCGATATCGCGGCGTGCAACCAGGGTTGGTGCTCCGAGTACTCACGTCCCGTTCACTAGAATAGCCGATCAGCCGGGGGACGCCGCGAGGCACGCGGCGCCGCCGGCGGCGCCGACGCACGGTGAGGCCTTCCTGGGGGTAGAGCCGATAGACGCGCTTGAGATTCACCGTGAAGCCCTCGCGCCGAAGCAAGACAGGGAGCCGTCGATAGCCGAAACGGCGCCGTTCGCCGGCCAGCACCCGGAGGCGATCGCGCAGCGCTGGCCACTCCTGCCGCCGCGGCCGGTAGCGACAGGTCGAGCGGCCGAGCCCCACGAGAGCGCACGCCCGGCGCTCGCTCAGCTGGAACTTGGTCTGGATCGCCCGCACCGCGGTCCGCTGCGCCACGGGCGTCAGACCTTTTTTCCGACGAGCTCCCTGAGGGCCTGGTTATCGAGCGTGAGGTCGGCCACCAGGCGCTTCAGCCGGCTGTTCTCGTGCTCGAGCGTGCGCAGCCGCCGAGCCTCGTTCACTTCGAGCCCGCCGTATTTGGCCTTCCAGCGGTAGAACGTCTGCTCGCTAATGGCGTGGCGCCGGCAGAGGTCGGCACTCTTCGCCCCGGCCTCGGCCTCCTTCAGGATCCCGATGATCTGCTCCTCGGTGAACCGCTTGCGCTTCATCGCGGGCCTCCCCGCGGGCATCCTAGCCGAGCCGACTCTCATTCGGGGTGGACCAGTTTTCGGGGAGCAGGTCGCGAGGATTACCGCACGCGCGTTCTACTGCCCGCGCCGAAGCGCGATGCCCGCGGACGGCGACATGTCGTACGCTTGCCCCGGGGAGGCGCACGATGAAACCTGTCAGCGACGTGCACGAGTTGTTTCACCGCCAGCGCGCGATCCGCAACTTCACCGACGAAGACGTTCCGGATGCGCTCGTCAATCAGGTCCTGACCGCCGCGATCCACGGGCCGTCCGGCTCCAATACCCAGCCCTGGCACTTCATCGTGATCCGCGACCAGGCGGTGAAGCGGGCCATCAGCGAGGTGTACGAAGAGGCGCGGGCCGACGCCTACCGCGACAGGCCGCC
>Ga0137375_10004817_pt1 | contig 16064 bp, 21 predicted proteins | sample SagtaG_24_FD_104936 | JGI IMG/M metagenome (GOLD analysis project Ga0137375, IMG submission 104936) | Vadose zone soil microbial communities from Sagehorn Ranch, Mendocino, California, USA - Sage1_R_113_16 metaG | ecosystem: Environmental > Terrestrial > Soil > Vadose zone | place: USA...
CGGGCAGTTCGTGGCCGGGACACGGGCCGCGGCGGTCGCGCTGTGCCGGGAGCGCGGCTGGAATGAAGCGGCCTACCGGCGAACAGTAGGCGTGCTGCGGGCGGCCTTGCCGCACCTGGACGAGGGACGCGATGGCTTTGTGCCGATGTGACCGGAGTTGTAGACAACTGCCACGCTGGTTGGCATCGTGATACTCGGGCCATTAGGAGGGGTTGCCGCTAGTATACCTTGCGACCTCGGCGTCCATCGTGCCGCGCCACATCTTGACGTACATCAGCAGGTCGCAGACGCCGGCCATCACCGGGTAGCGAAAGGTGGCTGGGATATTCCGCTCCACCCCAAAGTGGCCAACCCAGGCGAGCCCATACGAGGATACCACCGCCCACACTACCAGGCGCAGGTCGCGCCGCCAGAGCGCAAGCAGCAGCCAGAGGAGCAGGTTGGTGTTGCCGACGAAGTGCAGCCAACGCGTTCCAGCGCGGCTGTGCTCGCGAACATACTGCGGCCAGAACTCGGCCAGGGTGCGGTACCGGATGCCGTCCATTGCATTACTCTTTCCACCAATCATCGTTCTATAGATAGTGTAGCATAGCACCCGGAGGAGCACATTGTGGTTGTCGTCCTGCTCAGGCTCCTGGCAGCGCTGACCGCGCTCACGTGCGTAGCTCAGCTGCTCCTCTGCACAATCGGGCTGCCACTCCTGGCATACCACGCCCGCTGCCCATCGACGCTCGGCCGCCGGCTGGGCATTGCCTTGCACGCTGCCGCCTACCTGTGTGGGCTCCTGCGGCTGCCGTTCACGCCTGGCCCCTGGCTTGGCAAATGGGCCTTCTTTGCGCCGCTCCCACGTCACGCAGCGCGGCGGTGGCAGCGACCATCGGTTCAGCTGCTCCGGCTCGCCGGCGAAGGCGCGAATCTCCTGATTGTCACGCTCGCGCTTCAGATGATGCTGCCACGCGACAGGCGCGCGACGATCATACTGGCGCTTGTTGTGGGCGCGGAGGTGCTCCGGCTGGCGGCGCAAAAGGGGCAGATGCTCGCGAGCGCGTCCTGGCAGGCGCTCCCGCATCGAACGCTCGCGCGCTTTGTCGGGGAGCGCGTGCCGAGGGCGGCCGGTTCCGCGTACTGTCGCTACTACGGGCGCGCTGATGGCGTGCGTCTGCGCTACCTGCGGGCGGCACTACGGCGAATGGCTCGTTCCCATTCGCTCGCCGCGCGCCGCCTGGCCTATTTCAATGGCTTCCGGATCGTGCCAGACAGCCACTACCTGCGGTCGGGCCATGTGCGCGACATCGCGCGTGGTGACGTCTTCGTCCACCACCGCTGGACGAACGACCCCTGGCTGCTGATTGGTCTGGCGCTTCGCCGCGCGCCGTGGATATTCGATCCGCGCGAGCTGCCGCGCCCGTTTCGCTATCGCACGGTCGCAAACCGCCTCATGACCAGCTTTGTCCTGTGCCACGCTCGTTTCAGCCCACCCTTCGCCTGGTACCAGTTCGGCCACGAGATCAAGGCCGCGAGCCACGACCTCGTATTGCGTGCGCTCGGGCTGCTTGGGATCGCGTGCGAGGCGCCGCTGCGCGCTGACGGCACCTACCCCTTTGAGTATGACGCAGCCGGACATCGCGAGAACCTGCTGTGGATCGACGATGCAGCACTCCGCGATATCCGGCGCCGGCTTGCGGCTGGTGAAGCGCTAAGCGCTCTCGCGATCGCCCAGGAGTATGCCTACCCGCGCTGCTATGTCGTTGACATGCTGCTGCCGCACCTGCATGGGGCAGCCGACTTTCAGGAAGATCCGAACGCGGCATCGATCGCCCTGGCCGTGGCTGCGGGCGCCTCCCAGTGGGGATAGTGGCCAATCTGCGCCAGCCGCGTCGCGGCCGTGTCAGGACGCAGGCGAATGATCGTGTCGGCAACAAACGGCGTGGCAATTGGGTCGGCCTCACCCCAGACCAGCGCCAGCGCGCCGGTGTAACGTACCAGCGCTTCGAGCCACATCTGCTCATACCGATCGCGCTCGGCCAGATATCCTGCCAATCGGTGGTAGATGCGCGGCCCATCGTTGGAGCGCACCAACAGCCAGAAATTGTGCAGCTCCTCGGGGGTGAGCCCGCGCGCGAACAGCGGCGTCAGCATCCGCGCGACTAGCGGGCGCCGGATGAGGCGGAGATGGCCAATTAACGGCCCGAGCACCGGGTTCAGGAGGGCAGCCCGTGCTACGTCCAGGCTGCGGATGACACGGTTTTGCGGCACGATGCTGGTGTTCAGCAGCACGAGCCGCTGGACGACGAGCGTGCCACGGCGCAGCACTTCAAGCAGCACTGAGGCGCCGATGTCGTGCGCAACCACGCAAGTGCGCGTGATGCCAAAGTGGCGCATCACGGCCTCAACTGCGTCGGCGTACGTCAGCAGCGAATATGGGAAGCGGCGCGGCTTATCCGAGAACCCGAAGCCTGGATAGTCGAACAGGATCAGCCGGTAGCGCTGACAGAGCAGTGGAGCGAGGCGCGCATAATCATAGCTGGCGGTGGGAAAGGCGTGCAGTAGTAGCGCGGGTGGCCCGTTCCCTTGCTGGTGCACAAACAGCTGGTGTCCACGGAAATGAATGAAGTATCCCTGTCTGCGCCAGTGCGCGAGCGACGGCAGGGCATCATACATCGTTGTTCTCACGCGGGCCGAACCAGGCCCGGGCCGCCATCAAGCGGACTACCCACTGCCGCTGCTCCTCGGTATCTGGGACGGGGCGTCCCCGCGCGGCCGTGATGGTTGTCCAGGCGGCCGGCGGCTCGACACCTAGCTGGGTCAGGACACTCGCGGCGATCAGGGATGAGCGACCGATGCCCTGGCGGCAGTGAATGGCCACCGTCTGTTCTGCCCGCACCAGCTGTGCGAGCTGCAAGATGAACTGCACCGTATCAGTCTCTAGGGGCGGTACGGCGAAGTCGGGAATCGGAAACTGGATGAAGTGTAACCCAACAGCCAGGGCAACATGAGGCTCGGCTTGTAGATCAAGCTCCGCAAGCTCGCCATCGGTCAGCAGGCAGACCAGTGTACCAACGCCGAGCGACCGCACGGCCACCAGCTCGTCGGCGAGCCAATCCCCGCCACGCGGGCGCGCCATCGTCGCCAGGCGGCCACTGGCCGGTGTTGGTATCCAGTACAACTTCGGCTGCATCATCGTCGCTTCTAGATGATTAGGAAGCTCTTCGGATTATCTTGCTGAGATTAAAGGGTTCATAAGTGATATGGGTTATGCTATACTTTTCCTATCGTACGATACTTCTGGTAAGCCGAGCGGTGAGCGGCTTCGCGATGGGTAACCGCTCATCGAACGGTGCGGCGTGGTGTGCCTTGACTCGCCTGGTACGATAGCACAGAGCCAGCATCGCCCGCCATCCGTGTCGTTGAACAGGTGAACGCATGCCCGCATTGTGCATGTCTCCACAGGTCGTGCAGGCGGCTCACAATAACGCACACTGGTGCGACACCGTCTGTCGCACCCATGGTACCCCCGGCGAATTTCACGAACATCTCTGGCTCAATCGTCACCCGGTGCCACATTTCTATCCAAATGTGGTGACGCTCTCTGCCAACTCAGGTGTTGCGGATCAGCTTGCCGCCATTCGCGATCTGGTTGCCGCAGCGCCGCTGGTGTCCTTCGGAGTCAAAGACAGCTTTGCGACACTTGACCTTGCCCCGCTGGCGTTTCACGTCCTGTTTGAGGCACAGTGGCTCTGGCGCGCCGCATCCCGACCACCACCAGGGCGGTTGGACACAGCACTCTCCTGGGCGACAGTACAAGATCCAGCCGCCCTGATCAGATGGGAGACGGCGTGGAACGGCGTGCCTGCCGAAAATCCCTCAACGCTTCCACCGCGCATATTTCTGCCTGCGCTGCTCAGCGATCCCGATATCCGCTTCATCGCGGCGTATGCGGATCGGCACATCGTCGCGGGGGCGATTGCCAATCGGACGGGGAATGTCGTCGGGGTCTCGAATGTGTTTGCTCCAAAAGCTGATGCAGCGCGCTGTTGGGCAGGATGTGTCGCCACAATCATCGATACCTTTCCCGGATTGCCTCTGGTCGGCTATGAGCGGGGGAACGACCTCATTATCCCTCAGGAGCTGGGATTCGAAGTGGTGGGGCCACTCCGCGTGTGGAGCAATGCCGAGCCATGGCTGTAGCCGTTGACATGCTACGCATCTCACCAATTGCGGCCAGGAGCAACTCCTACTTCTGCTGTTCTTTCATCAGCCACGTAAGCAGTACCAGTTTGTTCATCTGTAACCCTTAGCGTTGCAACAGTAACATGATGGCACGACGATCATCTGCGGACTATGCGATCCAGCGCGGGACGCGTTCAGGAAACTTATCGCTGCCCAACTCGCTGCAGAACTGCTTCAGGCGCTGATGCGCACCGCGCCACTCCAGGTCTGCGATCCGCTCCTGGAGGGGAACATCATGTCGAAGCGTCGCCAGGCGGCGATACAGCCGCAGATCCTCCTGTTGACTTCTGAGACTTTCGGCAAGTCGGAGTGCGCGGGCACTTCCCAGGCCCCATTGGTTCGAGTCCTCTGGAATTGCCTCGATGTGTTCGTACCGCGAGAGCACCGTGCTCGCAGACTTTGACCCCCAGCCGGAGAGACCCGGATAGCCGTCAGCCGAGTCGCCAACCAGCGCAAGCCAATCCGGAATCGAGGCCGGTAGAACCCCAAACTTCGCCAGCACCGCCGCTTCGTCATACACGATGTCGCGGCGACGATCCCAACAGACCACCTGGTTGCCCGAAACCAGTTGGGCGACGTCTTTGTCCGGGGAGCAGATGACCACCTGATCAACGCCCGCTTCGCCGCTAAAGCGGAGCGTCGCGGACGCGAGCGCATCGTCGGCCTCGAACTCGACCATCGGCCAGACCACAACCCCCAGGGCTGCAACCGCCTGCTCGGCCAGCGCGAACTGGGCCAGCAACTCTGGGGCTACACCGGCACTGGTCTTGTAGCCTGGGAAGAGCTCATTGCGGAACGACTCGATGACGTGATCGAAGGCACAGGCCACGTGTGTAGCGCCCGACTTCGTGAGGAGCACGAGCAGGCTGTTGAGCAGGCCTAATGTGGCGCCGACTTCGCGTCCGTCGGGAGCCTTTCTGGAAGGCGCTCCAAAGTGGCTGCGGAACAGTTCGTAGGTGCCGTCTACAAGGTGGATCTTCATATAACTCTCACTGACCAAGTCATTGCTCTAGCACAAGCGTAGCGCATCGACGTAGGATTGGTCAAGCTGAATAGAGCATGCGGCGGTCGGCAATGTCGCCCTGTGCAAGACCGCTGTGTCTTAAAAGTGGCGTAGGATGAAGTGCGCACGCAGTATAGCACGCAGGGCGCTGAGATGTTGCTGCCTATGTCGCGAACTGCGGGTACTGCTGGAGAAAGGGTACCCAGACATCCGCGCTGTCAGAGGCAGGCACGAGCGCGATGTTGAAGGTACTCTGCAATTCCTGGATCGCGCGCTCGAAGCGCCCGCGATCTTTGCGCGTGAATAGGCCAGCCGCCTGCGGCAGTGGGAGTGAGGCGATTGGCCCTTGAGCGATAATGGCATAGAGCTGCTGGGCCAGTTCGCTGCATGCCTCTAGCGGGCGATGGTAGCGCGCATACTCCTGCCGCAGCCGCTGCATGCTCATCAGAACGATGCGCCCACCTCGGATCTTGCCCGTAAATATCTGGTCGGGATAGGTCGCCGCAAGCTGCTGGCGCAGCGCCCAGACCGCAGCCAGCTTCTCGCCCCAGGCATCCGGCCCCTTTCCAGTGAAGACCAGCGCATCCCAGAGCGTCGGCAGCCTGCCTTTCGGGTCGTGGATGACCCCCACCAGGCCAACCGTGAGCACAAAGTCACGTGCCTCTTCCAAGGTATGGACAGTACCAGTGTAGGGCGTCCGCGCTAGCGTTTCCTGTTGTGCCGGAGGATGGGTTGGGTCGAGTGGCTGGCAAAAGGGACAGAAGAAGGTCATGCGCTGCATCGGCCCCTGCCGTACCATCGCGATTGTTCCGCCGCAGCGCAGGCAGACCTGCCCGCTGCGCCCGTAGACATAGCCCAGCTTGCCGGTGGCCTGGCGCAGCGCGGGCGGCAGAAAGACCTGGGTGAAGCTGTGGGTCTCGTAGGCCCGCCGCATCATGTCCTGGCTGGTTGCAATCAGGCAGCTAAACTCGTCATCGCTCAGGCTATTGGCAGGTCGCTCGGGGTGGATACGCGCAGCGAAGAGGATCTCGGATTTCAGGATATTGCCGATGCCCGCCATGATGGTCTGGTTCATCATCGCCTCGCCAATCGTGGCATGGCCCTGCGCGTTGAGGCGGCGGCGTATCTCAGCGCGCTCGGCTGCGCCGAAGTGCTCCGCCAGGAGATCGGGGCCGAGCGCGCTGGTGGGGTGAGTGGCCAGCTCGGAGGCGTGAATAAGCTGGCAGACGGGCGCAGAGAAGAGCACCGCGCAGTGTGTCGCCGTCTCAAGCACCACGCGCGCTTTGCGCGCCTCCTTGCGCCAGGGTTCTCCCTGGGTATAGACATGCCAGGCGCCCCACATCAGCATATGGGTATAGAGCGTCCAGTCATTGGTGAAGTCGATGAACAGGTTTTTGCCATGGGCGCGCACGGCACGAACAGATTGACTGATGAGTTTGTCGCTCCAACCCTCGGCAGCCGCCTTTTTCAGCGGGCTATGAAAGCGCGTGATCTGCTGGCCTTCCAGGGCGTTACGCAGCAGGTCAGCGGTATTGCGAATGGTCGGGCCTTCTGGCATGGAGCTTCCTGTCGTCGCTGCGGCTGTCCATCGTTCATGCTTTCCGGTGTTCAGCAAGCAAGGTCTGTTCCTGCCCTCGTTCGCTGAGCCGCGTGCAGAGGCCCAGCGCGTTCGCCGTCGCCGCGCCAAGCGCCGTATTGTCGAAGATACACCAGGCCGGTACTGCCTGGCTCAAAAGATGCAGCTGCTGGGCGAGTTCCTCCAGATAGGAGGCGCTGTAGGCGGATGCGTACATCTCCGGCGAGCCATGCAGCCGATAGTAGACCAGGCCAGGCCAGCCGCCGGGCGGGGCAGCCTCTGGCACAGGCGCAGGGTCGGCAGCTACTCGCGCGACCTGTGCGTTTATTAGCACCTGCTCAGCCTCCTCGGTAAACCAGCTCGCATGGCGCGGCTCGCAGACAACGCTGCCACGGAAGCGAGCGCGTAGCGCTGTAAAAAACGCCGCGACGATCGTAGCGTCGAAGCGCAGGCTGGGCGGGAGCTGCACCAGCAGCGGGCCGAGCGTTGGCCCAAGCGCCGCTACCTCGGACAGGAAGCGATCCAGCGGCTCCGTAGGTTCACGAAGCCGGTGCGTGTGCGTGATCTCTTTTGGAACCTTGACGGCGAACTGAAACGTAGCTGGAACCGACGCGGCCCAGCGCGCATATGTCTCAGGCCGATGCGGGCGGTAGAACGAGGAGTTGATCTCAGCCGCAGGCAGGCGCTGCGCGTAGCGTTCCAGGTGCGTCCCCTCGGCGGGGCAATGTTCGGCGTACTGGCGCGGGATTGACCAGCCTGCGCAGCCGACATGGACAGATGGCATGATGGAGCCCATAGCCGTATACTCTCTGCTGGCTAGGGAGTCGGCGATTCGGGACGGTAGGGTGCATGAACCGCCTGCCAGATGCGCTGGGCGCTCTTCTTGCCGATACCTGGTACCTTCGACAGCTCCTCGGCTGCGGCGCACATGACTGCAGCGGGCGAGCCAAAGTGCGCCAGCAGCATACGCGCACGGCGCGGGCCAACCCCCGGCAGCCCTTCCACCAGGTAGGCCGCGTACAATTCTTCGATCTGCGGTCGTGGCTCGCGCAGGCTGACCGGCACACCCATGCGCTCCTGGGCGTGGCGCGCCATGATGCGTAGCAGCGCGGCAGTTTCGGCCGCGTCGCTGAGCTGCAACACCGTGATGCCCTCGCGCACGGTCAGAAAGGCCAGCGCACCGCGAATGGCCTCCATATCGATGCTGTGCGGCACCTGGGTGAGATCGCCCTCGATGATCAGCATGGCGCGCGGAAAGAGCACCTTCATACGGGTGGTCTGCCCAAACAGACGGCGGTCAAGGATCGAGGACACAAAGTCGCTGGCAGTCTTGCGCTCGACGGCAACATCGTCGGAGAGCAGATAGTCGGCACTGGGCAGCGCGGCGAAGCTGAGCGTGACATCCGGAAAGGCTGCCAGCAGCGCGGGGATGGGTGATGAGCGCTCGCGGCTATCGACCCGGATAAGCAGCGGTTGCACAGCGGGAGGGAGATGTTCTGGCAGCATATCAGGCGTATCAGAAGCATGCGGAGCGATTATGGTATCGACAAGGCCTGGCATTGGACGCATAGCGACACCTCGGACACGATGAACAAGGACAGCATCACAGGACTGTCCCTGAGAGCGGGAGCAAGAGCCAGGCCATGCCTTGACCTGCGAGTGCGGCATGACCTGTGAAGTGCAGAGGTGGGAGTAGACCGCAGTGCTACACTAGGGGCGAGAGCAATGCATGCCAGGAACGAGTTGTGAGCAGCCGACGCACGATCATCCACCTCGATCTCGATGCCTTCTTCTGCGCGGTCGAGGAGCAGCGTGACCCTTCGCTGCGCGGCAAGCCCTTTGCCGTGGGCGGGCGACCGGAGAGCCGGGGCGTGGTCTCCTCGGCCTCGTACGCCGCGCGACAGTTCGGCGTGCGCTCGGCCATGCCAATGGCCCGGGCAGTGCGGCTCTGCCCAGACCTGCTGGTCGTGCCACCCACCTTCGCGGCCTACCGTGCGGCCTCCCAGCAGGTGATGGAGCAGCTGCACCGGCTGACGCCATTGGTCGAGCAGATCTCGATCGATGAGGCGTTTCTCGATGTGACTGCGCATGGCGAGCCGGGTGATGTTCTGGCTGCCAGACTCCAGGCGACTATCCGCGACGATCTGGCGCTGTCATGCTCCTTCGGCGTGGCGAGCAACAAGCTCGTCGCCAAGGTCGCCACCGATGTGGGCAAGAGCCTGGTGCGTAGCGGGAAGATGCCGCAGGCGATCTGTGTCGTTCCTCCTGGTGATGAGGCGGCTTTTCTTGCACCGCTGCCAAGTACGGCGCTGTGGGGTGTTGGCCCGAAGACCGCCGAGAAGCTGGCGGAACTGGGCATCCATACGATTGGCGACATCGCGGCATGGCCCGCTGCTGACCTGGCGCGACGCTTTGGGCAGCACGGCGACGACCTGGCTCGCCGGTCACGCGGCATCGACGACCGATCCATCGTCACCGAGCGTGCCACCAAATCGATCTCGCAGGAGACCACCTTTGCGCGCGATGTGACTGACCGGGCGAAGCTAGAGCGCACGCTGCGCGAGCAGGCGAGGGAGATCGCGCAGAAGCTGCGCCGCGAAGACCTGATCGGCACGACCGTCAAGCTCAAGATCCGCTGGCCCGATTTCACCACACCCACGCGACAACTGACATTACCGCAGCCGACGGATGAGCCACAGGTGATCGCCGAGGCGGCGCTGCGGCTGTTCCATCAGATCTGGACGGGGGAGAATGCGGTGCGGCTGATCGGCGTGGGTGTGAGTGGCCTGGGTTCGCCCGCGCGCCAGCTCAGCCTGTGGGATGTACCGGTCGCACCGACGCCCGAACAGCTCGCGCGCCAGCAGCGCGTGGAGGCGGCACTGGCCGCAATCCAGGCGCGCTTCGGAGTCGGCATGGTGCGGCGAGGCAGCGAGCTAGGAGAGCCATGAGCGAGCCGACACAAGCCCATGCACCGTACTGCCCGGAGTGCGGCGCGCCCAGGGTGCATGGCCTGCTGGGAGATGCTCGGCGCGCTGCTCGGCCAGGAATATGATGACGCGGAGCTGAGGGCCGAGCACTTCCTCACGCTGGCCTGCTATAACCTGCAGCACCCGGCCCAGTTGAGCGAGGCGGCGCTGGCTGGCTTGCAGGCGGTCTTTGTCGAGCGCCTCGATTACGGCCTTGGCATTGCCGAGATCCGCCGCCGTGTCGGGAAGGCCGCGGCAGGGGCAGCACGGGTGCTCAAGCCGGAATCAGAGCGCCAGCCCATACTGCGCCAGTGGCTGATGACGATCGCGGATGTCTACCTGCCCGATCAGCCACAGGGTGCTGCCGAGCGGGTACGCGCCTGGGCGGCGGTCATCCGGTGCGCGATCACGCCTGCTGGGACGGCTCGATGAGGCGCTGCAAGGCCGGATCAAGCTCAGACGTTCTTGGCAAGGTGATACGGAAGGCGTCTTCCAAAACGGCGCGGATCTCCGCAGCGGTGGTGAGCGTGCGCCGCTCGGTGTCGCCGTGCAGATGATGGATCGTCAGCTGGTTGTTGCGCAGCGCATAGCGGCGATCTGTATCTGGCCGGGCTACCATCAGCCCGGTGGCGAAGTGCGAATGTGGGTGATTGGAGAGATACCAGCTCGACACCTCATAGTCGGGCAGGAACTGCTGCTGGAGATCGAAGCGGTAGAGCGACCTCCACTCCTGTCCCAGCTGCGCCTGCATCAGGTAGCCGTCGCCGTCGGTGATGATGCGGAAGGGTTCATGCGGCGTCGATTGGACATAGTTCGGAAGCAGTGCGAGCGGCGCCGTCAGGGTCAGGCCGCCGAAGCCCACATCGGCAAGATAGGTCTGCCTGTCAAGCTCGACCCGCAGCAGCATATGCCCGCGGGCTGTGACCACATCGTCGGGCACGTTCCAGCGCACGCGTGCCGCCAGACCCGTCATCTGAAAGCCGAGGACACGCAGGACAGCGAGCAGGAGCAGATTCTGCTCAAAGCAGTAGCCACCCCGGCCGCTCTGGACGAGCTTGTGCTGGAGCGAGGCGAGATCCAGGCGCACGGGCTGATGCAGCAGGGGCGTCAGGTTCTCGAACGGGATCGCCGTTGCATGCCGCAGATGGATGGCCTGCAACGTTGCCAGGGTCGGTGTGCGCTCGCCAGTGTAGCCGATGCGCTGAAAATAGGCGTCGAGATCGATGCTGGTCTCGGTAAGCGGGTTCGTCATAATGCGCTCACAGTTTACTGAAAAGAGTTCGGCTGAACCTGCCCATAAGTATACGCGGAATGCGTGTGCGCAGAACCGCCCGGCAGGATGAGCCGATACTGCACCAAAGATCACAGAACCGCTAGCAATTGGGGGATGCAGGCTCCCAGATGCCCAAGCGGCGTGCGCGTATTCCGCAGCGAGCTTAGAGCCTTGTCACGTTTATTGTAACGCTATACGTTACCAATGCTGGTCTGGCTCTGAGTAGAATGTATCGAGCGGCCCATCTACCTGCCCAAAGGTAATAAGGAGCATTCCCATGCACGATACGGTGCCTCAGGGCGCGACCCAAGCGTGGCGGCCAAAGACAGTGGGGTTTGGCTTTTGGAGCGTCGATGCAGCCCGATCGATCGATACCATTGTGGCCGCCGAGATGGCGGGAGTGCGGCAGATCTGGTTGACACAGGCGCCTACCGCTCCCGATTCTCTCACTGTCTTTGCGGCCGCCTTAAATCAGACGCGCCAGATCCGCGTGGGAACGGCGATTACGCCAACCTACCCGCGCCATCCGCTCCTGCTGGCGCAGCAGGCGCTGGCGTTGGAAGGGCTGGCGCCTGGCCGCTTGCGCCTCGGTCTGGGGCCGGCCAGCAAGGATGTGATTGAAGGGCAGTATGGCCTGCCGATGAGCGCGCCCCTGACACACCTGCGCGAATATGTCGGGCTTGTGCGTTCGCTCCTGTGGGAGGGCCAAGCCAGCCACCAGGGGCGTTTCTACACTGTGGCGGCGAGCCTGCCCCACGCGCCCAAGACGCCGCTGCTGCTGTCGGCGCTTGGCCCGGCGGCATTTCGGCTTGCCGGCGCGCTTTCCGATGGCGCGATCAGCTGGATGGCTCCCACGCCCTACCTGCTCGACGTAGCCCTGCCCAACATGCAGGCAGGGGCCGACGAGGCTCGACGACCGCGCCCGCCGCTGATTGCGCATGTCCCGGTAGCGCTGAGCGATGACCCTGCCTCCGTGCGCGCGGCTGCCCAAGGCGCGCTGGATTTCTTCCGCACGCTGCCAGCCTACGTGTCTATGTTCAACGCCGCCGGGCTGTTTGACCGGCCTGACGAGGAAGCCGCCGCGCGGCTGGCTGCAATGCTGATCGTGGCCGGCGATGAGGCGACCGTGGCCGCCCGGCTACGCGATTTATTGGCGACCGAAATCGACGAGTTGCTGGTCACGACGCTGCCAGTAGCCGACGAGGCGGCTGAGCGGCGGCGGCTCATCCGCCTGGTTGGCGAGCTCTAGGTCGCAAAGTCGGGAGCGCGAGGGACGTAGTCCCTCGCAACCTTCTCTTTCGCAGTGCTGGCGGCAAAGCCAGCACTGCGAAAAATCGGAAGCGTTGACAGAATCGCTGCAGCACGGAGACGCCGCTGCCGATCACGTTCGCGCATCGCAGTATATTCTGGTGTGCCCATGCGCGGTTGGTCAATGCGCTCCTCGCGGTCGGCAGTATAGAGCGCCAGCAGCTCCTCGTTCATCGGCTCTCCCAAGCGACTAGAGCGTCCGGCGCGGTGCGGCGGTTGCGGCGTCGCCGGTGTTCGGTGTCCCGCTCGGCTCGATCAGGAGCAGGTGCGTCTCCTCCTCGGCGAAGGGCTGGTGCTCGACGCCGCGCGGCACGACGAACAGCTCGCCCGCGCCCAGCACAACCTCGCGATCGCGCAGCCGAATGGTCAGCCGCCCTTTCAGCACAAGGAAGAAGTCGTCGGTATCTGCGTGCGAGTGCCAGACAAATTCGCCCTGCACCTTGACCACCATGATGTCATAGTCATTGAGCTGTGCCACGGTGCGCGGTGCCCAGTGCTCGCTGAACTGCGCCAGCTTCTCCGCCAGGCTGATTGCGTCGTTCATCATCAGCGTCTCCGATCTTGCGAGAGCGATATCTCCTGGTGCCGCTGGAGCGCAGCAACCAGCAATCTGCGCACACCTGGACGCTCCAGATCGGCCTCCTGCCCAATGGTGACATGCCGCGCCCGCTTCCCGGTTCCCACCAGCAGGTTTTCCGGATCCGGCAGCTCCGTGCCTCTGGCGAACATGAGATTGATATGCGCCTTGTGGAGCGTGATACCGCAGATCAGGCCCTTGTAGGCGTGGTCGAGCCCGTAGCCGATCAGGTGGGCGGGCGGATCAAGCTGCTCAATGGTCTCAGGCATGACCCCACGAATCAGTGTCCGCAGCTTCAGCGCAAGCGCTTGTACCATCGGGCTGTAGGGCGTGAGAAACTGCTCAAGCTCGCTGCTCATGGCACCTCCGTGTTAGTCGTTGTCTGGGCCGAGCGCCTGACCGAAGGAGATCTTGTTTCCCTCTGGGTCGGTGATTTCGGCTTTTCGGTAGCGACCCGGCTGGGTTTCAATCGCTCCAACGGCAACCCCCCCGCGGTTCAGCGACGTGGCGGTCGAGGTCGTCCACCATGAAGGTCAGCAAGGCCTTCCCAGCGCGCTCGCTATCAGCAACGACATAGATCCATGCGTTCTCTATGACCTGCCACACCGCTTCGTGCTCATGGGGAATGAAATCCGGTGGTCGTCCCATCAAGCGCTGGTACCATGCACGTGCGGAGGGGTAATCCGCCACCGCAACGCCAGCGAAGAACCATCTGATGTCCACTGCTTACTCCTGTTCCAAAAACGAGACGAAGCGCCGAGCTGCAACACGTTCCACCGGAAGATTTTCCTCGCTACGAGATGAACCGTTTCCTGCTGACGCGAGTCTGCTGACCTACCGCCGACCGCCCAGCGGAAAGCGATCCCACGGGTTTTGATTGGCGGTGATGCGGTAGCCATCAGGATCGGCAAAGACCATTGCGCGCCCGAAAGGACTATCGTAGGGCTTTTGAAGAATGGTCGCACCGGCCGTTTCCAGTTTGGTGTACAACGCGTCAACGTTCTCACAATCGATCCAGAGTGCGACACCCCATCCGAGATGCAGCGCTTCGTCCAGGTTGACGCGCGCTTCGCTGATGCCGAAGGGAATAGTGGTCGTGTCGAAGAGCACGAACCCTGGCGCCCGAAAGTGTGGGTCTTCGGTGAAGCCGAGCAGATCAATGTAGAAGGCGCGCGAGACAGTCAGATCGCGCACCTGCAAACTCATAAAATCAGGGCCAAGAAGCTTTGCCATGACCGTTCCTTTCTTCATCACTTCCTGCTTGCCTGGTTAGCGCTGGAGGAGAACCTTCGAGGTCGCTACCCGGCGCTCTCGTAGGCGCGCTTGATCCACGCGATCAGCTCGGTGTCGACCTCCGCAACATCAATCACTTTGACTTTGTAGTTGCACATGCCGCCGCTGGGCATCTCAGCCAGTCGTGCCGTCGCGTCCACGCCTTTCATATTCAGGCCAACCTCGACGCGTGTGTTCGTGGCTGGGCCAATCATGGCGAACTGCTTCTTGCGGCGCAGGCTGAGATAGCCTTTCTTGGGCGCAATCTCGAACGCGCCAAGCTGGGCAATTTCCGCCATCAGCCGGTCATGGATAGGGCGCAGGTCTGCCTTTGCGCCAGTATAGAGCGCATTCACCACGTCATCAGGTGTCTCCGCCTGGACAGCATTGGAACCCTCAGCGTCCGTCTTGCGCAAGATCTGGGCGAGCATATTGGCATCGCCATAGCCAAGGCCCAGATCGCGCTGGAACATGGCGCGGATCTCGCTATGCTTCGTGAGCCCGCTCTGCTGGAGTATCGCGCGCAGCTCATCCAGGCTCTTGCCCGTCCTGATCTGAATATTCGTGAGCTGGGTTTGAATGGCTTTATCAACGATACTCATGAGGTATTCTCCTTGTGCTGAAGGACGCAAAACACTGCACGTGGCAGGGGATCGAGGGTGCCCTGGTAGACGGTCTCCTCGATCGATTGCACCTGCAACTGGCCCCCGAAGATCGCCCAGATCTGCTCAGGTGTAAACCTATGTGGCCCCTGCGTTCCCGGCTGGAGCTGGCTGAAGCACTTCAGGAAGAAGAATCCTCCCGGCTTGAGTAGGCCAGCCATCGTGTGGGCATAATCTGGTCGCCGCTCCCGTGGCAGCACATGGAAGCAGCCCCGGTCGAAGATCAGGTCAAACGGTCTGGAAAGCCTGGTGGCAAGCACATCGTCCTGCTGCCAGGCGATGGTCAGCCACTGTGCCTCGGCCTTCTCGCGTGCAAGCCGGATGGCTGTATCTGAGATGTCCACAGCCGTTACCGCAAAGCCGCGCCGCGCAAGCTGCATGGCCTGTGTATCCGGCCCGGTGCCGAGATCAAGCGCATCACCACTCCGGAGGCCAAGCCGATCCAGTGCCTGCCTGAGGTCGTCATCAAGCTCAGGGTAGAACCAGGGCATGGTCTCGATCGCCTGCTGCTGATACATCGCATCCCAGCTCGGGAACTGCCGCTGCTGATCTGCTGACATGGCTATCCTTTCAGGAGCGCGGTATAGAACGCGTCGAGAGCATCCTGGTTGGCTGCCAGTTGCTGGCCTGATACGATCTTGCCGTCTGCGAATGACCACAGGACGCAAAGCTGCTGGTCAAGGTTCGGACCCGCTGTCCGGTTAGTGCGAATGTGCTGGCACTCCACGACGTACTGCTCATTGACGCCCATGACGAGCTTTTCGACCTGAGGATGAGAGCTCCCCATGACTGAGCCCACTGCATCGAAGAACGCGATGATCGCGTCGATACCGACCTTCGTGCCGCTCAAGGGGTGGTGGCCGGGAAACGTCCAGGTGGCGTTTTCCGCCAGGACATTCTGAAGCGCCGAAAGGTCACGGTTACTATAGGCGGCAAAGAACCGGTCGATCACGTCAAGATTGGGATGGGCCATCAATATCCTCCCTCACGGACGGTGCGCCTGCTGCTCCCAGCTCAACACGTCACCTTCAAGCACCTGCGCAAGCCCAAGGCGCGTGAGCATATGCATGATTTCAGCGCGATACTGCATATTGTGGGTGATGACATGGGCGATCGTGCCGCCGTAGCTTTTGGATCGGGGTGGGTCATCCAGGACATCGACATAGGTCGCATCCCAGCAGCCGATCAAGCAGATCC
>Ga0137375_10004818_pt1 | contig 16063 bp, 16 predicted proteins | sample SagtaG_24_FD_104936 | JGI IMG/M metagenome (GOLD analysis project Ga0137375, IMG submission 104936) | Vadose zone soil microbial communities from Sagehorn Ranch, Mendocino, California, USA - Sage1_R_113_16 metaG | ecosystem: Environmental > Terrestrial > Soil > Vadose zone | place: USA...
GCGCTGTCCTGCGCGAGGCTCTCCAAGAAGGCATCGCAGAGCTGGATGCGGGGCAGGGCGTCGAGACGTCACCCGAAGAGTTGATGGCCGAGGTCGACGCCGAGCTCGGCCTTGGACGCTAGCCGTTCGGGCTGATGGCTCGCATCGTCCGATCGCCGCGCGCTCGGTTCACCAAGGAGCGGTGGGGAATCAACCAAGCTCGCGAGTACAGTGCCTTCGCCGTTATCGGGCAACCGGGGCCTTCAACCTATCGTTCTTCCTGAACGCGATTCCTGCTGCTGAAACTCGGACAGGAAAGTCGGGTTGCGCGGGGGCGATACGCGGGTTTGAGCGCGCCATTTTCGAGGACTTTGTCGTTCCACTATCGCATGACGGCCGTCTCGCGTTGAACGCGGCTCGCTCTGACTTTGTTTGGTACAATCCGCGCGCGTGAGCCTTGGAGGACCATGAAGCCGCCCCGTTCGGATGGCGATGACGATCTCGACGAAAGCGTGAGAGCCGTCACCCCCGCTCCGTCGGCGGATCCAGGTCAGAGCTCCGGGGCCAGGAACCGACGCCTCGGCACCGTTCTTCGGGGCAAGTACCGTCTCGAAAACGTCATCGGTATCGGAGGCATGTCGGTCGTGTACCGGGCCATCCACCGCAATCAGGCCGAATACGCGATCAAGATGCTGTTGCCCGAGCACGCCGCCAACGGAGACCTTCGCAGCCGGTTTCTACGCGAGGGGTACGCGGCCAATTCGGTGAAACACCCCGGCGCGGTTCGTGTGGTCGACGACGACGTGGCCGAGGACGGATCGGCGTTTCTCGTCCTCGAGCTTCTCCACGGGGTTTCCTGCGAGAAGCTGTGCCAGGCGCACGGCGGTCGGCTACCGATCGAGGCGGCGTGTGCGATCGGTCTACAAGCTCTGGACGTTCTCCGCTCGGCGCACCTCAACGGGATCATCCACCGCGACATCAAGCCTTCCAACCTGTTTTTGCTTCGGAGCGGCGAGATCAAGGTGCTAGACTTCGGGATCGCCCGCGTGCGTGAGACCCTGGTCACCGGCAGTCACACGACCGGCAGCGGCGACGTGCTTCTCGGAACGCCGGCCTTCATGGCTCCCGAGCAGGCCATGGGAAGGCCGAGCGACGTCGATACCCGCGCCGACATTTGGGCTGTCGGAGCCACGCTCTTTGCCCTGATGAGCGGCGTCACCGTCCACGAAGGGGACTCGGGTCGAGAGTTGCTCGTGAAGTTGGTCACGCGCCCCACGCGCTCGCTGCTCGAAGTCATGCCAGAGCTTCCGACGGCGCTGGCCGAAGTCATCGATCGAGCGCTCGAGGTGGATCGGGAGAACAGGTGGCCATCGGCTGCCGCCATGCGCGACGAACTCGAGGTCGCCTCGCGGGACCTATGGAAAGAACGGTCTCCACGGGTCGTGCTGGCGGCCCTCGTCGCGACGATCCCCGACCCCGACCCGACCTCGGAAACGACCCAGAATCCCGAATCGCAGAAGCGCTCGCCGGTGATCGCAGCGCCGACCCTGCGCGCGCAGGAGCATCCCTCGCCGCGCGCATCCCTGCCCAAACCGACCGGGGAGACCGCGCAAGCCCTGTCGCACGAGCAGGAGAAAAGCGCCCCCCGGCCTGCACGCCGGCTCTCGCTGCTGGTCATTCTCGCGGTGCTGGGTCTGGGCGCTGGGATAGCTGTCATCGCTGCAGTGACCGCGCGTGGTCGCGATGGTTCGGCACAACCCTCCTCGTCGACCGCCGGAGGGGCCGCCGTTCCCTCGATAGAAGTTTCGTCCCCGCCCATCGCTTCCGAAGCGGTGTCGCCTCTCGACGCCGTCCCGCCTCCGGCGGAGACCGCGGTTGCGCCGCCCGACGGCGGACGATTGGGCCGCGCTCGAGGCGCTCCGAAGCAAAATCGCGATGTTCCGGTGGCGAGCGCAGTCCCATTGCCGACGGCGCATCCGCCTTCGTCGCCGGTGCCGGTATCCCCAACGGCATCGGAGCGCCCGGCGTCCCCGCCGAAGTGCAACCCACCATTTTACTTCGATTCCAAAATGAACCGCGTCTTCAAAAAAGAGTGTCTTTAGTTATCAGGAGCCACCGTGCGCTACTCCGTGCTGACCATCGCATCCGTTCTCGTTCTTCTCGGCGCGCCCGCGCCCCTCGCCCGGGCGGCCCCCGACGATGTCGGGATGGATCGGTGCGTCGGCGCCAATACCCGGGCTCAGTCCCAGAGGCGCGACGGAAAGTTCGGTGCCGCGCGCGCCGAGCTCGTGGTGTGCGGCGATGCGAGCTGCCCCGCCCTCGTGCGGGACGACTGCAACCAGCGTCTCGACGAACTGGATCGCGCGCAGCCGACGATTGTGCTCGGCGTTAGAGACAACGATGGCCACGACATCAGCGAGGTGACGGTCGAGGTCGACGGACGCCCATTCGCCCAGCGGCTGGACGGCATCGCCGTGGCCGTGGATCCCGGCGAGCACACGTTCACCTTCGAGGTCAAAGGCCATCCGCCGAAGTTTTCGCGGAGGTTCGTGCTGCGGGAAGGCGAAAAGGGGAGGCGCGAGTCGATCCTCATCGGCGGTACGTCGCCGCCGGTCGCCGCCAAGGGCTCGTCACCAGGATCTTCACGCGCCGAAGCGACGCCATTGGGCGCTCAGCGCGCAGCATCTCTCGTGGCGCTCGGGGTGGGTCTCGTGGGCATCGGAGCTGGCGTGGCGCTTGCGGTCAATGCCAAAGCCAAGGCGAACGACGCCGACGCGTATTGCCCGGGGATGGTGTGCGCCAACGATGCCGCGCTGGAGATGAATCATGACGCCCGGGTCTCTGGCAATCTGGCCACCGTCGCGTTCGCGGTAGGGGCGGCGGGCATCGCCGGTGCCGTCGTTTTGTGGCTCACCGCCAAGCCGTCGCTGAGCTCGCCGAGCGCCGAGGTGGCGCTGGTCGGCGGTACAATCCGCGTGCGAGGGAGCTGGTGATGCCGGGGCATCGGGTCTTCTCGCTCGCGGCGCTTGGGGCTTTGGCATCCTCTATCCTCGGATGCAACGCGGCTTTGGGCATCCAGGAGAAGAAGCGGGGCGATGCCCTGGTGGATGGCGGAGGTTTGGTGGATGGCGAAAGCCTCGTGGATGGCGGAAGTTTCGCTCTATCCATCGTCAAGCCGCCTCCCCGAGCGGACGGAACGCAACCGAGCGTGCGTCTGGTGCGAGACTCGGCTGTTTCGGTCGAGCTGGCAGTGAGCCGGAGCGACGGCTTCGAAGGCACCGTGACGGTGCTGGTGAGCGGCCTGGCCCGAGGCGTCACCGCCGATCCCGTCATCTTCCCTCCATCGCAGAGCGCGGGCACGCTCACGCTCCGCGCCGACGTCTCGGCCGAGCTCGGACCCATGTCGTTATCGATCCTCGGGGCGCACGACAGCCTGGTTCTGAGCCCGCTCGTATTGCCCGTCATCGTGCAAGATGCCCCGGGCACGCCCGATACGACGTTCGGGAACGGTGGAAAGGTCATGGTCCCAGTAGGGTCGGGCGGCGTGGGCCCGGGCGGAATTCGGCTTCAGCCCAACGGCGCGCTCGTCCTGTGTGGACACGCGAAAAAGGAAGGCGTGGAAAGCGCGATCGTCGTCGCGCGCATCACCGCGTCGGGCGCGCTCGACTCGACCTTTGCCGGGGGACCGGGTGCCGCTCTGGGAAATAGCGCGGGCTCGAAGGCGGATGCCTGCGCGGCGACGTTCCTGCGACCCAATGGGGGCATTGTTTTTACCGGTTTCGCGACTCCGGTGGCCGACCAGCCGCGCGCTCTCGTGACGGGCCGATTCCGACCCGACGGCTTTCCCGATCAGAACTTCGGCACGCCTCCTTCCGGCTTCCAGACGACACCTTTGGACGGAACGGGATCGGAAGGCTACTGCGTCATCGGGCCGACCACGAACGACACCTTCGTCGTCGGTGGCGTCGGGCGAGGGCACCCAGCGCTGCTGCGCTTCGGCAAAAATGGGCTGCTCGACCCGACCTTCGGCTCGGAGAGCGCGCAAGAGCTCTCGGTGCCCGGCGGGATCCGTTGGCTGACGCAGCAAGCGAGCGGAGATTTCGTCGCTGCCATCGAGTCGTCGACGTTTCTCGTGGCCCGCTTCACGCCGAACGGCGCGCTCGACAAGACCTTTGGAGACGATGGTACCAAGTCCATCGCGGCCGGCGGTCAGGCGTCGAGCGCGGCGGTGGTTCTCGCGCAGTCGGACGACTCCATCGTCGTGCTCGGAACGGAGACGCTCGCAGCTGGCGCAACCGATATCGCCTTGGCTCGGCTGACGAAATCGGGGCAGCTCGATCCCGCATTCGGCGTTGCTGGTCTCGGCACCGTCCATTTCGGTGGCGCTTCGATCGTATCCTCCGCGGTCGAGAGCGGCGGGGCGATCGTCGTCGCCGGTCAGACCTCCACCGACGCGGGCTCGGCGTTCACCGTCCTCAGGGTCTCCGGCGATGGGTCGTTGGACGCGACGTTCGGCACCGGGGGCCGCCAGGTCTTGGGCGTGGGCATGGCTCAGGCGATCACAGTCGACGACCTCGGGCGTATCATCGTCGCGGGTTTCTTGGGCGGCACATCCGAGGGAAGCGTCGTCGCCTATCGCCTTTGGCCATGAGCCAAAGGTGAATCCTCCGCCGGACACGAGAGGCACGAAAGCGTTGGTGGAGTGTCCGTCTGAGGCATGCAGTCGTTGAGCGGCTCGCTATCATGATGACGGGGTGCGTGCGTCACGGCTCGAACGGTTCGTCCAGCGGGGTTCGCGCTCCCGAGGTCGACCGTCGCTTCGATCAGGACGTGGCACCACAGTACAGATCCGCGATGAGCACTTTCTCGTCGACGTCGTGCCCGGGGCAGGGGCGCGCCCGGAACCACCTGCCGAACGCACCATTCTCAACAAGATCCTGGCGCTATCTTTCTGATTCTCCGCCGCTGTACGGAACCTAGCCGCAAAGCGAGAGCCGCAGCGCACATGAAGCCCAGAGCTCGCCTCAGTCGACCCGGTCTCCCTCTTCCAGGCGCAGCGCACGTACTTCAAGAACGCGAGCGCTGGTTGCGAACGGCCGAACACCCCGGCCTTCTCGCTGCTGGGACGACTTGATTCGCTCGATCGGTTGACCGGGCTACCGGCGCTAGCCAGCTGGTTCGGCTTGCGTGCCTCGGCGATCGGGCCCCACCTCGTTGAACTCACGCCTGACAACCACCTCGTCTGGCAGTGGGGCGATGAGATGCTGGCCCGCGCCATCAACCACATCCACGTCGTTCGATGAGCGAGGGCGCTATTCACACTTCCATTGGAGAGCTTCGCTCGAGCATCGCCGTGCGTGATCAGTTCATCGCTGCGGAAAAGAGCAAGCTCGGAACCAGGACGTGGTGCGTCCAGTTCAGACCGGTGCTGTCATCGCCAGAGCCGATGCCGAACGTGAGCTGGCCGAGGACTCCGAGCGACCAAGCATCCGAGACCCACCAATCGTAACCTCCGCCAAGCATCGCGGCCAAACCGCCGCCCGACTGTTCCGGAACAAAAACGATACCGTTCGTCGAGCCGCGTCCTTCCCCCAGCGAAAGGTGGCCATAGCCGATGCTCCCCTGAAAATGCAGACCTGACGCGGGAGCAATGTAATAGTCAACGTAGGGTCCGATGAGTAAAAGTGTGCTGGGTTGGAAATTGAGGTCCTGACCAAGGTGAATCGCGCCAAAGGTTGGGTCGCTGGCTGAAGGCGACGGCACGTGATGCAAGAGCAGACCGCCTCCCAGGACGAAACCAGGCTGGATCGACCCGCCAACGGCAATTTGTCCTGTGAGCGCGGTTCCGGCGAGCGTGCCCTTGGCGGTTCCCCCGATGGGGAGCGGATCGCTCTCGACCGAGTCGCTAAAATAGGAAAGTCCTGCCGACGCGCGCACATAGAGACCATCGTGGTAGCGCGGCTCTGCCTGTGCCACCGCCCCAAGCCCCACCGTTACTAGCAAGCTAGTCGCTCCAAGAGTGTTCCACCCGCCGATCGTTCGGTATCCGCGCATCCCGCAATTCTGCCTGAGAACCGAGCCTTGACCCAAGGCCCGAATTTCAGGCCCGATCTTTACGGCGCGCGCCATCTGAGCGACGCTGACCCGAAAGGGAGCCCGTCATGCGATTAGCTTGGATGTTGTGTGTCCTCGGCCTTGCCGGTTGTGGAGGTGACGACGATGGCGGCGGCGGCAACGCGGGTGGAAGCTGCGACGCGGGAGTCGACCCCAACGCGGCGTGCGGCATGCTCGTGGATAGCGCCTGTTCGTCGTTGGTTCGCTGCAAGGCGTACGTCTTTGCGACCAACCCTTCTGCCGGCCTCTACACGGCTGACTTCTGCCAGCAAGTGCGAGCCCTCGCCGTTCAGAGCTGCTCGACGACCCTATGCGCGGCGAGCCAGGCGGACGTCGACGGCTGCACCAGTGCACTCGGGAGCCAACCGTGCAGCGAGATCTGCGGCCAAGTTCCGATCGAGCCCCAAGTATGCGAAAGGCTCGGCCCCAGGCCGAACATGAACCGCATCGAATGCGCGCCGTAGCAGCCCCGGCGATCGAAAGATCGCAGGTTGTCTCTTATCGACAGCGTCGTCGTCACTCGCCCACGTGGGTGCGAAGCGCGAAAGGTTGGCCGTCGAAATCACTCGACCGACTGCTATCATCCCCCCCATGACACGGCCACCCTTCATCATCTCCAGCTCCGATATTCCCGAGCGGTGGCTCTCGGCGTTCTTCCAGGCGCGGACTTCAGCAGCATCGTGGGAGTGGTCGTGCGAGTAGTCGAGCTTTTCGCTGGAGCGAAGCCTCGGGTGTCGTATCGCTCGAAGCCCTTCCCGGCGACGAGGAAACCTTCGTGTACCCAGGCATCAGCTCCGGTGGATCCTTCGCGTGGGGTGATAGCTTGCGTCAAGAAGCCGATGCTTCCAAGCCTCGCTCCATCCCCGTACGCTGGGACGCAAGCGGAAAGGTCGCGTCGATTCTCGACTTGCTGCATTCGGCCGGTGTCGATCTGCAAGGATTCGACATCGAGGTTACGGTTCCCTCGCGCGCCGACAATCACGTCATCCTCGGTAGCGGGACGACAGCCAACTCCGAAGCGCGGGGATGGGTCGCGCGCCTGCCGTGATCGGCAATCTCGCCGAAAAATAGTCCCCCACTCGGGCCACGGTGAATTGCGGTTCTTCGAGCAGCGCGACGCTGCTAGGCTCGGTGGTCCATGGCGGTTCGACTCATTCGGCTCAGTGCCGCCCCCTTTGCCGTCCTGGTTTTCGGATGTCGTACGCCCACGCAGGTCACCGTGGAGCTCACGACCGATGTGCCGTGCGACGACCTTCCCAACACGACGGCGCAGGTCGGCAGATTGGGCCCCGATCTCGAAGGTCGAGCGCCGTCGCTGGCGACCACGTCGTGTACCGCTGGCGGGCGCATCGGCTCGTTCGTCGTCGTCCCGAGCGGTGAGCGCAACGACGAGTTCGGGGTCAAGGTGGTGCTGGCACACGGGGGCCCGTCGATCGCCGATTGTAACTTCGCGGAGCAGAACGTCACCAAGTTGCCCGGCTGCATCCGCGCGCGGCGGGCGCTCAGGTTCATTCCACACGACGAGCTCATGCTGCCCATCGAGCTGCGACGCGATTGCGATAGCGTGCTCTGCGACCCGACAGCGACCTGTGTGCACGGCATTTGCGTCCCCGCGACGGTTGATTCTCGGCTTTGCCGCGGAGCCGGTTGCCCCGACACCACGCTGCTACCGCCCGGATCGACGTTCGACGGGGGCATCGACGCTCCTCTCGATGGCCCCGCCGCCCCCGAAGGCGGCGTCGCAACGGACGCGTGCGCGAACAGCTCCTGTCCGCAAGCCGCGAGCTGCGCTCAACTCCTCGCCAACTGCGGAACGCCCCCCACGGACAGTTGCTGCAACTCGCCTCTCGTGATGGGCGGCACTTTCAAGCGACAGAACATAGTGCCAACGACCGTGAGCACCTTTCGGCTCGACAAGTACGAGGTCACCATCGGCCGCTTCCGCGCCTTCGTCGATGCCGTGGTTGCCGGCTACACCCCCGCGCCCCGTTCAGGCAAGCACGCCTATCTTCCCAGCGGTGGTCTCATCAACCAGTATGACATGAACATGGTCGAGCGCGGGTGGGACGCCGCGTGGAACGCGAACCTGCCCACGAGCAAGAACGCGTGGAACGACTTCAATCATCTTTCGTGCTCGGGGTCGGTGTGGACCGCCCAACCGGGAGCCAACGAACGCAAGCCGGTCACCTGCATCAACTGGTACCAGGCCTACGCGTTTTGCATTTGGGACGGCGGCTTCTTGCCGAGCTACATCGAATACAATTACGCGAGCATGGCCGGCGACCTAGAACGCCCGCATCCATGGGGCGCGGACCCCATCACCCCCGAGCGGGCGATCTATTGTTCGGCCGGAGAATGCAGTCTGACGTTGCCGAGCGACGTGGGCTCCAGGCCCCTGGGCGACGGCTATTTCGGTCAGTCCGATCTGGTCGGTGGCGCGTGGGAATGGGTCCTCGACGGCAACAACGGATACATCGTTTGCACGGACTGCATCTTCTTCGACAACCCTATCGTGCAGAAAACGATCGGGGGCGGAGGGTACGACAGCTCGCCCGAACAGCTCGAGGTGACCTACATCTTGAACGAGACGGTCGACGACACGGCCGGCGATCGCGGCGTTCGCTGCGCGCGGCCGCCGTGAGCGCGATGCATCGCCGCGATCAGAAATGCACGGGGGCGCTTACCGTGCCAGGCGGCAGGTCGCCCTGAGACGGTTTTCTCTCGATGAGAAACGCCGCCGTCACTGCCGCACCACCCGCGACGACCGCGCCGAGGCCGGTCCAAAACCACCATTGAGCGGTGATGCCCGGTTTCTGTTTGAGCATCAGGTCGACTTCTTTGTGCTGACCGCTGGAGACGACCGCCGACGTCTCGGTATCCGCGTACCCTTCGGCTCGGGCCACGATCTTGTGCGATCCAGGATCGACCACCACTTCGACCGGTGGATTGCCGACGACTTTTCCGTCGACGATCGCGACCGTCCCGGGAGTGGGCGCGCGCAGCACGAGGACCGACGACTTCGCTTTGGATAACAACGTCACGTCGAGATCGAGAACGCCGCCGCCAGGCAGCACCAGGTTCTTCGTATAGGGCAGGTACCCCTCGGCGGTGACCTCGAGGTTCGCTGCGCCCGACGTGAAACGCAAGCGACCGCTCAAAGGCGTGGTTCCGACGAGCTTGTCTCGCAGGAGAACTCGAGCGCCCGCGACGTTGCAGTTCAACACCAAGGTGGTTACGTGCGTGCGAACTTCGGCGAGCAGCTCGGTCAGCTTGGGCACGCGCGCCCTGAGCTCCGCGTTCGCCGTGGCAGCAAAGCCCTCGAGGGCTTCGAGTGCGCCGGGGAAATCTCCGAGCGCCTGGAGCGCACGCCCTCGGTTGTAAAGCAATGCGGGATCCTTGGTCATCGCGTACGCCGTCGTGTAGGCGTCGACGGCTTCGCCGTAGCGCATTGAATCGATCGCGGCATCGCCGCGCTGTTTCAGCTCGGCGGCGCGCGCGCGATCGGCGGGGCTCGGTTCGGCGCCCTGCGCTCGAGCGGGCGCGGTGGGTATTGCCAAGATCGAAGCGGCCAAGAGCGCCGACCCAAAAACTGTCCTGAACCTCATCACTGTCAGAGATGTAGCGGATTGGTCGACGGAACGGGAGGGGAAGCGGCGGGGGCGCCAGGCGCTGGTGGCTTAGGATGCGTCGCGGGAGCCTTCTTCGGCGGGATCCGGGGCACCGAAGCGGGAGCCGAAACGGCCGCGGCACTTGGGGTCGCTTCCGCACTTGATGGGATGGCCGAAGCGGCGGGCGGCGCTTGCACCGCTTCACCGGAGCCCACAGAAGTCACATGCGACGACGAGGAATTGGCATTGATAGCAGCATCCGGCGTGGTCCCCTTTCCCCATCGACTCTGCGCGAACCATCCAAACGCGACGACCGCCGCGAGCGCGACGAAGAAGAGCGTCCAGCGCTGGGGGCGCCCCGGAAGTGCAGTGATCTGGCTCCAGCCGGGGACCGTCGGAGCGGCGCCCATCCCCACGTTGACCTCGCTGTCTCCCGACGCGAGCGGTCGGCGGGATCCTCCGGCGAGCATTTGCGCGAGCTCGGCGGCCACGTATGCATCGAGCTTGGCCCACGGCGCGAGCGCGGCGGCTAGCGCGCGGACGTCGGCGAAGCGATCTTCCACTCGCTTCGAGAGCGCCTTCATCACGATCGCTTCGAGCTCCACCGGTACATCGGGACGGAGCGCACGCAAGTTCGGCACCGGATCGGCGACGATCGCAGCGGCGACCGCGGTCGGCGTCGCACCGGTAAATGGTAACGCATCGGTCAAGAGCTCGTAGAGGATGACGCCGAGGGACCATATGTCGGTGCGGGCGTCGACGTGCTTGGCCGATCGCACCTGTTCGGGTGACATGTAGTTCGGCGTGCCGAGCGCCCCCTGGGTCGTCGTGAGCGAGGCGTCGCTCTCGTCTTGCAGCTTGGAGATGCCGAAATCGAGGACCTTGACGACGGAGCGCCCCGATTCGGCGGCCAGGAGAAGATTCGCCGGCTTGAGGTCCCGATGAACGATGCCGAGATCATGCGCCTCGGCAATTGCGCAGCAAGTCTCGAGCACCCACCCGACCACCTCGTGAATGGCAAGCGATTCCCTCTCGGCCAGCACCTCGGCGAGATTGCGGCCCTCGAGGAATTCCATGACGATGTAGAGGACACCGTCGGCGGTCGCGTCGACGTCGATCACTTTGGCCGCGTGCGCGCCGCGAAGCTGTGCGGCGGCGCGCGCTTCACGCTCGAAACGGATCACGACATTGTACCGCGTGGTGAAGGCGGGTCGCAGGACCTTGATGGCCAACCGCTGGCGCAGGCGCAAGTGGCGAGCCTCGTACACGATCCCCATCCCGCCTTCGCCGAGCACCCGCACGAGCCGATATTTGCCGGCAATGACGTCGTCGGGTTGCCAAACGTGCGGCTCGCCTCCCATCGTGAGTCGGATGATAGCTTGGTGAGTGGACGCGTCCAGGCGGGGTTAACTTCGAAACCGACGAACATAGCGGCGGGTCGAACGAGCGCTCACCGGTATCAAAACTTATCTCGGACGTGACCTCCCGATTGACCAGACAAGAACACGCGACGCGATCAGAACGACACGCCGGTGAACACGGCAATGCCGGCGGTGGGGTTCACGTTGCTCCCTTCGTCGAAGCGCGCGAAGAGAAGCGAGCCGGTCACCGCCGGTTCGACAAAAATCGATCGGTAAATGGGGACACGCAACGCGACGAGGGCCGTCGGCCCCAATGCGAAGCCGGAATGGGATTGTTGGGTGGTATAGCCCGCGCGAGCCACGAAGTCGGCGTCACGGCGCACCAGGGTTTGCTGCGCGTATTGACCCAGGACGCCAAAACCGAATCGCAGCATCGCGGTCCCGAGCAGAAGGCGGTATTCGAGCCGCGCACTCGCGCCGACGGCGACGACCCGCACGTTCTCTGCGCTCGTCCTCTGGTCTCCGATCGCGGCATCGAGGGCGGCGGTGAGCGCCCAGGAGCCATATCGATATCCGTAGTAGATGCCGATTTGTTGCCAGAGGGGCATCAGCCGCGACTCGCCGATCGCATAGCCGACGGCGAGCTCGTGCGGCGCGAGGACGACGTCGCCCCCTTTTTGCGTGAGCGCGTCCTCCGGGTACGGGTGGAAGTCGCCCGCCGCGAGCGACCGCTGCTCGCCGCGCGACAGACTCACCTCGGCCGCCCCGCTCGGGCCCGCTCCGTGCCGCTGCACGAGGTACCGACCGCTCGGCACGGCGAGCGAGATCCCCCTCGCCGGATCGCTCCAGCTTTCGGCCACCACCGTGTGCGAGCCGAGGCCGTAGACGAGGTAATGTCGATCGGGCTCCGCGGGCAGCTTCAGCGCCGTCGACTCGGAGCTCGTCTGCGTGAGAATGACCGGCGCCGCCTGGCGCAGATCGAAGTCGGCGCTCGGACGCTGAACGATGCCGACGCCTCGGGCGGAACGAAAGAGCGTCTGGTGGTAGGCGAACGCGTACGATTCGCTCAGCGTGACGCGGTGGTCGCCGTCGGAGTCGCCCGCGCCGCGGAGGGCGCTCAGCCAATAGTGGCTGAAGACGGCGCCTCCGAGCACGTCCGATTCTTGCGCCGCCTCGCCGTCGGCCGACGCGTGCAGCCAAACGAGTCCGCTGGCGATGCCGCCGCTGCCGAGCGTGATCGCGAAGGCGGGTTCGGCCGAAATTCCTTTGGAGCGCGATGTCCGGCACGCGTCGGTGATGACGACGCGAAGGGCAGCGCCGACCGATGCGATGCGAGCCGACAGATCGGAGATGGGCATCGCGTCGCCGGCCAGGTGAAGCCTTTCCCGATCGCCGTGGCCGCTATAATAGAAGATGAATACGACGTCCTCCGGTCGGCGCGTCTTGGCGATCGCCTGGGCGCGACCGATCGCGGCGACGAGTGAAGGCGCCGTCGCCCCGAGGACGACGATGGCGTTTTCGGGCTTCACGCCACCGAGACTCGTGAACACGTCGCGCACGCGCTGTGCGTCGCCGTCCGCGTACTTGAGAACGGACTCACCGGGAAAACCCTGCCCCTGACCGGCGGCAAGCAAAATCCGGACGGGCTCCGCGCGCAAGATCGCCGTCCAGAGCAAAGATAAGCCGACGAGGGCGAACGACAGGCCTCGCTTCATTCGAATGTGACCCGAACTTGGATGGCCACCACGTCGTCGAACGACTGGGTCAGGCGTGCTCGCTCGACGGCGCCTGCGTCCCCCACGATCACCCAGCCCTCGGTGGGCCGATCGTCGAATCGCACCGCCTGGTCGGAGAAGTGGAGTCCAGGTACGAGCAACGTCGGCGAGAAGAGCGTTACCCACTCGCCATTCGATCCGAGCATTCCCCCCGCGATCGGCAGAGGCCGGTCGAGGTCGACTTCCGCCAAGAGCCGGTCGCCCGCGCGTACGGAGACTTCACCCGTGAACCGCTCTTGCGAGCCGTCTCGCTCGCGAATGACCGCGAGACCGATGACCCCTTTGAGGCGCATGGACGACAAAGACCCGGGGCGCTCGGTCGGGTGCCATCCGGGGGCGCGCACCCAGAGAACGAGGGCGGCGGCCGCCGCGAGGAGCGGGGCGCCGACGTAGACCGCCGTCGCCCAGCGGTTCGCTCGTCGACTCTTCGGCGCGGTGCGGGATACCGCCGCCTCGAGCCGCGCGAGAAAGACTCCGCCCGTCCCTTCTTTTTGTCGAAAGTCGAGAGCTGCGTCCTCGAGCCGCGCCACGTAGGCCCGGCACGGCTCGCAAGATGCCAGGTGGGCTTCCACGCCGGGATCGCGGTCGCCCGCAGCTACGGCTTCCATTCGGTCGTTCGGCGGATGATCGTTCATGGGACACCACGCGTGCTTCCGGGGGCCTCGGTGAGGATGCGATCGGCCCGTGTGCGAATCGCCTGAACCTTCTTGTTGATCGTCACCCGCGACCACCCGAGCTCCTCCGCGATCTCGGCCTGCGAAAGGCCGTCGACGAAGGCGAGCATCGCGATCCGTCGTTCTTCGTCGTCGAGCTCTTCGAGAATGGTCAAGATGGCGTCGCGCGTTTCGATTTGGATTCCGGGATGCGGTCCGACGGGATCGGGGACGTCCATACTTTTCGGGAGGTGGCTGCGTTTGCGGATGTGATCGAAGCAGCAGCGGTCGACGACGCAATAGAGCCAGCGAAGCGGATGCTCGACGTTGCGTAGCTCTGCGCCGCCGCGCATGATCTTGAGAAAGCTCTCGTGCAGGACGTCGTCGGCCAGCGCGTCGTCCCTCAAGACCATGCGACAGCGCCGCCGCAAGAAAAAGCCGTAGCGCTCGTAGAGTGCTCCGACTTCGGAGGCGCTGAGACCTGCTTCGTTGCCCACGCGCGAACGACCGGATCCGTTGCGTCAGGGGGCGCAGAGCCCGGTCTCGGTGGGCTGCAGGCACATGAGCGAGGCGAGGCGCGGATCACTGGTCAACGTGAGGTCGTAGGTGTCGTTCATCGTTTTCCAGTGCGACGCTTCGTCGCAAGGCATGCCGGTGATCGTGACGCTGCACGAGACCGAAACGAGATTGTAACCGAGCGTCGGCGGAAGGTGGCCGTCGGTATCGCGCAGCCTCTCGGTGATGGGAAGCGTGCCGTCTACGTAGACGAGCACCAGGTTGCCGTTGGCGCCGAGGATCCGGTCGACGAACGTCGGTGACGTGCCGTCGACGAGATCGAGCTTGCCATTTTGGTTCACGTCTTCGTAGACGACCAGCGCCCCGTGAGCGATCTTGAAGCCGGGTGAGTCGTTCACCTGATCGAACATGTCGAGCGGAGGGGGCTCGACCAAGTCGATTTTGAAATTCGAAGGGAATACCGGCTGAACGGGCAAGTCGACGGCTTGCTCGTATTGGCCCCTGTCGGCGCTCGCCCAGAGGACGGCCACGCGCGTGTTGGCGGTCGGCGCGGCGAAGTTGTCGTCCTTGCGGAGCTCTCCGTTGACGGTGGTGAGAGGGGGGTAAACGTCCGGGTCGCTGGCGAAGGGCGATCCGCAGCCGGTGACCAGGCCGACGCTCATGAGAAGACCAAGCGGGAGAACGGGTTTCATTGGCTCTTTCCTTCAAAGGGCGGCGCGCGCGCCGCGCGTTCGCCCCTAAGGACGCGCGAGCCGCGAAATCTGTAAAGACGGGGGTCCACAAAGTAGCACGCGCGCGCCCCCGGCACCGGCAGCGCTAGTCAAGGAAGTAAGTTGGCCAAACGACCGAACGTTGCGGCGCGCTCGGTTCAGCCGCGACGGAGATGTCCTTTCGGCCGCAGCCGAGAACGAATCATCGCGGCCCAACGCCCTCGAGTGCCTTCACGTCTGCGATGTCCTGTTCGAGTCCCGCCGCGCGCTTGTTCTTAAGCAAGGCGTCACGGCCGATGACTGGAATGGCCCGACCTTCGATCTCGAAGGTTTCTCCCTCGGCGACGGCCTCGGTGAAGGTGATCCCCGTCGCTGTGAGCGAGGCTGACGCGGCGGTTTGGCCCGATGCCGCGCCTGAGTAATCTCCCGCAACCGCTGTCACGGCGACCAGGCGGGCTGGCGCCTTGTCATGGGTTCGCGGTGCACTCGACGATGCCGGGAAAAGGATCCGTGGCGACGAAGACACTGTACGCCGGCATATACCCCCACGCTCTTCTCGCTTCCCATCCGGGAGCGGGGACATCGCCCTGCGTGTAGTACCAAACGTCGTTGCCGCGATGCATCTCGCCATGTCGATAGCAGACGAACCAGCTGACGACGCTGTTCATGACGCCGATCGGCGTACGGCCATTGGCTTCTTCGAACAACGACGCACCTGCAGCGTTGTTGCAATACCAGACGGGGGTCCACGCGATGCCCGTGTTCGGGTCGGTGAACGTTCATTCGGATTGAATGTTGCCCCAATTGTCCTTGAGAGCCTTCGAGCTGGTGAGCACTTGCCAGACCTTTTTGCGTGTCGCGGCAATGTGGATGACGTGCGTGATTTTGGCTTCGTTCATGTCCCTTTCTCCCGACTTTCACGGCTCGTCTTTCGACGAGCCATGCGCAACCTTCTAGTTGCTCATCAGTAGCCCGGCTCGGGTCGAAACGCAACCCATTGGTTGCAATCCCGAGCACGTCCTCCAACCTTGGTGACGCGCGCGGCAGCCTCCGAGAGAGTGCCTTCGCGCGCCATTTCTCAGGTATGTATGCATACCTCGCCCGCCGCTCGAAAACAGACGCCCCAGCTCAAGCGCCGCTCAACAAGAGCGACACCCCGTCCGATCTCAGCAAGGCACGGCGGCCCGCCCGCTCTCGAAACGCTGCACCGGCCCGCGCCAGCGCTCGTCGTCCAGCACCACCTCCTCGAACCGCCCGCCCGTGTACCTTCCGATCGCGCGGCGCCAGAATGCGGTTGCCTCGTGGTTTTCCGCCTTCTGCCGCACCTCCCACGGGCCTCGAAAGCGA
>Ga0137375_10004819_pt1 | contig 16062 bp, 12 predicted proteins | sample SagtaG_24_FD_104936 | JGI IMG/M metagenome (GOLD analysis project Ga0137375, IMG submission 104936) | Vadose zone soil microbial communities from Sagehorn Ranch, Mendocino, California, USA - Sage1_R_113_16 metaG | ecosystem: Environmental > Terrestrial > Soil > Vadose zone | place: USA...
GGACCGGGTGTATCGGCGACTCCTCGCTGAGCTCGGTGTTCCCTTCGGCGATGGCCTGGCTCGAAGGATCTACAGGACGTTCACCGACCTGGGCAACTATCGGCTGTTCCCGGACGTCCTAGCAACCCTCGACCGCTTGTGCACGGCAGGTCTTCAGCTAGGTGTCGTCTCGAACTTCGAAGAGTGGCTGGAGAGGCTCCTGGAATCGCTGGGCGTTTCGCACTACTTCGACGTCCGGGTCATATCCGGCGTCGAGGGCATCGAGAAGCCGGACCAACGCATCTTCCTGCTCGCTCTGGACCGCACCGGGAAGACACCGGAGGAGTCGGTCTACGTCGGTGACAGCCCATCGTTCGACATCGAGCCCGCTCGAGCTGTGGGGATGTTCGCAGTCCTTCTGGACCGCCGGGGACGGCACCCGGAGCACCCGGGCCCCAGGATCACCACTCTCGAAGACCTGCCGAACGCCATAGGAGTCGCAGCGTGACCGCCGAGCGCGAGTTCACCGAGGAAGAGGCGAACGACCTCCTGCCTGTCCTCTCCGAATCCCTGCGGCAGATCCAGCAGGCTCGAGAGGTCATCCTCGCCGGTGCGGAGCACTTCCGGCGCTCGGCGTCCCTGGACGGCGGGGGACGCATCAGCCAGGAGTACTGGGACGCACTCCAGGACATGCGAAAGCATCTGGAGGCGTTCGCCGATCGGGGCATCATCCTTCGTGACGCGGAATCGGGGTTGGTGGACTTCCCCGCTCGCCGCGACGGGCGCGACGTGTTCCTGTGTTGGAGGTTGGGCGAGGAACAGGTCGGGTACTGGCATCCACCGGAGACCGGGTTCAGCGGCCGCCGGCCTCTGTAACAGGTGTGGTCCGCAGTGGCGATGCGGACGCCCTCCTGAGAGACTTCCCCGATGGACGGAACCGCCATCGTCATCAAGGATCTCCGCAAGTCCTATGGCAACGTGGAGGCTGTCCGAGGCATCGACCTCACGGTGCGAGAGGGCGAGGTGTTCGCGCTCCTCGGCCCCAACGGCGCGGGCAAGACGACCACCGTCGAGATCCTGGAGGGATACAGGAGCAGGGACGCCGGCGAGGTCTCGGTCCTCGGCCAGGATCCGGCCAAGGGGAGCCGCTCGCTCAAGTCACAGATCGGCATCGTCCTGCAGTCCACGGGCATCGACCCCTATCTGACCGTTGCGGAGACGATCGAGTTCTACCGCGCCGCATATCCGAGCCCGCGCCCTCTGGACGAGATCATCGAGCTGGTCGGCCTGAAGGAGAAGCGCAACTCGAGGGTGATCAAGCTCTCGGGGGGACAACAACGGCGCCTCGATGTGGCCGTGGCCCTGGCCGGCGACCCAAAGCTCCTCTTCCTGGACGAGCCCACCACCGGATTCGACCCTTCCGCTCGACGGAACGCGTGGGAGGTGGTGAAGAGCCTGGCGGCGCTGGGCAAGACCGTGTTCCTCACCACGCACTACATGGACGAGGCCCAATACCTGGCGAGGGAGGTGGCCATCATCGCCGGAGGGCGCATCGTGGCCCAGGGACCTCCGGCCAGCCTGGCCGGGCGAGACACGGCGGCGACACGGATCCGGTTCCGGCTCCCCGACGGGGCCAACCTACCGGAGGCGATCGACTCACAAGCAACGAAGAACGACGGGGTGGTTGAGATCAGCACGAACGATCCCACCTCAACGCTTTACGAGGTGACGGGGTGGGCCCTCGAGCAGCGTATCCGCCTGGAGGCTCTGGAGGTCACCAGGCCCAGCTTGGAGGACGTCTACCTGGAGATCACACGCTCAGCCGACGAAGAGGCGGTCCCCGGTGACTGACGTCGGGCTCACGCTGAGGCAGGTCCGCTACACGAACAGGGCGTTCTGGCGAAACCCTGCGTCCGCATTCTTCACGTTCGCTTTCCCGCTCATGTTCCTGGTGATCTTCACCGTTCTGTTCGGCACCTCGGACACCTGTATCGGAAAGGTGGTGTCGGGCCGCGGATGCGTCGGCCAGAGCGTCTCGACCTCGACGTTCTATGTGGCCAGCATCTCGGCCTTCGCGGTGATCACCGCCTGCTACACGAACATCGCTATCAGCATGACGTTCTCGCGCGACTCAGGGGTGCTCAAGCGGATTCGCGGCACACCGATCCCCGGGTGGACCTACCTCTTCGGACGGATCCTCCACGCTGTCTTCGTCGCAGTCCTGCTGGTCGCCATCTGCGCAACATTCGGCAGGGTCTTCTACCACGCCCACCTGCCGATCTCCACGATCGGTCCTTTTCTCCTGACGCTGGTGGGGGGAGCTGCCAGCTTCTGCACGCTCGGGTTGGCCATTACCTCGGTCATCCCCAATGCCGACGCGTCTCCGGCCGTGGTCAACGCCTCCATCCTGCCCCTGCTGTTCATCTCCGACGTGTTTATCCCTCTGGAGAATCCTCCGGCGTGGCTGGACATCACCGCGAAGATCTTCCCGGTGAAGCACTTCGTGGCGGGGATGCTGGCCTCATATTTCCCGCTGCCCGGCCAGTCCTCGGTCAAGGGAGGGGACTTGCTGATCGTGGGCGCATGGGGCCTCGCCGGGTTGCTCCTGGCCATGCGCTACTTCTCCTGGGAACCACGTCGCTAGTTCCCCTCCCCGGCTCAAAGAGCGGCGTGATACGCTCCGTCGGTCGCGCTCCGGAGAGCGCTTGGAGCGACGTGCTATAGGAGGAGGGGATTCATGAAGAAGCTTCTGCGAGCCTCGGCGATACCGTTCGCTCTGGCGCTCATCCTGGCGGCGTGCTCCAACAACAAAGCCACCCCGCCACAGGCGAGCGGGCCCAGCGCCACAGCCAACCCGTGTAGTTCACCTCCAGTGAAGGATGCTGGGGCGTTGACCGTCGCCGCCGAGTACCCCTACTACGCGCCGTTCCTCATCGGTGCTCAGGCCGCACCCACAGGGTTCGAGGCGGACGTGATCAACGGGATCGCCAAGCGGCTTGGCCTCAACCGAGTGGCATGGGTCAATATCGCGTTCGACCAGCTGTATGCGCCTGGTCCGAAGCAGTGGGACGTGGGCGTGAGCGAGATCACAATCACTGCCGAACGCGACAAGGCCGTGGACTTCAGCGCCCCGTACTTCGACGCGAACCAGGGCATTCTGGTGCGATCCGACAGTAAGTACGCCAGCGCCACCAGCACCGACCAGCTTCTGGATGCGAGGTTCGGCGCTGAGGCCGGTACGACGGGCCTCGACTACGTCAACCAACACGTCAAGCCGCAGAAGAAGGTGAGTCAGTTCGACACTACCGACGTGACCGCTCAGGCTCTGAAAACGGGCACCATCGACATCCAGGTGATCGACGTTCCTATTGCGGTCGGGATCATCCAGGGATCCCAGGTCCCGCTGAAGCTGATCGGAGAGTTCATCACGAACGAGAAGTATGGGCTAGCCATGGAGGAGGGAAGCCCGCTGAAGACCTGCGTCGATACGGCCATCAATGACTTGAAGTCATCTGGGGAGCTGGAAAAGTCCCAGCTCAAGTACTTCCCGGGGAGTACTCCACTCCCTGAATTCAAGCCGACAGTCTAGGACCCCGTCGTGTGAGGGAATTGGTCGAGGAGGGTCGTTAGTTGATCCAGCCCTCCTCGGCCCCCGCTCCAACACCAGGCATACCGGAGCTTCCGATCCCGCCGGCCCGGCGCCGGATGCTGAGGACGGAGAAGCGGGGGCTAGTCATCGCGGCGGGCAGCTCCATCGTCGTGCTGGGGATCCTGTCGGCCGTGGCGCTGTTATCTCCCGGCTCTTCGGAAGTAAAGGAGGCCTTTTTCTCAGCGCATCACCTGAAAGGGGCGGCCTTCGGGACGGCCAAGACCGCGTCAGTGATCGCGGCGTTCTTCTCGGTGACCGTGAGGATGTTCCTGCTCGCCGAGGTCCTCGTCCTCGCCTTGGCCCTGTTCCTCGCGGTGGTGCGGAGTCTGCCGGGACCCGTGTTCTTCCCTTTTCGTGTCCTGGCGATCGTCTACATCGACTTCTTCCGGGGGATCCCACTGCTCCTCTTGATGTTCATCGTGGGGTTCGGCCTCCCGGGGATGCAGCTCGGCACTCTGTCCAGACAGTCACAGTTCGTGTACGGGGTCATCGCCCTGACGCTGGTGTATTCGGCGTATGTGGCCGAGGTGTACCGGGCAGGGATCGAGTCGATCCACGAAAGCCAAACCGCTGCGGCGAGGGCCCTCGGGTTGTCTCGGTGGAAGGCTCTGCGATACGTCGTGCTTCCACAAGCGATCCGGAGGGTCGTTCCACCACTCCTCAACGACTTCATCGGGCTCCAGAAGGACACCGCGCTGGTGGCCGCCATTGGATTGGTCGAGGTGGTTCGCACGGCCCAGGCTTACGGGACCACGTTCTTCAACTTCGCCGGGTTCACCGTCGCGGCCGGCCTGTTCATCGTGATTACCATTCCTCTTGCGCGGGTCACCGACTGGCTCATTGCTCGGGAACAGAGAAAGACGCGAGCGGCGGCAGGGTTCCGGTGATGCTTCCGAGTGGCTCCAATGGATCTCACAACGCTCAGGCCCTCCGGTTGGAGGACGTCTCCAAGTCGTTCGGAGATCTGGAGGTGCTCCGAGCTATCAACCTCGAGGTTGCCGATCACGAGGTGATCTGCCTCATCGGGGCGTCGGGTTCGGGAAAATCGACCCTCCTTAAGTGCATCAACCTGTTGGAGCCTGTCGATAAGGGGAGGATCTTCGTCGAAGGCGAGGAGATCACCGCCGAGGGCGTCAACGTGAACCGCATCCGGCGTCACATTGGCATCGTGTTCCAAGCCTTCAACCTCTTCCCGCACATGACAGTGCTTCGGAACATCACGCTTGCCCCGATGAAGGTCCTCAACCTCTCCAGGAAACAGGCGGAGACAGAGGCGGCCGACCTTCTCCAGCGGTTCGGCCTCCTGGACAAGAAGGACGAGTACCCCGACAGGCTGTCCGGCGGCCAGCAACAACGGGCAGCCATCGTCCGGGCCTTGGCGATGAACCCGGACATCATGCTCCTCGATGAGATCACCAGCGCCCTCGACCCGGAGCTGGTGGCCGAGGTTCTCAACGTGATTCGCGGCCTCGCCGAAATCGGGATGACCATGGTCATCGCGACTCATGAGATGGGCTTCGCCAAGGACATCGCGAACAGGGTCTGTTTTCTGGACGCGGGCGTGATTCTGGAGGAGGGCACGCCCGAGCAGATTTTCAGCGAGCCGCAGAACGCACGAACCCGAGGGTTCCTCCACCGGATCATCGAGGCCGGCCGCCTGTAAGAGGTCTTCGGTAGTGGCTAGTGGAGCAGCTACGGCGGAACGCGGTCCTTCATCGGCGAAACTTCCCGTCTGCGGAATACCGGGCGATTGTTCACCATCTCCACAAAGCCACCCCGTTGATGAATCAGGCGGTGATGGCGCCGACACAGCAAGACCAGATTCGATACCGCGGTCGGGCCACCGTCGGCCCAGTGGATCACGTGGTGAGCGTCGCACCATGGATGGGGGAAATCGCACCCGGGGAATCGGCAGCCGCCATCGCGGACCACGATCGCTCGGCGCATCGATGCCGGGACTACCGGCGTCTTGCGTCCCACGTCCAGTGGCTCCGACTCGGGACCGATCACGATCCGGGTGATCGACGCATCGCAGGCCCAACGCCGGACCGCCTCGGGGAGGATCGGGCCGGCGTGATCGAACTCGCTCCTGCCGTCCGATCGTCCGGTCAGGGTGCCGAGATCGACCGTCACGGTGACATGAGGTCGCTCACCTGCCACGACCGGTCGGTCCAAACGATCGAGCCACTGTCGGCACACTTCCCCCAGGGCATCGGCGCGTCGTTGCGCCGGAGTTCTGGTGTCTTCCGCGTCCCGAGCCCGGGCGTCCGCATCCAACACCGCCCGCAAGGCTGTAATGAGCGTTTCGCCAGTGTCCGGATCCAGATCCCCATCGACCCGAACCATCCCGTCCAGCAGCGGGTAGACGTGGAGTCGTCGTTGGTCCCATCGACGCTGCGCCTCGTCCATCGCGGAGTCCAAGCCCTGCTTCCAGTAGGCGACGACCTGCTGCAGCTCTCTGACAGTGTGGCGGGTTGCGGCCTCCAGGAGAACCGGCTCGTGATCAGCGAAGATGTCTGGATCGGTGTCATGGGCGGAGGCGAGCAGCCGAACCGCGTCGTGGGACACCTCTCCCGAAGCGAACGCCTCCCGCGTCTGGGGCATGTCCCCCAGTGCGCGCGCGGTGCGGACCTGGTCCCTGGCCGATCCCGCTCCACCCCGAAAGCGATGCCGCAGCCAAGACGCCGTAGAGAGGTACCCGTCGGCCTGAAAGGAGGCCCGCCGGTCGATCTCGGCCAGGCATCGAAGGTGTTGGGCTTCGAGAATCCGCATCGCATGCTGCAGCTCGGCGAATTCTTCCTCCAGCCGGCCATCGGGTAGCTCGGCGAAGTCCAGAGCCGCCACTTCGTCCAGCGCCGAACGCAGCTCGCTCATCCCAAGTCCTCGAACATGTGTTCGACCCTACTAAGAAACCAGACCTTCGTCTATGAGAAATGTCACAGATAAGCAGAAAACTCCAGGTTGGGCGCTTGCACTGAGCGGCTCCGGGGGGTATCTCGGTTGACTGAGACATCACCCACGCGCGGGCGTGTCGGTGGGTCCGCCTAGAATCGGTGGCCATGCCTGAATTCAAGGTCGAATCCGAGTTCGCCCCGGCGGGGGACCAGCCCAAGGCCATCGAGGACCTGGCCGACGGGATCGTGCGCGGGGACGACTACCAGACCCTGCTCGGGGTCACCGGGACTGGGAAGACGTTCACCATGGCCGGGGTCATCGAGCGCGTCCAGAAGCCCACGCTGGTCATCGCTCCGAACAAGTCGCTGGCGGCCCAGCTGGCCAACGAGTTCAAGGAGTTCTTCCCTCACAACACGGTGGAATACTTCGTCTCCTACTACGACTACTACCAGCCAGAGGCGTACGTTCCCCAGACCGACACCTACATCGAGAAGGACTCCTCGATCAACGACGAGATCGAGCGACTCCGCCATTCGGCCACGTCTGCCCTGTACACGCGACGGGACGTGATCATCGTGGCTTCGGTGTCCTGTATCTACGGCCTGGGGTCGCCGGAGCAGTATGCCGGCACCATCCTCCGGGTCATCCAGGGCGTTCCACTGGATCGCGACTGGGCCATCCAGCGGTTGGTCGACATCCAATATCACCGGACCAACTCGGAGGTCGCGCGAGGCCGGTTCCGCGTGCGGGGCGACACGATCGAGATCCATCCCGCCTACGAGGAGACGATCGTGCGCATCGAGTTGTGGGGCGACACGGTGGACCGGGTCATGCGGATGGATCCGGTGACGGGAGAGATCATCGGCGAGCTGTCCGAGGTCACCGTCTACCCCGCGACCCACTACGTCGCAACGGAGGATCGGCTGCGGGCGGCCATCCAGGGCATCGAGGGTGAGCTTCAGGTCCAGCTGGCCGGACTCGAGTCGCAGAACAAACTGCTGGAGGCGCAGCGGCTCCGGATGCGGACGAACTACGACCTGGAGATGCTCCGGGAAGTCGGGTTCTGCAGCGGCATCGAGAACTACAGCCGGCACCTGGACGGGCGGTCACCGGGTGAGGCGCCGTATACATTGCTGGACTACTTCCCCGAGGACTGGCTGTGTGTGATCGACGAGAGCCACGTCACCGTGCCACAGCTCCACGGCATGTACGAGGGAGACATGTCCCGCAAGTCAACCCTGGTCGAATTCGGATTCAGGCTCCCTTCCGCTCTGGACAACCGGCCGCTCCGGTTCGAGGAGTTCACCGAGAAGGTCCAGCAGGTCGTGTTCATGTCGGCCACCCCCGGGCCATACGAGCTGAGAGTGAGCGGGCAAGTCGTGGAACAGATCGTCCGCCCGACCGGGCTGATCGATCCCGAGGTGGAGGTCCGGCCGACCAAGGGACAGGTTGACGACCTCATCGAGGAGATCCGCCGGCGAACCGAGAAGGGCGACCGGATCCTGGTCACCACCCTCACCAAGAAGATGGCCGAGGACCTGACCGACTACCTGATCGAGATGGGGCTGCGGGTCAGATACCTCCATTCGGAGATCGACACGATCCAGCGGATCGAGATCCTTCGAGACCTCCGCCTCGGAGAGTTCGACGTCCTGGTGGGGATCAATCTGCTCCGGGAGGGCCTGGACCTGCCTGAGGTCTCGTTGGTGGCGATCCTGGACGCGGACAAGGAAGGGTTCCTTCGAAGCGAGACCTCACTGATCCAGACGATCGGGCGGGCGGCACGGAACGTCGAGGGGAAGGTGCTGATGTACGCGGACACGGTCACGGACTCGATGAAGCACGCCATCTCCGAGACCAACCGCCGACGCAAGATCCAGATGGAGTACAACGAGCAGCATGGGATCGATCCGCAGACGATTCGCAAGAAGGTCTCGGATATCCTCCTCGCCCTTCAGGGCGATCCCTCCCGCAGGGCGCTGACCCCGGAACGCAGCCGCCGCAGGCGGCGGGCCGAGCATGCTGACATGCCCAGGGAGGAGCTGGAGCGACTGATCCAGAGCCTTGAGGAGGAGATGCACGAGGCCGCCCGGGACCTTCGGTTCGAATATGCGGCCCGGCTTCGGGACGAGGTGCAGGAGTACCGCAAGGAACTCGCCGCCATGAAGGAAGCGGGCGTGCGGTGAACCCCCTTCGCCCTGCATGACGGTTCTGGCCGTACGGGCACCGATCGCCTGGCTGGGACCCGGCCGCCTGGCCGAAGACATTGCCATCGTCCTGCAGGGGGGCCGGGTCGCCTTCGCCGGGCCTGCCCGGGATCTCGCGGTGACCGCGGCCGGCGAACGTGGACGGGAGACTCTTTCAGGTCACCCTGCCCCGCCCGAGCCCGACCAGGAGATCCGCGTCGACGGCTTCGTCATCCCTGGAGTGGTCGATCGCCATGTCCACATCGGGCTGTCCGACCCGGGAGCCGTCGTCGCCGCCGGGGTGACCGCGGTCCGCGACCTGGGGTGGCCTCCGGAAGTGGTGTTTCCGCTGGCCGACGCTTCCGAGAGCCCGTCGTTCAACGGACCGCTGATCCGAGCAGTGGGTCCCATGATCACGTGCCGGGGTGGATATCCCACGCGCTCTGGATGGGCCCCGCCCAGGACCGGGCGCGAGGTGGACGGCCCCGATGAGGCCTCCCGCGCCACCCGGGAGATCCTTGGCCGAAGCGGGGTGGCTGTGGTCAAAGTGGCCCTGAACGTCGATGCGGGCCCGACCCTTTCCGACGAGGAGCTCGTGGCTGTGTGCGACGCCGCACACCAGGCGGATGCCATCGTCACTGCGCACTGCCAGGGGAAAGGACAGGTCGAGCGGGCGTTGGGGGCCGGCGTGGACGAGCTGGCCCATTGTCCATGGACCGAGCGGCTCTCCGAGGACACGATCGAGGCGCTGGCGCGACGCGTTCGCATCGTGTCCACCCTGGACATCCACTCTTACGGGCGGGAGACTCCCGAGCTCCGCACCGCCACAGAGAACCTCAGTCGGTTCATCCAGGCGGGGGGGCGGGTCGTTTACGGCACGGATCTGGGCAATGGCCCCATCCCTGCGGGGATCCACCCCGGCGAGGCCTGGCATCTCCACAGGGCAGGGTTGTCCGCCGAGCAGATCCTGGAAGCGCTCACCTTCCGGCCCCTGGCCCAAGGTGAGCCCGCCGACCTGGTGGCGTTGGGAAGAAGTCCGTTGGAGGACCTTGCAGCCTTCCAACACGTGCGTCTGGTGATCAGGGGCGGCCACCGCGTTCGTTGACCGGGCGCGCGAGAGGTCCGAGACGATGTCCCATGGCGCACACCCTGGAGCTCGCTACAGGATGTCTCTGAGCGCGTCAAACAGCCTGTCGATATCGCCTTCGGTGTTGAAGAAGTGGGGCGAGACCCGGATCCCGTCCCCGCGAAAGTCCGTGCAGACGCCTCGGTCCAGGAGGGCATGACATACCTTCTCGGCCTCCTGGCCGACCCCGATGTTGACCATCCCACCCCGGGCGTTTCGGTCGCGTGGCGTCCTCAAGGGCAGCGCGGCCTCATCCGCTCGAGCCATCAGGTATTCGATCAAGTCCTGTTGCCGGTCCCGAATATTCGCCGGCCCGACCTCGGTGATGATGTCCAGCCCTCCCTGGGAGATGAACGCCACGGGCGCGGCCGGCGTGCCGTGCTCGAGCCTCCTGGCGCTGCCGTGGTAGTCGAGGTGCTGCAGGTCGAAGGAGAAGGGCTCGCGTGTGGCGAACCACCCGGTGACAAGGGGCTCCAGGGTGGGGATCAGATCCCTTCGCGCGTACAGAAACGTCAGGCCCGGTCCCCCGCACAACCATTTCAGGACCCCCGTGGTGTAGAAGTCGCAGCCGAGATCGTGCACCTCAACGGGCACGATGCCGGCTCCGTGGAAGTCGTCCACCACGGTCCATGCCCCAGCCTCCCGGGCCATGCGGCAGATCTCCTTCGCGTCGAGCAACGCGCTGGTCCGATAGAGGACTCTGTTCACGATGACCAGGGCGGTGTCCTCGTCGATCGCATCGCTGTACGCCTCCGGCGGAATGGTCAGGCCGTCCGACGACTCGAGGAACACCACCTCGGCGCCGCGTCTGCGATGTGCCAGCGACACGTGGCCATCCGTAGGGAAGTCCAGCTCGGACAGGACGATCTTCCTGCGTTTCGAGAAGTCGATGCAGGACATGATGGCCGCGAGGGCAAGGGACACGTTCACGGTGATGGCGAGCTCGTCCCGGGTGGCCCCGATCATCGCGCCGAATGTGTCCTTCAGCTGACCCATCCGGGGGAAGATGTGGTCCATCCACACCGGATCGGGAGCGCCCTCTTCGGCCCAGACATCCACGTATTCCTGGAGGTATCGCCGTGCGCGTGATGAGACCGGGCCCAACGACGCGCTGATCAGGTAGGCCTTCTGCTGCAGGACGGGGAACTCGGCTCGGTAGCTCTCTACGTCGATCGCCATCTTCCATCCCTCCAGCCGGTCAGGCCGGCCGAATCACTTCCCGTGCTTCTCCAGGTAATCCAAGTACATCGGTCGGAGGGCGTCGGCCAGCTTCCCCTCGTCGGAGTGGACGAAGTCATGGATCAAGGGAACAAGGTCGCCAACGGCCACATCCGCTTCTGACTCCCGGAGATTCCCGGCCGCGGCCTCAGCTACAGGGATCGCCTTGATCAGTTTCCACAGGAAGGCCACGTCGAGCCGGTGCTCCGCCAGCCCAATGGCTCGGTCGTGCAGCTCCTTTGATGAGAGCCGTTCCAGTTCCTCGCGAGTCGCCACTGCTCAGGAGAGTACGAGCGTGCAGGGGCACCGGCAAACAGTCGGCAAAGCCGGCCGCGCCGGGTGTCCGGGGCGGCCCACTCTTCCCTGGGCGGTCCAGTCGGGGAACTCCGGTTCACCACCCCCCACGCGGAGAGAGGTCAGGCCGGAGCCATCGGGACGGATGATGTTGAGGCCGGGAGCGAAGACCAAGTAGGGGCCGTCCGGCGACCAATCGGCGAACTGCGCGAATCTGTCGTGATCCGATGCTGATCGGAACCATCCGCGTTCATCACGTAGATGTTGTAAGTCGGGGTCGTTTCCAGAAGCTCCAGGCTCCTGAGACATGAACGCGACCTTGGTCCCGTCGGGCGACCACGCTGGGTCGAAGTCGTTGGCTGGATCGGTCGTCAGCCTCTGCAGTCCCGATCCATTCGCGTTCACCGCCCAGATGTCGTCCGTGCTATTCGAGAACGTGATCCGGCCGGAGAGGGCCGAGAGATCGATGGAGCCGGAACTCCGGGTAGGGCCCCGGGACTCACGAAGAGGCTAGGTGATGGGCCAGGGGACCCTGCCAGGATTGGACCTGGTGACGACGGTTGTTGGACGGGGCTGCTCGAGCACGCTGCCAGGATGAGCGCCGCAGCTGCGGCCAGACGGAGCATCGGAGTGGCGTTGAAACACATCGGTCCCTCACTCCTTTCACCCTCGCTGACCTCCGAACGCTCATCACCGCCCATCGGTTCCCGCCCGCCCTGGGACGGTGCCGCCTGTGTGACTCCAGACGCGTCGGGTAGGCGGGAATAGAGGTGTTGGTGCCCCCGTTAGAATGGCCGCGTGGGCACTGACAGGCTTGTAATTCACGGTGCCCGTGAACACAACCTGAAGAACATCACCCTCGATCTTCCCCGGGGAAAGCTGATCGTGTTCACGGGCCTTTCCGGCTCCGGCAAGAGCTCGCTCGCCTTCGACACGATCTACGCCGAAGGCCAGCGGCGGTACGTGGAGTCCCTGTCCTCGTATGCCCGTCAGTTCCTGGGGCAGATGGAGAAGCCGGACGTCGACTTCATCGAGGGCCTGTCTCCCGCCATCTCCATCGACCAGAAGTCCACGTCCAGGAACCCTCGCTCGACGGTGGGCACGATCACCGAGATCTACGACTACCTTCGGGTCCTCTACGCGCGAGTGGGGCAGCCGCACTGTCACAAGTGCGGCCGCCCCATCGGGAGGCAGACCCCCGACCAGATCGTGGACCAGGTCATGCAGCTCCCTGAGGGAACCAGGTTCCAGGTGCTTGCGCCCATCGTCCGGGGGCGCAAGGGGGAGTACGAACGCCTGCTGGCCGACCTCGGCCGGAAGGGGTTCTCGCGTGCCCGCATCGACGGCGAGGTCAAGGAACTCTCGGAGAAGATCCGCCTGGATCGTTACTACAAGCACAGCATCGAGGTCATCGTGGACCGGCTGGTGGCCCGACCCGACATCCGGCGGCGAGTGGCGGACTCCATCGAGACCGCCCTGGAGCTGGCCGAAGGGCTCGCCGCGATCGCGGTGCAGACCGACGGGAAAGAGGAGGTCGTCAACTTCAGCCAGAAACTGGCCTGTACGTACGACGGCATCTCGTTCGACGAGCTGGCGCCCCGGAACTTCTCGTTCAACTCGCCGTATGGCTGCTGTCCGACCTGTGACGGGCTGGGGATCAGGTTGGAGGTCGATCCTGAGCTGGTCGTGGCCGACCCGGACCTGTCGATCGAGGAGGGTGTCATCGCCCCGTGGTCCGGCAATCGGCTCGGCTACTGGCAACGACTACTGGAGGCGGTGGCCCGGGGCCACCGCGCGTCGACGTCCACGCCCTGGCGGCGGCTCTCGAAGAATGCTCGAGAGGCGATCCTGTTCGGGTCGGACGAGCCGGTCGAGGTGAGCTACCGGAATCGGTTCGGGCGTCTGCGCTCCTACCGGACCACCTTCGAAGGCGTCATCCCCAACCTCGAGCGTCGCCACCTGGAGGCAGAATCGGATTCAGCGCGGGAACGCCTCGAGCAGTACATGCGCGAGGTGCCGTGCCGGGCGTGCAAGGGAGCCCGGCTCCGCCCGGAGACTCTTGCGGTGACGATCGGCGGCATCAACATCTGGGAGCTCACCAGGAGGTCGATTCGGGACGAAGTGGCGTTCCTCGACCAGCTCCAACTCAGCGATCGCGAGCACATGATCGCCGAGCGCATCCTGAAGGAGATCCGGTCCCGGCTGCAGTTCCTCCTGGACGTCGGCCTGGATTACCTGACCCTGGACCGCGCCTCGGCCACGCTGGCCGGAGGAGAGGCCCAGCGGATCCGGCTGGCCACACAGATCGGTTCGGGATTGACCGGCGTTCTGTACGTGCTGGACGAACCGTCCATCGGGCTGCACCAGCGTGACAATCGCAGGCTGATCAACACGCTGATCCGCCTGCGAGACCTGGGGAACACGCTGATCGTCGTGGAGCACGACCAGGCCACGATGGACGCATCCGACCACGTCGTGGACATCGGTCCGGGGGCGGGTGAGCTGGGCGGGGAGATCGTGCACTCGGGATCGTTGGACGGTCTGCTGCGGGAGGACCGATCGCTGACCGGCGCGTACCTGGCCGGCCGGCGCTCTATCCCCACGCCGCAGGTCCGCCGCAAGCCCTCCGGGAAGTCGCTCCGGGTCGAGGGGGCTCGCCATCACAACCTGAAGAACATCGACGTCACCGTCCCCCTGGGAACGTTCGTGTGTGTGACGGGCGTGAGCGGCTCGGGGAAGTCGACGCTGGTTGAGGAGGTCCTGCACCGCGCGCTGCAGGCGAAGGTGTACCGGTCGCGAGTGGTGCCCGGAAAGCACAAGCGCCTGGTGGGGTGGGAGGAGATCGACAAGGTCGTCAGCATCGACCAGTCGCCCATCGGCCGGACCCCACGGTCGAACCCGGCCACCTACATCGGCGTGTTCGACCACATCAGGACCTTGTACTCGCAGGTCCCCGAGGCCCGGGTGCGCGGATACACGCCGGGTCGGTTCTCGTTCAACGTCCCGCCTCCTCGGGGGGGTCGCTGCGAGGGATGCGCCGGGGACGGCCAGATCAAGATCGAGATGCACTTCCTCCCCGATGTCTACGTAACGTGTGAGGTCTGCAAGGGGAAGCGCTACAACCGGGAGACCCTGGAGGTGAAGTACAAGGGCCGGTCGATCGCGGACGTCCTGGCCATGAGCGTGGAGGAGGCCCTCGACTTCTTCCGGAACATCCCCGTCATCGCCCGGCACCTCCAGACCGTGTCGGACGTCGGCCTTGGCTATGTCCGGATGGGACAGCCGGCGCCGACGCTCTCCGGCGGAGAGGCCCAGCGGGTGAAGCTGGCGTCAGAGCTTTCCAAGCGAGCGACGGGCCGCACCTTCTACATCCTGGACGAGCCCACCACCGGGTTGCACTTCGAGGACATCCGCAAGCTGCTGGCGGTGCTGGAACGGCTGGTCGGGGCGGGGAACACGGTCCTGGTCATCGAGCACAACCTTGACGTGATCAAGACGGCCGACTGGATCATCGACCTCGGCCCCGAGGGTGGCGACGCCGGCGGCCAGGTGGTGGTTGCAGGACCCCCCGAGGAAGTCGCTCGGAACGAGGCCTCCTACACGGGGATGTTCCTCGCCGAGGTCATTGGGGTTGAGCGAGAGTCGCGCGAACCAGTCGGTGCCAGAGCCTGAGTCACAGACGCGGCCGCGGGGAGCCCTCGCGAGGCTTGGGGTCTGGGTGGGGGCTGGCCAGGCCGAGCGAGGCCGACCTCAGCCGCCTGGGTGACCGACCTCGGCCCGCACCGAGATCGCGCGCGTCGCTGTATAGAATGAGCGCCGCCTTGCCAGCAATCCTCAAGCAACGAGCTCTGCTTCGGCTCGGGGTCGCCCTTGCCGTCACGGCCCTCGCGGCGACGGCATGTGCTCCCGCCGAGGAGCCCCCGGCCATCCCGGTGAGGCAGGTCGGTCAGCTCCTCGTCCAAGTGGTGGACCAACTCTACGATGCCGGGCGCGGGGTCTCGGTGGCGCTGCAGAAGGACGGCACCCCGGCGGTCTCGTACCTGCTGTACAACCCTGTCCTCAAAAAGGGCGACGTCCCGCCACCGGTCCTGCCCGGGCAGCCTCAGCCTCCTGCGGTCATCTTCGCCACGCTCTCGAAGGGTATCTGGAACCGGACCTCCGTGACTCCGCAGAAGAGCAACCCGGCGCAAGGCGATGCCCCCGAGCTGGCCAATGACCAGGGGCAGGCCGTCGCAGGTGTCCGGACCAGCATCGCCGTCGACGGCCAGGACAAGCATCATGTGGCGTGGAGCACCCGCAAAGGCGGCCTCTTCTATGCGGACGACACCGCCGGCAACTTCGGCGAAGCGGAGAAGATCACCGGCAGCGCGGCATTCGGTGTGTCGATCGCGGTTGGGTCTCAGGGCAACCCGTGGGTCTGCTTCTACTCCGGCGGCAGCTTGAGGGTGGCGCAGAGGACTGCACCGAAGAAGTGGAAGATCGAGAACGTTCAGATCAACGCGGGCCCAGCCTCCGCTCCCGCCACGGTTACCGCGATCAGCGTGGCCTCGGGAGGCGAGCCGGTCGTGTCGTACGGGGATCACGGCAAGACCGTGGTGGCTCGCCGTTCCGGCGGCTCATGGAAGACCGAGCAGGTTCCTGGAGAGGGTGGATACGGGGCCTCCCTGGCCCTGGACAAGAACGGGAACCCTCACGTCGCGTACTACGACGTCGGA
>Ga0137375_10004820_pt1 | contig 16060 bp, 16 predicted proteins | sample SagtaG_24_FD_104936 | JGI IMG/M metagenome (GOLD analysis project Ga0137375, IMG submission 104936) | Vadose zone soil microbial communities from Sagehorn Ranch, Mendocino, California, USA - Sage1_R_113_16 metaG | ecosystem: Environmental > Terrestrial > Soil > Vadose zone | place: USA...
ACGGTCTTCATGGCGGTTCCTCCTCCTGTCGATTGACGACTTCGCACTCGCCACGGTCGCTGCGCGACCGGACAAGGCGGGAGGACCGCCACCTCAAGTTCTACGAGCTACGGGACAAGCTCCGGCGTGGGGGCGCGAGAGCGCAACGTCAGGGCCGGCCAGACCTCTGCGAGGCCACTCTGAAGCCGGACAAACGGGTCTTCCACAGTGCGGAAGCTACGCAAGTTCCACGAAGGCGCTCGGCAACACCATCCGATGGTCGCTCGCGTGCGCCAGCGTCATCTCGCCTGATCGATCGCCTCAATCGAGGTTCAGCGGCTCGGCCACGACCGTGACGTGGTTTGCGCAACGTTCGGTTCTGCCCATCAAGAACCTGTAACCAGCGTTCCCGGGCCCCGGCAGGTACTTTTCGGAGAGGCGAGGGAGTGACCGGAGATCGCGACTACGACCGAGTCCCAGCTCGAAATCCTGGCTGACCTGAACCGGGACTACATCCAGTCCGTTCAGCACTCGGACGTCCGTCGCTTCGACGAGATCCTGGCGGACGACTTCCTCTGCTCGAACCCCGACGGCTCCCTCGTCGACCGGGAAGCGTTCCTGGAGCAGACGGCGAAGCCGGTCGCGATCGAGAATCTCCAAGCGCACGACGTCAAGATCCGGCTCCTCGGCGACGTCGCGATCATCCACGCGCGAACCACTTACACGGGGCGCGATGGCAAGGAAGCGGCCGGCCGCTACACCGACGTCTGGGCGCGCCGGGACGGTCGCTGGCTCGCAGTCTCAGCGCACGTGACCCGCGGCTGAGGCTGCGCCGCGGCGAGGAGCGCATTCCGCGACGGCCGCCGCTGGGCCGTGGCACGCACCAGCGAGACAGAGGGAGGTTCCACAATGGATCCATTTCTTGGCGAGATCAGGCTCGTGGCATTCGGCTTCGCGCCTCCGGGTTGGGCGCTCTGCGCGGGCCAGCTCTTGCCGATCAACCAAAACCAGGCGCTCTTCTCGCTACTCGGGAACACCTATGGAGGGGACGGAATGACGACGTTCGCGCTCCCCGACCTGCGCGGTCGCGTGCCGGTGGGCGCGGGCCAGAGCGCGGCAGGGTCGGACTACGAGCTCGGCTCGACCGGCGGCCACGAGACCGTCAAGTTGACGGCGAGCCAGCTGCCGGGGCACTCGCATCCAGTCCGGGCGAGCAGCGGCGCATCGACGACGAGGAATCCCAGTAACGGCGTTCCGGCTGCGGGTGGCGCCTACACCGCGACGCAGAACGCAAAGATGAGCGCGGCGATGATCGGTCGCAGCGGCGGCGGCCAAGCGCACGACAACCGGCAGCCGTACATCAGCCTGAACTACATCATCGCCCTCCAGGGGATCTTTCCCGCGCACAGCTGACGCGTTTTACGTTCGCTTTACAGGCCGCACACCTGGCCCTGATCGGCGTCCCGTATGCATGCGGCATGCGACGGCTGTGGCTCTGGCTCGTGCTTTCTGTCGCCCTGATCGTCGCGTCGCCTGGTGCAGCCGCGCCTCAGGCCGTCGACCGCGGCCTCATCGTCAGGGTACGACCGCCTTGGTTTGGCCTCCGCGAGCTCGACGGCAGCCGGATGCGGTTTGCGATCAACCGATCGACGATCGTCAGGCTCGACGGTCGTCGCGTGCGCTTGAGCCGACTTCGGCGGGGCGATGTCGCGGTCGTTGTCCATGACGGGCAGTTCGTATCCGCGGTCAGGGCGTTCCGGCCGTGACGGGGGTCGCCGTCGTGATCGAGGACGACGAGGCGATCGGTGACCTCGTCGGCGCGTACCTCGAGCAGGCCGGCTTCCAGGTCGTTCGCGAACGCACGGGCGAGGGAGGGCTCAACGCTGTCGAGTGGCGGGAGCCGCGGTTCGTCGTTCTCGACCTCGGCCTGCCGGACATCGACGGATTCGACGTCTGCCGGCAGCTTCGGGCAAGCGGACGCGTTCCGATTCTGATCCTGACCGCTCGCGACGAGGAGACCGACCGGATCATCGGTCTCGAGCTGGGCGCCGACGATTACGTGACCAAGCCGTTCTCGCCGCGCGAGCTCGTGGCGCGGGTGCGCGCGATCCTGCGGCGCGCCGAGCCCGATCCGCTTGAATCCGGAGTGATCGAGCTGGGAGACGTTCGCCTCGACCTCGGCCTTCGCAGAGTCGCGGTCGCGGGTCTGCCCGTTTCGTTGCGCACGCTGGAGTTCGAGCTTCTGGCCGAGCTCGCGCGAAATGCCGGGCAGGTCGTGAGCCGGAATCGGCTGCTCGGGCGCGTCTGGGGGCTCTCCTTTGCGGGAGGTACGCGTACCGTCGACGTCCACGTAGCACAGTTGCGAAAGAAGCTCGGTCGCCCCGAATTGATCGAGACCGTCCGCGGCGTCGGCTACCGAGCCCGCGAAGACAAAGCTCCCCGGGAGGCGTGATTTCGCTCCAGAGGCGCCTGGGCCTGGCCATTGCGGCTTCAGTTCTCGCCGCCGTTTCGGTGTCGTTGCTCGCCGGCGCGTATCTCGTGCGTCGATCGATCGAGCATGCCGCGCTCAACGGCCTCCGTCGCCAGGTCGCGCTGCTCGCGAACGAAGATCTGCGTCCGTCGCCCGGCCCGCTCGGCCGCTTCCTCACGACCCAGGACGAGCGGCTCTCGGTGCTGCCGCGCCGACAGGCCCGGCTGCTGCTTCCGGATAGCCCGGCGGGACGGATTACGGTCAACGGGCACGACTACCTGTACGCGACCCGGTGGACCGACGCCGACGTCGTGGTTCTGCTGCGCACCGCCAGCTCGGTGCGCTCCGACAGCCGGCCGTTCTGGTTCGCGCTGGCAGCCGCCGGCGCGCTCGGCTGCCTGCTCGCCGCGGCGGTGGCAGCGGCGCTCGCCCGCGGCATCGCAAGACCCGTCGTGCGCGTCGCGAGGGCCAGCAGTCGCCTGGCCGCCGGCGAAAGTCCCCAGCCGCTTCCGGTCTCCGGATCCCTCGAGCTTCGCGCGCTCGCAGAATCGTTCAACACGATGGCAGACCAGCTCAGACGTGCACGTGAGGCCGAACGCTCATTCCTGCTCTCGGTGAGCCACGAGCTGAAGACGCCGCTGACGGCGATCCGCGGCTACGCCGAGGCTCTCGAAGAAGGTGTGCTGACGCCTGACCGTGCTGTGAAGGTGATCCGCACCGAGGCGGAGCGGCTCGAACGCCTCATCGCCGATCTGCTCCACCTCGCTCGCCTCGACCGGCAGCGATTCGACATTCGTCCGACGACGGTCGATCTCGCCGAGATCGCGCGCGAGAGCGCCTCCAGACACGCCGCGCGCGCACGAGAGCTCGGTGCAGCTCGAGCTCCAGCGGGAATCGGCGGCGCCGGCGAGCGCTGATCCGGATCGCCTGCTCCAGGCCGTCTCCAACCTCGTCGAGAACGCGCTGCGCTGCACGCCGCCGGGAGGCACCGTCACGCTCGCGACGGCAGCCGGCCGGCTCGCCGTTACGGACACCGGTCCGGGAATCGCGGCCGAGGAAATCCCGCACGCGTTCGAACGCTTCTTTCTCTACCGCCGCTACAACGGGCACCGTCAGGTCGGCACAGGTCTCGGACTCGCGATCGTCCGCGAGCTGGCTCAGGCGATGGGCGGCGACGTCGAGGTGGAAAGCCCTCCAGGCGCGGGTACCGCTTTCACGATCCGACTTCCGCTTCCGGAGGCCGAGATTCGACCGCCGGTTGGGATGACGTAAGGGACGTCGGTGGCCTACGACCGCGCGCGCATGCCGCCGTGGCGCAGACGTGCCCGGCGCGGCGCAATCTCCTCCACCAGGACGACCTCTTCGGCCTTCCGGGCGCCATCGTCATCCGTGACGACAAAAGCCACGGCGAGCCCTGCGCAGCGGCCCTTGGGCCGGACGCCGCCTGCGAAGTCGGAGCCGCGCACGTATAGGCGCTCCTCAGCCTCCGTAGAGATGAAGCCGTGATCCTTGACCTCGTTGAACCAGAGCATCGTTCCGCGCATGTGCGCTCACTTTCCTTGAACAGACGGACTCGCGACGCCGGACAGAGATGAGGATGCGCGCGCCCTCAGGACGCGCGCATCAACTCGAACAGCTACACCTGGACGACGTTCTTCGCCTCGGGGCCCTTCGGTCCCTCGGCGGTCTCGAACTCGACCTTCGCTCCCTCGGGGAGCGACTTGTAGCCGTCACCAGCGATTGAGCTGTGGTGAACGAAGAGATCCTTGCCCGCGTCCTCGGGGGAAATGAAGCCATACCCCTTGGAGTCGTTGAACCACTTCACGGTTCCGGTTGCCATCAAAAAAACACCTCCTCTACCAACTAACGAACGGTAGGTGGGAGGCGTGATTGCCAACCAGTACTCGCTCTCGTAGATCTCCACAGTAGCAGGCTCTCGCCGGCCGGCAGGGCGCGCTCCAAGTACGCCGGTCTACCCTCTGGAGATGGAAGGCGATCCGCTCGATTCGGGAGACGCGTTCGAGGAGTACGCCCAGGGCGTACTCGACACGCTGCCGCAAGAGCTGCGGACGAGCATGTCGAACGTGGAGATCGTGGTCGAAGGCGAACCACCTGCGGGCCAGCGGCTGCTCGGCCTCTACCAGGGCGTCCCGCTCACCAGGCGCAGCAGCCACTACGGCGGGGTGCCGCCGGACAAGATCACGATCTTCCGCGGTCCACTCGTGCGTCTCTACGGGCACGATCCGGAGACCCTCCGGCGCGAGGTGAGGCGGGTCGTCCTCCACGAGGTCGCGCACCACTTCGGGATCAGCGACGAGCGCCTGATCGAGATCGACCGCTACTGAGAGCGTCCGGCTCCCACTCCGATCTGAGCAGCGCATACTCGACGTCGCCTTCCTCCTGGCCCTCGATGTAGTCGGGCCACGGCTGGTGAAAGGTCCGCACGAACTTCAGGCCTGCTTTCTCCATCACGCGTCGCGACGCGACGTTCACGACCATCGTCGTTGCGAACACGCGTTGAACGCCAAGCTCGGCGAAGCCCTTGTGGATCAGCGCACGCGAGCCTTCAGTCGCATACCCCTTTCCCCATGCCGATCTCCGCAGCCGGTAGCCCAGCTCGACCTCGCCGGGGTGGGCGCCCTCCGCCGGTCGGAAATGGAACCAACCAACGAATTCCCCGCTCGACTTCTCCACGGCGGCCCAGAAGCCGTACCCCGCAAAGCGCTCGTAGTAGTCAAGGAAACTGGGCAGAACCTCGTTCTCGATCTCGTCGCGCGGCGTCGGTCGACCGCCGTTAATGAAGCGCATCACGTCCGGATCGCTGTCGAGCTCGACGAGGTTGTCGACGTCGTCCTCGGTGAACCGTCGTAACACCAAGCGCTCGGTTTCCAGAAAGAACTGCATGGAGGGGTCCTCCTGGAGTACCGGCCGACTGAGACCCCTTGATCGCTAAGCGGGACTCGGCAAGCCCTCGATGGCCCGCAGCGCACGGCTCATCTCGTCCTCGTCGAGGGCGACGTCCTCGAGCTTGCCGGCGAAGTAGTTGTCGTAGGCGGCCATGTCGAAGTGTCCGTGGCCGGAAAGGTTCAGGAGGATCGTGCGCTCCTCGCCCGCCTCGTCGGCGGCCTTCGCCACCTGGAGCGTTCCGTGAATCGCGTGCGCGGCTTCGGGCGCCGGGAGAATCCCCTCGCTTGCGGCGAACAGGACGGCCGACGCAAACACGTCGTTTTGCAGGTACGCCTCCGCACGGATCAGCCCGTCGCGCACGAGCTGCGAGATCAACGGCGCGACCCCGTGGTACCGAAGCCCGCCGGCGTGGATCGGCGCGGGGACGAAGTCGTGGCCGAGCGTGTGCATCGCCACGAGCGGGGTCAACTTGCTCGTGTCGCCGAAGTCGTATGCGAAGACGCCGCGCGTCAGGGTCGGGCAGGCCGCCGGCTCGCAGGCGAGCACGTCGATCTCGCGCCCGGCGATCTTCTCGCGCAGGAACGGAAACGAGAGCCCGGCGAAGTTCGAGCCGCCGCCGACGCAGCCGATGACGACGTCGGGGAAGGCGTCCGCGAGGTCCATCTGCGCGAGCGCCTCCTGCCCGATCACGGTCTGGTGCAGCAGCACGTGGTTGAGGACGCTCCCGAGCGAGTAGGCCGTGTCGTCACGCCCGGCGGCGTCCTCGACCGCCTCCGAGATCGCGATGCCGAGGCTCCCCGGCGAGTCCGGATGCTCCGCGAGGATCGCGCGGCCGGACTGGGTGTCTTCGGAGGGGCTCGGCACGATCTCTGCGCCCCACGTCTTGATCATCGAGCGCCGGGCGGGCTTCTGCTCGTACGAGACGCGAACCATGTACACCTTGCACTCGAGCCCGAGCAGCTTGCACGCAAACGCGAGCGCGCTCCCCCACTGGCCCGCGCCGGTCTCGGTCGAGAGCCGCGTCCGTCCTTCCTTCTTGTTGTAGAAGGCCTGGGCGACCGCCGTGTTCGGCTTGTGGCTGCCGGGCGGACTGACGCCCTCGTACTTGTAGAAGATGCGCGAGCGGGTCCCGATCGCCGCCTCGAGCCGGTGCGCGCGGTAGAGCGGCGTCGGACGCCAGAGGCTGTAGATCTCCAGGACCTCCTCCGGGATGTCGATCTCCGCCTCCTCGCTCACCTCCTGGCCGATCAGCTCCATCGGGAAGAGCGGCGCGAGATCGTCCGGCCCGACCGGCTGCCCCGTGCCCGGGTGCAGCACGGGCTGCGGCGCCGTCGGCATGTCGGAGCGGATGTTGTACCAGCGCCGCGGCAGCTGCGATTCCTCGAGGAGGAACTTCGTCTGGCTCTCAGCGCGAGTGCGCGTCTGCTGCACGCTGCGAGCATAGAACGCCGGGCGCCGCGGTGCAGCGCCGCAACTAGGCTCGCGTCGCGTGGGCCGCTTCGTTGGACGCGAGAACGTGCGCAAGCGCCTGGCGTCGCTCGAGGGCGAGGCCGGGCGCACGAGCTATGCCGACGGCGCCGTCCGGATCGAGTCCGCCGGTGAGGAGATCGTCGTCCGGCCGGCCTTTGGGCTCGAGCACACGGGCGAGTACGACGCCGTGCATCTGGGCCCGCTCTTCGACGCCCTGGCGGAGGATCACGTCGTCGGCGTGCTCTTCGTGCGGCTCGGCGGTTACGCGGTCGGAGTGTTCGACGGCGAGCGGCTGGCCGCCTCGAAGGTCGGTTCCCGATTCGTGAAGGGCCGCCACAAGAAGGGCGGCTCGTCGGCCAATCGCTTCCGGAGGCGCCGCGAGGAGCAGGCGCGGGCGTTGATCGAGGAAGCCGCCGAGACCGCCGCCGCTGTCCTCGAGCCGTGGCGCAACCGGATCGAGTTCGTCGCCTTCGGCGGCGATCGCACCGCGATCGCGCACGTGCTGGCCGCGAGGGCTGAGCTCGGCTGGCTTGCCGAACGCGCCATCTCCCGCTTCTTCCCGGTCCCGCGGCCGCGCCGGGACACGCTCGAGCGACTGCCCTACGACCTCTACGCCGCCGAGGTTTGCGAGTGAGTGACAGGTCAAAGAGATGCTGGTAGGGTCGCCGCAGCCGGCACGCCGTCGCCGGTGTGACTCCCGAGGTGATTTTGTGGCTGCAGTCGATTACTTCCTGAAGATCGACGGAATCCAGGGCGAGTCTCTCGACTCGAAGCACAAGGGAGAGATCGAGCTCGAGTCCTTCAGCTGGGGCGAGACAAATGCCGCGACTGCCCATCCCGGGGGCGGTGCCGGCGCGGGCAGGGTGCAGATCCAGGACCTGCACTTCGTCACGCGCATCAACAAAGCGTCGCCGACTCTGATGCTGTCCTGCGCGACGGGAAAGCACATCAAGCAGGCCGTCCTGACAGCGCGCAAGGCCGGGAAGGGTCAGCTCGAGTTCCTCGTCTTCAAGTTCACTGACGTGCTCGTCTCCTCGTACCAGACGGGCGGGTCCGCTCACGGCGACGACCTCCCGACGGACCAGATCTCCTTCAACTTCGGGAAGATCGAGCTGGAATATCGACCCCAGAAGCCGGACGGATCCCTCGATCAGCCCGTCACGGCCGGTTGGGACGTCCAGCACAACCAGCCCATCTGAGCGGCCTCAGTCCTCGGGCAGAAGAAAGCCGAGCTCGAGCAGGCGCCTGACGACCGGGAGCGCCGCCGGCAGGAAGCGCTCGCGCTCGCCCGGATCGAGCTCGATCTCCGTCGCGGCGTGCACGAGGACCTCCTCGAGTCGCCGCTCGCCGTCGAAGTGCGGCAGCAGGCTCGCGGTGTAGCGGTCGACGCCGACGCGAAAGCCGAACCCCGCGTCTGACCTCAGCGTCTGCGTCTCGACGGAAGAGACGCCGCCCTCGCACACCAGCGTCTGGTCGAGGCGCTGGCCCTCGGCGAGCCTGAAGCGGCGGCCGAGCAACTCCCTGTCGTCCGGCAGGGCCTGGAGGTAGTCCTGCGCGGCGAAGAGCCGAAGCGTCTGGTCGCCGGCGGATTCGAGCCGTTCCAGCGCGACCTCGTCTTCGCGGATCCAGTTCGGGCTCCGGTCTCGTCGTCGCAGGACGACCGCCCCGTAGCCGATCGCCCCGATCTCGTTGCGGCGGAGGTACTCGAGCCAACGGTCCAGAGCCGCCTCGAACTCCACCGGATCGCCCTCCCCGAGCGGGCCGAGCCACTGGGCGGAATGACTCAGCGGGTCTTGCGACCCGAAGTGCAGAAGCCATGCATCGCAACCTCCTCCGGACACCCACTCGCGTAGAGGCTCGGCCCAACGTCCAGGCTCGTGCACCCAGCTGACGAGGATGTGCGCGTAGCCTCCGTCGGCGAGAAAGCGGGGAACGTCTCGGACGATCCCTCGGCAGAGCTCGTCCGTCGCGAGCCCACTGTCGCGATACCTGAACGACGCGTCGGGCGAGACGACGTAGGGCGGGTTCGAGACGACGAGGTCGAAGCGTCTCCCCTCCACCGGCTCGAAGCCGCCGCCGAGCCCGAGCTCGACGTTCTCGATCCCGTTCAGCCGCGTGTTGAAGGCTGCGAAGCTCAACGCACGCGGATTGACGTCGGTGGCCATGACACGGTCGCTGTGCTTCGCCGTCAGCAACGCCTGGATGCCACAGCCGGTGCCGAGGTCAAGTGTCTCCGCCACCCCGCGACGTACCGCGAGCTTCGCGAGCGTGACCGAGGGTGCCTGGATCCCTGGCACGTAGTCGGAGGGAGTGTCGAGCGCGCTTTCGTGATGGAGGTCGGAGCAGACGTGGTAGTCGCCGTGCGGGACGAGCCGCACGAGCGGCTGCAGCTCCTCTCCTCCGACGCGGACGAGGCCGAGCCGCGCGAGCCGGTCGGGCGCGAGCGGCGCGAGCGCCTCGGTCGCGAGGCCCAGGTCGACCGGGACCCCGACCACGAAGAGCCTCGCGAGCGTGGCGAACGGATCGCCTCCGTCGAGCCGGCGCGCGTGGACGAGGGTGTCCGCGGGACGCGAGGAGAGCTCGTGCGTGCCGAGGACGGCTTCCAGGCGCTCCACAGTGAAGTCCACCCGCTCGAGCGCCGCGCGCAGTAGGCCGACGGCGGGCTCGTCGTCGAGCGTGAGCGGCCCGTAGCTCAGCGGCGGAAGGCGGCCGTCACGGTCTAGGCCCTTCGTCGGCGGCTCGTCCGCCACAGCGAGGTCGCGACGGCGAGGGCCACCAAGCCTGTGGCCGCGGCCACGACCGCCGCGCGGACCGGGAACGCGTCGCCGTGCGCGGCGACGTCCGGCGTCGCTGCTTTCGGCGCGCCGATCGACGCGGCTTGGAAGCCCGGGTGATGTCCTCCTCGGCGCTCCCGTAGATCCGGAGATCTTCCGGCAGATTCCGGATCGCGTCGCGGAGGCAGCTGGCACTGTACGTGCCGTCGACGCGGCCGTCGCGCCAGTCGGCGATCACACGCTGCCAGCACGTGGACGCCGACGCGGGAGGTGCCATCACGAGCGCCGAGGTCGCGATTGCCAGGGCGACAGCGACCGGAAGCAGGACCCGCGGGGCCCTATGCGCGCCGAAGAACATGGCCGACGCCCGGCGTCGCGACCGCTGCCCGCAGAGGAGCCGCCGCCGCTTGGCAGGCGGAGGAAGCGGCGGCGGCTGCCAGGGAGAGGCGAAACGGCGCGGCCGACGGACGCTCAGCGATGCTCTTCCGGTTTGACCTCGCCATCGCGGCAGGATCACTGCTGAACCTAAGACGGGCTTAAAACGGTGGTAAGAAGTTCGTAAGGCTGACGCAACAATTCGGACTACCCATTCCGGACTTAGTTAGGCGTGCCGGCCGTCTACGGCGCGGCGGTCGGATTCGTCCTCGCTAGCCGACGATCCTGATCGTCCGCGCCCGATCGTGGCGGACATGCACGATCGCGTCGCCGCCGACGCGGGCGACCACGTATCCCTCCTCGGCGAGATCACGCCTCAGTGCAAGCGCCTTCCCATCCGCCAGCACGCTCCTCGGAGCGAAGGCCAGGCGCAGGGCCTCGACGCCGTGCTGGTCGAACGTCCGGTACACGAGCGAGCGCCGGCTATAGAGGACCGAGCGAACGACCGAGGTCGAGCCGAGCAGGTGGTCGCGGCCGCGTGGCGCGAGCTCCGGAATCGCGGCCATCGCCCAGTTGAAGCTCCGCAGGTAGTCGCTGTAGCCGTCGCTGAACCAGTACGTGTTCGTCGAGCGCCGGCCGCAACAGGAGATCCGCCCGTCGTTCCCGGCGAAGTAGGTGGCGTAGTTGAGCGAGCGGAAGGCGAGTTCGCGCGCGGACGGATCACCGGTGCGGGCGTAGAGCAGTGCGTTGGCCACGGCCCACCGCGAGGCCGTGCTGCCGAGACCGACCGGCGAGCAGCAGCCTGGCCGCCCCGTTGCGCGCTGCTCGTCGATCCCCCACGCTCCGAGGAACGGACCCCGGCCGAGGGCCGTGCGAACCCAGTCCAGCGTCGCCGTCGCATGCTCACGCCAGGCGGGATCGATCGAGGCCGGGTTGGAGCGGTCGAGGAGGTAGAGCGCCGTCAGCGTCGGCGAGGCCTGGTTCCGGCTGTCGAGGTTGTAGGGGACGTCCTCGTAGAAGCCGCTCCACCGGTTCCAGGCCGGACTCGCCGGATTCAGCTGGGAGCGCAGGATCCACGACCAGCCGAGGTCGCGCGCGCGACGGTAGGCGGCGGTGTCGCCCGCGCCGATGCGGATCAGCTCGTCGAACAGGCTCACCGGGCCGACGACGGCGCCGCCGAACTCCGCGCCGTCGACGACACGTCCCGTCCGCGCGTCGACGCGGAACGGCCACGGCGTGTGCGCGACATCGCCGGCGCGGACGTGCCGCGCCAGCGCGTCGGCCGCCGCGACGGCGGCGCGGAGGAAGCGCCGCTCGCCGGTGAGCTCGTAGAAGCGGACGTAGGCTCGTCCGAGCAGGCCGACCTTGTCCGGCTCGAGGCCGCCGTAGAAGCGACGCGGGACACCGGCGAGACACCGTCCGTACGCGGCTGCCCCGGCGCAGCTGGTGGAGAACGGCACACCCGCCCAGTCCCAGCGCGCCGGCGTCGTCCCGTGCGCGAGCTGGTAGTCGAGCATCTCCCGCACGGCGGCGACCGCCCGGCGGTCGCCGGAGTAGGGATACCAGGCGACGACCGAGTCGACGAACGACGCGTTCACGAACGCAGGGTTGTGCTGCCAGTAGATCCCGCGCAACGTGTGCCCGTCGAAGACGGCGTAGCGCAGATACATCTTTGTCCCCGATCGGGGATCCCGCGGCACTCGCCGCTCGATGAAGTTCCAGCCGAGGCGAAGGACGCGGTCGTACCCGAGGTGCGCGTCCGGCCGGTACCACGCCAGCAGCTTCCCGCTTCGGTCGAGGACGGCCGGATGCCAGGGAAGCAGCGGATGCACGAGTCGAGCCGAACCGCTCCACACACGCGCCGCGGCGCTCACCGGTTCCACGGGGAGTAGATCGAACGCGGCCAAGGCGGCTCCGAGATCGCGTTTGGCCACCATCTCGGACGCGTGCCGCCATGCTCCGATGTGCACGTCCACCCGCGCGACCGGTTCGAGTCGCTGGAGAGCACGCGCGAACCGGTAGGACTGCGTTCGCTGGTACACGACTTCGTCGGTTTTGCTCCACCAGAGCTGAATGGGGACGCCCGACGTGGCGAGCCGCCGCACATAGTGGATTGGGCTGCGGCGCGCGTAGGCAGCGGGAACCGTGCCCGGCGTCCCGCCGATCTCGTAGCTTGCAAGCGTCTGGAGGGCTCGGCCGAGCGGCTCGCCCCACCGCCGCTCGCAGGAAGGGCTGCAGCGGAGCCGGCGGAGCTCCAGGTACCGACTGCGCATGTCGGTGACAGCGTCGAACGCCGCCGCGCCGGCCAGCAGGGACGGATATCTGGCCGCCAGCAGTAAGGTTTCCTGACCGCCCATGCTCGCGCCGAAGGCGTAGATCCGACTGCGATCGACATGCAGCCACGGAAGTGCACGTTCCACGATCCCCGGCATCGCGCCGAGATCTCGGATCTGCCCGTCATATCCCCAGGAGTACAGGGGTAGGCGTCTTCCCTCACCGCTGGGGTTCACCACCGCGAACTCGCCGATCTCGGGCAGTTGGCCCCAGCGCTCGGCGTTTTCCCGCGCGGAAACACCGCGACCGTGCGGCGAGATCACGAGCGGGATCGGCGGATTCTTTCCGGGTCCGTACCACGAGGGAAGCACCACCAGCGCGGAGCGGCGCATCCCGTTATGGGCGCGGTAGTGGATCTTCCAGATCCGAGCCGAACTCTCCACGCCTGACTCGTCCGCCTGCGCCCGTGCAATCGAGAAGCCGCCGAACGCGGCAACCACGGCAGCGAGGCCAACCACGGTCCTGACGAGTCGTCGCGACGGAGCGCGCCGTGTGCGCGAGATCATTCGCCGATGATCACACGGCGGATCTTGTTCCCGCTGCGACTCGCCGGGGTGCGGCTCGTGCGGCGGGGCGAGCGCGTCGGCCTCGTGGCACTCGGGATCGCCGCAGCGGCGGCCCTGCTCGCGGCGGTCTCCGCCGGGAGCCTCGTGGCGCGTGACCGGAGCCTGGAGCGGCAGACGGCCCAGCTGGCCGCTGCCGACCGGGCCGTCCGCGTGGTCTGGGGCGGGATCGCCAGCGGTCCGTCGAACCACTTCTCGGACGTCGATTCGGCCGCCCGCTCCGCGCTGCGGCCCTTCGGCGACCGGCCCGTACGCGCGATGCTGTTCCGCCAGAGCCAGGCGGCCGGACGGCTGTTCGACCTCGGCGCTGTCGACGGGCTCGGCCGCTTCGTTCGCCTTCAGTCGGGGCGGCTCCCCGCGCAGTGCAGACCGCAGCGCTGCGAGGTCGTCCAGCTCGGCGGGACCGGCCCGATCCCGCGGCTGCCCGGCCTCCGCCTGGTCCGGGTCGGCCGCGCGAGCCTCGAATCGGCGGTTCCGCTCGGCGACCTCGTCACGCGCGAGACGTACGCCGGCGTCCTGAGCTCGTCACTGCGCTACCACACCGCGGCGACCCCCCCGCTGCTGCTCGCGGAGGGAGTCGAGCGTCTCGCGGCGGTGCCCGCCTTCGAGCCGACGTACAGGAGCTACACCTGGACGCTGCCGCTCGCGCCCGGCCAGGTCCATCCGTGGTCGCTCCACCGCTTCACGAACGAGGTGACGCGGGCGGGCGCCAGCCTGAGCGCGCTCACGCTCGCGTACGAGGTCACGGCTCCGACGACGGAGCTCCGGGAGGCCGACCGGACGGGTCGCGTCGCCGCGCGGCGTCTCCTGCTGATCGGCGGCCAGGCGGCCGCGCTCCTGCTCGCGTTCGCCGTGCTCGCGGCCGTGGGGATGCGCCGCGACGCGGAGGCAGAGTGGCGTCGGTTGACCTGGTACGGCGCGCGCCGCTGGCAGCTCGCGCTCGTCTCCGGCGGCGAGGCCGTCGTGGTGGCACTGGCGGGCGCAGCGCTCGGCTGGGCGGTCGGCGCGGGAATCGGCGCACTCGTGGCCGGCCGCGCGGAGGTGCCCGCGGGCGCCGTGCTCCGGCACTCGGTCGCGAATGCGGGCGGGGTCGCGCTGGCGGCGGGGCTCGGCCTCACGGCCGCTGTCGTCGTCCTCCTCTCCCTCCGGATGGCCGCCGCCCGGCTCGGCGCGTTGACCGTCACGCCCATCGACGCCGCGGCGGCGGGAGCGGTCGTCGCCGTCGCCGTCGCGCTCGCCCGTGGCGCGGCCGACGCGAACACGCTTGCGGACGAGCGCGGAACCGGCGCCGTCCTGCTCGTCCTCCCCGCCCTGATCGCCTTCGCGGCGGCGGTCGTCTGCGCCCGCGCGCTCGCGCCGGCCCTGCGCCTGCTCGAGCGGGCCGGCCGCTCCGGCCCTACGCCGATCCGCCTCGCCGCGCTCTCGCTCGCCCGGAACCCGGGCCGCGCGGCCGTCGCGGCGGCCTTCCTCGTCGTCACCCTCGGGCTCGCGGTGTTCGCCGAGGCCTACCGCTCGACGCTTGCGCGCGGCCAGCGCGACCAGGCCGCGTTTGCCGTCCCCGTCGACGCGATCGCGAAGGAGGATCTGACGCGACTGGTTCCGGTCCTCCGGGCGGCGCCCGTCGAGCGCTTCGCCGCCGCGGTGCCGGGCGCGCACGCCTTCCCCGTGATTCGCCTCTCCGGCAACATCGCCGGCGCCGAGGGCCGTGGCTTCGACCTGCTCGGTGTGCCCAGCGACGATCTCGACAACCTTCGGTGGCGAGACGACTACTCGCCGGAATCCCGGCAGGCCCTCGCGAGCGTGCTCCGGCCTCGCGGCTCGGTGGCGCTCCGAGGCGTGCGGCTGCCCGCGAGCGCGCGCCGGCTCGTCCTGCCGCTCCGCGCCAACGGCGACGACGTCGCCGTGCGCGCCTTCGTCGTCACGCCCATCGGCTCGGCGCGCGGGCTCGCGCTCGGCACCACGGCTGCGCGCACGCTCGCGGCGCGCGTGCCGCCGGATGCGCGCGGCGGCCTGCTCGTCTCCTTCACGTTCGACCTGACGAACACGGGTCTCCACGGCGTGCCCAACGGCGGGGCCAATGCGGCGGCCGTCGCTCAGGGGACGATGAGGATCGGAACGCCCGCGGTGGACGGCCGGAAGCTCCCCGTGGACTTCGCCGACTGGACCGGAACCGGCGGCATCAACGGCAGCGCACCCAGCCTTCGCTACCTGGTCACGGGCGACAACGTGGCCCGCTTCCGGGCCCGCCAACCGACGGACGATCGACCGGTTCCGGTAGCCGCGTCGAGTGGTGTCCGTGCGCTCACGGGCCCGGGCGGAGTGGTGCCGCTCGACCTCGGCTCGGGTCGGATCCTCGCCCAGGTGGTGGCGCCGTTGCGTCGCGCGCCCACGGTGGACGGCGACGTCGTCCTCGCCGACCAGGCGACGGTCGCGACCGCCCTGAACGCCGACGCCCCCGGGAGCGGCGCTGCGACTGAGGTCTGGGTCGACGCACCGAAAGGCGCCGAGCGGCGGCTCGAGGCGGCCTTGCACCGGCCGCCGTTCGACGCGCTCCAGGTGACGTTTCACCGCCGGGTGCTCTCCGACCTCCGCTCCGAGCCGCTCGCACGCGGCACGCTGATCACGCTCGCCGGAGGCGCCGCAGCCGCGCTCGTGCTGGCACTCGCCGGGATCCTGCTCGGGCTGGTGTCCGACCTGCGCGACGAGCGCGGCGAGCTCTTCGACCTGGAGGCGCAGGGCGCAGAGCCCGCGACGCTGCGTCGCCACCTTCGGTTCCGCGCGGGGCTCGTGGCCGGGTTCGGGCTGCTCGGCGGGCTTGCTCTCGGTGCGGTACTCGCAGCGTTGATCGTCGCGCTCGTGACGCTGACGGCAAGCGCGGGCCACGCGGAGCCGCCGCTCCTCCTTGGGGCCGACTGGACGGTGCTCCTGCTCGGACTGGTGGCTTACGCGACGATCGGCTGGCTCCTCGTCGCCGCGGCCACGCGCCGCGCCTTCCGCGCGGACGTCGCAGGCCGTTTCGCGGAGGTCGGCACATGAGCGCCGCGGTCGAGATCAGGGATCTCTTTCGGGTCCATCAGACCGCCGAGGGGGATGCCGCGGCGCTGCAGGGTCTCTCCTTGACGATCCGGGAGGAAGAGGTCGTGACCGTGCTCGGGCCGAGCGGCTCCGGCAAGACGACGTTCCTCCGG
>Ga0137375_10004845_pt1 | contig 16025 bp, 12 predicted proteins | sample SagtaG_24_FD_104936 | JGI IMG/M metagenome (GOLD analysis project Ga0137375, IMG submission 104936) | Vadose zone soil microbial communities from Sagehorn Ranch, Mendocino, California, USA - Sage1_R_113_16 metaG | ecosystem: Environmental > Terrestrial > Soil > Vadose zone | place: USA...
TCGTCACCTGCGCGATGTTGCGGACCTGGTCGGTGAGGTTGCCGCACATGGCGTTCACCGAATCGGTCAAATCCTTCCAGGTGCCGGCAACGCCCGGGACGATGGCCTGGCCGCCGAGCTTGCCGTCGGTGCCGACTTCACGGGCGACACGGGTGACCTCGGAGGCGAATGACCGCAACTGGTCGACCATCGTGTTGATGGCTTCCTTGAGCTGCAGGATCTCGCCGCGTACGTCGACCGTGATCTTCTTGGAAAGGTCGCCGTTCGCGACCGCAATCGTCACCTCGGCGATGTTGCGGACCTGGGCGGTCAGGTTCGACGCCATCGAGTTCACGCTCTCGGTCAGCTCCTTCCAGACGCCGGTCACTTCGCGCACCTGGGCCTGGCCGCCGAGCTTGCCCTCGGTGCCGACTTCTCTGGCGACACGGGTCACCTCGGAGGTGAACACGCTGAGCTGCTTGATCATCGTATTGACGATGGTCGCCGATCGCAGGAACTCGCCCTCGAGCGGGCGGCCGTCGACGTCGAGACGCACGGTCTGCAGCAGATCGCCTTGCGCGACGGCGGCGATCGCGCGGGTGACCTCCGTGGTCGGCCACAGCAGGTCGTCGATGAGGGTGTTGACCGAGCCTTCCATCTCGCCCCAGGCGCCGTTCGACAGGCCGAACTTCACGCGCTGCCGGGTCTTGCCCTCGCGGCCGACGACGTGGCCGACCCGCTCGAGCTGCTGCGCCATGCGCTCGTTGGAGGCCACGATCTCGTTGAAGGTGTCGGCGATCTTGCCGAGAAGCCCGACCTGGTTGCCGGCCATCCGAACCGAGAAGTCGCCCACCCGCATGGCCTGCAGCGCATTCAGGAGGTCGTGCAGCTCGGCAGACGAGCCGCCGTTGAGGCGGCTGTCGGGCGCTTCGGCGGCGACCGCACTCGGGGGCGCGCCATTCGCTTTGGCTTCGCCGATCGGTTCAGTTTGCGGCTGCATGGTTCCCTCCGGGACGGATGAACTGGCACAACAATGTCATGAGCGGAGCGGCCACGTCATGACCACACCATGACCCCTCTGCGATCTTTAGCGTCGTAGGGTAAGGAAGTCGCTGATTGGAACTCGGGAATTGAACTTGCCGGGCTCGGGACCATGACAACGTAGGAACGAGGCTTGGAATCCTCACACCTTCCCGACCGCCGGACGGCGTTCGGGCCCCCCGGACGGGACGAGGACAATTTTCCTGTGACCGGTTCATCCGGCCATGCGCCTACCCCTTGGCGCTCCGGATCGGAGCACCACCTGACGACCCCAACGCCAAGGCGGTCCCTTGGTTCCAACCCCGATCAAATATTTTTTACTGATAAACACTCAATTTTTCCGTGGTTTAGCCGATGCGGCAGGCTTGTCGACGCTCAGCGACAGCCCCGGCTTGGCAACGCTGGCAGGGCGCAATCCTCCGGTCGTTGGCGTCCTCGAACCCGCCCGTCGGGTTTACCCGCCTCGCCGCGCTTGATACTGCACCCGCGGACCGGCCCGATCCGTCCGTCGCTCGCGCGTCTCCCCAACAGCAGCCCCGCCTAGATGCGCGGACCAAGCCCCGCCTATGGCATCTGAAAACTGAGCCCGCCGCAGTTCGAGCAGCAACGACATGAGAGCCTCGCCGCCCAAAACCAGCCGCCTTCGCCTCGCCGCCGACATCGGCGGCACCTTCACGGATATCGCGGCCTTCGATGACCGGACCGGCAATCTGACATTCGGCAAGGCGCTCTCCACGCCGGAGCGTCTGGTCGACGGCATCAATGCCGGGGTGGAGAAGGCCGGGAGCGACTACAAGTCCGCCGGACTGTTTCTCCACGGTTCCACCATCGCCATCAACACCATCCTCGAGCGCACGGGCGCCAAGACGGCGCTGCTGATCACCGAAGGCTTCCGCGACATCTACGAGATCGGCCGCATCAACCGGCCGGATGCCTACAACCTGTTCTTTCAGAAGCACGAGCCGTTGGTCGAGCGGGCGCTGCGGTTCGAGGTCAAGGAGCGGGTGCTGGCCGACGGCGAGATCGAAACGCCGCTCGACGAGGAGGAGATCGCGGCATTCGGCCGGATGCTCGAGCGGCTCGGCGTCGAGGCGGCCGGCATCCTGTTTCTCAACTGCTACGCCAAGCACGATCACGAGGCGCGCGCCAAGGCGATCCTGGAGAGGAACCACCCGAAAATGTTCATCTCCGCCTCGCACGAATTGTCCGAGGAATATCGCGAGTTCGAGCGCTGCTCGACGGTGGTCGCCAACGCCTATATCGGGCCGATCGTTCGCCGCTATATCGGCGAGATCGACGATCATATCCGCGGCGACGGGTTCGGCGGCTCGTTCCTGATCGTGCAGTCGACCGGCGGCTTGTGCGAAGCGGATCAGGCCAAGGATCACTGCATCCACATGCTGGAATCGGGCCCTGCCGCCGGCGTCATCGGCACGCAGGCGTTGTGCCGCACGCTCGGGCTCGAGAATGCGATCGCCTTCGACATGGGCGGAACGACCGCGAAGGCCGGCGTCATCTACCATGGCGAGGCGCTCACCACCGGTGCCGCGCTGATCGGCGGCTACGACAGGGCGCTGCCGGTGCAGATCGCCATGATGGACATTTTCGAGGTCGGCACCGGCGGCGGCTCGATCGCGCGGGTCGAGGAGGGCGGCCTGCGCGTCGGCCCGCAGAGCGCCGGCGCAGCGCCTGGCCCGGCCTGCTACGGCCTCGGCGGTGGCGAGCCAACGGTCACCGACGCCAATCTGGTTCTCGGCCGGCTCGGCGCCGACCGTTTCCTGGGCGGCGAGATGCGGCTCGACGTCGAGGCCGCCAAACGCGCGCTGGTCGAGCGCGTGGCCAAGCCGCTCGGCATGGACGCGACCGCGGCCGCCGACGGCATCCTGCGCATCGCCGCAACCGCCATGTCCTATGCGGTGAAGGGCGTCACCACCGAGCGCGGCCTCGACGCCGGCGACTTCGCGCTGGTCGCTTACGGCGGCGCCGGGCCCTTACATGCCGTGCAGGTCGCCCGCGAGATCGGCATCCGAACCGTGATCGTTCCGGTGGCGCCCGGCGTGTTCTCGGCCTTCGGCATGCTGTTCTCCGATCTGCGCTATGACTATGTGCGGACCTGGTTCAAGCGGCTCGAGGACGCGTCGTTCGATCAGATCGAGCGGATCTATCGCGATCTCGAGGACCAGGGCCGCGCCGCGATCGCCGGCACCTCGGTCAAGCCGCAGAAGGTCGCGGTGAAGCGGGCGGCCGACATGCGCTACGTGGGCCAGGAGCACGCGGTGACCGTGGACTTGCCGCTCAAGGTGTTCGAGCAGCAAGACCGGCAGGCGATCAAGCGTTATTTCGACGCCATGCACGAATTGCGCTACGGCACCTCGGCGCCGGACGAGCGCGCCGAGATCGTCAGCCTGCGCAGCACGGTCACCGGCGTCATGCGCAAGCCGCCGCAGGAAAAGATCAGGCGCGGCAAGAGCGCGCCAGACAAGGCGGCCTTCACCGGCAAGCGGGCGGTCTATGTCGACGGCAAGTTTCGGCCGACGCCGACCTACGCCCGCGCGCGCTTGCTGGCGGGCAACCGGATCAGCGGGCCCGCGCTGGTCGAGGAGCACGCATCGACGACGGTGCTGCTCCCGGGCGACAAGCTCGAGGTCGATGTTTACGGAAATCTCGTGATCGCGGTCGCAGGAGGCCGGTAGCAGCCATGGCGAAGAAGACCAAGATCAAGGCCGCTCCGCGCAATACGAGCGCCAAGCGCAAGCAGGGTGACAAGCGCAAGGCCGATCCGGTCGTCACCGAGATCGTGCGCAACGGCGTCATCGCGGTGACCGAGGAAATGAAGACCAACCTCATGCGCACCGCCTACAACATCATCATCTACGAGGCGCTCGACTTCACCACCGGGCTGTTCACGCCGCAGGGCGAGACCATCTCGATCGGCATCGGATTGCCCATGTTCATCCGCGGCATGGCCGAGACCGTGAAGGCGAAGATCAAGCATTTCGGATTTGCCAATATCCGGCCGGGCGACATCTACGTCACCAACGACTCCTATCTCACCGGCAGCCATCTCAATCACGTCACGCTGACCCTGCCGATCTTCCACAAGGGCGAGCTGGTCGGGTTCTCGTGCTGCATGGCGCACTGGCTCGACATCGGCGGCATCCTGGGCGGCATGAGCACCGATATCTTTTCGGAAGGGCTGCAGCTCCCGATCCTCAAATATCAGGACCGCGGCGTGGTCAATCAGACCGTGGTCGACATCATCCGGCAGAACGTGCGGCTGCCGAGCCGTGCCATGGGCGACTTGCGCGCGCAGGTGACGGCGGTGAAGACCGGCGAGCGGCGCTTTCTGCAGCTGCTCGACCGCTATGGGCGCGCCGCGGTGCTCGACTCGATCGGCGCGATCATGGACCATTCCGAGGCGATGGCGCGCGCCCGCACGCGCACGATCCCGGACGGCGTCTACGAGGCGGAATCCTACATGGACGACGACGGCATCGAGATCGGCAAGCCGGTGCCGATCCGCGTGCGCGTCACCGTCAAGGGCGACGAGATGACCGTCGACCTGAGCGAGGTGTCGAAGCAGGTGCGCGGCTTCTACAATTCGGGCATCACCACCGGCTATGCCTGCGCGCAGGTCGCCTACAAGTGCATCACCTCGCCGACCGACTATCCGATCAACGACGGCTCGTTCCGCAGCCTCAAGACCATCGTGCCGCCGGGCCGGGTGATCAGCGCGGTGCGCCCGGCGCCGATGCGCTGGTGGATGACTTATCCGATGACCATCGTCGACACCATCTTCAAGGCGCTGGCGCCGGCGATCCCCGGCCGCGTCATCGCCGGCCACCACGCCGATCTCTTGGCCTCGTCGTTCCACGGCATCAACAACCGCACCTCCGAGTTCTTCATCGGCAGCTTCGGGCCGCTCGGCGGCGGCTGGGGCGCCAAGCTGACCGAGGACGGCGTCTCCGGCACGGTCTGCATCAACGACGGCGACACCCACAACAGCCCGAACGAGCAGGCCGAGTTCAAGTTTCCGATCGTGGTCGAGCGCTACGCGCTGGTGCCGGATTCCGGCGGCGCCGGCCGCCGCCGCGGCGGGCTCGGGGTCGAGCGGGTGGTGCGCGCGCGCACCAATATCGTGGTCAACAATCAGAGCGAGCGCGCCCATTGCCGGCCGTGGGGCCTCGACGGCGGCCTCGACGGCAGCGGCAACGCGGTCGAGTTGCGCATCGGCGGGCAATGGAAGACCGATTTTCCCAACGCCAAGGTGCTGGTGGCGCAGCTCAAGCCCGGCGACGCCTTCAAGATCCGCTCGGGCGGCGGCGGCGGTTATGGCGATCCGTTGAAGCGGCCGATCGAGCAAGTCCGGGAGGACGTCCGGCAAGGCTACGTGACGGTGAAGGCGGCGGCCGAGCTCTACGGCGTCGTGCTCGATCCGCAGACCTTCGAGGTCGACGTGCCGGCGACCGACAAGCTGCGCGCGGCGCGAAGATCGGGCGGTGGCGATAGCGCCGCGGGCGCGAAGTCGGCGTGAGGGCGTAGCCCGCATTGCGCCGCGCTCCATGCGGGCTACGCACTTAGGCGGGCCACGAACGGCCGTTTTGGCGGAACGAACCCAACGGTCGTTTTGGCGGAACGAACCCAACGGCCGTTTTGGCGGAACGAACCCAACGGCCGTTTTGGCCAAACGAATCCAACCGCCGTTTTGGCCAAACGAACCCAACCGCCATTTTGGCCAAACGAACCCATTTCTCACGATGTCAAACAGCCAATGCTACACCGCCCGGGGACTTCGATTTTCGGGCGCCGGGCGCGCCCTTTCCCCTTTTTCCTTCTCCCTCGCGGACGAGGGAAATGGAGCGCCGGGAGGCGCCGGGCGCCTCGGCGAGCGCCCTGCGGACCGTGGCGCGGTCCGCCCGCGCGCCGTTGCGACGGCGCGCGCACCCCAATGACGTAGGGGTGCGGCGCCTCCCGGCGCTCCACCGCGGCGCTGCGGTCGGGGCCACGTTCTCCCCGCGCCGGCGGCGCCGCTCCGCCCGCCGCTTCAGACGCCGGCGGCGAGGCAGGAATCCAATGTTCACGATATGTTCTATAAATGTCAAGAGGCAAAAAAGCGGGGGTACCTCAGCCGGCAAGCCGAAGCAGCACCCAAAAGCTCACCGTTTGAGCTTCGCCGTATACGACATCGCGCCGGCGCCGCAGCACGGGCAGCTCATCGCGACGAGGATGTTCTGCTTCTGCTCCTCGTCGAGGTCGGCGCGATCGAGCATCTGTCGGGCCTGCTGCTCGAACAGGTCGTGCAGCGACAGCGAGCTGTACGAGATCTGATCCTCAGGCGAGAGTTCCGGATCAGCCTTCACGTCGGCCGGCGCGGCGGCGCGCGGATCATTGCGAATCTGCTTCTTGCGCTTGGCCATTTGGTCTCCGCCCGAGCTCTTGCGGTGGTCGCTTGCGCGTGGGTTAGAGCAGATTTCGATCGATTTGCGCCAGGCTCTGCCGTCGTCATTGCCCGCACGTGCATCGACCGAAACCGACCCTCGCCGACCTTTACAATATAGTGATAGTGGTTGTCCCGGCACGCCGTTGTAGAGGTTCAAACCAATCGTCTTGCCAATCTGCAGGTCCGCTTGCCTTCAATTGCTGCCGAACTGGTGCACCGCAGCGGGCGACGCGATGTGCCAGGAACGGACATCGGCACCGATTTGCGGTTGCCCAGACACCGCTGCTTTGATTGTGCTACGTTGGATTGATCGGGGGCCGCTCGCATGAGACGCCGCGATTTCATCACTCTTGTCGGCGGCGCGGCAGCAACGTGGCCGCCGGCCGCGCGCGCACAGCAGCCGGCGATGCCTGTGATCGGGTTTCTCAACCCCCTGTCGCCTGACATTAATGCGGACTATCTGCGCGCATTCCGCCAGGGCCTGAAGGGCACCGGCTATGTCGAGGGCGAGAACGTGGCAATCGAATATCGCTGGGCGGAGGATCAATACGATCGACTGCCGGCACTGGCGGCCGATTTGGTTCGCCGACAGGTCGCCGTGATCGCCGCGTTCCGCGGTGCCGTGTTGGTAGCCAAGGCGGCGACCATGACGATCCCCATCGTCTTCCTCGCGGCCGAAGACCCGGTCAGGCTTGGTCTTGTCGCCAGCCTCGCCCGGCCGGGCGGCAACCTGACAGGCATCAATATTTTCAATGTTGAGTTGGTGGCAAAGCGGCTGGAACTCCTACGTGAGCTGGTGCCTGCAGCCACTCGTGTTGCAGCACTCGTCAATCCGGCCAATGCAACGAGTACCGAGACCACGTTGAGAGACGTGGAAGCGGCTGCTCGCGCCATGGGGCTGCAAATCCAGGTTCTCAACGCCAGCACCAGCCGTGAGATCGATGCGGCCTTCGCAACTTTTGTGCACGAGCGACTCGACGCGCTTTTCGTCGGCCCCGATCCCTCCTTCAATAGCCGGCGTATGCAATTGGCCCTCCTGGCGGCGCGCCACGCGGTCCCCGCGACATATGCGAACCGCGACTTAGCCGAAGCCGGCGGGCTGATGAGCTATGGAGCCAACATTGCGGATGCGTTTCGTCAGATCGGCGTCTACACCGGCCGCATCCTCAAGGGCGCCAAGCCAGCGGATCTGCCGGTCGTGCAGGCGAGCAAGTTCGAGCTGGTCATCAACGCCCAGACGGCCAGGGTACTCGGCCTCAGCGTGCCTGCGTCGCTTCTTGCCACCGCCGACGAGGTGATCGAGTAAGCGGCCGTCGAGAGTCCGCTTCGGGTCAATCGCGTCAGTTCAGCGGTGCCCACGGATCGTCGGGTTACCCTAGGACAGCTGGCTGCCTTGCCGATACATCGCGCCCCATGATCTCGGCGCGCAGGCGTTGCGAGAAATTTGCGCTTTTGGCGGCGATCGTCAGGGGACATTTTACGGCTACGCGCACGTGTTGGTCAGCGTGCCGATGCCCTCGACCCACACCTTCACGACGTCGCCGGGTTTCAGGAATTCCTGCCGCGCCAGGCCGACGCCGGCCGGCGTTCCGGTCAGGATCAGGTCGCCCGGCCGCAGGGTGACGCGGGTCGAGAGATGCGCGATCTGCTCGGCCAGCGTGAAGATCATCTTGCTGGTGTGGGAGTCCTGCTTGATCACGTCGTTGACCCAGAGCTTGATGCCGACGTTCTGCGGGTCCGAGATCGCCTCCGCCGGCACGATCCAGGGACCGAGCGGGCAGGCGTCCTCGAAGCATTTTTGGCTCAGCCAGTCGTATTTGAACGGCGAGTTGTCGGCGACATGCGGCCGCTTGGTGTAATCGCGCGCCGAGAGATCGTTGGCGACCGTATAGCCGGCGACGTGGGCGAGCGCGTTCTCGATCGACACGTTTCGGGCGGAACCGCCGATCACCGCCGTTAGTTCTGCCTCCCAGTCCACCATCTTGGAATAGTCCGGAAGCTTCACCGTGCTGTCCGGCGCCGCCAGGCAGTGCACGGCCTTGATGAAATGCCACGGCTTGAGCCCGAGAGTGTGCGGGTCGGGCTCCGGCTCGAGGTTTTGCACCTTGGCCATTTCCATCACGTGGTCGCTGAAATTGGCGCCGGCGCAGAAAATCCCGCCGGGCGAAGTGACCGGCGGCAACAGCTTGGTGCTGCGCAACGGATGTCCGCCGCTCTTGTTGCCGGCGGCCGCCTTGGCGGCGTCCCGAATGAGACCTCGCGCAACCTCCCAGTCGCGCAGCACGTCGAGCATCGTCACATAGGCCGGACGGCCGGTCGCCGCCGCGACGTCGAAGATCGTTTCGCCGACGATGAGACCGGCGCGCGGTCCTTGCGGTGACTGGTAGCTCACGAGCTTGTATTGCGACATCGTCGATTGTCCTGCCCCTTGCGTGGCGCGTTTTTTCTGTCCACAAAGCGGCTCATGATACGATACGTTCGTATCGAGAAGTAGACCATAAGCGTACGCTGTGTGCGCGAGCTCGACCGCGCTGCGCGCAGTGGTGCACCGCTGATCCCGGGACACGCGTGTCATGTTAGCGGCTACGGGGCAGGAGACCGGGGATGACCAGCAATTCGTCAGGCCCACCGCGCGCGCCGGCGATCGACGTCCACGCCCATATCATCGTCCCCGAGGTCTACGCGGTGGCGGCCGAGCACAACGTCTTCTCCGAGTTGCCCACCGACCCGGGCGTCACCGACGAGATGCGACAGAAGATCAAGGACCGCGCCGGGATGGTGTTGGGCCGCATGAGCGACGTCGAGGATCGCCTCGCCAAGATGGACGCCATGGGCGTCGACGTCCAGGTGTTGAGCGCGAGCCTGGTCCATCAGGGGCTCGAATGGGCCGACGCGCAAACGAGCCTGCGGCTCGCGCGCACCACCAACGACTGGATCGCCAAGGCGGTCGCCGGGCATCCCACGCGCTTCATCGGGCTCGGCACCTTGCCGCTGCACGTGCCGGCGCTCGCGGTCGCGGAGCTCGAGCGCTGCCTGCGCGAGCTTGGCCTCAAGGGCGTCGCCATCTCGACCACCGCGGGGCCGATGGAGCTCGGCGATCCGCAGCTCGAGCCGTTCTGGGCCAAGGCCGAGGAACTCGGCGCCGTGGTCTACATCCATCCCGGCGGCAACCGCGACCGCCGCTTCAAGCGCTTCCACCTCTGGAACAGCGTCGGCCAGGCGTTCGAGGAGGCGATGGCGATCTCGTCGCTGATGTATGACGGCGTTTTGGAGTCGTTCCCGAAGCTCAAGATCTGCATCTCGCACGGCGGCGGCTATATGCCGTATTATATGGGCCGCATCGACCGCAACTACGTCGAAAAAGCCAACACCCGCGTCAATATGAGCAAGCCGCCGATCGACTATCTGCGCATGCTCTATTTCGATTCGTGCGTCTACGAGCGCCCGGTCCTGCAGCATCTGGTCGACAAGGTCGGCGCCGACCGGGTGCTGCTGGGCTCGGACTACCCGGTTGGAGAGACCAAGCCGATCGAATTCGTCACCGAGACCGAAACGCTGTCGACCGCGCAGAAGGAAAAAATAGTGAGAACGAACGCAGCGGCGCTGCTCGGCCTCATGCATTCGTAGCCCGCATGAGCGTAGCGACATGCGGGGCAGTCTCGATGCGCGGCCAGTAGCCCGGATGTCGCTTCGCTCATCCGGGCTACGAGCTTTGCCTCAAACACGGACGCATGACGATGGACGAACGGCTCCTCAACCCAATCTCCACCGCCGAGCTCGAGCGCCGCTGGGCGGCGGCCCGCAAAGCCATGGCCGAGCGCAAGATCGACGCGCTCGTCATGCAGAACAACAACGATTGGCTCGGCGGTTACGTCAGGTGGTTCACCGACACGCCGCTGAGCAACGGCTATCTGCGCAGCGTCATCTTCCCGGCCGACGATTTGATGACGGTGGTCGACATGGGACCGCGCGGCGCGCGGCGCAAGGTCGACGGCGGCGATGAGGCCAATCGCGGGGTCGGCGAGATGATCTTCACGCCGGCCTTCACCAGCGTCGCCTATACCGACGAGTATCAGGCCGAGCTCGTCGCCGAGGAGCTCAAGCGGCGCGGCTACCGCAGCATCGGCTGGGTCGGCAGCGGCGCCATGCCGCATAAATTCGTCGCGCGGGTCGAGCGCGAGCTCGCCGGCCGCGCGCAGTTCGTCGATGCGACCGAGCTCGTCGATCGGCTCAAGGCGATCAAGAGCGAGGAGGAGATCGCCTTGATCCGCCTGGCGGCCGAGATGCAGGACGAGATTTTCGACCGGCTGTGCCGGAAAATCCGTCCCGGCATGCGCGACAACGACGTCACCGCGCTGGCGCAATACGAAGGCCGCCTGCTCGGCAGCGAGCAGGGGCTTTTTCTCGGCTCGTCGGCGCCGCTCGGGCAGGCCTCGCGCTTCATCGATCGCCACCTGCAGAACCGGACGCTGCGGGAGGGCGAGCATTTCACCCTGCTGATCGAGAACAGCGGCCCGGGCGGGTTCTACACCGAGATCGCCCGCACGATCGTGCTCGGCAAGGCCTCGAACCAACTGATCGACGGCTTCGAATCGATGAAAGAGGCGCAGGCCCACACCTTGCGCCTGCTCAAGCCGGGCGCGTCCTGCGCCGAGATCGCGGGCAGCCACGACGACTATATGCGCGGCCGCGGCCTGCCGCCGGAGCTGCGGCTCTACGCCCACGGGCAGGGCTACGACCTGGTCGAACGGCCGTTGATCCGCGCCGACGAAACCATGCGCATCGAGCAGCACATGAACCTCGCGGTTCATCCGGGCTACGAGACGCCTTCGATCTTCGCGGTGATCTGCGACAACTATCTGATCGAGTCCGACGGCCCGGGCGAGTGCCTGCACCGGACCCCGAAGCAGGTGTTCGAGGTCTGACGCAGTGGCATTTGAGGGTAACCTGTCCACGTCGTCATGCCCGGCCTTGTGCCGGGCATCCACGTCTTTCTTGCAGCGAGAAGAAGTGGATGGCCGGGACAAGCCCGGCCATGACGAATCAAACATTGAGACCGTTGGTCTGACGCGCGCATGACGATCGACGTGCTGAGCATCGGCTCGTTCCCGGAGGCGACCAACGCCGAGCTGGCGAACCGGTTCGCGGTGACCCGCCATCTGCACCGGCCGGCGCCCGACGCGTTGAGCGCCGAGCTCAGGGACCGCATTCGCGGGATCGCGACCGAGGCCAATCGCGGCGCCGATCGCGCGCTGATCGCAGCGCTGCCCAAGCTCGAGGTGATCTCGGTGTTCGGCGTCGGCGTCGACAACATCGATCTCGCGGCCGCACTCGAGCGCAACATCCCGGTGACCAACACGCCCGGCGTCCTGGCCGAGGAGGTGGCCGACCTGGCGATCGGCCTGATGCTCGCCTCCGCGCGCCAGATTCTGCTCGCCGACCGCTACGTGCGCGACGGCGAATGGCGCCGCAAGGGGCCGATCCGGCTCGGCCGCGGCGTCGGCGGCAAGACCATGGGCGTCGTCGGCCTCGGCGGCATCGGCCGCGCCATCGCCGACCGCGGCGCCGCGTTCCGCATGCGCGTGATCTATCACGGGCCGCGGCGCAAGCCCGACGCGCCCTACGAATACGTCGCCGACCTGGTCGAGCTGGCGCGCCAAAGCGATGTCCTGATGGTCGCCTGCAAGGGCGGGCCCGAGACCCGGCATCTCATCTCCGCCGCCGTGATCGACGCGCTCGGCCGCAACGGCACGCTGATCAACGTCGCGCGCGGCTCGGTGGTCGACGAGCCGGCGCTGATCAAGGCGCTGGCCGAAGGCCGGCTCGGCCACGCCGCGCTCGACGTGTTCGCGAGCGAGCCGGATGTGTCGCCGGACATTCTCAAGCTGCCCAATGTGATCGTGCAGCCGCACCATGGCAGCGCGACGATCGAGACCCGCACCGCCATCGGCCAGCTGATGATCGACAATATCAGCGCGCATTTTGCCGGAAAGCCGCTGCTCACGCCGGTGCGTTGACCCGACCGGGCGCGTGGCGTTGCGGCGGTACTTCGGCTAGCGTGCCGAACCATCGAGCGCGCGGGCAGGGGAGGGACCGCGGACCATGGCGCAGCCGCAAATCGTCATCGAGGGCGTCAACCACATGTATCGGCCGCCGAGCGGGCGGCCGGTGCTGGCGCTCGAGGACGTTTCGCTCAATGTCGGCAACCGCGAATTCCTGGCGCTGCTCGGCCCGTCCGGCTGTGGCAAGTCGACGCTGCTCTATCTGCTCGGCGGCTTCCTGCCGACCGAGACCGGAAAAATCCTGATCGAGGGCAAGCCGGTCGGCGCGCCCGGCCCGGACCGCGGCATCGTGTTCCAGCATTTCGCGCTGTTTCCCTGGAAGTCGGTGCGCGCCAACATCCTCTACGGCCTGGAGCGGATGGGGCTTGCGCGCGACGAGCGCGAGCAGCGCGCGCAAGCCTTCATCGATCTGGTCGGGCTCTCCGGCTTCGAGGACAGCTATCCCTCGCAGCTGTCCGGCGGCATGAAGCAGCGCACCGCGATCGCCCGCACGCTCGCCTTTGATCCGAAGATCCTGCTGATGGACGAGCCGTTCGGCGCGCTCGACGCCCAGACCCGAAGTCTCATGCAAGCCGAGCTGCTCAGCATCTGGCAGCGGACGCCGAAGACCGTGATCTTCGTGACCCACGACGTGCAGGAGGCGGTCTATCTCGCCGACCGGGTGGCGGTGATGTCGGCGCGGCCGGGCCGCATCAAGGCGATCGTCGACACCAAGTTCGACAAGAACGATCTCGAGGTGTTCAAGACCAAGGCGTTCGTCGACAAGGTCGACGAGATCTGGAACCTGGTGCGCATCGAGGCGATCAAGGCGCAGGAGACGCGCGCGCGATGATTCAGCAAGCACAGTGCACTCGTGCGATGTGCTCCGTGTGCGTGCCGCGGGCTCCACCTCTCCCCGCTTGCGGGGAGAGGTCGCGAGCGAAGCGAGCGGGTGAGGGGGGCTTTCCACGAACTGAGCTGATCGAAAGTCCCCCTCACCCCGACCCTCTCCCCGCAAGCGGGGAGAGGGGGCGCACCGAGCTCGCTGCGCTGCCAGCGGCACACATCATCGGCTGCTTGTCGGTTCGTTATGGTAGTTTTCGCGCTTTCGTCGCCGCACGGCGGAGAGCCGCATGAAGGCGCTGCTCCGATATTCGCCGCTCCTCCTGCTCGCGCTCGCCTGGGAGCTGAGCGCGCGATTCGGCCTGGTCTCCACGCTGGCGCTGCCGCCGCTGAGCGAGGTGTTGGCGGCATGGGTCGATCTGATCAAGAGCGGCGAGCTGATCGCCAATGGCGCGGCGTCGTTGTGGCGGGCGGGGGCCGGGCTGTTCCTCTCGGTCGTCGTCGGCGCCGCGCTCGGCATCTTCATGGCCTGGTGGAAGCCGGTGAACGTGCTGCTCAGCCCGCTGGTGGAAATGTTCTACCCGATGCCGAAATCGGCGCTGATCCCGGTCACGGTACTGTGGCTCGGCTTCGGCAACGGCTCGAAGATCCTGCTGATCTTCCTCGGCTGCATGCTGCCGGTGACGATCGGCGCGTTCAACGGCGCGCGCTCGAGCGAGCAGGTGCTGGTCTGGTCGGCGCGCAGCATGGGGGCGAACCGGCTGCGCATGCTGTGGGACGTGGTAGTGCCGAGCGCGATGCCCGAGCTGCTCAACGGCATCCGCACCGCGCTGGCGCTGTCCTTCATCCTGCTGGTCAGCTCCGAACTGATCGTGGCGCAGCAGGGGCTGGGCTATCTCATCGGCTTTCTCGGCGCCAATGGCACCTATGACGCGATGTTCGCGGTCGTGCTCACGGTGGCGTTTCTGGGGTTCGCGGCTGACCGCGTCTATTTGCTCATCATGCAACGGGTGCTGCGGTGGCAGGAGTAACGGACGAGACACCCGGCGGGCCGCGCGCCGACGAGCCCGGTTCAGGGCGAGTGTCCGGCGCGCGCACTATAGAGGGGTCGCGCTGGCCGCTCGCTTCGCTCGCCAGCGCGACATTGGCCGAGCTCGCGCGCGCGCCCGAGCGCTCGACCGCAAGTCGTGTGCTGCGCGCGCTCGGCTGGGGCTTCGCGCGGGTGTTCTCGGTCGTCGCGCTGGCGCTGGCGTGGGAATTGTTCGCGCGCTCGGGCGCGGTGACGCCGTTCATGCTGCCGCGGCTGAGCCTGGTGCTGGAGCGGATCTGGAGCGACCTCGTCTCCGGCGACCTGATGATGAATACCGGCGTCACCGTCTACCGCGCCATGGTCGGGTTCTTGATCGCGGCGGTCGCCGGCATCGTGCTCGGCATGGCGATCTCGCGCGGCAAGCTCGCGCATTGGTTCTTCGACCCGATCATCTCCGTCGGCTTCCCGATGCCGAAAATTGCTTTCCTGCCGGTGGTGATTCTCTGGCTCGGCGTCTACGACATATCCAAGATTTCGATGGTCGTCTTGGACGCGATCTTCCCGGTGGTGACGGCGACGGTGATCGGCATCCGCGGCGTCGAGCGCGAGCTGTTGTGGTCGGCGCGCAACATGGGCGCGGGCGATCGCGAAATCCTGTGGCAGATCGCCTTGCCGGCGGCGCTGCCGCAGATCATTACCGGGCTGCAGGTGGCGTTGCCGATCGCGCTGATCGTCGCGGTGGTGACCGAGATGCTGATGGGCGGCTACGGTCTGGGCGGCGCGATGATGACCTCCTCGCGCTTTGCAGACTCACGCGGCGTGTTCGCCGGCATCGTCGAGATCGCGGTGGTCGGCTACGTGCTGGTCAAGGGCATGGCGATCGTGCGGCGGCGGCTGTTGCTGTGGCACCAGGAAGCGATGGCCCCAAGTACCGTTTAATTTCAATAGGTTACCTTAGCAAAGGCGTTAGGCTCGCTATAGACTCAGGCAACATGTCCTGGTGATCGTGGCATCGCGCGCGAAGACGCGATGTGGTATGATTCCCGTATGACAAGAGATGAGGTGAGAGACATTTTGAATCGCGTGCTGACCTGGCCGCCCGATGACCAGGAGAGACTCGCGCGGTTCGTCCATGAGATTGAACGGCGGCGTGCGGGCGACGACATCACCGATGAAGAATGGAAGATCATCGAAGAGCGCGCCGCCCGGCGAGACTTGGCGACCGATGAAGAGGTTGAGCAAGTATTCAGCCGCTATCGAAGCGCATGAAGCTTCGGTATGAGCGCGGCGCACTCGCCGATCTCGATGAGATTTTTGCATACATAGCTGCGGACAATCTGGCAGCGGCAGCGCGTCTTGTCGATCGCATCGAAGACGCTGCTAGGCGGATTGCCGCTACGCCGTACATGGGGAGGCGACACGCATCTGCAACTCTCGAAAGCACCTTCTTTTAAAATCCAATCGCAGTGGCGAAAGCCCGGCATTCGGTAAGAAGGAGTACAGCCTCGTTCTGGGGGGACGGAATCGCCGACTATCAAACTCAAGTATGAGATAAATACGAACAGCGGGCCGATCGATGCTTTCCAATTGGCAACCGATTGCACCAGGGCGTGGGACGCCTTCCTGAGCACCCACGGATTAAAGTAGAAAA
>Ga0137375_10004847_pt1 | contig 16023 bp, 15 predicted proteins | sample SagtaG_24_FD_104936 | JGI IMG/M metagenome (GOLD analysis project Ga0137375, IMG submission 104936) | Vadose zone soil microbial communities from Sagehorn Ranch, Mendocino, California, USA - Sage1_R_113_16 metaG | ecosystem: Environmental > Terrestrial > Soil > Vadose zone | place: USA...
CCGACCGGGCGGCGCTGCTCCTCGGCCAGGTGGCCGAGGAGCCCCGCGGTCCGGGCCAGCAGCGCGAAGCCGCGCAGGAGCGCGGGCGGGAGGCCCAGGTCGGCGAGCGCCGCGCCGCAGGTGCCCGCGCCGTTGAGCGGCAGGGTCCGGCCGAGCACCTGGGGGTGGACCCGGCCGATGGCCTCGAACAGCCGCAGGTGCGGGCCGCGCAGCCCCTCCTCCTCGGCGATCCGCAGCAGCACCGGGGTACGCGGGTCGGTGACCTTGTGCACGGGGTGGCCGAGGCCGGGGATGAATTTCCCCGCCGCGCGCGCCTTGGTCACCGCGCCCACCGCCAGCGCGTCCCACCCGGCCTCGTCGGCCGGGAGCGGCTGGCCGGCCTCCGCCAGCGCCGCGGACAGGAACTGGCCCGCGTCCTCGGTGACGCCCAGGAAGCGGGAGCCGCCGCCGAGCAGGCCGGCTGCCAGCGCGCCCTGCACGGAATCGGGGGCGCTCAGGTAGGTCAGCCGGGCCGCCATCGCGGTCGGCGTGAAGCCGTGGTCGGCCAGCGCGACCAGGACGGCCTCGAACACCCGGACCTGGGCGGCGGTCGGACGCTGCTGGGTGACCAGCCACAGGGCCAGCTCACCGAAGCCGACCTTTCCCATCAGGTCCGCAGCCAGGTCCTGGCCGAGCAGGGTGATGGTCGTCTCGGTCGAGGTGCCGAGCGAGGTGGGGAAGCGCGGGACGGGACCGGGCTGCGTCATGCGGTGCTGTCCTCCTGGGTGCTGGCGGCCGGCGCGGTGACGTCCGGCGCTGGGCGGCCCGCCGGGACCGGGGCGGCGAGCCAGGCCCGGACCTCCGCGCCGTGCTCGTCGAGCTGAGGCGGGGGCAGGTGGTAGCGCGGGGGAGTGCGGGAGAAGGTCAGCGGGTGCCGGACGGAGCGCCTGGTGCTGCCCGGCGGGCCGGCCAGCACGACCGGCTCCAGGCCGACCTCGGCGGCGAACGCCACGCCACCGTCCACCGTGTTGATCGGCCCGCAGGGCACGCCCACCGCGATCAGCTCGTCGAACCATTCCTTGGCCGTCTTCGCGGCCAGCCGCGCGGCCAGCAGCGGCCGGAGCTGGTCCCGGTTCGCCGTCCGGCCCTCGTTACGGGCGAACCTCGGGTCCCCGGCCAGTTCCGGGGCCCCGATCACCTGGCACAGCCGGGCGAACTGGGTGTCGTTCCCGGCGGTCACGATCAGCTCCCCGTCCCCGGTGGGCAGGGGCTCGTACGGGAACAGGCTCGGGTGCGCGTTGCCCATCCGGAACGGCACCACCCCGCCCGTCACCCAGGCGCTGGTCTGGTTCACCATCCCTGACAGCGCCGAGGACAGCAGGTTGGCCTCGACGTGCTGCCCGGCGCCGGTGGCGGCCCGGTCGTACAGAGCAGCCACGATGCCGAACGCGGTGTGCAGCCCGGCGATCACGTCGAACACCGAGATCCCGGCCCGGAACGGCGGTCCGGCCGGGTCGCCGGTCAGGCTCATCAGCCCGGACATGGCCTGCACCATGAGGTCGTAGCCCGGCAGGTCCTTGCCGCCGCCCGCGCCGAACCCGCTGATCGAGGCGTAGACGATGCCCGGGTTCGCGGCGCTGACCGACCCGTAGTCCAGCCCGTACCGGGCCAGCCCGCCTGGCTTGAAGTTCTGCACGAGCACGTCCGCCCGGCGGGCCAGTTCCTGCGCGGCGGCCAGGTCGGCCTCATCCTTCAGGTCCAGCGCGACCGAGCGCTTGTTCCGGTTGATGGCCAGGAAGTACGTGGACACGCCGTCCTCGGTCACCGGCGGCACCCACTGCCGGGTGTCGTCACCGCCGGGACTCTCCACCTTGATCACGTCGGCGCCGAGGTCGGCCAGCAGCATGGTGCAGTACGGGCCGGCCAGCACCCGGGAGAAGTCGGCGACCAGCACGCCGGACAGCGGCCCGGGGGGTGCGGGGGTCGGGTCTGGCTGGGTCATCGGCGCTGGCTCCACTCCTGTCCGCTGATGGAGTCCTCCGGACGGATCGTTATTGGTCCTGCTGGTCTGGGTCTACCCGGGTGTCCGCTCACCGGACACGTGTCCGGGGCCTGCAGTCTGCTGGCGGCCGTGCTGGCTGTCAAGGCGCCCGGCTGCGGGGCGGTGACCTGCGGTGCTGACTGGTAGCGTGCCCAGTCCGCGCTGATCGCACCGGCCGTCTGGAGCAGGAGCGGCAGGTATTCGCCGGTGAGGGTCTCCAGCGGTGTTTCCGCGGCCGAGGTCGAGAACGCGGGGGTGAGCTCGAACCCCCCGCCGGCCGGCCGGGCGTAGCCCAGCTGCTCCAGGGGGAGCAGCATCCGGCGGGCGGTGGGCCGGGCCAGCCCGGCCGCGGTGGCCACCGCGGCCAGCGACATGACCGGCTGATGCGGCTGGAAAGCCCGGATCACGTCGAGGCCGCGGGCGAGCGCCTCGATGAAATCGGGGCTTGCGTCACGCCGTGCCATGCGGACTCTCCCTTGACATCGGTCCGTGAACCGGCCACGCTTCCGGACTAGTCCCCTGCGGCCGTTGTGCGGACAGCTGTCCGTGAGCCGCCACGATACGCCGACAGCCTGACCGCCTCGAAGTGGAGGTCCGCCATGACCCTGGTGTTCCGGAACGCGACGGTGCTGACCATGGACGATGCGCACACCGTGCATCACGGCGGCGACGTGCTGATCGCCGGGGAGCGGATCGAGGCCGTGGGCCCGCACCTGGACGTGCCCGAGGGCACCACCGAGATCGACGCGTCCGGGGGCATCGTGATGCCGGGCATGATCGACACGCACCGGCACATGTGGCAGACCGCGATGCGCGGGTACGGCGCGGACTGGACCCTCACCCAGTACTTCGTCTGGTACTACCTCCAGTGGGGCAAGACGTTCCGGCCACAGGATATCTACGCCGGCAACCTGCTCTCCGGGCTGGAGGCCCTCGACGCGGGCGTCACCACCACCGTCGACTGGTCGCACGGGCTGCAGACCACCGACCACGCGGAAGCCGCGGTGCAGGCGCTCACCGAGGTGCCCGGGCGGTTCGTGCTGGCCTACGGCAACATCCAGCAGGGACCCTGGGAGTGGTCGGCCGCCCCCGGGTTCCGCGACTTCGTCCACCGCCACTTCGGCGCGGCCAACGACATGCTCGGCTTCCAGATGGCCTTCGACGTGACCGGCGACCCGGCGTTCCCGGAGAAGGCGGCGTTCGAGGTGGCCCGGGACCTGGGCGTGCCGGTCACCACGCACGCCGGGGTCTGGGGCGCGACCAACGACGACGGGATCCGGCTCATGCACGAGCACGGGTTCATGACCCCGTCCACCATCTACGTGCACGCGGCCACCCTGAACCGCGACTCTTACCACCGGATCGCGGCCACCGGCGGCACCGCCTCGGTGTCCACCGAGAGCGAGCAGAGCGCGGGCCAGGGCTACCCGCCCACCTGGCAGCTGCGCGAGCACGAGATCCCGGTCTCGCTGTCCATGGACACCAGCGTGTGGTGGAGCGGGGACCTGTTCTCGGCCATGCGGACCACGCTGGGCGCGGACCGCTCCCGCGAGCACCTGGAAGCCCACGGCCGCCAGGAGACCGTCACCCACTGCCATCTGCGCGCCGAGGACGTGGTCGACTGGGCCACCCGGGGCGGCGCCAGGGCCCTCGGCCTGGACTCGGTGGTGGGCAGCCTGGAGGCCGGCAAGAAGGCGGACGTCGTACTGATCAAGAACGACGCCTCGCCGGTCATGTTCCCGCTGCTCAACCCCTATGGGCACGTTGCCTTCCAGGCCCAGCGCGGTGACGTGCACACGGTGGTGGTGAACGGCCAGGTGGTCAAGTCCGCGCACCAGCTGCGCGGCGGCCTGGACAAGGCCCGCCAGGTGGTCGGGGAAACGGTCGAATACCTGCAGGGCCAGCTCGGCCCGGAGGCGTGGGCCGAGGGCATGCACCCGGAGATCCCGGAGACCAAGGTGCTCGACAATCCCTACACGTACACGAAGTGGGATGCGGGCTCCGCCCAGTGGAAAGGTGGCGCCGGCCCGGACACGCCCGGCGGCAGCCCCGCCTGAAAGGGGCGCGCCCACGGCGGCCCGGCCGTCTCTCCGCGGCGCGGGCACTGAGATCATGGAGGGGTCCGGCCGCGATCCCGGCCTCTGACGAGGCGCGGTCCCGGCCCTCAGGTGAGAACGGCCCGGAGGGGGAACCATGGACGGCGCAGTGCTGGTGACGGGGGCGGCGGGAGCGCTCGGGCACGCGGTGGTCGCCGAGTTGCGCAGCCGCGACCTGACGGTGGTCGCCCTGGACCGCCCGTCGGCCGCGCTGGACACGCTGGGCGCCGGGGACGGGGTGTATCCGGTCCCGGTCGAGCTGGCCGACCGCTCCGCGGTCCGCGCCGCGTTTGAGGCGGCCGACGCGGTGGCCACCCCGTCCGCGCTCATCGCGCTGGCCGGCGGGTTCATCCCCGGCAGGCTCGCGGATCTCGACGAGGACTCGCTCGAGAGCCTGTGGCGGTCGAACGTGGTCTCGCTGCTGTGGTGCGCCCAGGAGGCAGCACCGCGGATGGCCGCGGCCGGGGGCGGCGCGATCGTGACCGTCGGCTCCAAGACCGCGGTCAGCGGCCTGGCCCCGCTGGCCCACGCGCTCAGCAAGTCAGCGGTGGTGCGGGTCACCGAACTGCTGGCCGACGAGCTCCGGCCGCAGGGGATCCGGGTGAACTGCGTGCTGCCCTCGGTCATCGACACGCCCGCCAACCGGGCCTGGATGTCGCCGGACCTGGCCGCCCGGGCGGTCGCCCCGGCCGCGATCGCCAAGGTGATCGCGTTCCTGATCGGCCCGGACGCCGCGCCGATCAGCGGCGCCCGGATCCCGGTCTACGGCGACTCCTGACGTCCCGCGCGGTCACCCGCGGCGGCCAGGCTGTCCGCGGCAGACCGCGACCCGGTCGAGGCCGCGCCGCTACGCGGCGCCGGCGACGCCGATCACGTTGCCCTCGGGATCGGTGAAGTGCCCGACCACCAGGCCCGTCGGCGCCGTGACGGGACCCATCTGGCGCTTCCCGCCGAGGCTCTCGGCCCGCTGCAGGGCGGCCTCCACGCTGGGCACGCCGACGTAGAAGATCGCGTGCGCGTCGTAACCCGCACCGCCGCCGATGCCGCCGGGGATCCCGGTCCCGTCGCTGGTCGTGACGCGGTTCACGAATCCGTAGTTCGTGGGTTCCGACACCGCGTCCGCGACCGGCGCGCTGGTGTCGAACTCCCACCCGAACAGGTCGCCGAAGTAGCCCCGGAGCCTCTCCGGGTTCTTCCCGATGATCTCGAAGTGCACAACCGGATCTGCCATGGTTACTCCTTCCGGCCGCCCGGCGCTGTGGGGGCAGCCCTCACTGATGACGGGTACCCGGCCGGAAACTCACCGGTGGCCGGTGGCCGGTGGCCGGTGGCGGGGCGGGACTCAGGAAGGCCGGGTGTCGGCCAGGTGCCTGCGGATGATCGAGGTGAAGTCGGGGTCGGGGGCCAGGCCCAGGCGGGTGGCCCGGTCCGTGCGGAAACGGGCGGCCCAGCCCGCCACCATCCCCGCCACCACCGGGTCCGGGACCCAGTCGATCAAGCTGGTCACCTCGGGGCCGGCTACCTGCTCCAGCGCGGCCACCATGTCCCCGACCGTCACCGTGAGACCGGGCATGGTCACCGCGGTCCGGCCGCCCCAGGCATCGTCCGGAGACGTGGCCGCGCACCGCAGCGCCTCGATGGCCCGGGCCGGGGAGGCCAGCGCCACCTCGGCGGCCGGATCGACCGGGCACACCGCGCGCATGCCCGCGAGCGGCTCGCGGATGATGCCCGACATGAACCCGGAGGCTGCCGCGTTGGGCCGGCCCGGGCGCACGCTGACCGTCATCAGCCGCACGCTCCGCCCGCGCAGGAACCCCTTCCGGGTGTAGTCGGCCACCAGTTGCTCGCCGATGAACTTCTGGATGCCGTAGCTGGTCTGCGGGTCCGGCAGCGTGTAGTCCTCCACCAGGGCCGGGAGCGGGTGCCCGGGAGAGCCGCCGAAGACCGCGATCGAGCTCGAGAACACCACCAGTGGGTTGCTGCCCACCGCGCGGCACGCGGCCAGCACGGCTTCCGTGCCCCGCAGGTTCGCGCGGATGCCCAGGTCGAAGTCGGCCTCGCACTCGCCGCTGACCGCCGCGGCCAGGTGGAAGACCACGCCGGCCGCGGCCAGCGCCTCCCGCCCGGCCTGTCCGGGAGCCAGCAGCCCGGCGAGATCCCCCTCCATCACCGCCACCCGGGCGTCGGCGGCCAGGTCTGCCGGGGCCGGGGCCTGGTCGAGGAGCGCGACCTGGGCCAGCGGGCGTTCGCCAGCACCCGTCACGTCCAGCGACCCGGCCGCCAGCAGGTCCCGGGCCAGGCGGGCGCCCAGGAACCCGGCACCGCCGGTAATCACCACATTCACCATGGCGTCTCCCTCCCGGGCCGGGGGCGTGGAATACAGTGCGATCTTAGGCAGGAAGGGGCCAGGGTGCTGGGGGACAGGCGGCCGGACGCGGCCGAGGTGTTCGCCGCGCTGCCGCCGGCGTGCCCCGACGACGAGGGTCTCCGCGAATCCATCCGCGCCCTCCGGTCGGCCAGCGACCTGCTCCTGGGCGTCCTCGACGACGACCCGACCGGGTCGCAGGCCGTGCACGGCGTCCAGGTCGTGACCGTGCTGGAGGAGGACGCCTACGCCGCGGCACTGGCCGGGCCGGCCGCCACCTGTTTCGTGCTGACCAACTCCCGGAGCCTGGACCCGCAGGCCGCCGCGGACATCACCGCCCGGGCGGCCCGCGGGCTGACCACGGTGGCGGGCCGGCGCGGCACCCGCATCCAGCTGATCAGCCGGAGCGACTCCACGCTGCGCGGCCACGTGATGGCGGAGGTGACCGCGCTGCAGGCGGTCCGGCGGGACCTGGTCGGCCGCGGCTACGACGGCGTGCTGCTGGTTCCCGCGTTCCTCGAAGCAGGGCGGGTGACCGCGGCAGGCATCCACTGGGCGCGTACCCCGGCCGGGCTGGTCCCCGTCGGTGAGACCGAGTTCGCGAGGGACAGCGCGTTCGGGTACAGGGCGTCGGACCTGACGGTTTTCGTTGCGGAGAAAAGCGGGGGGACGATCCGGCCGGAGGATGTGCGCAGCATCAGCCTGGCAGATATCCGGCTCGGCGGGCCGGCCCGGGTCCGCGAGGTGCTGGCCGGCGCGGCAGGCGGGGCGTGGGTGGTGGTCAGCGCCACCGAGTACTCCGACCTGGAGACGGTGGCCCGCAGCGTGCTGGAGGCCGAGCGCGAGGGCCAGTCGTTCCTGTTCCGGACCGGGCCGTCGTTCGTGCGGGCGCTCAGCGGGCTGGGGCCCAGGCCGGTCCTGCGCGGGGCGGCGATCTGGGGGGAGGCGCGGCGCGGCGGGCACGGCCTGATCGTCGTGGGCTCGCACGTCGGGCAGACCAGCCGGCAGGTTGCCGCGCTGCGGGCCCGGCGGGCCACCGCCGACATGGAACTGGACGTGCAGGCGGTGCTGGGCGGCGGGCCTGACGTGGCCGCCGCCGTCGCCCGGCGGGTCACCGGGGCGCTGGCCCACTCGGACGTGCTGCTCTACACCAGCCGTGACGTCGTCGCGGGCCGCGACGCGGCGGGCAGCCTGGCGATCAGCCGTACCGTGTCGGCGGCGCTGTCCCGGATCGTCCGCGGCGCGCTGGCCGCCCGGCCCGCCTGGGTGCTCGCCAAGGGCGGGATCACCTCGCACGACGTGATGCTCCACGGCCTGGGGATCCGCCGCGCCGAGGTGGCTGGCCAGTTGTTCCCCGGGACGATCTCTGTGTTCCGGCCGCTGGATGCCGCGCCCGGGGCGGCCGGGATGCCGTACGTGGTCTTTGCGGGAAACGTGGGGGACGACGGCACGCTGGCGCAGGTGGTGGGGATCCTCAACGGCGCGCAGGAGGTTCCCTGATGCGGGTGGGCTGGCTCGGGCTGGGTGCGATGGGGGCGCCGATGGCGGGCTGCGTGGCCCGCGCGGGGCACGCGGTCGTGGCGTACGACGTCGCGCCGGGGCGGGTCGCGGCGCTGGCCGCGGACGGGGTCGGGGAGGCGGACTCCAGCACCGGCGCGGTCCGGGACGCCGAGGTCGTCGCGGTCATGGTCGCCACGCCGGACCAGGTCGGCCAGGTGCTGTTCGGCCCGGGCGGCGCGGCCGGCGCGCTGGCGGCCGGCGCGGTCGTCATGATCATGGCGACGGTCGGCCCCGAGGTCGTGGCGGAGGTCGCCGCCCGCCTTGGCCGGACCGGGGCAGGCCGCACCGGGGCAGGCCGCACCGGGGCAGGCCGCACCGGGGCAGGCCATGCCGGGGTCGCCGTGGTCGACGCGCCGGTGTCCGGCGGGGTGCGGCGCGCCGCCGACGGCGATCTGCTGATCATGGTGTCCGGCGCGGACGACGCGGTCGGCCGGGCCCGGCCAGTGCTCGACGCGCTGGCCCGCAGCGCCCCGGTGGTCGGCTCCGCCCCGGGCGACGGGCAGCGGATGAAGCTCGTCAACCAGCTGCTGTGCGGGTTCACATCGCGGCCGCGGCCGAGGCGCTCGCGTTCGCGGAGTCGCTCGGCCTGGACCCGGGGGAGTGCTGGAGGGTGCTGCGCGACGGCGCCGCCGCGTCGTTCATGTTCGAGGACCGGGGCGCCCGGATGATCTCCGGGGAGTTCCGGGATCCGCGGAGCGCGCTGGACATCTTCGTCAGGGACATGGGCCTGGTCAGCGCGGCTGCGGAGGACACGGGCGCGGCCGTGCCGCTGACCGCGGCCGCGCGGCGGCTGTATGAGGAGGGTCACGAGCGGGGCCTGGGCCGCCTCGACGACGCCGCGGTGATCGAGGTGCTCCGCCAGGACCGTTAGCGTCCCTGGCCCGCGGGCACCGGGCCGGTGTCCGCAGGGGCGGGAGAGGGTTCCGGTGCGGTGCTGAGATCCTCCAGGCCGGCCGGGCCGCCGGGGCCGCCTGGGCCGGGCTGCTCTGGCAGCCAGGACAGCCAGCGCGGCAGGTACCAGTTGCGCTCACCCAGGAGAGCCATGACGGAGGGAAGCAGCACGCCGCGGACGACCGTCGCGTCCAGCAGGACGGCCACCGCCAGGCCCACGCTGAGCTGCTTGAACTGCTGCAGTGACAGGGTGCCGAACACCGCGAACACCGCAACCATGATGATCGCCGCGCTGGTTACCACACCTGCGGTGCTGCGGATGCCGTGGGCGACCGCCTCCCTGGCGGGCAGCCCGCGGTCGTGCGCCTCCTTGATCCGGGAGACCACGAACACGTTGTAGTCCATGGACAGCCCGAACAAGACCACGAAGACGAACAGCGGGATCCACGACTCGATCGCCCCTGGTGCCGTGGTGCCGATCAGCGCCGCCCCCCAGCCGTGCTGGAACACGGCGACCAGCGCCCCGTAGGCCGCGCCGACCGACAGCAGGTTGAGCACGATCGTGGTGGAGGGGATCACGATCGAGCGGAACGCGACCAGCATCAGGATGAACGTGATGCCCATGACGAAGAGGAAGACCGGGACGATGCCATGCCGCAGCTGGCTGGTGAAGTCGAGCGAGGCCGCGAGATTCCCGCCGACCAGGGCCTCGCCGCCGGGAAGCCGCCCGAGCGTGGACGGCACCAGCGTGTCGTGCAGGGTGGCCAGCGCGTGCCGGGAGGCGGCGTCCGTCCCGCTGCCGGCCAGCGGGACCTGGATCTGCGCCAGGTTGACGCCGCGGTACACGGTCACCCGGATCGGCGAGCCGACCTCACCGCTGTGCCGGGCCGCCTGCTCGAACGCGGCGATCTCCTGTCGTACCCGGGGGGCCTGGATGCTGGGCGCCCGGACCACGACGACGGCGGGCGACGGGCCGCCGGGGAAGGCGGTCATGATGTCGTCGTAGGCCCGGACCAGGGGAGTACTGGACGGGAGGATCTGCTGCACGCTCAGCGTCTCGGTGTGCAGGCTGAGCGCGGGTGAGGCCAGGGCGAGGAGAGCGCCGGCGGAGAGGGCGGCGGACAGCCCGGGCCGGGCGAGGACACCGCGCAGTACCGTGTTCCAGATCCGGCCCCCGCCGGACGGGCCGCGGGCCTGGCCGAGGAACGGTATCCGGCCCAGCTCAACCTTGTCGCCGAGCAGCGACATCAGGGCGGGCAGCACGGTCACCGAGCCGGCCACGGCGATCAGCACCACCGAGATGGTCGCGACGGCGAAGCCCGCGAACAGCTGCATGCCGGACAGGAACATCCCCGCCATGGCCACGATCACGGTGAGCCCGGAGATCAGTACCGACCGGCCCGAGGTGGCCGCGGCGACGCGCAGTGAGGCCTGAGCGTCCCGTCCGCCCGCCCGCTCCTCGCGTTCGCGGCGCACGTAGAACAGGCAGTAGTCGACACCCACGGCCAGGCCCATCAGCAGCATCACCGAACTGGCCGACTGGTCGACGTGCATGGCGTGGCTGATCAGCGCGAGCAGCCCGTTGGCGGCGAAGAACGCGGTCAGGGCCAGCACGACGGGCAGCGAGGCGGCCACCAGGGCGCCGAAGACCACGAGCAGGATGCCGAGCGCGAGCGGCACCGCGGTCCATTCCGCTCGCTTCATGTCCTTGAAGATCGTTCCCTTGAACCATTTGTTGGCGCTGGCCTGGCCGAACTGCTCGATGGTCACCTGCGGGTACGCGGCGCGCGCCCGCGCCACCGCGGTCAGCACCGGCTGCACCCGCTGGTCGGCGGTGTCGGAGTTCCCCTTCATGGCGAACTGGATCAGCACGTCGTGCCGCGTGGGTGAGACCACGGGCGCCCGCAGGTCCTGGATCCGCCCGGTGGCCCGCACTCGGGACACGACGGCGCGCACCGCGGCCTGGAACCCAGGGGTGCCCGCGGTGGCTGCCGTGCTGTGCACCACTATCAGTTCCTGGGCCGGGTCGGCGACGCCCGCATTGGTGAGCAGCCACTGGGCGCGGCCGGACTCGCCGGTGCCGTACTCAGCCTGAGTCATCGTGACCTGGCCCACCGCACTGCCGATCAGCATGGCCACGATGACCAGGAGCAGCCAGCCGACAATGGCGGTAATCCGGTGCCGGGCGCTCCAGCCACCCAGCGAGGCGGCGAGATTTGATCGATATGCCATCGGGTCACCCCGACTCCCCGCGGCACCGCAGTTCCTGCGCACGCCCATACCGCGGAAGGCCCGGCCGGGGTGCCGCTCTGGTGGCCGTCCATTCCTGAGGTCTCACCCTCATCTATTCAGGAAGGGGTATGCGGGGGGCAGGGAAGAATGGCCCCGCCGTTTCGGCGAAGGTCCCGGCCCGGCAGCGTGCCGCCGGGCAGCGTGGCGCCGGGCAGCGTGCCGCCGGGCAGCGCGCCGCCCGGAGGCTAGCCATCCCGCATTCTCTGACTAGAGTCAGAGAATGGACGCATCCCTGATCAGCCAGGTCCGGCGGTTCAACCGGACCGTGACCCAGCGGGTCGGCGCGCTCGACGACGAGTTCCTGGCCCGGGACCGCCCGCTCGGGCAGGCCCGCGTGCTGTGGGAGATCGGCCCGGCCGGCGCCGACGTCCGTTCGCTGCGCGCCCGGCTGGACCTGGATTCGGGGTACCTGAGCCGGCTGCTCAGGGCGCTGGAGGCGGACGGGCTGGTCGTCGTGGACGGGAGCGAGGCAGACGGCCGGGTGCGCACGGCCCGCCTCACCGGCCGCGGCCGGGCCGAGCGGGCTGAACTCGACCGGCGCGCGGACGACGCGGCCGCCTCGATCCTCCGCCCGCTCAGCGTGTCTCAGCGGGACCGGCTGGCCAGCGCGATGGCCGAGGTCGAGCGGCTCCTGGTGGCGTCGGCGGTCGAGGTCACCGTGCGCCACCCCGCGGACCCGGCCGCGCGCGCCTGCTTGCAGGCCTACACGGACGAGCTGGGCCGCCGGTTCGAGAGTGGCTTCGACCCGGCCAGGAGCCTCCCGGCCGCGGACCAGGACATGATCCCGCCCGCGGGACTCTTCCTGGTCGCCACCCTGCATTCCGAGGCCGTCGGTTGCGGCGGGCTCAAATTTCACGGTGACGCGCCCGCCGAGCTCAAGCGGATGTGGGTGGCCCCGGCCGTGCGCGGCCTGGGCCTTGGCCGGCGGCTGCTCACCGAGCTGGAGGCGCACGCGGCCGCGCGCGGGGTTACCGTGCTGCGGCTGGAAACCAACGGCACCCTCGCCGAGGCGATCAGCCTGTACCGCACGTCCGGCTACCGCGAGGTGGCCGCGTTCAGTGACGAGCCGTACGCGCACCACTGGTTCGAGAAAACCCTCGGGAAGCCCCCCGGTCTCCCCGGGAAGACCCCCGGGGAGACGACGGCTTGACGTATTCCTTTATAGGAATATTATTTTGTCATGGCGCGGGCAGCAACGACAGCAGATGCATTCAACGCGGTAGCCGAGCCCCGGCGGCGGGAGATCCTCGACCTGCTGGCCGGCGGGGAACGGCCCGTGAACGACCTCGTGGCCCTGCTCGGGCTGGCCCAGCCGCTGGTGTCCAAGCACCTGCGGGTTCTGAGGGAGGTCGGCCTGGTCGAGGTGCGCGGGGACGGCCGCCAGCGGGTGTACCGGCTCAACGCCGGGCCGCTGAAGCCGATCTACGACTGGGTGAAGCCGTACGAGCAGGCCTGGTCGCGTCGTTTCGGCCGGCTGGACACCGTGCTGGAAGAGCTCGTGCTGGAAGAACTGGTGCAAGGAGAACGAGAGGCAGAGGAGGACGGGGAGAATGGCCGTGACGAGTAGCCGGGCCGTGGTGACGCTGCCCGGGGACACGCAGATCCTGATCACACGGGAGTTCGACGCTCCCGCGCACCTCGTCTACCGGGCGTGGACCGAGCCCGACCTGGTCCGGCGCTGGTGGAGCGGGGACCGGGGCGAGGTGACCAGCGTGGACATCGACCTGCGGGTCGGCGGCGTCTGGCGCTTCGTGATGACCGCGAACGCCGGGTTCGAGGTCGCGTTCCACGGCGAATACCGCGAGATCGTCCCGGCCGAGCGGATGGTCTGGACCGAGGTCTTCGAGGGCATGCCCGACGCCGAGGCGCTGAACACCATCACGTTCACCGAGGCGGACGGGCACACGACGGTCCGGATACTCGTGCAGCACGCGAGCCAGGAGCACCGGGACGCGCACATCAACTTCGGCATGGAAGACGGTCTGCAGGAGGCGCTGGACCAGTTGGAGGCGGTCGCGCGCTCGCTGCGCTGATCGGCTACCCGGGGCCGCGCCAGCCCAGGTCGCCCCCGGTCAGGCCGCGCCCAGCTCAAGCCGGCTCCAGCTCAGGCCGGCTCTAGCTCAGGCCGCGCCCAGCCCGGGCCGGGCCCGGGTCAGGTCGGGCCCCGGGTCAGCTGGGCGCGGCCTGCGGGTGCTGGGACGCCGCCGCCACCGGGTCGAGATCGGCGGGCCGGAGCAGGTGAGCGGGCTGCGCCGGGAACGGTGCCGTACTGCTGATCTCCAGCGTGGAGCGGACGTGCAGCAGCTCGCCCGGGTCCAGCAGCCGCCAGCCGGGATCGTCGTCCATTCGCTCGGTGGCGATGATCACTGAGGGCTGGTGCGCCAGGTGCTCGGACCGGGCGTGAATCCGGGGGCTGGCCACGTCGAGGGCCTGGCTGCCGGCCACCCGGCCGGCAGCCAGGCCGCCCCCGGCTCCGCGGCCGGCAGCCGCACCGCCGCCGGCCGGGCGGTCGAGCACGTACAGCTCATGGGTGGCCGGGTAACGCAGCGCCCACAAGTCCGTCGCGGTGATGAGCACCAGGTTGAGCGCGTACACGGGCAGCCGCGCGCTGATCCAGCCGATCGCCTCGATCAGGCCGGCGGTCACGTCGCCGCCGTGGCGCCGGGTCTCCGCGGTGATCAGCGCGAAGATCCGCTCGCTGTCGGTCTCGCCGCCGGCCAGCCCCGCCGCACCCAGCTCCGCCAGGCGCCGGTCCAGCTCGCCCAGGCCCTGGACCACCCCGTTGTGGGCGAAGAGCCGGCCGTCCTGCAGGAACGGGTGGGTGTTGGCCAGCGTGTGGGCCCCGGTGCTGGCGTACCGGACGTGCGCCACGAACGTGGTGCCGCGCAGGTCCCGGGCCGCGGCCGCGAACTGCGCATCCTCCCAGGCCGCGATGGGCTGCTTGCTGACCGCCGGCTCGCCCGCGGGCCCGAACGTGCCGACCCCGGCGCCGTCGGGATTGCGGTGACTCTGCGCGTCCAGGCTGTCCGGGGCGTCGATGAGCCAGAACCTGGCCGCCACGTCCCGCGTGCCGGCGTGCAGCCCGAACAAACGGCACATGGTCCGGCCTTACCGGGGCGCGGCCGGCGGGAACGGGAGCGTCACGGTTCCACCGTATGCGCCGGTCGCCTGATTCACCGGCGCCACGCCCGGTCAGACCGTCGCCACGGCTTCCGGGCCGGGCGGCTCAGTGATGGCCGAAGCCTCCTGCAGTCCAGTGCCCGCCACCATGCCCGCCGTCCCCGTGAGCCCCGTCATGGTGCCCGTCCCCGCCGCGGCTGCCCTGGCCGCGGCCGCCCCAGTCTTGGGCGCCCAGGACCTTCGAACCGAACGCCGCCCCGCCCTCGATCACGGCCGTCAGGGCGTGGACAGCGGCTGCGATGGCCTCTTCCGTGCAGGCCAGCAGGGCAGGGTCCCCGCCTGCCCCGGCTGCGGCCTCCCGGGGGAGGTCCCCGGCCGCCTCCGGATCCGGCGGGCCAGCGGCCGCGCCGCCGGGAACCACCAGGTCTCCGCCACCGCCGGTTCGCGCCGCGGCGTCCGCGATGACCTGCTGCCGGGCGATCTGGGCCATCCGGGCCCGCCGGATCCGGCCCTCCCGGCCCGGGTACAGCACCGCCCCCAGCCCGATCGCGCTGGCCAGGCCGGCCAGGGCCGCCCGGGCGAGATCGGCCGGCGGCCGGGGCGATTCCGCGGCAGCATCCAGCCGGGACCGGGCCGCGGCCACCCGCGACGGGTCGATGACCTGGTAGCGCGGCGTACCCAGGAGCCGGCTGGACTCCATGCGCAGGACGCCGGCCGAGACCAGCCGGGTGGCATACCTGTCCCTGATCCCGGGCCGGGGGAGGCCCACCCACGTTCCCGGCCGTGGCGGGAAAGCGGCACCGATGAAGCTGAGCAGCGCGGCGTCCAGTTCCGCGTCGCCGGTAGGGGTCCGGTCCCGGACGGTGATCCGGCCCGCAGCGATCAGGACCCGCCCGGCGGCCGCCAGCCTGACCAGTTCGGACGCCATCAGCGCGGAGTCAATCCGCCCCCGGTTCAGGAGTTTCCCGTCCCGTGGCCGGATCGACAGCACGAACAGGTCCTCGCCCAGGGCGGCGAGCGCAAGGCCGGACACGGACGGGTCCATGCCGCCGACCCTAACCTCCGGCCTGCCGCCCGGCCATGCGTGCGAAAGCCGTGGCTCACCAGCGTCACGGCCTGCCCGCCACCGGCGGCACAGCGCCCCCCGGCCGGCCCCGCCCCGGCCCGCGGGCCCCGGCCCGCCGGCCCGGGTCCCGAGCCCCGCCGGTCCCGCCGGCGCCGGCCCGCGGACCCCCCCGGGGCTGAGCAGCCTGCTTCTCCAGAAAGAACTGGGATACCGTTTTGGCAGAGCATGGCCGCGACCGGCGAGGGCCGGCGGAGACCCGGTGCCGCCCCCAGCGGGCCTGGCAAGGAGGAGTGCAGCGTGCGTGATGCGGTGATCGTGGAGGCGGTCCGGACGCCGGTCGGGAAGCGCAATGGCTGGCTGTCCGGGGTGCACCCGGTGTCGCTGTCGGCCCACGTGCTGAAGTCCCTGGCCAGCCGGACCGGGATTGACCCGGCCGTCGTGGACGACGTGGTGTGGGGCTGCGTCAGCCAGGTCGGCGAGCAGACCATGGACATCGCCCGGAACGCGGTGCTGGGCGCGGGCTGGCCGGAGACCGTGACCGGGGTGACCGTGGACCGGCAGTGCGGCTCCTCCCAGCAGGCCGTGCACTTCGCGGCGGCCGGCCTGATCGCGG
>Ga0137375_10004885_pt1 | contig 15976 bp, 15 predicted proteins | sample SagtaG_24_FD_104936 | JGI IMG/M metagenome (GOLD analysis project Ga0137375, IMG submission 104936) | Vadose zone soil microbial communities from Sagehorn Ranch, Mendocino, California, USA - Sage1_R_113_16 metaG | ecosystem: Environmental > Terrestrial > Soil > Vadose zone | place: USA...
ACATCCCAAATAATAAGCAGGTTAAGGCACCGGGTCATAGCCGCCCTGCGCCCAGGGGTGGCAGCGCGCGATCCGCTTGGCGCCCAGCCAGCCACCTTTGAGAATGCCGTACTTCTCGATCGCCTGGTAGGTATAGGCCGAGCAGCCAGGCGTGTAGATACAGCTTGGCGGCAGCGCCGGACGCAAGAACTTTTGATAGAAGCGAATCAGCAGCAGAAACGGCCAGTTGATGATCCTTTTCATTGGCGTACGGTCTCCCAGATCAGGTGCGGCAGCTGAGGGATAATCAGCTGCTCCATCGCCAACCGCACCGCGCCAGTCGAGCCAGGCATGCAGAACACCAGCGTGCCGCCGATCGTTCCGGCCGTGGCGCGCGAAAGCATGGCCGCCGGCCCAATCTCGGCATACGAGAGCATACGAAACAGCTCGCCAAAGCCGGGCAGCCGCTTCTCGATCAGCGCATCGATCGACTCAAATGTGCTATCGCGGCGCGCAATGCCGGTTCCACCATTGGTCAGAACGACTTGACAGCCAGTACCCGACAGCTCACGCACCAGCGCAGCGATCTCATCCGGCTCATCCTTAACTAACTGATACCGTGTCACTGTATGCCCTGCGGCTTCGAGCAGCGCACGGATGGCCGCGCCGCTGGTGTCGGTCGCAGGCGTGCGCGTATCGCTGATGGTGATCACGCCGCAGCGGATCGACTGCGGCAGCTCGGCCTGGGCGCGCTGCTCATGTTCCTGATGGCCCATTGTTTGCTATACATCCTATACGATACGCATTACGTACTATTGCTTGGAATGGCATTATCGTACCACGAAAACCGACCGAGTGTCCAGTGATGACAGCCGTCAATAGTCCAGCGGTATCGCTTCATATGACGACGATCCGGTTAGTTTTGACGCAACCGGTAGGGCTTGACGAGTGGCACAGCTCGTGCTATGATCCGCGACGCTACGGCGATTGTACGCTGGATAGCCTGCCTGTACCGGCGCGTTGCCGCGCCGGTGTTTTAAATTCATTTTGCGACAGCCGACCCTGCGCCGACTGCCCGTCGGCGTTTTTTGTTGGGCGCCGATCTGTCGCACGAACCTCCCGCGTCGATCTACCGGGCGCGGATTGTACCAGAAAGCCGGTAGAAGCCTATGATCGCTGAATTCAAGCGTCTTCTCGTCGGCAATCCAATTGAGACAGCCGCACAGCACGAACAGCGCCTGAGCAAGCGGATCGCGCTGGCGGTCTTCTCTTCGGATGCTCTCTCGTCGGTCGCCTACGCAAGCGAGGCGATTCTGTTCGTGCTGGTGCTTGCCGGTGTTCAAGCTCTGCCATTAGTTATTCCGATCTCAGTGGCGATCGTCGTGCTGCTGCTGATTGTCGGCTTTTCATATCGGCAGACGATTCATGCCTACCCGAACGGCGGCGGGGCATATATCGTTGCACATGAAAATCTCGGCGAAGTGCCGGGCTTAGTGGCCGCCGCAGCGCTGCTGATCGATTATGTGCTGACTGTCGCGGTTTCGATCTCGGCCGGCGTCTTCGCGATCACGTCGCTCGCGGCAACCTGGGGCTATTCCGGCCTGGGCGATTATCGGGTCGAGATCGCGCTCGGCTGTATCGCGCTGATCACGGTGATCAACTTGCGTGGCGTGAAAGAGAGCGGAATGATCTTCTCTGTGCCGACCTATGTTTTTATTATTAGCATGGTCTGCATGGTTGTCTATGGCATCTTCCAGGTTGCTATGGGCGGCTGGGTGGCGGCTGAGCCCAAGGTTGCGGAGGTCGCCGCGGCGGCCGAGCCATTAAGCATATTTCTGATCCTGCGCGCCTTCGCGGCCGGCTGTACCGCGCTCACCGGTGTCGAGGCGATCTCGAACGGCGTGCCGGCGTTCAAGCAGCCTGAGTCGAAGAATGCCTCGACCACGCTGATCTGGATGATCGCCACGCTCGGTTTTATGTTTCTTGGCATCAGCACGCTGGCGCACTATTATGGCGCGGTGCCGCGCGAAGATGTGAGCGTCGTCTCGCAGCTGGCGAGCGAGATAGTCGGCACTGGCCCGATTTTCTTCATTATCCAGGTCGCCACCGCGCTCATCCTGGTGCTGGCGGCCAACACCAGCTATGCCGATTTCCCGCGCCTGGCCTCGCTGCTCTCGCGCGACCGATTTCTGCCGCGCCAGTTCTCTAGCCGTGGCGATCGGCTGGTGTTCTCGAACGGCGTCGTCGCGCTGGGTGTGTTCGCCGCGCTGCTGGTGGTTGCGTTCGACGCGCGCGAGCAGTCCATGCTGCCGCTGTATGCGATCGGCGTCTTTATCTCGTTCACGCTCTCACAGTTCGGTATGGTGCGCCATTGGCTACGCGAGCGCGAGCCGGATTGGCAGCGCAGCGTGCTGATCAACGGTGTCGGCGCGGCGCTGACAGCGTTGGTGCTGGTGGTTATCGTCGTCACCAAGTTTACGCAGGGCGCCTGGGCGGTGCTGGTGCTGACGCCCATCCTGGTGCTGGGATTTCGCGCGGTTCACAAGCACTATCAGCAGGTCGCGCGCCAGCTTTCGCTTGAGAAGGCGCCGCGCGTGGAGCCGGTGCGCCGCCATACGGCGCTGGTGCTGATCTCGGGCATTCATCGCGGGGTTGTGCCGGCGCTGGAGTTCGCCAAATCGATCGCGCCGGATAATACCACCGCGCTGTATGTCGACCTCGATGCCGAGCAAACCCGCAAGATCGAAGAGAAATGGGCGCGCTGGGGCGCGGGAATTCCATTGCAGGTGCTTGATTCGCCGTATCGCTCGCTGGTGCGCCCGATCATGCGCTACATCGACGAGATCGACGCGCAATACGACGACGATGTGCTCTCGGTGATCCTGCCCGAGTTTATTACATCAAAGTGGTGGCAGCACCTGCTGCACAACCAGACCGCGCTGGCGATCAAGGCCGCGCTGCTGTTCCGCAAAGGCGTGGTAGTGATCAGCGTGCCGTATCACCTGGAAAACTAACCGAACGACGAGCGGCCAGGCAAGTACGCTTGCCTGGCCTTGGCATCCGTATTGACCCGGCAACTGGCCCATGCTATAGTAACCGGCCTACAGCTTAGGACTTGCGTTTTAATAATCATTCCATTGGGGAGGTCTGGAGGGCCGAAGGCCCCTCCAGACCTCCCCAATGGTGGGAGTGCGGGGGCGGCTGCGCCGCCCCCGCACTCCCACCATTGGAATGTTTTATATATAGTCGTTGATCCTCCACGATGAGAAAAAACCATGATTTCTGAGCTGAAACGCCTATTCGTCGGCCGCCCGCTCGCCACCGAACAGCTTGCGCACGAACGGCTTAGCAAGCGCATCGCCCTGGCAGTCTTCTCCTCAGATGCACTGTCCTCGGTTGCCTATGCGACAGAAGCGATTCTGATTGCGCTGTTAGCGGCGGGCCAGCAATCGCTCGGCTACGCCACGCCGATCTCGATCGGGATCGCGCTGCTGCTGATCACTGTAGCGTTCTCCTACCGCCAGACGATCATCGCCTACCCACAAGGCGGCGGAACCTACATCGTCTCGCGCGAGAACCTCGGCACGATCCCTTCACTGGTAGCGGCATCATCGCTATTGATCGACTATGTGCTGACCGTCGCCGTCAGCATGTCGGCCGCCGTCGCGGCGATCACATCGGCCGTCGGCGTCCTCGATCCATACCGCGTCCAGCTGGCGATCGCCCTGATCGCGCTGGTGACGCTGGCGAACCTGCGCGGGATCAAAGAGTCCGGCCAGATTTTTGCGATTCCAACCTATCTGTTTGTGCTCAGCATGTTCACGCTGATCGGCGTAGGGATGTTCAAGGTGATCGTGGGCGGCGGCGCGGTGCAGCCGGCATCGCCGCCGGCGACCCCACTTGTGCCAGAGGAGCTGCAAAGCATTTCGTTCTTCTTGCTGCTACGCGCATTCGCAGCCGGCTGCACGGCGCTTACCGGCATTGAGGCCATCGCCGACGGCGTGCCGGCGTTCAAAAAGCCCGAGTCGCGTAACGCCGCGATCACCCTGGTGATCATGGCGGTGATCCTATGCACAATGTTCCTGGGGACGACAGTGCTGGCCAACGTCTACCACATCATCCCCGACGGCAGCCGCGAGCCGGAGACCGCTAATTCGCAGCTGGCGCGCGTGATCTTTGGCAACGGCTCGTTGTTCTACTATGTCCTGCAAGTGGCGACGATGCTGATCCTGGTGCTGGCATCGAATACCGCGTTCGCCGACTTTCCGCGGCTCTCGTACTTCCTATCGCGCGATCGCTTCCTGCCACGTCAGTTCGCGCAGCGCGGCGACCGGCTGGTGTTCTCGAACGGCGTCGTCGCGCTGGGCATCTTCTCGGCGCTGCTGGTGGTGGCCTTTGGGGCACGCGAGCAGGCGCTGCTGCACCTGTATGCGGTCGGTGTCTTTATGTCGTTCACGCTCTCACAGTTCGGTATGGTTCAGCGCTGGCGGCGATTGAACACCCCCGGCTGGCAACGTAACGCGGCGATCAACCTGATGGGAGCGACCGTCACGGGTGTGGTGCTGGTGGTGATCGCGTCGACCAAGTTTCTAGAGGGCGCCTGGGCGGTGCTGCTGCTGATTCCGATTATGGTAGTCATTCTGCGGGCGATCCACTGGCACTACACCGAGGTCGCCAAGCAGCTATCGCTCGCTGACGCACCGCCACCTACAGCGGTGCGCCGCCACACAGCAGTGGTGCTGATCAGCGGCGTGCATCGCGGCGTGATACCGGCGCTGCAATATGGCCTGTCGCTGGCGCCCGACAATGTCACGGCGGTGTATGTCGATATGGATGCTGAGACGACCGCGAAGCTGCAAGAGAAGTGGAAGCAGTGGGGCAGCGGGGTGCCGCTGGTGGTGCTGTCGTCGCCGTACCGATCGCTGGTGCGGCCGCTGATGAAGTACATAGATGAGCTGGATAAACATTACGAAGATGACGTGCTGACAGTCATTCTCCCGGAGTTCATCCCTTCGAAGTGGTGGCAGCACCTGCTGCACAACCAGACAGCGCTGCTGATCAAGGCCACGCTGCTGTTCAGCAAAGGCCGAGTTGTGACCAGCGTGCCGTATCACCTGGAGCACTGACGTGCCGGTGAGGCGTAGAGACGCAAAATATTGTGTCTCTACGCCTCACCGATTTACTGCTCGGTATCCGACGCCCGATCGCGCACGGCCCAGCAAAAGATCAGCGCGCCGATCACCGCGCCAATGATGCTCATCAAGGTCACCTGACCTGCCTGTGAATGCGGGATGCCATCCGAGATTGAGCCGCCTACCAGGGCCCCAAAGGCGCCGGCGAAGATAGCGGAGTTAGCGTTCGGGCGATACGCGCGCCGGCGGGGGCCCGCGCCGACGACAGCAGCAATCACGGCACCAATCATCGGCCAGATTATGTAGCTCATGTTGCGCTCCATACTAAGGTAACGCAGGCTAGCGCCCGCTGGTCCCGCTGATGATGCTGGTCGCATCGATCAGCGGTGTGGCGCCGCCGCCGCTGAAGACCGGCAGCTTGCCATCCCAGCGCTGAATCTGCTGGTAGCGGATCAGCTCGGGCGTCAGGCTCTGCGCCAGCTGCCGGTTGGCCTCAGCCTGAGCCTTAGCGCGCGTCAGCGTCGCCGATGCCTCGCCCTCGGCCTGAGCCTTCAGCGCGTTGGCCTCACCGGTCGCCTGGGCGACATCCTGCTCGGCCTTGACCTTGGCCTGCGCGAGCTGATACTTCTGCTGCTCGGCCTGCTGCTGGGCCTGGATCTTCTGATCCAGCGCAGTCTGCAACGACTGCGGCAGGTGAACCTCGCGAACCGCGAACGAGACTAGCCGCATGTGGCGCTTGGCGAATTCGGCTTCAAGCCCCTTGCTGATCTCATTGTTGATCACATCGCGCTTGCTGGAGGTGATCTCCTCCCAACCGTATTTTGACGCCACCACTGGCACCTGCGAGCGGGTGTACTGGCGTACGACGCGATCCTCGACGACCGTGATTTCGGCGCCACCCCAATCCTGATAGAGCAGACCGGCCTCTTCTTTGATCACCTGATATTGAATCACGACATCCAGGTTGATCTGCTGGCCCTCATTGCTCTGAACCTTGATCGAGTCGTCGCCGCTGGTCTGCCCTTCGGTGCCCTTCGCGACCATGCTATAGGTCTGGATGGTGACTGGATACTGCTGGATGGCCTGCGAAAACGGATTGATGAACGCCCAGCCCGGCTCTTGCGCGCCAGGCGTCACAGTATGGGTGGCCTTGTCGAACACAATGCCGACATAGCCGGGTGCGATGCTACGCCAGGCCGAAACCGTCAGCCCCAGCAGCACGATCGCGATCAGCGCGACGACTACCAGCGTGCCCAGCCGGGCGACTGTACGGGGTGAGCCAGAGCTAGTGGCGCGTGCCATTGGTATGCTCCTTTTTATTCTGCTGCGACAGTTGTCGCTCCGCTTTCTTCTCAGCCATGATATTGAGAGTAATTAGGCGACGGGTATACATCTCGGCAAAGTCTTTCAGTTCTGACTCATACCGCTCTAATACTCGTCATGCACTATCTACGTATAACTCGGCTTCTTGGTTGCGCTCCTTTTGGAGCAGTCATCCGTGCCACCTGTTCCTTCTATAGTGCAATAGCATACCACTAAAGTAGTGAGCGTGTGTTATGAAGTGATCAAAGGCGTAGCGCAGGCGCATACAGGTTTTTCGCGGCGAACGCGACCGGGCATAGTGGGGATTTCTTTGATTTCCCTGAGGACAAGCTATGGCGGGCAATCGGATCACAACGGTGCGCGTGCTCGACCCCTACGTCTGCAACTGCACCGGTGCAATAACGAAAGGCGCAGAGTTGTGTTCTCTGCGCCCTTCGCGATATGCCGCTGGCTCATACAAGCCGTGTGGTCTTGCCGGTGTAGCTCGGCTCCTCAGGATTCGCTACCGGCCGAGGCTCGCCGCCTGCGTCGCGCGGGCCCTGCCACTCCTGCCTCGAGCCGCAGCCGCCCCAGCTGTATCCATCGTGGCCCACCATCCGCTTCCGGCCGCCGAAGAAGCCGAAGAACAGCAGGAGTAGCATCAGCGGTAGGAAGAAAAACCCGAAGCCGCCGTGGGAGAGCAGGAGCAGCGCGCCAAGTCCGATCACAAGCCATCCTATCCGATACATCGTTGTCCTCCTTTATCAGGGTATCTCGTCGCCCTGTTGTTGCCACTGAGTCTAGCACCGGAGTGTGGAGCAATTATGAAGATCGGTGGGAGTGATCTAGGATTATAAGATTACATAGTTTGCCGAGTTCCGAACGGTGCGGAATATCAGTAAAGCAGCAGGTGATGCAGCAGCCCCGGCGCCTAACTCACCATGTTGCGGCGGACCCGTTCCGCTAACAGCCGCATCATCTCCAACGCAAAATGCGGGTTTTGAGAAACCACCAGCGTGAAGCGCTTCTCCGTAATCGCCGCCACGCGGCAGTTCGTCTTGGCGATAGCGGAGGCACTTTGGGGCTGGTCATCCAGCAGCGCCATTTCTCCGAACACACCGCCTGGCGGGATGGTCTCCAGCACGCCCTGTTGCCGGACGATGTCCACTTCGCCATCCGAGACGGCATACATCAGGTCATCGTCAGGCTGACCTTCAGCGAAGATTAACTGACCAGCCGAGAAGGTGCGGACATCGGGTTCATTATTGAAAAGGGTGAAAGTGGGCATGGCATTCCTCCAGCGAAGATTGTGGATAGATGCTCTGTTATAACCGGACTTGAGATATAAGCCTTGTAAAGATGTTTATTCAATTATTCCTATACTTATGATTTGAGCCAGACTCCTCCTGGTGGTTGGAGCTAACCTCTTCTGTGTGGTCTGGCCCAATTTCCTCTGCGACCTCATCAAGGTCGTGCTTCAGTCCGCGTAATCTCTGAATGATCCACGGGGCGATAGCAATCCCAATCTGCCAAGCGACCACCAGCAGAATGCCAGCAACGAAAAACTCAAGTAGGGTGATGCTCATAGCGCCACCATATCCTTTCTGTCATTATGATATACGTAGAGTCGCGCGGCAGGTTGCGCCTGTTTCGTGGCAATGCGGCACATAATGAAGGCGACCATCTGATCGCCTCCATTGTACTACCGTTCTGATATGCGCGCTGCGGCATAGTATGGCGTGGTTGCAAAAGGGACGCGAAATGTTTGACAGCGATCGATCGCAACCTTTACAATAGAATCGGCGTACTGTCTATATGGTACTTTTCTTCTTCTGTAGGTTATTTTTTCGCCCCGCCGGGCGAAAAAATAACCTACAAAGAGTAATAAATCCGTGGTTTGCGTAAGTCCTATAAGACATTTCTTGGACGGCTTGCCGCCCTCCAAACCTCCCGCGACCAACACAGACATAGAGGAAAACATGCGACTCATTTTGTACCTGGGCAAAGGCGGTGTGGGCAAGACGACGACGGCAGCGGCGACGGCTGCGCGCGCGGCCGAGCTAGGCCACCGCACGTTGGTGGTCAGCACCGATGTGGCGCATAGCCTGGCCGACGCGCTCGACCACCCGCTGGGCGCGCTGCCGACCCAGCTGAGCGATAAACTGTGGGGCCAGGAGATCAATGTGCTGGACGAGGTGCGCCAGCACTGGGGCGAGCTGCGCACCTACCTGGCCGGGCTGCTGCGCCGCAAAGGCGTGGACGATGTAGCATCCGAGGAGCTAGCGATCATCCCCGGCATGGAGGAGGTCGTGAGCCTGCTGCATATCCGCCGCCAGGCACGCGATGGCAACTTCGACGCGGTGATTGTAGACGCGGCGCCCACTGGCGAGACCATCCGCCTGCTCACTATGCCCGAGACGTTTCAGTGGTACGCCGCGCGCGTGATGGACTGGGATCCCGGCACGCTGAGCATTGCCAAGCCGCTGGTGCGCGCGCTGATTCCAGCCACGAATGCGTTCGAGTCGCTCAACCGGCTAACGCAAGGCGTCGAGGCGCTGCGTGAAACGCTGACCGACCCGGATATCAGCTCGTATCGCCTGGTGGTCAATGCCGAGCGCATGGTGATCAAGGAAGCCCAGCGCGCCTCGACCTACCTGTCGCTGTTTGGCTACCCGATCGACGGCGTGGTGCTGAACCGGCTGCTGCCGCATGGCGCGGTCCAGGGCGCGTTCATGCAGCGCCTGCACGAGATGCAGTCGGGCTATCGGAAAGAGGTTCACGATATCTTCGCGCCGCTGCCGATCTGGGAAGCGCAGCACTACCCGCGCGATATCAAGGGCATCGCCGACCTGGCGATGGTTGGGCGCGAGCTGTTTGGCGAAGACGACCCTACCAAGGTGTTCTACCGCGGCTCGACCCAAGAGATCGTCAAGGAGGGCGAGGAATACCTCATGCGCCTGCCACTGCCGCATGTCGAGATCGGCAAAGTCGCCATGACCAAGCGTGGCGACGAGCTGTTCATCGCGATCGGCAACTTCAAGCGCGACATGATCCTGCCGCTGACGCTGGCCGAGCGGCCGGCCAAGCGCGCGGTGTTCAAGAACGGGGTGCTGGAGATACGCTTTGGGACACCCGAGGTGCCGCAACCGGCCGAGGCAGCCCAAAGTTAGACGGCCGAGGACCGACGACCAACGTAGAGATGCAATATTTTGCGTCTCTCCGTTGGTCGTTGGTCGTTCGTCTTTCCTCGCTGGTCTGTGGTATCATAGAGGCGCGACTATTTGGTCACGAGGAGGAGCTATGGTTACTGAAGAGATGGTGCGCACTGCGCTAAAGAATGTGGTCGACCCTGAGATTGGGCTGGACATCGTCAACCTGGGGTTGGTCTACAATGTTGATATCCAGGATCAGGGCAAGCGCGTGAGCGTCGATATGACGCTGACAACGCCAGCATGCCCGGCCGGGCCACAGATCATCGAGCAGGCGCGGCGTGAGATCGGCGCGCTGAAGGATGTCTATCAGGACATGGAGGATGTGGCGATCAATCTGGTCTGGACGCCATTCTGGAATCCGTCGATGATGACAGAGGACGCGCGCGAGGAGCTAGGGTTCTTCTAGGCACGGGTGTTGAATTTCACTTTTCGCGCCAGAAGGAACCGTGCCGGGTGAGATATTCCTCGCCAGGCACGGTTCCCTTTCATGCCCAGTTGGCGGTCGTTGCTCGGACATTCTCCACCTGACTAATGCGGCCCTCGTCACTGAAATACAACCAAGGAAAAAAGGAGGAAACGATGTCCTTGCTCACCCCGATCAAGCCGGCCAAAAAACCACGCATCGGTCTGTATTCCGTCGGGCTGCGCGCCTACTGGGAGCAGTTTCCTGGCCTACGCGAGCGGCTGATCGCCTACGGCCAGTTCATCGAGCAGCGGCTGGCGGCCTGGGGCGAGGTGGCAAACTTTGGGCTGGTGGATACCGAAGCTACCGGGCGTCAGGCCGGGGAATGGTTGCAGGCGCAGAATGTGGATGTAGTTTTTTGCCACGCCGCGACCTACTCCACCAGCTCGACCGTGCTGCCGGTGCATCAGCTCTGCACCGCGCCGGCGGTGTTCTTGAATCTCCAACCCACCGCCCGAATCAACTACGCGCGCTCGACTACCGGCGAGTGGCTGGCGCATTGCGGCGCCTGCCCGGTGCCCGAGTTCGCAAATGTGTTCAATCGGGCTGGTATCCCGTTCCGGATCGTGAACGGCCTGTTGGGGCTAGATGCCACACCCGCGATCTCGCTCGCCGATGAAGTGACGCACGAGCGGCCCGAAGCTGTGCGGGCCTGGCGCGAAATTGAGGGATGGGCGCGCGCCGCCGCTGTTCGCCGTACGTTGCGACACAGCCGCTTCGGCTTTCTGGGCAACACCTACAGCGGCATGCTCGACATGTACAGCGACTTCACCATGATCCAGGCGCAGACCGGGCTGCATGTCGAGCTGCTGGAAATGAGCGACCTGGCCCGGTTGCTCAAGGATGTCAGTGCGCACGATGTCGAATCGAAGCGCGCCGAGCTGCTGGAGATGTTCGACATCAGCGGCGACTCACCATCCGATCCGATTGCGCGCACACCAACCGACGAACAGATCGAGTGGTCGTGCCGGGTGGCCGCCGCCCAAGAAAAGCTGGTGCGCGAGTTCGACCTCGACGCGCTAGCGTATTATTATCACGGCGCGCCCGGCGGCGAGGACGAAAAGCTCCAGGCCGGCTTTATCGTCGGGCACTCGCTGCTGACAGCGCGCGGCATCCCCTGCGCCGGCGAGGGCGATCTGAAGACCGCGCTCGCAATGAAAATCTGCGACATACTGGGCATTGGCGGGAGCTTCTCAGAGCTGGTGGTGGTAGACTACGAGGACGGAACGATCCTGCTCGGGCACGATGGCCCGTTCCACAGCGCTATCGCCGAGGGTAAGCCGATCCTGCGCGGCATGGGCCTGTATCACGGCAAGCAAGGTACGGGCGTCTCAGTCGAGGCGAAGGTTCGGACCGGGCCAATCACCACACTCAACGTCACACAGACCGGCGACGGCAAGCTGAAGCTGATCAGCGGCGAAGGCGAATCGACCAATGGGCCGATTATGCAGATCGGCAACACCCAGACACCGGTGAAGTTCCGCGAGCATCCCGATGTCTATATGGCGCGCTGGTTCGCCGAAGCCCCGACGCATCACTGCGCGATGGCGATCGGTCACAGCGCCGCGCTGTTTCAGAAGGTCGGCGAGCTGCTCCAGATCAAGCACGTGATCTTGTGACGGCTCCCAAGCCCGAGGGCTTGGGCTTCAAGGGGATGCCGCCCCAGCCCCATGCGCTACATGGTTGCTGCCATGAAGGCTCGTGGGCTTTACGCCCTAGCATTGTAAAAAGCGGATCGGGCATTTCGCCCGATCCGCTTTTTTGAATCCTGCCGACGGGCAAGCCTACAGCGCGACCGCCTGCGGGCCGCCTGCGCTGCCGCTCTCGGGCTGCTCGCGCACGATGCCGTTGCGAACCACCGAAAGATCTGGCTCGGCGCCATCGGCTAGTGGCCGCTTGAAGGTGTAGTAGGCCTGGCCCGGCGCGGTGATCTGGATGCCGGATAGCTCCCAGCCATCGGCGCCCAATCCGTTCAGAAAGCGCCGCGCGAAGCCACTGCTGCGCTCGCCATGCTCGGGGTGGGTCTCCTGGCCCTCGACCGAAACTCGCTTCCAACCAGCCACATACACAACCTTGTACTCCCAACGTGTGCTCATGGTATCCTCCGCTTTCATTGCCCGATCTGCCGCAGGTGCCTCGCTATCGTTTCGCCAACGCAAGTTCACCAGCACAGTATACCATAAAATTGTGTAATTGTGTAATTGGGTAATTAGCATTGTATTAGATTAAGGTATCTTCGATTTTTAATGAGCCCAGCAGTATGTTAAAGTATCGCGAGCGCAATTCGATCGCAAGGAACCACGATGCACGGCATACCGATCCAAACGCGCCGGCTGCTCGCCACCTTGTCCACGCTCGCGCTGGCGATCGCTGCAGCCGGCTGCGGGCAGCCGCTCGCCAGCACGCCCAGCGCTTCGCGACCGACCGCCGCCGCCGAACCCGCGCCCAGCGCACGCCCAAGCGCGCCGCCAAGCCCGACGATGGCACCAACGCCCACGCCCGCACCCGCGCCAAGTGCCACGCCTACTGTACCCCCAAGCGCGACAATAGCGCCCACGCCAGGCGCCACGTCCACGCCCTCGCCCGCCACCGATCCGGTCTTCGTCGGAGCCGGCGACATTGCCGCCTGCGGCTCGGATGGCGCGGAGATGACCGCACGGCTGCTCGACCAGATCCAGGGCACGGTATTCACTCTTGGCGACAACGCCTATGAATCCGGCACAGCCAAGCAGTTCCGCGATTGCTACGACCCAACCTGGGGCCGCCACAAGGCGCGCACCCGGCCATCGCCCGGCAACCACGATTATGTCACACCGGGCGCTGCGGCCTACTACGATTACTTTGGCGAAAGCGCCGGGCCAGATCGGCATGGCTACTACAGCTTCGAGCTGGGCGCGTGGCATATCGTCTCACTCAATAGCGAGATCGACGCCGGCCCCGAATCGGCCCAGGCGCAGTGGCTGGCGGCCGACCTGGCGGCGCACCCGGCCGCCTGCACGCTGGCCTACTGGCATAAGCCGATCTTCTCATCCGGCAGCGTCCATGGTAACGACCGGCACATGCGGCCGATCTGGAATATTCTGGTGCACGCTGGCGCCGACGTGGTGTTGAACGGGCATGATCACATCTACGAGCGCTTCGCCCCGCAGACCGTCGATGGCGTCGCCGACCCGCAGGGTATGCGTGAGTTCATCGTCGGCGTGGGCGGCGCCGAGCAGTACGGGATTGGCGAGATCCAGCCGAACAGCGAGGTGCGCGCCAAGGGCCTCTTCGGCGTTCTGAAGCTGACGCTGCACGCGGCCAGCTACGACTGGGAGTTCGTGCCGGCCAAGGCCGGCGCATTCAGCGATGCGGGCAACGCGGGGTGCGTTATGGCAGCCCGGAGCTGATGTCCTTGCCTTTGTGTGTCATTTTCGCTCTCACATGATACCTGCTCATATTCAGCGCACGGGCTCATGCCTTTGGCCAGCAACAAACGCAATTGCTATGTAGGGTGGAAAGCTGCGGTGGACGATCCGGTAGGCGCGGCGTAACATGCGCGGCGGAGCGACCGCTGTGTAGGCAAAAGTGCGGCTATATTTCCTGCGCGTGGTTCGTGAGCGCGAGCCTACGGGCTATCGCATCCGGCAGCATTCTGGCCTGCCACAGCCGCTCGAACACTCCCGCCGCGCACCATGTGCGGAAACGATCGTGGATGGTGCTGGGCGCGCCGAGCGAGCGCGGCAGCGCCTTCCAGCCGCGGTCGGTCTCCAGCACGTAGAAGATCGCGGTCATAGCCTGGCGATCGTGCAGGCGCGGGCGGCCGGACTTTTTCTCGGGGGCGCGCGGCAGTTCGGGCGCGATCCGCTGCCACTGCGCGTCGGAGATCAGGCCATCCGGATCGGCAGATTTTCGGATGGGCGCGGCGGGTTTTCGGATGAGCGATTGCGCTTCGGCGATGGTCTGATTGAGCGGCATCGCTTGTTCTGCGGCCGCCCCTGCCGAACCGCTGAGACGCTGATGAGTTGAGGGCACTAAAAGCTTGTTGGGCTCAGCGCGCTCATCCGGCTCAGCGCCGGTGTAGTTCAATGCTTCGGCGATCGCTTGCTCCAGCGTAAGTCCGCGACCGACTGTCCAGGCTGCTGCGAAGGCTACGTCGTCGAGCTGGGCGCGGGCGGCGGCGAGGTTACGATCATATTCAATACGGTCGATAGGATCTATAGGCATGTCGCTAACTTCGAGGAGCATCTCATGCGCCCCGAACAGACAAGCAGCGCGTTCCGGATGGCTTCGAGCACTCGCCATGCACGCCATTCCGGCCAGGCAAATGACTATCCCATTTAGATCGCCGATCTTACGGTACAGACCCAGACTCTCCGCAAATAACGCTGCTCCGCGGTCGTAATCGTTCTTGTGTAGCGCCACATATGCCAAATTATGGAGGCTCGCGGCAATAGACCTTAATTCTCCCAGTTCCCGTTGAATCGTCAAGCTTTGCTCATAGAGTGTGGCTGCCTGTGCGTAATCACCCTGCTTGCGTGCAATCTCTCCAAGCAGATTCAACAAAAATGCGATCCCGCCTGCAATGCCTAGCTCTCGATAGAAAAGTAGGCTCTCTTCAAAGAACGCGCGTGCACGGCTATCATCCTGGTGGATCATCAATGCTCCAATATGGTGGAGGGCGCTCGCGACTCCTTGTTTGTCCCCTTGTTTCCGATGTATTGCGAGGCTCTCCTCATAACAAATCTTTGCGCGGCGATACTCGCCGCGCACGATGCTAACGCACCCAAGATCAACAAGTGTCGAGCCGATCGCCCACGAATCGCCAAGCACACGGAATAGGGCCAGACTCTCCTCGAAAGCGGAGCAGGCACGCGCAGTGTCACACTGAACCCGCGCAACTGTTCCCATCCCTCTGAGTGCGTATGCCTTATTCAGCTTATCCTCCAGAGCCGTGCTGATCGCCAGACTTTCCTGATAGTATTCCTCCGCCGTCGCATCATTATCAAAAGTGAGAGAAAAACGTCCTGCTGCATTGAGCGCTTTGGCGCGCCATGCCGTCGGCTGTTCGGATCCGCCTTGAGACAAGAGGCTCGTTAATCGATTCAACCCCTCATTACCATAGCCACGCACCAACCAGAACCACGACAGCGCACTCGCCAATCGCAATCTTAATGCAACATTGTCAGCCGTCGCCTCATGCCAAACCAACACCGTGCGCAGATTGTCGTGCTCGACCTCCAGGCGCTCCAGCCATTCTTTCTGCTCGTGGCCATGCATCTGTGCCTCTGCTCTCTCGGCCAGCGCCAGGTAGTAGGCTGCATGGTGTTGCCGCTGCGCCATAGCCTCGCCACTTGCCTCCATCTGCTCAAGCGCATACTCGTGGATTATCTCCAGCATCACGAAGCGTGGCTCGCCATCTGCGCCTGCCTCACGCTTCAGCAGACTATTGTCCACCAGCGTTGCCAGCCCGTCGAGTACAGACAAGGAGACAAGGCGACAAGGAGATTGTAGGGATATTGTCTCCTGATCTCCCTGTCTCCTTGTCTCCCTATCTCTGCACACGCTCTCGGCCGCTTCGAGCGTGCAGCCGCCCACGAATACCCCCAGCCGGCGAAACAGCCGCTGCTCGTCGGCGTTGAGCAGGTTGTAGCTCCAGTCGATCGTGCTACGCATGGTCTGCTGCCGCGCGGGCAGGTCGCATGGGCCGTTGGTCAGGAATTGCAAAGGGTGATCCAGGCGAGCCAGCAGCGCTGCGGGGTCGAACAGCTTGACCCGCGCGGCGGCCAACTCGATCGCCAGTGGCAGGCCGTCCAGGCGATAGCAGATCTCGGCGACCGCTGCTGCGTTTGTGTCAGTTACCCCGAAGCCGGCTTTCGCAGCCCGCGCTCGCGCGATGAACAAGCGTA
>Ga0137375_10004890_pt1 | contig 15958 bp, 17 predicted proteins | sample SagtaG_24_FD_104936 | JGI IMG/M metagenome (GOLD analysis project Ga0137375, IMG submission 104936) | Vadose zone soil microbial communities from Sagehorn Ranch, Mendocino, California, USA - Sage1_R_113_16 metaG | ecosystem: Environmental > Terrestrial > Soil > Vadose zone | place: USA...
GTTGGTGGCGCGGCTGATGGACCATGCGCTGCTTGCGCGGGCCGAGCGCACCACCATCGTGGTGGCGACCTCGGGCGACACCGGCGGCGCCGCGGTCGAGGCGTTTCGCGGCCGCGACCGCACCGACCTGTTCGTGCTGTTCCCGCACGGCCGCATCTCCGACGTGCAGCGCCGCATGATGACCACGGTGCCGGCCGACAACGTCCATGCGCTCGCGATCGAAGGCACCTTCGATGATTGCCAGGCGATCGTGAAGGGGCTGTTCAACCACCACGCCTTCCGCGACCAGGTCGCGCTGTCGGGCGTCAACTCGATCAACTGGGCGCGCATCGTCGCGCAGGCGGTCTACTACTTCACCGCCGCGCTCGTGCTCGGCGCGCCCCAGCGCGGCGTGGCGTTCGCGGTGCCGACCGGGAATTTCGGCGACGTGTTCGCGGGCTTCGTCGCGCTTGCAATGGGGCTACCCGTCGAGAGACTCGTGATCGCCACCAACGTCAACGACATCCTCGCCCGCGCGCTCGCGACCGGCACCTACGAACCGCGCGACGTGGTGGCGACGGCCTCGCCCTCGATGGACATCCAGGTCGCCTCCAACTTCGAGCGCATCCTGCTCGAGGCCTATGGCCGCGACGCCCGCGCGGTGCGCGGCGCGATGGCCTCGCTCGCGCAGTCGCGTCGGTTCTCGCTCTCGGTCAATGCGCTGTCGCGGCTGCGCGCCGTGTTCTCGGCCAACCGCGCCGACGAGCACGAGACCGCCGCGACCATCCGCACCATGCTGCGCGAGACCGGCCAGTTCATCGATCCGCACACTGCGGTCGGTGTCGCGGTCGCCGAGAAGGAGCCGCGCGATCCGGCCGTGCCCATGGTTGTGCTCGGCACTGCGCACGCGGCGAAATTCCCCGATGCGGTCGAGGCCGCCTGCGGCGTGCGTCCGCCGCTGCCCGACTGGCTCGGCGATCTCAACGAACGCGCCGAACGCGTCACCACGCTGCCCGCCGATCAGGGAGCGGTCGAGCGGCATATCCTGTCCTTAAGCCGCGCCGCGCGCGAAGGAGCTGCCGCATGAGTGTCGAAGTCACGCGTCTCAAGTCGGGTCTGGTGGTCGTGACCGACGCCATGGCGCATCTGCAGACGGCCTCGCTCGGGGTGTGGACCGGCTCCGGCAGCCGCGACGAGCGGCCGGACGAGCACGGCATCTCGCACCTTTTGGAGCACATGGCCTTCAAGGGCACCACGCGGCGCACCGCCCGCCAGATCGCCGAGGAGATCGAGGCGGTGGGCGGCGACCTCAATGCCGCCACCAGCGTCGAGACTACCTCCTATTACGCGCGCGTGCTCGCCGTTGATGTGCCGCTCGCACTCGACGTGCTCTCCGACATCCTGTCCGACCCGTCCTTTGATCCGGAAGAGTTGCAGCGCGAGCAGAACGTGATCGTGCAGGAGATCGGCGCCGCCGAGGATGCGCCCGACGATCTCGTGTTCGACAAGCTGCAGGAGACCGCGTTCCCCGGCCAGTCGGTCGGGCGCTCGATCCTCGGCACGCGCGAGACCGTACGCTCGTTCGACCGGCGCAAGCTCGCGGCCTATCTCACGCGCAACTACCGCTCCCCCGACATGGTGGTGGCGGCGGCCGGCGCGGTCGATCATGCGGCGGTGGTGGCCGAGGTCGAGCGCCGGTTCGCGCCGTTCGCCGGGCCGGCTGCGCCGGTGCCGGAGCCGGCCCGCTTCGTGGGCGGCTCCAATATCGAGACGCGCGAGCTCGAACAGGTGCACATCGCGCTCGCCATGCCCGGCGTGCCGCAGCGCGACCCCGGCCTGTTCAGCCTGCAGGTGTTCACCAGCGTGCTCGGCGGCGGCATGTCCTCGCGCCTGTTCCAGGAGGTGCGCGAGATCCGCGGGCTCTGCTATTCGATCTACGCCTTCCACGCGCCGTACAGCGACACCGGCATGTTCGGCCTCTATGCCGGTACCGACGCGAATGATCTGCCGGAGCTGATGCGAGTCGTGGTCGGCGAGATCACCAATGCGGCCGAGACCATCAGCGAGGCGGAGATCGCCCGCGCCAAGGCGCAGATGAAGGCGGGACTCTTGATGGCGCTCGAAAGCTCGAGCGCGCGCACCGAGCAGCTCGCGCGCCAGATCTTCGCCTGGGGCCGACCGATCCCGCTCGACGAGCTCGTGGCCCGCATCGAAGGTGTCACGGTCGAGAGCGCGCGGGCCGCCGGGCGGGCGCTGATTGCGCGCGGGCGTCCGGCAGTCGCGGCGCTGGGGCCCGGTCCCGGTCTTGAAAGCGCCGCCACGATCGCAGAGAGTCTTGCGCGAAAGGCGGCTTGATCACGCAAACCTCCATGGCGTTCTTTCGCACGGTCAGTTTCTCCGAGCAGTTGCCCGCCATCATGGGGGATGGCGTGACGTTGCGCGCGCCCCAGAATGCCGACTATTCGGAATGGGCGGCGCTGCGTGCGGCGAGCCGTGACTTCCTCACGCCCTGGGAGCCGACCTGGCCGGCCGATGACCTCACCCGCCCCGCCTTCCGCCGGCGCATCCGCCGCTATTCGGAGGATCAGCGCAGCGACTTGGCCTATCCGTTCTTCATCTTCCGCAAGAGCGATCAGGTCCTGGTCGGGGGTCTGACGCTCGCCAATATCCGGCGCGGCTGCGCCCAGGCCGGCAGCCTTGGCTACTGGATGGGTGCGGCTTTCGCCCGCCAGGGCCACATGACCGCGGCGGTGACCGCCCTGATTCCGTTTGCGTTCGGGACCTTGCGGCTGCACCGGATCGAGGCCGCCTGCATCCCCGCCAATTCCGCCTCGATCCGGCTCCTGGAGAAGACCGGCTTCCGGCGCGAGGGGTTCGCCCGCCAATATCTCTGCATCGACGGTGTATGGCAGGATCACCTGCTCTATGCCCGCCTCAAGGACGACGCTTAACCAATAGGGGAACCGGCCTTGGGACTGCCACGGTTCGCCTGCTATAAGACCTGGGTAAGGGGACGTCTGTTCAAGAATTCAGCAGATTCGATGGGTCCGGTGTATTTCGTTGATCGATGCGTGGGCGCGTGCGGCGCTGCGGCGCTGCTGGCCTTGGCGCTGGCCGGCTGCTCGTCCGTGTCGACGAACTCGGACTGGTTCGGGTCGATCCCCGGCTTTTCCGCCGTGCAGGCGACGCCGGCCGATCGCTCCGCGATGGCGGCTGAGCCGGGTCCGTCGATGGACACCGACTGCCCGTCACTCGACATCCGTCAGGGCGCATCGACGCTCGCGATCGCGGCCAAGACCCAACAGCCGACCGCCAACGATCTGCGCTACCAGCTCACGTTCACGCAGCTCGCCCGCCAATGCGCGTTGAACGGTCCGGTGATCCGGATGCGGGTCGGCGTGCAGGGGCGCGTCCTGGTGGGGCCGGCCGGCGCGCCGAATGAAGTGAGCGTCCCGGTGCGCTATGCGGTCGTGCAGGAGGGAGTCGAGCCCAAGACCATCGCCACCAAGTTCAGACGGTTCCCGGTCGCCATCCCGCCGGGGCAGACGAACGTGAGCTTCACCGACATCGAGGAAGACTTGAGTTTTCCGATGCCCTCGCGCGCCGCGCTCGACGCCTACGTGGTCTATGTCGGCTTCGACGACGTCGGCGACCGCAACGAGCGCCGCCCGCCGGCCAAGAAGGCCGCGCCCAAGAAGGCGGCGCCGCGCTAGGAGCATTTTCAGGAGAAGTGGGAACCGGTTTCCCGCTAGAAAATGCGACCACGCAAAGAGGCTACCACCCGCGCAACGCGACGATCGTGCTCTTGAGCTGGCGCATGTCGGCGATGATCGTGCCTGCGCCGGCGGCGATCAGCTGGTCGCCGAGATCGGCGTCGGCATGGCTGCCGCCGACGAAGCCGATCGGCGTCATGCCGGCATCGACCGCGGCAGTGACACCGGAGGGCGAGTCCTCGACCACCAGACACTCCGCTGGCGCGACCTTCATCCGCTGCGCCGCATACAGGAACAGATCGGGCGCGGGCTTGCCGCGCGCAACCTCGCCGGCTGAGAACAGGTTCGGCTGGAAGAAGCGGATCAGACCGGTGATGTCGAGGCTCGCCCGGATGCGCTCGATCGGCGAAGACGACGCGACGCATTTCGGCCCGCGCAGCCACGACAGCGCATGGGCCGCGTGCGGCGTAGCCCGCAGCTCGACGTTGAAGCGGCGCAGCGTCGCCGACGTCAGCGTCGTAGCGAAAGCCTTCGGCAGCTTCTGGCCGGTCGCGGCCTCGACCATCGCGACCATGTCGGCTGGCCGGCGCCCGAAGAAGTGCTGGGCGATGAGCTCGGGCGTCAGCGCGACGCCGGCGCGCGCGAATTCCTCCGCCGCGACCGCAGTCGCGATCGGCTCGCTGTCCACCAGCACGCCATTGCAGTCGAAGATGATCACAGGTGCCCCCAGACGCCTGGTCCGCCAACCCGCTACGCCGCCTGACACCGAATCACGGGCAACAAGGATAGGGAATCGTCTGCCAGGGATAAAAGGTCACCGCCGTTTGGCGCGGCGCTTGTGCACAGCTTGCGGACCGTGTTGGGGAAAGGCCGGGGACAACGATGCGCGGGTGGGCCGAAAACGATAGCGCGATCGGCTAGTTGAGCTTGGACTTGAGGTCCGCGATGCCCTTGTTGATAAGGTCGTCAGCGACCTTGCCCTTGACGGTCGCGACCAGGATTTTCTCGGCCGCCGCGACTGCGGCATCGGCGGCGGCGGCGCGCACGTCGGCAACCGCCTGCGCCTCGGCCTGGGCGATCTTGGCTTCCGCCATCTTGGTGCGACGGGCGAGGAATTCATCCATCCGCGACTTCGCCTCGGTCGTCAGCCGATCAGCCTCGGCCCGGGCGCCGGCCACGATCTCGGCGGCCTCGCGCTCGGCCTCGCGCTGCTTGCGCTGATACTCGGCGAGCAGCGCCTGCGCCTCCTCCTTGAGGCGGCGCGCCTCTTCGAGCTCGCGCCGGATGCGGGCGGTGCGCTCATCGATGGCGCCGACGACCATCTTGTGGACGCGAAAATAGATCAGCACGCCGACGAAGATCACGAAGGCGACGGCGACCCAGAATTCGGCTTCGCGGAGTAAGCTCATCTCATCCTCAGCGCTTGAGCACGTCGGCGACCGCGGCCTCGACCTCGCTGGGGACCGGTGTCGCCCCGATCAGCCGCTCGATGATGGCGGCGGCGGCATCGGTGGCGATGCCCTGCACGTTTGTCATGGCGGCCGACTTGCGTCCGGCGATGGCGGTCTCCGCCTCGGCGATCTGGGCATTGAGCTTGGCGTCGAGCGCCTTGCGGGCCGTCTCCGCCTCCGCCGCGTCGCGTTCGCGGGCCTGGTTGGCGAGCGTCTGCGCGCGGTTTCGCGCATCGGCGAGCGATTTCTCGTAGGCAGCCATCGCCTCGTCCGACTCGTCCTTGAGCCGCTTGGCTTCGGCGAGGTCGCCGTCGATGCGCCGCTTGCGGTCTTCGAGGATCGAGTCGATGCGCGGCAGCGCGATCCGCGACATCAGGAGATAGAGCGCGACGAAGACGAGCGCCAGCCAAACCAGCTGCGAGGCATAGGTCTCGACCTGCAGCGGCGGGAATTTGTGGGTCCCGCCCGACGCTTCGGTATGTTCGTTTTTCGCCGCCATAGCGCAATCTCGCCGCTACCGCAGTCGTCGCCGACTGCGTTTCCGCTCTCAGACGCCGTAGAGCAACAGGAAGGCGATCGCCAGCGAGAAGATGCCGAGCGCCTCGGTCACGGCGAAGCCGAAGACCAGGTTGCCGAACTGGCCGGCCGCCGCCGAGGGATTGCGCAGCGCGGCTGCGAGATAGTGGCCGAAGATGGTGCCGACGCCGACGCCGGCGCCGCCCATACCGATGCAGGCAATTCCGGCGCCAATGTACTTTGCGGCAACGGGGTCCATGATCTTCTCCTTTTCAGTGCTTCGACGGGTCGGCCGTTCAGTGGCCGGGATGTATGGCATCGTTGAGGTAGATGCAGGTGAGAATCGCGAACACGTAGGCCTGCAGGAACGCAACCAGAAACTCGAGCGCGGTGACCGCAACAACCAGCGCGAACGGAACGATTGCGCCGAGCCAGCCGAAGAAGCCGAAGGCCCCGAGCATGGTGATGAACCCGGCGAACACCTTGAGCGTGATGTGCCCTGCGAGCATGTTTGCGAACAGCCGCAGGCTGTGCGACAGCGGCCGCGACAGGAATGACATCACCTCGATCAGGACGATTAGCGGCATCAGGTAGATCGGGATGCCGCTCGGTGCGAACAGCTTGAAGAACCGCAGCCCGTTTTTCCAGAAGCCGTAGACGATGACGATGGTGAAGACCAGGAGCGCGAGCGACGCGGTGACGATGATGTGGCTCGTCACCGTGAAGGTGTAAGGGATGAGCCCGATCACGTTCACCGCCAGGATGAACATGAACAGCGAAAAAACCAGCGGGAAGAACTTCATCCCCTCGCTGCCGGCGCTCGATCGCAGCGTGTTGGCGACGAATTCGTAGGAAATCTCGGCGATCGACTGCATCCGGCCGGGCACCAGCGCGCGCGAGGCGGTGGCGCCGATCATCAGCCACGTGATGACCGCCAGCGCGATCAGCATGAACAGCGCGGAATTCGTGAAAGCGATTTCCGCCGCGCCGATCTTCCCGAACGTGAAGAAGTTCTTGATCTGGAATTGGTGAATAGGATCCATAACCGGATCAGCCTGCCTTCATCCTTGCGCCGCTCAAGCGGCTGCTAGTCCTTCGGTCGGGCCGGCGTGTTGGTGGGGATCACGCCCGCGGACCGCATCACGTTCAGAACGCCGGCGACGAAGCCGAGCAGCAGGAACACGATCATCCCCAGCGGCGAAGACCCGAGCCAGCGGTCGAGCAACCAGCCGATGCCGGCGCCGGCCAGGACTCCTGCGACAAGCTCGGTCGACAACCTGAAACCGCGGGCCATCGCCGAAGCATCGGCGCTGGGACGCTGCCCGGGTTCACCGTCGGAAGGACGGTCCGGATGATGCCGGCCGAGCCGTTCGCCGAGATCGCGCAACCTCGCGGAGAGGGCGGCCTCGTCGGCGGTTGCTTGGTCGCGATCAGCCTTGTCGCGTGCGTCGTCGGCCATGCTTCGACACCCGCAATAATTCCGGCGATCGCGGCTTTACCGCCGCCCCCGAGGCGCGCGGACCATACTTTCTGGGTCCCCGTGAGTCAAGAATCGGGCGTTGTGGTCTAAATGCTTGGACCCCAAGTCGAATCGGCGTCTTTGGATGATGCCGTATGAGCCCCTGCGAGCGTTGTTCTTCGGGTTCTTTGCCGGCACCCGAGGTGCTACCCTCGCGTGGTCGGCCGCATTGAGTCCATCCTCCGCGTGGGGCGCGGGGCGTGAAGGAGAGAGCAATGACCCGCACGGGCCTGATCGTCATCGCTATCGCCGCGGCCCTCGCCGCGCCCTCGGCGCTCGCGCAAGGCGGACCCGACAACGAGGACAGCCGGTTTAGCTTCCACCGCACCGACGACGGCTACCTGCGGCTCGACGGCCGCTCCGGCCAAGTCTCGCTCTGCCTGCGGCGGCCATCTGGTTGGCAGTGTCAGGCGGTGGCGGACGAGCGCGCGGCGCTCGAGGCCGAGATCGCGCGGCTGCAGGCCGACAACATCAGTCTCAAGAGGGAGCTTCTGTCGCGCAACCTGCCGCTGCCGTCGGGGATCAAGGCCGAGCCGCCGCCGCCGCGCGGCGGAGACCCGCGCATCCAGGTGCCGAGCGAGGCCGAGCTCAATCAGATCATGACCTTCATGGAAAAGGTCTGGCGGCGGATGGTCGAGATGATCGTGACCACGCAGAAGGACATGATGAAGCAGCCGTGACCGTCCGCAACCGCAGCGATGTTGCGCGCGGCGCCGTCGCCGGGCGATCCGCGATCACCAGCGTCACCCCAGACGCGATTGCGACCGCGACGCTCGTGATCGAGACGCGCGGGCAAGGTTTCACCGAATTCACCCGTGAGTCGGCGCGCTTTATTGCCGAGGCCGGCGCCGGGGAGGGCGTCTTGCACCTCTTTCTGCGCCATACCTCGGCGTCGCTGGTCATCCAGGAGAATGCCGATCCTGACGTGCAGACCGACCTGCTCACGGCGCTCGGGCGGATCGCGCCTGCGGATGCCGGCTGGGTCCACGACGCCGAAGGCCCGGACGACATGCCGGCGCACGTGAAGGCCATGGTGGCAGGCGTATCGCTGCAGGTACCGGTCGTTAACGGTAAGCTTGCCCTCGGCACTTGGCAGGGCATCTATCTGGCCGAGCATCGCGCGCGGCCGCACCGGCGCGAGGTAGTGTTGCAATTCATTGGCAGTCGCCGTTAAGCGACTTTGCCAGCATTTCAAAGCCGCGCGCAAGGCGATAATATCGGCAGCATACGACGCTCTTTGCGCCCGGCCGCAGCGAGCGCGAATCGAGGGGTGCACGAGGTTGGCCAACACGACCCAGTACCGTCTGGTGATCGCCGACGATCACCCGCTGTTCCGCGGGGCGTTGCGGGAGGCGGTGACCGGCCTGTTCGAGCAGGCCGACATCGGCGAGGCCGGCACCTTCGAGGACGTGGCGAAGCTGCTTGAACGCGGCAGCGAGGTCGACCTCATCCTGCTCGACCTGACCATGCCGGGCGTCCGCGGCTTCTCCGGCCTCATGTATCTGCGCGCGCAATATCCGAGCGTTCCGATCGTGGTCGTATCGGCGAACGACGACCCGTCGGTGATCCGGCGTTGCCTCGATCTCGGCACCTCGGGCTTCATCCCGAAGACGCTCGGCATCGAAGCCATCCGCGCGGCGATCAAGCGCGTGCTCGACGGCGGCGTATGGACGCCGCCCGACGTTGATCTCGGCGCCGGCTCGGATGCCGAGACGTCCGACCTGATGGCGCGGCTCACCTCGCTCACGCCGCAGCAGGTGCGGGTGCTGATGATGCTGTCGGAGGGGCTGCTCAACAAGCAGATCGCCTACGAGCTCAGCGTCTCCGAGGCAACCGTGAAGGCGCACGTCTCGGCGATCCTGCAGAAGCTCAACGTCGAAAGCCGCACCCAGGCGGTGATCGCAGCCGCCAAGATCGAAGCCGGCCAGTGGAGCCAGGCGACGCAGGGCTGACCGAAGTCAGCTGCGGCGGCGAACCAAGGTCATGCCATCGCCGACCGGAATGAGCACGCGATCGACGCGGTCGTCGGCGGCGATCTTTGCATTGAGGTCCCGTACCACACCCGTGCGGAACTCGGTGTTGCCCGAATCGATGACCCGTCCGCCCTGGAACATGTTGTCCAAGATGATCAAACCGCCAGGCCGGACCAGCCGCAGCGAGGTCTCGTAGTAGCCGTCGAGGTTCTCCTTGTCGGCATCCACGAACGCGAGGTCGAAAGTGCTAGCCGCGCCGTCCTGCTCGAGCTTGTGCAACGTATCGAGCGCGGGCCCGATCCTGATCTCGATCTTGTTCGCGACGCCAGCCCGCGCCCAGAACGGGCGGCCGATGCTGACCCATTCCTCGCTGATGTCGCAACCCAGAACCCGCCCATCCGGCGGCAGCGCCAAGGCGACGGCCAGCGCGCTGTAGCCCGTGAAGGTGCCGATCTCGAGCGTGCGGCGCGCCCCGATCAGGCGCACGAGAAACGCCAGGAAATGTCCCTGCTCAATCGAGATCTGCATGCGGGCGCGGGGCATGGTGCGCGTGATGTCGCGCAGCTTGGATAGCTCCGGGTGTTCCGGCGGCTGATGCGCCTGCAGATAGCCGTAGAGGCTGTCATCCAGCGAGGCCCGCGCACGCGCCCTGATTACATTCATGAGCATAATTCCCAATTTCGATTACGAAATCAGCCGATATTGCTTGGAAGTCAAGCGGTACAGTCCACTGCCTCACGTTGATGGTGCATATCCCTTCGGGGCCTCCTGCATCAGCGCCAGCGTGTGACCATCGGGATCGGGGAAGAACGCCATCCACAGGTCATGGTCGTCCATCTTGGCGATCAGATGGGGCTTGCTCTGAAAGGTCACGCCGCGTGTCTCCAACTCGCGCACCGCGAGCGCGATGTCGGCGCAGCGGAAATAGATGACCGAACTCTTGCCGACATCCTCCGGCGTGTGCGCCTTCTCAAGCATGAGCCGCACGCCGGCGCAGTCGAAGAACGTGAGGTCGCCGAAGCGGTAGAGCTTCCGCAGGCCGAGCGCATCCCCGTAGAAGGCTTCGGCGCGGTCCACGTCCGCGACGGCAAACGCGATCTGCCCAATATGGTCGAGGTTGAGAAGCATTGTTATCGTGACTCAGGCACCGTCCCCGGCTTTGACGGGTCGTAGACCTGGATCACCAGGTATTTCAGTTTCTGCGTGGTGCTCGGATTGCGCGAAATCGCGTGCAACGCGTTGGGCGCTTCGTAGAACACCTCGCCGGCTTTCAAAGTGCGGACCGGACCATCATCGATCTTCACCTCGTAGGTGCCTTCGAGAATGTAGCCAACCGTGTGGCTGCCTGGATGTCGGTGCGCAGCGCTGCCGTTGCCGGGATCACGCTCGGTCAGACGCACGATCAGGTGACGTCCCATCACGTCGGTCATCACCTGCTTGAAGACTTCGGTGCTCGTCTGTCCCGCCGGCGCCTGGGCCTGCGCGGGACCAAGAGCCTGCTTGTTCGCGACAGCGAATGTAGCCCCGGACGCCACAGCGGCGACCGCGACGTAGGAAAGCATCTTCTTCATCTGCATTGTCGTTCCTTCCCGCGCTATTTGTATTTCACTCCGCCGCGGCCACGCGATGCACGCGGCATTGCGCCAGCGACGCGCGCAGTGCCGCTGGCTTGATCGGCTTGTTGAGCACCTGGATGCCTTGCGCGCGGGCCTCCTCGCGTACGGTGGCGCTGCGGTCGGCCGTGATCAGGATCGCGGTCGCGTCGGCGAAGCGGCGGCGCAGCTCGGCGATGACTTCGAGGCCGTTGCCGTCGCCGAGGTGGTAGTCGACCAGCAGCGCGTCCGGCACGACATTGCTCTCGGCCAGCGCCGCGAGCGCCGATGTGAGATCGGGCGCCTTGACGACGCGGCAACCCCAGCCGCCGAGCAGCGTCTCCATGCCGTCGAGGATGGTCAGCTCGTTGTCGATGCAGACGACGGCAATGTGCGCCAACTGGCCGCGATCGACGTCGCCGATCTCGCGCGCCGGCGCGCGGACCGGGATCACGGCCGAGAGCGGCACTTCGACGGAGAACTGCGATCCCCGACCGACGGTCGAGGTAACTTCGATCTTGTGGTCGAGCACGCGTGCGATGCGCTCCACGATCGAGAGGCCGAGGCCGAGTCCGCGCGCGACCTTGGCGCCCTGGTCGAGGCGGTGAAACTCCTGGAAGATCACCTGTTTCTTCGAGCGCGGAATGCCAAGGCCGGTATCATGGACGTCGATGCGCAGGCGGCCGCGGTGGCGGCGGCAGCCGACCAGCACGCGGCCCTTCGGCGTGTATTTGATGGCGTTGGAGACGAGGTTCTGCAACAGCCGCCGCAGCAGGCGGCGGTCCGACTTGACCGCGAGCGAGCACGGCACGAAGTCGAGCTTGAGCCCCTTCCCCTGCGCCAGTGGCTTGAACTCGACCTCAAGCTGGCGCAGCAAGTCGTCGATGCGGAACGTCATGATTTCGGGCCGCATCGCGCCGGTGTCGAGCCGTGAAATGTCGAGCAGTGCGCCAAGAATTTCCTCGACCGCGTCGAGCGAGGCATCGATGTTGCCGACGAGCTGCCCGTCTTCGCCGCGGCCCTGCCGCTCGACCAGGCTGGTCACGTAAAGCCGCGCGGCGTTAAGCGGCTGGAGGATGTCGTGGCTCGCGGCGGCGAGGAAACGGGTCTTCGAGATGTTGGCCTGTTCGGCCTCAGCTTTGGCCCGACCGAGCTCGGTGTTGAGGTGCGTGAGCTCCTCGGTGCGCTCCTGCACCCGGCATTCGAGCGACTCGTTCGCCCGTTCCAGTTCCTCTGCCGCCTTCACGCTCGGCGTGATGTCGGTGAAGGTCGTGACGACGCCGCCGTCCGGCATCCGGTTTGCACGCACCTCCATCACCAGGTCGCGGTCAGCGAATCGTTCGAGGAAGGGCTCGCTCGCCGAGACGTAGCGGGCGATGCGGTCGCGCACGAGCGCGTCGGCGAGGTCGGCATCGGGTGTGCCGCGAGCGGCGTTGTAGCGCAGGATCTCGTCGAGCGGCGTCCCGATCCGGGTGAACTGCGGCGGCAGTTCGAGCATCTCGCCGAACTGCCGGTTCCAGCAGATCAGCTGCAGGTCCTTGTTGAACACCGCGATGCCCTGGCGCACATGATCGAGCGCGGTCTGCAGGATCTCGCGGTTGTAATGGATCGCCGCATTGGCATCGTCGAGCAGCTTCAATGCAGCCTTGGTGGAGACGGTGCGCTTGCGCAGCAGCAGCGACAGGACGAGGCGCGAGGACGCCGTCCCGATCGCCGACGCCAAAAGGTGCTCGGCATAGCGCAGGAGCTGGAAGTCGGCTTCGCCCTTGGGATCGAGGCTCATGCCGCGGGTCGAGGCATAGCTGTCGAACGACGTGCGGGTGCGTTCTTCGCCGAGATAGCGCGCGACCGTGGTGGTGAGCTCTTCGATCGTCACGGAGGAGCGCCAGAGCCGGAAGCTCGGCGTGATCGGCGCCAGCGCCGACGGAACGAACAGGTCGGCCTGGACCCGCTCGATCGACGCCGGCGCCCGCGTGAAGGAAAGCGTCACATAGATGAGGACGTTGAGCGACAGGCTCCAGATCGCGCCGTGCACGAGGCGCGGCATGTCGAGGCCCATCAGGGCCGCAGGCCGCAGCCACGCGATGCCCCAAGGGCCCTCGTTCAGGATTGCGGTGCCGACGATGCCGGCGTCGGCAAAGCTTGGCAGTAAGAGCGTATAGGCCCAGACCAGGATGCCGACCGTCATGCCTGCCATCGCGCCGCGGGCGTTCGCCCGCCGCCAGATCAGGCCGCCGAAGAAGGCCGGCGCGAGCTGCGCGATCGCGGCGAACGAGAGCAGCCCGATCGCGGCGAGCTGCGCGTCGCCGGCCAGCCGATAATACGCATAGGCGAGGAACAGGATGGCGAAGATCGCGACGCGGCGCACCGCCAGCAGCAGCCAGCCGACGCTGTAGCGGCCGCTGATGAAGGCGCCGCGCTGCTTGAGCACGAGCGGCATCACGATGTCATTCGAGACCATGATGGCGAGCGCGACCGTCTCGACGATCACCATCGCGGTCGCCGCCGAGAGGCCGCCGACAAAGGCCGCGATCGTGAACAGGTCAGAGCCCGCGGTGAGCGGCAGCGCCAGCACGAACATATCGCTGTCGACCTTGCCCGCATCGAAGGTGAGCAGCCCGGCCAGCGCGATCGGGATCACGAAGAGATTGATCAGCACCAGGTAGAGCGGAAACAGCCAGGCCGCGCGCTTGACCTCGCGCTCACTGTTGTTCTCGACCACGGTCACGTGGAACTGGCGCGGGAGCAGGACGATGGCGAAAAAAGCCAATAACGTACTCGCGACGAGCGTGCCGACCGCCGGTTCGCCGGTGAGCACGGCGGCGGTCGCCGGCTCCTTGAGCGCGCGCGCAAACAGCGCCGCCGGCCCGTCGAACATCCAGAACGTCACGAACGCGCCGACCGCGACGAAGGCGACCAGCTTGACGATCGACTCGGTCGCGATCGCCAGCATCAGCCCGTCCTGGTGCTCGGTGGCGTCGATGTGGCGAGTGCCGAACAGGACCGCGAAGGTCGCCATCGAGATCGCGACGAACAGCGAGATGTCGGCGAGCACCGGCTGGATCGCGCCGCTTTCGGGCTGGATGTGGACCAGGATGGTGCTGAGCGAGGACGACACCGCCTTGAGCTGGAGCGCGATGTACGGGATGGCGCCGACGATGGCGATCAGCGCGACGGTCGCGGCCACCGCCTGCGCCTTGCCGTAGCGGGCGGCGATGAAGTCGGCAATCGAGGTGATGTTCTGCGCCTTCGCCAGCCGCACGATCCGCATGATCAGCGGCCAGCAGAGTCCGATCATGAGAATCGGGCCGACGTAGATCGGCAGGAAGTCGTAGCCGGTGCGCGAGGCGAGCCCGACCGAACCGAAGAAGGTCCAGCTCGTGCAATAGATCGCGAGCGACAGCGGATAGATGAGGTGCCGCCACCGGCCCTCGCGGCCGAATCGGCGCGTGCGGTCGCCGTAGCTCGCGACCACGAACAGGAGGCCGATATAGCCAAGCGCAACGGCGATGACGACCCAGCCTTGGAGCATGTTCGACCCTGTCACGTATCGACCCGCGCCGCTTTGCCACCCTTAGGCAGTGCCGGGCCAGTTTATCGCACGCGCTGCGGGAAACGCGAAGCGCCGCAGGTTCGCCTCGGTCCCTACTTTCGTCGCCTCGGTTAGGAACGGCCTCCTTCTCAGCCTTGACCGGCCGCGATGCAGGGCCTGCACGGCGGTCATTTGACGCCGCGGCGGGCAACCGGCATTGATCCGGCTGTCGCGGACGGCGCCCTTCCCATCGCCTCCGAGCGTCGTCCCAGAGGCATGTCCATTCCCCCGCTGCGTGCGCTCCTCCCCTATGCCGAGACCCTGCTGATCGCGGCCGCCGGCGGGATCGGCTTCACGCTGATCGGGTTTCCGGCCGGGCTCGTGTCCGGCTCGATGCTGGTGACGGCGGCTGCCGCGCTCGCCGGGCGCCCCATGAAGGTGCCGCTGCCGCTCGCCTGGGTATCGTTCGTGCTGATCGGCATCCTCCTTGGCGCCGTGGTGACGCCGGCGACGCTGCGCGGCATGGCGACTTGGCCGCTCAGCATCGTGCTGCTCGCGCTGTCGGCAGCGATCATGATCATCGCCACCACCGCGTATCTGCGTTTCGTGCACCGGTGGGATGCGCTGTCGGCGCTGCTCGGTGCCAGCCCCGGCTCGATGGCGCAGGCGATGGCGCTCTCCGCCGAGTTCGGCTCGAACATGCGCGGGATCGCGATCGTGCAGACGATGCGGGTGCTGCTGGTCACGATCGGGCTCCCCGGCGGGCTGGCGCTGTTCGGGCTGGCGGCGAGCGGCATCCCGCCGACGCCGGCCTCGGCCGGCTCCTCGCTCGCCGAGCTTGCGGTCCTTGCCGCGGCGGCGACGGCCTCGGCGGTGCTGATGCATTGGATCCGGTTCCCGGGCGGGCTCCTGTTCGGCGCCATGATCGCGTCGGCGGTATTGCATGGTGGGGATTTCCTGCACGCGACGCTGCCGTGGTGGCTCGGCAGTTCGGCGGTCGTGCTGCTCGGAGCGCTGGTCGGCTCGCGGTTCTCCAACACGACGGTCGCGATGCTGATGGACTATTTCTGGGCCGGACTCGGCTCGGCGGCCGTGGCGATCGCGGTCTCATCGGCGTTCGTGCTGGTGGTGGTGAGCTTCCTCCCGTTCCGCGCCTCCGACGTGGTGATTGCGTTCGCGCCCGGCGCACAGGACACCATGATGGTGCTGGCGCTCGCGCTCCACCTCGACCCGGTCTACGTCGGCGCCCATCACCTGACGCGGTTCCTGGTCGTGACCTTCTCGGTCGCGCTCGCGGCACGCCGGCTTGCGCGCAGGCGCGTGGGAAAGGCCGTGGAGCCGAGACAGCGCCCGATGTTCGACGATTAAACGCATCTCCTTTTTCTGGCTCTTTCTGAGTCCCCGCTTTCGCGGGGACGAACGGAAATCATTTGCTTGCTCCCTGTCACTCCGATGGCTGGATGTTGTTGTCGCGCACGACCTGGCCCCAGCGCGTGATCTCGCTGCGCAAGAGCGCCTGCGCGGCCTGCGGCGAGCGCTGGTCCTTGGCGTAGGGCGCGACGCCGGTCGCGGCCCAGGCCTTGACCACCGCCGGGTCGTCCATCACGCCCTGCAGCACGCCATTGAGCTTGTCGATGATCGCCTTCGAAGTGCCGCCCGGCGCGAACAGCGCGTGCCAGTAGA
>Ga0137375_10004903_pt1 | contig 15934 bp, 13 predicted proteins | sample SagtaG_24_FD_104936 | JGI IMG/M metagenome (GOLD analysis project Ga0137375, IMG submission 104936) | Vadose zone soil microbial communities from Sagehorn Ranch, Mendocino, California, USA - Sage1_R_113_16 metaG | ecosystem: Environmental > Terrestrial > Soil > Vadose zone | place: USA...
CGACTGGGCCGGCGCCCTGGAGGCGTTCGACTCCCTCGACTACGTCAACCGGCTCGGCGTGGCCGCCCACGCGCACACTCCCGAGCAGCTCGACGGCGTACTCGCTCGCCTCGGCTGGGTCCGCGAGCAGTGGTACGGCGTCCGCGTCTTCACCGACCACCTCGGCGACTCCCCGCCACCGGCCGACGGGCTCGACCGGCTGCTCGACGCCGAGACCGAGGCCTGCCACCGCGACCCCTACCGCCAGGTCGCCGCCCTCCTCCACCTCACCTACCGCCGCGTCTAACCGCCGAAGTGGCGAGCCTGGCCCCGCGACGCGGCAAGAACTGGCCCTCGACGTGGCGAACTCGGCCCCTCAGGAGGCGTCAGAGCGGGCCCGGCCCAACGCCGCCTCGGCGGACGCCCGGAGCCGGATCCGCAGCCCCGGCAGCTCGGCGTGGGCGATGCTGCCGGACGCCCATGCCTCCGCCACGACGCAGTCGTGATGGGTGCCGAGGTGGTCCTGCACCTCCTCCCAGCGCTTCGCGGTCGCCGTGTCACCGATCGCCTCGGCGGCATAGCGGGCCCGCTTGGCGGCCTTGCGCGCGGCGTGCAGCCGGCCGGCGTCGTCGCCGGCGTGGGCCAGCTTGCGGGCGGCGATCGCGGACGCCTTCTTGACCCGTTTGGCCGGCCGCCCGCGCCCCGTCCCCGGCGCGAGCAGGAAGGCGTCGACGTCGTCGAGCAGACCGGCATGCTCCGGCCTCTGCACCCCCAGCTCCAGCTGTTCCCACGCGGCGCCCAGCTCGGCGGCGAGCTGGGGGCTCAGGTGCGCGTGCAGCTCGCCCGAGGAGTGCGCGCCGATGACCTCGTCGAGCACCTGAAGATCGCGTACGCCGCCGAGCAGCGCGGCGTACGACTGGAGCCGCGCGGACAGGTCGGCGGCCGCGTCCGGGTCGAACATCGGCGCGAACGTCCGCAGCGTGCTCCGGAACCGCCTGATCGCCACCCGGGTCGAGTGCACCGCCTCGGCATCGCCCGAGCGCAGCCGACGATCTCCCGCCCGGACGGCGATCTCCTGGGCGGCGAGGTAGGCACGGACGGCTTCGGCGTCAGTGGACCTGGCGATCGCGCCCCTCCCAATAGGGCGCGCGCAGCTTGAACTTCTGCAGCTTCCCGGTCGCCGTGCGGGCCAGCTCTTCTCGGAACTCCACCGAGGTCGGTGCCTTGTAGCCGGCCGCCTTCTCCTTGCACCACGCGATCAGCTCCTGCTCGGTCGCCTCCGTCTCCGGTGCGAGTACGACGAGCGCCTTGATCGTCTCACCCCACTTCTCGTCGGGTACGCCGATCACCGCCACCTCGGCCACCGACGGGTGCGAGTGCAGGACGTCCTCGACCTCGATCGAGCTGACGTTCTCGCCACCGGTGATGATGACGTCCTTCTTGCGGTCGCTGATCGTGAGGTAGCCGTCGTCGCCGATCACGCCGCCGTCGCCGGTGTGGAACCAGCCGCCCGCCAGCGCCCGCTCGGTCTCCTCCGGCTGCTCCCAGTACCCCTCGAGTACGACGTTGGACCGGGCCAGCACCTCGCCGTCGGGGCCGCTCGACAGGCTGACTCCGATCGCGGGCGCGCCCGCCCGGACCAGCTTCTGCGCCCGCTCCTCGGCCGACAGGTCGTCCCACTCCGCGCGCGACCGGTTGATGGTCAGCAGCGGCGAGGTCTCGGTGAGCCCGTAGATCTGGATGAACTCCCAGCCCAGCTCCTCCTCGACCCGGGCGATGGTCTTGGTCGGCGGCGGCGCGCCGGCGACGATGATCCGGACCCGGTCGCGCCCGGGGATCTCGCCGTCCCACGTCGCGGCCGCCTCGAGTACGGCGGCCACCACCGCGGGCGCCGCACAGAGGTAGGTGACGCCGTACTCCTCGATGCGGCGCAGGATCTCCGGGCCGTCGATCTTGCGCAGCACCACCTGCTTGACGCCCAGCCCGGCCGCCACGAACGGCATCCCCCACCCGTTGGCGTGGAACATCGGCAGCGTGTGCAGGTAGACGTCGCGATCGGTCACGCCGGCGTGCAGCCCGAAGGTCAGCGCGTTGGTCCAGATGTTGCGGTGGGTGATCTGCACGCCCTTCGGCCGGGCGGTCGTGCCGGAGGTGTAGTTGATGCAGGCGGTGGCGTTCTCGTCGGGCGCCCACGGCTCCGGGTCGACGCCCTCGGGCGCGAAGAGGCTGTCGTCGTCGCCGAGCACGAACCGGAACTCCGCGTCGACGCCCTTGAGCGCCTCGTCCAGCTCCGGATCGACCAGCAGCACCCGAGCCCCCGAGTGAGCGACGATGTAGCTCGCCTCGTCGGGACGCAGCCGGAAGTTGACCGGCACCAGCACCCGGCCGTAGCCGGCCACCCCGAAGAACGACGTCAGCAGCCGCGCGGAGTTGTGAGAGACGATCGCCACCCGGTCGCCGATGCCCACGCCGAGCTGGTCGAGCTTCGCGGCCTGGCGCGCGGCCCGGGCGTGGAGCTCGCGATAGGTGAGCTCGCCCAACGACGGAGCGGGCTGGTCTGGTTCGTCGACCACACCCACCCGGTCGCCGTACACCTGGGCGGCGCGGTTCATGAAGTCGGAGACGCTGAACGGTACGAGCATGTGGCTTCCCTCACAACGATGGTCGCTGACACCTTATCCACCGCGGCCGCGCGTCGGGCCCCGCCGAACGGACGGCACGCCGAGCGGGTGGTGCCGCGCGACGAACGGCCCTTGGAACTAGCGATCTAGGTGCTTGAGCGCCTCGCGACGGGAGAGTCCCGAGAGCCGGCCGTCGAGCCGGGCCACGGTCTGCCGCACCCAGTCGGGGTCGGTCGCCGCCTCCGAGCGCAGTGCCCAGCCGATGGCCTTGCGCAGCCAGAACGACGCGTCGTCGAGATTGGCCTCGATAGCGAAGGTCAACAGGTCGAGGTCAGTGTCGGCCCGGTGCCGGATCTGGGAGAGCACCGCGGTACGCCTGAGCCAGAGGTCCTCGTCGACCGCCCAGGCGCGCATCAATGGCGTCACCTCGGGCCGGTGCGCCGCCAGCACCCCACCGACCAGGTGGGAGGCGATCTCGTCCACCAGGTCCCACCAGGCGCCGGTGACGACAAGGTGGCGGTAGAGGTCGAGAGCCGCCGGGTCCTGCCACGGCCTGGCGGCCCGGTGGCGCGCCAGCGCGATCGCGGCGTACCTCTCCTCGCGGTAGGTCGCACCGTCCCACAGGTCGCGCACCGCGCGCGCCCAGGCCGTGCGATCCTCGGGCCGGTACGTCGCCAGCAGCGGCCGCAGCAACGCCCTGAGCTCGGGCGCGGTGATCCCCCGGAACGGCAGCTCCGACTTCATGTAGGCCTGTTGTGCCTTCGCCCGCTCGGGGTCACCGGCCCCGTCCAGGGCCGCCCGCACAGCTCTGACGACGTCGTAGTTCGTCGAGCTCATACGCCCATCCAGGTCCGTGACGTGATCCCCCCGGCAGGACTCCGCGTGGGCGCAGCAGGGATCGAACCTGCGACCGCTGGTTTGTAAGACCAGAGCTCTACCGCTGAGCTATGCGCCCCTGGCCTGCCGGATGACCTGGCAGGGCCGGGTGAAGCCCGCACAGACTACGCGAGCGGCGGCGAGCACGGCAAAGCGCACCCCGGATCGGGCCGGGCGCCACTGGGTGCACCGAAATGGAACGCCGCGACCGCTGGCGTCTCGGGTCACCAGCGGTCGCGACATGTCTAGTCTGCCTGTTGAACGTTCGTCTGTCCCGCGTTTTGTCAGAATTCCCGCAACTTTTTTCCAGTCCTGCTACGCGTGGGCTCGCAATTGCCGGAGATGCTCAGCGAGGTCGCGTCCCTCGGGCTGGTCGTTCTGCACGGTCCAGCGCACCACGCCGGCCTTGTCCACGACGTACGACGCTCGCAGCGCGCAGCCCTTCGCCTCGTCGAAGACGTCGTACGCGCGAGCCACCTCGCCGTGCGGCCAGAAGTCGGAGAGCAGCGGGAAGTTGAGCCCGTCCTGGTCGGCGAAGACCCGCAGGGAGTACGTCGGGTCGCACGAGATCGCCAGCACCTCGGTGTCGAAGGTCAGGAACTCGTCCAGCCGTTCCCGGATGCCCGACATCTCTCCCGTGCAGATCCCGGAGAAGGCGTAGGGGTAGAACACCAGCGCGACCGCCTTGCGACCGCGGAAGGACGACAGGGTGGTGTCCTGGCCGAACTGGTCACGCAGCGTGAAGTCGGGGGCTGGATCTCCGTTGGCAAGCACGCGCGTCATCCTCCCACCCGCCCCCGACAGCCGATCCGCCGGTCCACCCGCCAACCCACCCGCCTGCCCGTCCGGCCCCGGCGCGCCGGGCCGCGGGCGCGTGGCCATCCCGCGAGAGGTTTGCCATACGATCGTCCGCGGTAAGGGGCAAGTGTCGTCCGGGTCGGGACGGCAGCAGTCGACCGATTAGCCGCGAGGAGAACACCCGACATGAATCCCCCGACATCCCCCAGTTCTCGGCGCCGTGCCAGACGGCTGGCGCGCTGGGCGGCCACGGGCGCCGTACTCGCTGCCGGTCTGTCCGGCTGTGCCGGCAACACCGCCACCCTCGGAGACGCGATCCCGGCTGTCGGCGGCGCGCCGAAGACCGAGCCGATCATCACGCCCGCGGTCGGCGAGTGCCGCAACCTGAGCGACGACGGCATCGCAGGGAGCAACGACAACACCCCCGCCGGCGACTGCTCTGCCCCGCACACCACGCTCACCTTCCTGGTCGGCAAGCTCGGCGACAAGGTCATGACGCAAGACGACGTGCGGGACGCCTGCGGCAAGGCCTGGAGCAAGGCGCTCGGCCTGAGCGAGGAGCAGGCACGGCTGACGGTCTTCAGCTGGGCCTACTTCATGCCCACCGCGCGCGAGTACGCGCTCGGGCACCGCGACTTCCGCTGCGACCTGGTGGCCACGAACACGTATAGCAGCACGCCCCAGGCCCTGCCCGGCGGCAAGATCCCGCTGATCGCCGGCGGCAAGTACGCCGAGTCGTACGCCCTGTGCCGTACCTCCAACAGCCGCGACGTTCCCTGCACCCAGCCGCACGCGTGGAAGGCCGCCGGTTCGGTCGTCGGACCCGAGAAGTTCCCCGGCCTGGCCGCGATCAAGAAGCTCACCCGCACCCGGTGCCCCAGGCTGACCAGCACCAAGCAGTACCTCACGTCGTACCACGACAACGCGGACGGCTGGGCCCTGGCGGGCGGCAACGTGATCATGTGCTGGAACCAGCAGGTCAAGAAGTAGCGAACGCCGACGAGGCGGCCGGGGCGATCACGGCCCCGGCCGCCTCCGTCATTTGCGGGTCAGTTGCGCGAGGGACTCAGTCGTCCCGGTGGACGAGCTCGCGCTTGAGGATCTTGCCGGTCGCGTTGCGCGGCAGCTCGTCGAGGAACACGAACTCGCGCGGCACCTTGAACCGCGCCAGGTTGGCCTTGACCCAGTCGCGAAGCGCGTCTTCCTCGACCCGCCTGTTGACCACGACGAACGCCCGCAGCCGCTTGCCGAAGTCGTCGTCGTCCACGCCGATGGCGGCCACCTCGACGACAGCCTCGTGGCGGGTCAGGCAGTCCTCGACCTCCTTGGGGAAGACGTTCTCCCCGCCGGAGACGATCATCTCGTCGTCGCGGCCCTCGATGAACAGCCGGCCCTGGGAGTCGAAGCGGCCCACGTCGCCCGAGGACATCAGGCCGTCGATGACCTCCTTGCCGCCGCCACCGGTGTAGCCCTCGAAGAGCATCCCGTTGCCGACGAAGATCCGGCCGGACTGGCCCTGTGGCAGCTCGGTGCCGTCCGCGTCGAGGATCCGGACCACGGTGCCGTGCGGTGGCTTGCCGGCCGTCCCGGGAGCCGCGCGCAGGTCGGCGGGCTGCGCGACCGCGGCGTACGCCACCTCGGTCGAGCCGTAGATGTTGTAGAGGTTGTCACCGAAGCGGTCCATCCACTCGGTACCCAGGTCTCCGGGCAGCGCGGACCCGGACGCGGCGACCACCTTCACCGAGGACAGGTCGTACGACGCCAGCGTGGCCTCGGGCAGCTGCAGGATCCGCTGCAGCATCACCGGGATGACCACCAGCGAGTCGCAGGCGTTGTCCTGGGTCAGCCGCAGGCAGGTCTCCGGGTCGAACTTGCGGGTGAGTACGACGGTCGAGCCGAGTAGCATGCCGAGCGCCAGGTGCGCGTAGCCCCACGTGTGGAAGAGCGGGGCCGCGATGTGGGTCTTCCAGCCCTCCTGCAGCGGCATCCGCGACAGCAGCGCCACGGCCGCGTCGATGCCGGCCTCGCTGCGCGGCGCACCCTTGGGAGTCCCGGTCGTGCCCGAGGTGAGGATGACCGCGCGCGACCGGCGTACCGGCGCCTGGAGGTCCTCGCCGGGGAACCGCGCGATCAGCGAGTCGATGGTGTCGGCGTCGGTCTGGTTGTCGTGGGTCTGGGTGTCGACCCACGCGAGCACCCGGACGTCGGCCGGCGCCTCCGCCAGCAGGCCGGTGAACTCCTCGTCGTGGATGACCGCCTTCGGCTTCTCCCGCTCGAGTACGTCGACCAGCTGCGGCCCGGCGAACGCGGTGTTGAGGTAGAGCACGTCAGCGCCCAGCTTGGCCACTGCCAGGCTGGCCTCGAGGAAGCCGCGATGGTTGCGGGCCATTAGGGCCACCGAGTCGCCCTCGGCGATGCCGAGCTCCTCGAGCGCGTGCGCGAGCGCGTTGCTGCGCCGCTGGATCTGCCCGAAGGTCAGCGAGCCGCGCTCGTCGATGAGCCCGACCCGGTCGGGGTAGCGCAGCGCCAGGCTGGCGAAGCCGCCCGCCGGTCCGGTGCCCCACGACTTCACCAGCATGCCCAGCCTGGCGAGCGTCACCGGTGAGTAGGGCCGGACGACGCCCGCGCCGGTCAGGACCCGCACCGAGGTCAGTCCGGAGCTGAGTCCGGCAGCGATTCGTCGAGCGGCTTTGGGCATGGCGGGTCCTTGCGTTGGGAGGGAAGGTCGATCAGTGCGTCGACTTGGGGGTGACCAGGCGCGTTGCCGCCCAGTCCTTGCTCACCGCCGCGGTGGTCGTCTGCGAGAGCCCGGCGATCGGGGCGGCCTCGGCGATGTCGGCGGCGTCGACCGAGTTGGGCCGGCCGACCTTCGGCGTCAGCAGCCAGATGGCGCCACCGCCGACCAGGTCAGTGAGCGCGTCGACCAACCCGTCGACCAGATCGCCGTCGTCGTCGCGCCACCAGAGCACGACGCCGTCGACGACGTTGCCGTGGTCACCGTCGACCAGGTCTCCGTCGATGGCGTCCTCGATGGCCGCTCGAAGGTCGTCGTCGGTGTCGTTGTCCCACCCGAGCTCTTGGATCACCATCCCGGGCGTGAACCCGAGCTTGGTGCTGATGTCATGCCTGGCTAACGGGGCGGTGCCCTCGGTGTGGGCGGACCCGCCACCCGCGGTCGAGCTCACTGACTCCTCCATCTGATGCGTACAAATTGTGTTGAGTAGTCCAGCGGAGTTGCGCTCCCGACGCAAGCCCGTCCACAGCGTGGTTACCGGCGGGTCGGTACGCCGGTCCCGCAGCGACGTCCGAAAAGTCGGTCTCCGCGCACACGTCCGGGCTCCCGGCCGGTGCAGGGACCCCAACACGGGCTGACCTGCCCAGTCCGGTCGTCGGACGTACTCGTCGGTAGATTTGGTCCGTCTGTGACCCATGCAACGATGGCATACGTGAACGACCCCGCACTCACCCCGGCGCAGGCCGCCAAGACCACACCCCTGGTCTCGGTCATCCACGAGGGCCTGCCGACTCAGCTGCCCGACATCGACCCCGACGAGACCCAGGAATGGCTCGCGTCGTTCGACTCCCTCGTGACCGACCGCGGCCGCGAGCGTGCCCGTTACGTCATGCTTCGCCTGCTCGAACGCGCCCGGCAGACCCAGGTCGGCGTACCGGCCTTGCGCAGCACCGACTACATCAACACGATCCCCCCGGAACGCGAGCCCTGGTTCCCCGGCGACGAAGAGGTCGAACGTCGCATCCGCGCGTTCATCCGCTGGAACGCCGCCGTGACGGTGTCGAGCGCCAACCGCAAGGGCCTCGAGGTCGGCGGCCACATCGCGACGTACCAGTCGTCGGCGAGCCTCTACGAGGTCGGCTTCAACCACTTCTTCCGCGGCCACGACGCGCCCGGCGGCGGCGACCAGATCTACATCCAGGGCCACGCCTCCCCGGGCATCTACGCGCGCGCGTACCTCGAGGGCCGGCTCAGCGAGGAGCAGCTCTACCGCTTCCGGCAGGAGGTCCAGCACGGCGCGCAGGCCGGCCTGTCGTCGTACCCGCACCCGCGGCTGATGCCCGACTTCTGGGAGTTCCCCACGGTCTCGATGGGCCTCACCGGCATCAACTCGATCTACCAGGCGCGGTTCAACCGCTACCTCCAGAACCGCGGCATCAAGGACACCAGCCAGCAGCGCGTGTGGGCCTTCCTCGGCGACGGTGAGATGGCCGAGCCCGAGTCGCTGGGCGCGATCCGGGTCGCCGCGCGCGAGGAGCTCGACAACCTCACCTGGGTGATCAACTGCAACCTGCAGCAGCTCGACGGTCCGGTCACCGGCAACGGCAAGATCATCCAGGAGCTGGAGTCCAACTTCCGCGGTGCCGGCTGGAACGTCATCAAGGTGATCTGGGGCCGTGAGTGGGACCCGCTGCTGGCCCGCGACGTCGACGGCGTACTCGTCAACAAGATGAACAGCACGCCCGACGGCCAGTTCCAGACCTACTCGGTCGAGACCGGCGCCTACATCCGCGACAACTTCTTCGGCGGCGACCAGCGGCTGCGAGCGATGGTCGAGCACATGACCGACGAGCAGATCCGCAAGCTGCCGCGCGGCGGCCACGACTACCGCAAGGTGTACGCCGCCTTCGACGCGGCCACCAAGCACGTCGGCCAGCCGACCGTGATCCTGGCCAAGACCATCAAGGGCTGGACCATCGACGCCCTCGAGGGCAAGAACGCCACCCACCAGATGAAGAAGCTGACCCAGGACGACCTCAAGCGGTTCCGCGACCGGCTCTACCTGCCGATCAGCGACCGCGACCTGGAGACGTCGTACAACGAGACCGGCGCGGCGCCGTTCTTCCACCCGGGACCCAAGGCGCCCGAGATCGAGTACATGATGGACCGGCGCTCGGCTCTCGGCGGGTCGCTGCCCAAGCGCGAGGTCCGCGCCAAAGCCCTGAAGCTGCCCGGCGACAAGGTCTACGCCGAGCTGAAGCAGGGCTCGGGCAAGAACAAGATCGCCACCACGATGGCCGTCGTCCGGCTGCTCAAGGACTGGATGAAGGACCCCGAGATCGGTAAGCGGATCGTGCCGATCGCGCCCGACGAGTACCGCACGTTCGGCATGGACTCGATGTTCCCGAGCGCCAAGGTCTACAACCCGGGCGGTCAGCAGTACGAGTCGGTCGACCGCAAGCTGCTGCTCTCCTACAAGGAGTCGGCGCAGGGGCAGATGCTGCACGAGGGCATCTCCGAGGCGGGCGCGATGGCGTCGGCGACGGCCGCGGGGTCGGCGTACTCCACGCACGGCGAGCACATGATCCCGTTCTACATCTTCTACTCGATGTTCGGGTTCCAGCGCACCGGCGACTCGATCTGGGCGATGTCCGACCAGCTGGCTCGAGGCTTCCTGATCGGCGCCACCGCGGGCCGCACCACGCTGACCGGCGAGGGGCTGCAGCACGCCGACGGCCACTCGCCGCTGCTCGCGGCGACCAACCCGGCGGTGGTCCACTACGACCCGGCGTTCGCGTACGAGGTCAGCCACATCATGCAGTCGGGCCTGGAGCGCATGTACGGCGCCGACTCCGAGAACGTCATCTTCTACATCACCGTCTACAACGAGCCGGTCTCGCAGCCGGCCGAGCCGGAGTCGGTCGACGTCGAGGGCATCCTCAAGGGACTGCACAAGACGTCGACCGCCGAGGGCGACGGCCCGCGGGTGCAGCTGATGGCGTCGGGCGTCGGCTACCCGTGGATCGCCGACGCGCAGCGGCTGCTGGCCGAGGACTGGGGCGTGCGCGCGGACACCTGGTCGGTGACCTCGTGGAACGAGCTGGCCCGCGACGCGGTGGCGGCCGAGGACTGGAACCTGCTGCACCCGGCCGAGTCGCCGCGGACGGCGTACGTCGCGGACAAGCTCGAGGCGGCCGAGGGCCCGATCGTGGCGGTGTCGGACTACATGTGCGCGGTGCCGCTGCAGATCGCCCGCTGGGTGCCGGGTGACTACCGGGTGCTGGGCACCGACGGGTTCGGGTTCGCCGACACCCGCCCGGCCGCGCGACGGTTCTTCCACGTCGACGCGCAGTCGGTCGTCGTACAGGCCCTGCAGGCGCTGGCCGACGGCGGCTCGATCCCGCGCGAGACCGTGGTCGCGGCGTTCGAGAAGTACCAGATCGACGACCCCACCGCGGTGGCCGGAGTCAAGCAGGAGGGCGGCGACGCCTGAGTGCCTCGACGGCGTACCCGCCCGATCGCGCCGGCCGGCGCGGTCGGGCGGCTCCGTTTCGGGCCAGTTCTCGGGCCAGATATTCGGGGTGGAGCCTCAGGCCGGGCTGAGCGACTCGATCGGCGACACCGGTGAGTGCCCGGCTTCCGCCTGTACGGCGATCGGCCGCGGCCCGGCCTTGAGCATCGCCCGGAACCGACCACGGTGGTAGACCGCCGGCTGGGTGCTGCGCATGAACTGGTTGACGATCCGCACGAACCTCTCCGGGTGGTCCTTGTGCGGGAAGTGACCACAGTCGGGGATCAGCTCCAACCGCAGCCCGGGCGCCAACGCCACCGCGGTGGCCGCGTGGCTGGCCGGGATGACGCCGTCGTCGGTGCCCCAGATCAGGAAGGTCGGGATCGCCTCGGTGAGATAGGCGCGGTCGGCCATGGTGACGATCTGGCCGCGCCAGTCCACCACCGCGCGTACGACGTGGCGGATCGCGGCGCGGGTGCGCGGGTCGCGGAAGGTCTCGACCACGGCCGCCATCTCGTCGAGGTCGCGGGTGTGCGGGATCCGCGAGCGCGACAGCAGCCGCAGCGACTCGGTCGTCGCCTGCCGCAGCACCGGCAACGTGACCAGGCCCATCGCCTGGTGGAAGCCGGGGGTCGTGATCATCCGGATCGCCGGCGTCACCTCGGGGCCGAGCCCGCCGGGCGAGACCAGGATCAACCGCTGGGTCCGGTCCGGGAACTGGTAGGCGAACTGCATCGCCACTCCCCCGCCGAGGCTGTGTCCGACCACGGTCACCCGGTCGATCCCCAGGACGGTCAGCAGGTCGCGCATGCCGTTGGCGTAGCCACCGACGCTGTAGTCGGCCCGGGGCTTGTCGGACTCGCCGTGGCCGAGCAGATCCGGCGCGATCACGGTGTACTTGCGGGCCAGCCGCTCGATCACCGGCGACCAGGTCGTGTGGTCGCAGCCGAGGCCGTGCAGCAGGAGCAGCACCGGCCCGTTCCCCGCCTTCACGTAGGCCCTGCGATGACCGTGAAGCGTGACGTACGAGACTTCGAAGGCGTCGCTCATGCCCAACCCCTTTCGAACACCGGCAGTGACTGAAGATTCAATCAGATGGTCCCGGGGTCTGTGACCCCGCTGCGTACGTCGGATTTCTCCGCCGTTCGCGGGTGCCTCGAAGGGCGGCATACCCGATTTTGTGGGGAAGCACTAATCTCATGACGTGTCGTCACGGGAGCGAGTCGCCGATCAGCTGCAGCGTTCGGTGGGCGCCATCAGCACCGCCGCGATGCAGCGCATGGACTCCGACCTGCCCTGGTTCGCCAAGCTCAGCGCGGAGGACCGGTCCTGGGTCGGGCTGATCGCGCAGTCCGGCATCAAGGCCTTCATCGCGTGGTACCGCGAGGGCAAGGACACCATCCCCGGATCCGGCCTGGCGGCGGACGTCTTCGGCGCCGCGCCCCGGGCCCTGACCGGGGTGATCAACCTGCAGCAGACCGTCGACCTGGTCCGGCTCGGCATCGAGGTCGTCGAGCTGAACATCGACAACTTCGTCGACCCCGAGGACGCGCCGCTCGTCCACGCCGCGATCCTGCGCTACGCGCGCGAGGTGGCCTTCGCGACCGCCCAGGTGCACGCCCGGGCCGCCGAGCTGCGCGGAGCGTGGGACGCCCGGCTCGAGGCGCTCGTGGTCGACTCGGTGCTCCGCTCGGAGACCGACGAGGCCGTGCTGTCCCGGGCCAGCGCGCTGGGTTGGGCCGAGCGCGAGGGTGTGGTCGTCGTACTCGGGATCGCGCCGCCCGAGCGGCTGGCCACCAACATCTTCAGCGACGTACGACGTGCCGCGCGGACCCACGGCCTCGACGCGCTCTGCGCCACCCAGGGTGACCGGATGGTCGCGGTGCTCGGCGGGGTCAAGGACCCGCTGAAGGCGGCGGGGGTCGTCGAGTCGCTCTTCGCGGACGGACCGGTGGTCACCGGCCCGCTGACCCCCGACCTGGCGCACGCCCATGTCTCGGCTCGCGCGGCCGTGTCCGCGCTGCGCGTCGCCCCTGCCTGGCCGGACCGTCCGCGACCGGTGAGCAGCGACGACCTGCTGCCCGAGCGCGCGCTGTTCGGCGACGGCCACGCCCGCCGGCAGCTGGTCGAGGAGGTCTACCAGCCGCTCGCCGAGTCGCGGGTGCTGCTCGACACCGTGAGCGCCTACTTCGACCACGGCACCTCCGTCGAAGCCACCGCGCGGGCCCTGTTCGTCCACCCGAACACCGTCCGCTACCGCCTGAAGGCGGCCGCCGAGCTCACCGGCCTGACGGCGACGCAGCCTCGCCATGCGTTTACCTACGCGATCGCTTTGGTACTCGGCCGTTTACACGATTTGTAAGAACCCAACAAAGTTTCGGACGAGAGATTCGTGCGAGCTGGACGCGATAGTGCGGCGGTTCACTTGGGACAGTAGACGGGTGCTCGTCATCGTCGCTCCCGGTCAAGGCGCCCAGTCGCCCGGATTCCTCACGCCCTGGCTCGAGGATCCGGTCTTCGCGAGCCGCCTCCACTGGCTCTCCGCCGTCACGGACCTCGACCTGGTCCACTACGGCACGGAGGCCGACGCGGACACGATCCGCGACACCGCCATCGCCCAGCCGCTGCTGGTCGGCTCGGCCCTCCTCGCGGCCCTCGAGCTTTTCCCGCACCCGGCCGACGCCTTCGGGCGGGTGAGCGCGGTCGCCGGTCACAGCGTCGGCGAGCTGGCCGCCGCGGCGGGTGCCCGGGCCATCTCAGCGGAACAGGCCATGGTCCTGGTCCGCGAGCGTGGCAAGGCGATGGCGCAGGCGGCCGCCGTGACAAGCACCAGCATGACCGCCGTACTCGGTGGTGACCGCGACGAGGTCCTCGCCGCCATCAGCGCGAACGGGCTCACCGCCGCCAACGACAACGGCCCCGGCCAGATCGTCGCCGCCGGCACCTTCGAGCAGCTGGAGGCGTTCGCCGCCCACCCGCCGGCCAAGGCGCGGCTGATCCCGCTCTCGGTGGCCGGGGCGTTCCACACCGAGCACATGAGCCCCGCCGTCGGCCACCTGGCCGCCCTGGCCAAGTCGGTGTCGACCCACGACCCCCGCACCCGGATCATCTCCAACCGCGACGGCAAGGTCATCCACGACGGCCAAGAGGTGCTCAAGCGCATCGTCACGCAGATCGGCAACCCGGTCCGCTGGGACCTCTGCATGGACACCATGCTCGACCTCGGCGTGACCGGACTCCTGGAGATGCCGCCGGCCGGCACGCTGACCGGCATCGCCAAGCGGGCCATGAAGGGCGTCGAGACCTTCGCGCTCAAGACCCCCGACCAGCTCGACGCCGCGCGCGCCTTCTGCGACAAGCACGGCGAGGCCTCGCCCGTCGAGCTGAATCCGACGTGGCGGATGGTCGTGTCACCCGCCAAGGGCACCTTCCGGCGCGACGAGTACGCCGCGGACGCCGACGTGCTCCCCGCCAATGCCGCCATCGGCGCCGTCGCGAGCCTGCGCGATGAGACCACCGTGACCACCGCGCACGGCGGTCACGTCGTAGAGTGGCTGGTCGAGGATGGCGACCTTGTCTCGCCCGGCCAACCGCTGGTCCGCCTTCACCCCTCTGGAGCCGCCTCATGATCACCCTGACCGGTGCCACGCACGCCGCCATCCTCGGGATCGGTAGCTACCGCGCCTCGCGCGTGATCCCCAACGCCGAGATCGTCGACGTGATCGACTCCAGCGACGAGTGGATCCAGCAGCGCTCCGGCATCAAGCAGCGCCGCTGGGCGACGCCCGAGGAGACGGTCCAGTTCATGGCCACCGAGTCGGGGCGGCGCGCCATCGAGCAGGCCGGCATCGACTCTCGGCAGATCGACTGCGTCATCGTCGCGACCGTCTCGCACATGCTGCAGACCCCGGCCGTGGCGCCTCTGGTGGCGACCGACCTGGGCACCGACAACGCGGCCGCCTTCGACATCTCTGCGGCGTGCGCGGGCTTCTGCCACGGCATCGCCCTCGCCTCCGACATGGTCCGCGCCGGCAGCGCGGGTCACGTGCTGGTCATCGGCGTGGAGCGACTCTCCGACATCACCGACGTCCAGGACCGCGGGACGGCGTTCATCTTCGCCGACGGTGCCGGTGCGGCCGTGGTCGGACCGTCCGAGACCGAGGGCATCGGCCCGGTGGTCTGGGGCTCCGACGGCGAGCAGTTCGACCTGATCCGGCAGAAGGAGGACTGGCGCGACGTCGTCGACGCCGAGCGTCCCGAGATGCCGCACCTGATCATGCAGGGCAACCCGGTGTTCCGGTGGGCTGTGTACGAGATGGCCAAGGTCGCCCAGCAGGCCCTCGACCGGGCAGGGCTCACCATCGACGACCTCGACGTCTTCGTCCCGCACCAGGCCAACATGCGCATCATCGACGCGATGGCGCGCTCGATGAAGCTGCCGGCTCGGGTCGCCGTAGCCCGTGACGTCGCCGAGCAGGGCAACTCCTCGGCCGCCTCGATCCCGCTGGCCCTGGACCAGATGATCAAGGACGGCGACGCGAAGTCCGGAGACACCGCACTGTTCGTCGCCTTCGGCGCCGGCCTGGCGTACGCCGCCCAGGTCGTCACCGTTCCCTAGACCTCGGCGCCCCGCCGGGCTCCGCAACCCCCAGAAGCACCTGCAATCACCAACCGAGAGGAACCACCGCAGATGGCCACCACCGAAGAGATTCGCACCGACCTCGCCGACATCGTCAACGAGATCGCCGGAATCGACACCGAGAGCGTGCAGCTCGACAAGTCGTTCGTCGACGACCTGGACGTCGACTCCCTGTCGATGGTCGAGGTCGTCGTCGCCGCCGAGGAGAAGTTCGGCGTATCCATCCCCGACGACCAGGTCAAGAACCTCAAGACGGTCGGCGACGCGGTGGCGTTCATCGAGTCCGCCCAGGGCTGACCCGCCAATCCCGCCGGCCGACCCAGCCAGCCACCCGGCCGGCCCTCGACCAACCGAAGGAAACCCATGTCTGCCAAGCGCGTACTCGTCACCGGTCTCGGCACCACCTCTCCGGTCGGCGGTGACACCACGTCCACCTGGGCCGCCCTGCTGGACGGCAAGTCCGGGGTGGCCGCCCTGACCCACGAGTGGGCCGCCCCACTCGGGACCAGGCTCGCCGCCGAGGTGGCGGTCGACCCGACCGAGGTGCTCGACCGGGTCAAGGCTCGCCGCCTCGACCGCTCGGCCCAGCTGGCCATGGTCGCCGCTCAGGAGGCATGGGCCGACAGCGGTCTGGAGGGTGCCGTCGATCCCGAGCGCCTCGGCGTGGCCATGGCGTCGGGCATCGGCGGCGTCCAGACGCTGCTCGCCAACTACGACGCGATGAACGAGAAGGGCCCGCGCCGGGTCTCGCCGCTGGCGATCCCGATGCTGATGCC
>Ga0137375_10004905_pt1 | contig 15931 bp, 15 predicted proteins | sample SagtaG_24_FD_104936 | JGI IMG/M metagenome (GOLD analysis project Ga0137375, IMG submission 104936) | Vadose zone soil microbial communities from Sagehorn Ranch, Mendocino, California, USA - Sage1_R_113_16 metaG | ecosystem: Environmental > Terrestrial > Soil > Vadose zone | place: USA...
AGAGGACGCTGGCACCGAGAGAAGGACGGCTATATTGATACGGGTGATCGTTACGGGAGCAACGGGGCGGATGGGGCACCGTGTGATCGACCTGGTGCATGCAGATCCAGCATTGACACTCGTTGGGGCGATAACGCATGCTGCGCACCCTGCCTTGGGGCGAGAGTCGGGGGAGGTGGCAGGTATTGGTCCTATCGGGGTCGTGTTAGAACATGCTTGCGCCAGGACACTGCCGCAGGCAGAGGTTATTATTGATTTTTCAGTGGCCGATGCTGCCCTTGCGTATGTACGTCTAGCAGTCGCACATCAGAAGGCCATGGTCATTGGTACGACGGGGTTTACAGCATCGCAGCATGAGGAAATCAGTCGCCTGAGCCAGAGTATACCGTGTTTTATCGCTCCCAATATGAGTGTGGGTGTCAATGTGATGTTTCAAGTGTTACGGCAGCTTGTGACCTTATTAGGACCTGGCTATGACATTGAAATCTTGGAGGCCCATCACCGGACCAAAGTCGATGCTCCTAGTGGGACAGCCTTGCGTATGGCGGCTATTATAGCAGAGGCGCATGGCAACCATCTGGATGACGTGGCTGTCTATGGACGCCGGGGAATGATTGGTCGACGTTCTGACACAGAGATTGGTATCCAAGTGGTTCGGGCCGGCGAGATCGTGGGGGAGCACACGGTGCTTTTTGGAGGTCCGGGTGAACGCCTGGAACTAGTCCATCGGTCCCAAAGCCGTGATACCTTTGCCAACGGAGCGTTACGAGCAGCGAAATGGGTCATACAGCAACCTTGTGGACTGTATAGCATGGAGGATCTCTTACGTCTGGCATAGGCACGCTTGGGACAAAGGGGAGTTGGTATGCCTTAACATGTCTCCTATAATTGCACAACCTGCAAGAGAGCAAAGTAAATCCTGCATACGGGTGCATCCTTGGACATGTATTCCATGTGGATGTGTCCTCGATGATCTCCATTCAGTAAGCCCGCAACTATAAGGAAGCCTGCAGCCATCAGGTCATTGCCATCGTCAAAGACGGTGTCCCTCACGTTCTAGCCATGCATGCTCTGAGGATATCTTGAGCCATCTAGAACGTAGAGCAATAATGTTTTTCCTCACCTATTGATGGAGAAAGTATGTTTCGCGAGAAGCTGAGGGGCTTTTTTGAAAAAACCCCTGTAATCCATTATATCAAACAGCATGAAACTGTTGTCATTGGTGATATCATCGTTGACGTCAAAAATATTATCCTTCGGCCTTATGCATGTGATGGCTCTCACTGTTTATCCATGAAGTCTTTGCCAAACCATTTAGAGGGATATGGATTTACGTTCTACAATGAGATGGCTGCTTATGGTGATTGTTGCCGTGGGCCCATTGTGTTTATTTCACAAGCAGAGCGCCAACACATTGCCGAGCACCTTGAGAAGATTATTCCGCATATGAGTCAGGAAGGACAGTTTATTGTCAAGGAACATCTTCATCACAGGGGGCCAGAGCATAAGCAGGAGGTGTTTGCTGAAAGTGCGCGAGTAACGTTAGGAGAGCAACAGGGCCAGGATCTCGATTTTGCGAAGATGCATACTATTTGGGGTGATCAGTGCATCTTTCGTACCTTGCACCATGATGGCCAGCGCGGTCAGGTACGGTGTGCTATTCACACGTATACAGTGCAAGTAGGCCTTTCCTACCTGGATATCAAGCCTGTGGACTGTTGGTTCTGGCCACTCGCGCTGGTACCTCTCTATACTGGACAATTTCTGCTTACGGTGCATACGGAAGAAACACGTCACTTTACCGAGGAGTCAGAAAATTATGTGAAGAAGCGTTGCCTCACAGAGCCGATCGCAGGGGCGTCTTATATCTATCAGAGTTTCTGCAAAGAACTGGTGCATGTATTCGGCCAAGAGTGGTTTGATGCTCTGGTAGCATGTGCGGCAGGCTATCATCAGCGCACAGCCCAATGAGGTGGCTGTGAAGATCGCCTTGGTGTATAACGGTATCACACGTGAGATGCTCCTGCAGGAACCCTTGGATCGGACGGCAGAATTCGATGGTCCGCAGACGGTGGCAACCTTGCGTGAGGCGATTGCCGTACATGGACATACGGTGACGTTGATTGAGGCAAATGCCGATGCCTACGAACGTCTGCGCACCAGTGGCGTTGATCTGGTGTTCAACGTTGCCGAAGGGACCCGCGGCGCGGACCGTGAGGCTCAGATTCCTGCTATGTTGGAAATGTTAGGCATGCCCTACACCGGCTCCGGGCCGTTATCTCTTGCTCTCTGTCTGCACAAGGGGAAAACGAAGGAAATTTTATCGTATCATAGTATCCCCACACCAGCCTTTCAGGTGCTGCGGTATCCTCACGAACCATTATCCGAGACGTTGGCGTTTCCGCTCATCGTTAAACTTCTCCACGAAGGGTCGAGTATGGGGTTGTCTTACGACTCTGTTGTCGAAACCCCAGAAGCGTTAATGGCCCAAGCAACATATATCATGCAGACCTATGCCCAACCAGTGTTAGTCGAACAGTTCGTTCAGGGGCGTGAGTTTACTGTGCCGATATTGGGAAATACACCCGCGTGGGCGCTACCAGTGATTGAGGTGCTGTTTCAAGGACCTCGTCACATTACGCTCTTTCAACCTGACGACGATGTCATCCGGATGTTGGCACGGATCCACCAACAGCGTCTGGCAACTCCTCTGACATTTCGGCTCAGTACTAACCAAGAGCGAGCGCTTGTGCGTACCGATAATGGTGGGGTGTTAGAGATCCCCGTTGCTTTAACCAGGTCGGTGTGTCCTGCCGATATCCCAGCGGCACTCGCCACGGCGCTCCAAGACACTGCCTTACGAGCCTTTGACGCTCTAGAGTGTCGTGATTGGTGTCGTGTTGATATGCGCGTAGGTGCAGATGGTATCCCGCAAGTGCTCGAACTGAACCCTATCGCTGGGCTTGCTCCCGCCTGTTGGTTTCCTCGCTCAGCGCAAGCTGTGGGTATGGATTATCCGACGCTTATGCGAACCATACTCGATATTGCTTGCCAACGATATGGTCTCTAAGCGTGTGCATTGGTTGCATGCCAAGCCTAAGACAGAAGGAGCCAGTCGCGTATGGAGATGACCGAGATCAAGAGGATCTATGCGTACTATTCGCGGGTCTATGATTTCATTTTTAAGCGGTGGTTCTTCCCACGCCAACGACACGCTATTCAATCACTGAAAATTGACCCAGGCCAGCATATTCTCGATGTGGGGGTCGGGACAGGATTCTCGCTACCACTCTATCCCCGACATGCACACGTCATTGGGGTGGACTTATCGAGTAAAATGCTCTGGGAAGCCCAGAAAAAAGTGCTCCACGAGAGGCTGAGGCATGTGGCCTTAATGGAGATGGATGCCTCCCACCTGGCCTTTCCGGATAGTACATTTGACGTTGTGATTGCTGCCTTTGTTATTAGCGTTGTGCCTGACCCTCTGCAAGTGCTCGCGGAAATCAAACGTGTCAGTAAACCGGAAGGACAAATTGTTATCATCAATCATTTTCAGAGCCAAAACAAGGTGATGGCCCAATTGGAAAAGTGGGTATCGCCCTTATGCACCAAAATTGGTTGGCGCTCTGATTTAGCGTTGGAATATTTAGTGCAGCACGCAGACCTCCACATAGATCGCAAGTATTCTCTCAACAAGCTCGACTTGTGGAAAGTGATCTACGCAACGAACAATAAGTAAAAGGAGTGCCCCTTTGCCTCATTATATACCGCAGCACTTCTTATATTTCTTCCCACTCCCACACGGACAGGGGGCATTACGACCAATTTTTGCTCCCTGGCGACGTACGGTTTTTACGGTAGTATCTTCAGTGTCTTCCTGCGCTTCGGAGAGCGTCCCTCGGTGTTCCGTGCTGTACTGCTCATGCCGGCGGGGACGTACTGTGAGTTCATTGTCCACGTGTGTCAGTTCGACCTTAAAAAGATAGGCCAGCGCTTCGGCTTTGATGCGCTCGGTCATACCAACAAACATCTCATATGCCTCGCGCTTGTATTCATTCAGAGGATTCTTCTGCCCGTAGCCACGTAGACCAATGCCCTCCTTCAGGTAGTCCATCGCTAAGAGGTGATCTTTCCAATGTTTATCGATGACTTGCAGCAGCACCCAGCGTTCGAGGGCCCGTTGTTGTTCTTCGCCGAGCACTTGCATTTTCGCGGCATAATGGGCTTTGAGGCGCGTGTGCAGATGGTCCAAGAACGCGCCGCGGTCGAAGTCAGCAACATTCTCCGGGGTGAGAGCTAGGTGGATGCCGTACTGGTGCAGCAGGGCGTCTGTCAAGCCCGCCAGATCCCAATCGTCTACGTAGGCGTCAGGAGGTACATAGGTAGTAAAGATGCCTTCGAGCGTCTCGGTATGCATCTCTTCTAGCAACGCTTGGATATCGTCAGACTCCAGTACGTCTCGTCGCTGGCTGTAGATCACCTCGCGCTGTTTGTTCATGACATCATCATACTCAAGGAGGTGTTTACGAATTTCAAAGTTGTGCGCTTCGACCTTGCGCTGTGCATTTTCGATGGCTTTGGTAATCATGGAGTGCTCAATCGGCTGGCCTTCTTCCATACCCAGCTTCGCCATGATGCCGGAGATACGGTCTGAGCCAAAAATGCGCAAGAGGTCATCTTCCAACGACAGGTAAAAGCGCGAGGAACCCGGGTCTCCCTGACGTCCGGCACGGCCACGGAGTTGATTATCAATGCGGCGCGCCTCGTGGCGTTCGGTGCCAAGAATATGTAGTCCTCCGCGTGCCACGACCTCCTCATGTTCAGCTGTGCACTGGGCGTGCGCTTTCTGGAGCTGCACCGGATAGTCTGGGTCAGCACTCCCAAGCTTGCACGCCTGACGGGCCAGGAATTCAGGATTGCCGCCTAACAGGATGTCAGTCCCCCGCCCGGCCATATTGGTGGAAATCGTCACAGCCCCTTTCCGTCCGGCCTGCGCCACAATCTCGGCTTCGCGTTCATGCTGCTTGGCGTTGAGGACGTTGTGGGGAATCCCCTGGCGTTTGAGCATTGTGCTAAGGAGTTCCGATTTTTCAATGGAAATGGTCCCTACTAGGACAGGGCGACTCTGCTTATGCAACTCTCGGATCTCTTCGACCACAGCCTGAAATTTCTCCCGCTCTGTCCGGTATACCACATCAGCGTACTCCGTCCGGATCAGGGAGCGATTGGTAGGAATCACCATCACTTCCAGATTATAGATCGCGTGAAATTCGGTTGCCTCAGTATCAGCAGTGCCAGTCATACCCCCGAGTTTGCTGTACATACGGAAATAATTCTGGAAGGTAATCGAGGCTAAGGTCTGGTTCTCGTTGGCAACCTTGAGGTGTTCCTTCGCCTCGAGCGCCTGATGCAAGCCTTCACTGTAACGCCGCCCGGGCATTAAACGGCCCGTAAATTCATCGACAATGATTACCTCTCCCTCCTTCACCACATAGTCCACATCTTTTTTAAATAATGTGTGGGCTTTGAGGGCCTGGGTCAGATGGTGGAGGGTTTCGATATGCATAGGGTCGTAGAGGTTGTCAACGGCGAGCAACCGCTCGGCTTTGGCAACGCCTTCCTCCGTTAGTGCTACAGAGCGCATTTTCTCGTCGATAGTGTAATTGCTCTCCTGCCGCAAACGGGGTATGATACGATCCGCCTGATAGTATTTATCCGTCGATTCTTCTGCTGGCCCAGAGATAATCAACGGTGTGCGGGCCTCATCGATGAGAATACTGTCGACCTCATCTACGATAGCGTAATGGAGGGAGCGTTGCACAAACTCAGCACGGCCAAACTTCATATTGTCACGGAGATAATCGAAGCCAAACTCGTTGTTGGTCCCATATGTCACGTCGGCTTGATAGGCCAGGCGTCTTGACGTGTCATCCATATCGTGTTGGATGATCCCTACAGACAGTCCAAGTGCCTGGTAGACTGGCCCCATCCACTCGGCGTCGCGCCTGGCCAGATAATCGTTGACCGTGACCACATGGACCCCTTGTCCGACGAGACTGTTAAGGTAGACTGGCAGCGTTGCGACCAGGGTTTTTCCTTCGCCGGTTTTCATCTCCGCTATCTTCCCCTCATGGAGGACGACACCACCAATGAGCTGGACGTCGAAATGTCGCATGTTGAGCAGACGTCTTGACACCTCACGCACGACGGCAAAGGCTTCGGGAAGGAGACTGTCGAGGGGGGCTCCTTGGGTAAGACGCTCTCGAAAAAGCGCCGTTTGGGTCCGTAGCTCATCGAGTGAGAGGTGGGTAAGCGCAGATTCACGCTGATTGATGTCGTTAATGAGCGGTTGTATACGTTTCAATTCTCGGTCATTTTTGCTGCCAAACACCTTCCGCAGTAGTGTTCCGACCATGGTGATATATCTCCTGCCTGGTAAGGGCTGAGGGACAAGAACGTATACTAGAGGCCGTGAGCTTCCTAGAGACACCTCACGAGCGTCAGAAGCGCAGAGTTATAAATAGTGGCAATCTCCTGGTGTATGAGATGTCTCCTACATGGTACCAGAGTGCTCAAGGGACAGCCAAGTCAAAACTGGCTAGATTGCTATCCTCACGTCACTATTTGACCTCCATCGTCGGCTTTTATATACTCGACTCCACAAGAGCGAGCAAGCGTGGAAGTCACGAGTGTGATAAATATGCGAGTGCCATCAAACTCTATTGCGGATAACACACAGACGCGGCGTGTATTAACATCATTTTGGCCGATAGCGGTGCGGGATTTCGCTGGATGTGACTTTTCGTATGCCGACTTGCGAGGTGTGCAGTTAGCCGGTTGTCAGGTGCAGGGGGGAAACTTCCGCGGGGCGAATCTGCGAGGTGCCAACTTGCGAGGGGCTGATGCCCGTGGAACTGTGTTTGATTTCGCTGATTTGACTGCAGCCGATTGTACTGAAGCCCTGATGCAGGGAGCACGCTTACGGCAAGCCAGATTGGATTATGCCTCTTTGCGTCACGTGTTGTTGCTGAGTGCACATCTTGAACATGCCTCACTCCATGCAACAGACTTCACAGGCGCAAATTGTGAGTGGGCCTGGGTCGATGGGCTGGACTTTCAGAGAGCTATCGTCTCGTGTGCACTCTTTTTGAACGTGCGCGGCCTTTCTGACGTAGAACAACGTATTATCGAGGCGCGAGGAGGATTTACTGGTACACGCCCCATGATGCTTGGACGCGAGCTGTATGAAGGCCCACAGTGAGGCACAGCGCCCTCGCCCGCATGGCAAGAGAGGACGGTCATGACGCCGGTAGCCATCGTTGGAATCGGTGAGAGTCGTGTGGGGCGGCTGCGTGGCCTGAGTGCACTCCGTTTGACCCTCGAAGCGGCACGTGCCGCTATCCAGGATGCCGGAGTCACCGGATCAGCTATTGACGGAGTGCTGACGCGCAACCTCGATATGGATGTGACCTATATGCACAGTCAGCTTGTGGCGAAGCATCTGGGTCTGAAGCCTCGTTTTACTACGGATATGAACCTCGGTGGAGCGACGGCTATTGCGATGTTGGAACAAGCTGCTTTGTTGATCACTACTGGGATGTGCCGACTCGTCTTGTGTGCCTATGGTGAGAATCGTCGTACCAGCTGGGCCGTAGCCCGTCACGGGCGTATCAAAATGGGTAATGAAGATTTTGAAGAGTGCTATGGCCTTACCTGGGGGATGGGGCCGCATGCATTAGCTGCGCAGCGCCATATGTACATGTTTGGCACGACAAGCCGGCAATTGGGGATGATCGCCGTAGCGCAACGGCGCTACGCTAGTCAGAACCCCAATGCTGATTTGCGCACACCCCTCAGTCTTGAGGAATACGAACGCTCGCCGTTGCTGATTGCCCCTCTGCGCAAGTATGACCTTGCCTATCTCTTTGACGGCGGCGCTGCTATCGTGGTTGCTGCGCTGCCGTGGGCACGCGATCATACCGCACGTCCAGTCCCGATTGTGGGGCTTGGTCAAGCCCACTCGGGAGAGCATATTGGCTACTGTGCGAACATGGTCACGGCTATCACAACACCCGCTCGGCAATCAGGAGAGGAGGCGTTCCGGTCAGCGGATATAGGACCCCAGGATATTGATGTGGCCTTGTTGTATGATGACACGACTTATGGTGTACTCGTACAACTTGAGGATTATGGGTTTTGTCCAAAAGGAGAAGGAGGGGGCTTTGTCGAGGCAGGTCATCTTGGTCCAGAGGGTGCCCTGCCAGTGAACTCCCACGGGGGCAATTTATCCCAGGCTCATCTCGATGGTATGTCACATATTGTCGAAGCAGTACACCAATTGCGTGGCATCGCCGGACTCTGTCAGGTGCCGGGAGCTGCTGTTGCTTTGGTAAGCGGTTTTGGTGGGGTGTTTGCAACAAGTGCGACAGTAATTCTCGCGACCATTGATTGCTAAGGTGAGAAATTGACGAGGGAGAGTACGCACATGGAGATGTGGAAATGTCACACCAGAGGGCAGCAGCTACCCATCCCTGACGAGGATTCTCAGATATTTTGGGAAGGATGTCGCCGTCGGCGTTTGCTCATTCAACAATGTGATAGTTGTGGTGCTTTCCGTTTTCCGCCCAGCCCCCTCTGCCAGGTGTGTCTTGGATCGCTGACAACATGGCAAGAGGACCCTGGGCAGGGGGAAATCGTGACGTTTTGCGTCTACCATACAGAGATCGCTGGCCCAGCGTGGCGGCCGTATCTCCCTTATACGGTTGTCGTGGTACAGCTTTGGTATAGTGGAATCAAAATGCTCAGTAATCTCGTCTGTGATGATTTTTTGTTGGTACATATAGGTCTCAAAGTGCGGGTTGGTTTTGAAGCGGTGAATGAACGGTTTGCCCTCCCGAAGTTTTTCCCCTTATAAGAGACTCATGTGGTGTAGTGACATAGGAGGCCCCTGTGTTGGCAAGCATAGGAGGGGGATGGGGCCAGTATGAGGGCGCTTGACAAAGCTATAGGCGCCCAGTATATTAACTGTGAATTTCAACAAGGCCAGAGTTTATAGGGTGTTAGAGGGTAGGAAGAGGGGATTTTGCCTTGTCCATGAGTACCGTAGCACGGTTCCTAAGTTAAGGTTCCCGCTAGACATGGCCAGATGCAGGAAGGCAGGAACGCCCAGCCCTCCCTACGGTGTGCCTAGGGAACTTCCTGGACGTAAGGAGAGAACGATGTTGGAAATGAAAGTCCGCGGGCTTACTCTAGATCCGCTTTCCAATATGGCTCTGGTGATTTTGCGCGACTTAGAGGGAAATAGGGCCTTACCTATCTGGGTTGGTATCCCTGAGGCGAATGCCATTGCCTTGGAAATCGAACAGGTTCCCACTCCTCGCCCCATGACCCATGACCTCATTAAGAATGTCCTTGAAGGTATTAACGCTTCTGTGACACGTGTCGTCGTGAATGACTTGCGCGATAGTACGTTCTACGCGACGATCTCTTTGTCACTCCAGGGCAAAGAGTTTCATATTGATTCCCGGCCAAGTGATGCCATTGCCGTTGCCCTACGTGTCAAGGCGCCCATTTATGTCACGCTCGATGTGATAGAACGTGCTGGGAGTATTGAGGCTGGTATGCAAAATGTGGCGGAAGAGCCTGATAGACTGAAAGAATGGCTCGACAATATCAAGCCCGAGGATTTTGGGAAATTGTGATGCCGCATCAAGAGAAGGTGTAGTTGAGGGGGAGTGTATCTTTGTCCTCCCGCAGGTGCCTAGCCTTTCAAACATATCCTGTCTCAGTGCAGTACATCCGCTCTTATTAGTATGTTATGCTGAATGTATGAGGTTGCATAGTGAAGGAGAGGTTGTTTCATGGCCAGAGCGACAAATGCCTCCGTGGGAGAAGAGAACGTAACGAGGCGGCGCTTGCTCAGTTTTGTGGGATGGAGTAGTTTTGCTACCTTTTTTGGTGGCATTACGTTGGCATCGCTACGCTTTTTCTTCCCGCGGATCCTGTATGAACCCCTGCAGGAGTTTGTTGCAGGCAAGCCAGAGGATTATCAGGTGGGTGAGGTAAGCACTCGCATGCTGAATGAGCAACGGGTATGGGTGGTGCGCAACGAGCAAGGGATCTATACTCTTGTCGCTATCTGCACACATTTGGGTTGTACCCCTATATGGCATCCCACTGAGGATCGTATTAAGTGCCCGTGTCATGGGAGCAATTTTTTGCGAGATGGACAAAACGTGGCGGGTCCTGCTCCTCAACCTCTGTTCCGAGCTGCTATTTCGCTTGATGTTACTGGGAAGATCGTGGTTGATAAGGGGCGCAAGGAAAACCGTCCCGGTAACCGTGACCAGCCACCTTTCTTCCTCCCCTTGAAGGCTTAAAAGACACGCTCCTTATAATGAAGCAAGATCGTTGAGAGGCAATATCTGCCTGAGAATCGCCAAGCGTGAGGAAGGGCTATGGCAAATTTAAGTCTCAAGACGCTGCAAGATGCGGTGGTAGAAAGTCAAATCTGGAAGTCAATATTTCGTCATGGTTATACCATGAATCGACGTAATCGACTTCTCGCCGTTACCAATAATGTCTTCTATCATATTCTTCCAACGAAAATTACCAAATACGGTATGCGTATGCGTTTCCATTGGGGCGCTGGTATAATCACTTTTTATTTATTTCTTGTTTTGACGTTCACTGGTGTCTTGCTGATGTTTTACTATGTTCCAATAGTTCCTCGCGCTTATTATGATATGAAAGATCTGCAAAATGTCGTGCCCTTCGGTAACATACTGCGTAACATGCACCGTTATGGAGCGCATGCTATGGTCTTTATGGTGATGGTGCATATGGCACGTACTTTTTATACTGCTTCTTACAAACCCCCCCGCGAATTTAACTGGGTAGTGGGAGTAATCCTGCTGACGTTGACATTCTTACTCAGTTTTAGTGGTTATCTGCTCCCCTGGGACCAGTTGGCGATATGGGCTGTGACAGTTGGCTCGAACATGGCGCGGGCCACCCCTTTGCTTGGCCATGAAGGTCCGTTTGCCAATCTCATTGGGATGAAGATTAACAACGATATCCGCTTTGCCTTACTAGGCGGTACGACTGTAGGATCTGCTACGTTGTTGCGTTTTTATGTGTTGCACTGCATTGCCTTCCCTATTGCGTTGACGGCTCTGATCGCCGTGCATTTCTGGCGCGTACGCCGGGATGGCTATTCGGGAGATGTGCAGACGAAAGCGTAGTTGAACATCTTGTAAGGTGTAGATACGATCATCATTACTGGTGCATGAGTGAGGAGCGTTACGAACATGGCCACTACTGATAAAACGAGAGAGGCGCGACAGACGGCGCGGCAAGCACGGCGAGTGCCAACGGCTGGAGCAGACCAGTATGAACTGACGTGGCCGTATTTCATGTACACTATTGTTCTATGCTTTCTCCTGTGCACTGCTGTCCTATGGGTGTGGTCCACGCTTATACCGGCCCCTCTTGAACCGCTGGCTGATCCTAATAAAACGCCAAATCCCTCAAAAGCTCCCTGGTATTTCGTCGGTTTGCAAGAACTCCTTGTCTACTTCGATCCCTGGATTGCCGGTGTGGTATTACCAAGCCTCATTCTCGTTGGCTTAATGGCAATTCCATACATTGATAAGAGCCCACATGGCATTGGCGAGTACAATTACAAGGATCGACAGTTTGCCGTATGGGTGTTTTCGCTGGGAACAGCTTTGTGGTTCGTGCTGATCATTATCGGCTACTTCTTCCGTGGTCCGAGTTGGCAGTGGTATTGGCCCTGGGAAAATTGGGAATTCCATAAGGAATCTCATGTTATTACTCATAGTTGGAATAGCGTCGAAGGGATCGTGTTTCTCGCTTGCTATGTTGCTGTCGGTCTGGGATTACCAATCGTTTTGCCCCATGTCATAGGTTCCAAAGTTCCTGCGGGCTCATGGCTCAAACGCCTGTGTGATGGGCTCCAGGCCTTTTACGAACGGCGTGGGCCAACGATCTATACCATTGAGATGCTCCTGCTGTTGGGGATGATTGGTATACCGATCAAGATGATTTTGCGTCTATTCTTTAATGTCAAATATATCCTCACCATTCCAGCTATCCAGCTGAATATCTGAGCATTGTCTCATAAATATCCCTGAGCGAAAGTAGGGCTTGGGTCTGCGATCAACGACAGGTCGTGCGCGGGAAAGGAATGCCTCATGGCAGAAAAGGAGGTCAAGCTTTTCAGCAACAATTTTATGGCTGCTGCTTTCGCTTTGGCCAATTTGGCGTTAGTACTTTTACTTATGTGGACAATGACTACAGAATACGCTCCAGAGTGGAAGAAGTACCAACGTGAGTATTATCGGCTGTGGGCGGCGAAGCTCACAGAGGCTGATCTCAAGAGTGATCCTGATCTTAAGCAGAAACTACTGTCCAAACCGCTTGAGGTGAAGCAGGTTTGGGACGCTAAGTTAGGAATCACTGATCGCTGCACGACTTGCCACATGGGTGTCGAAAATCCAAAAATGACGGATGCTCCGCAACCCTATAAAACTCATCCGGATATCAAGCCACACTCTTTTAGTCAGATAGGTTGTACAGTATGCCATGAAGGTCAAGGGACGGCGACCACGAAGCATGCTGCTCATGTTATGGAAGATCTTGAAGGACGCTTTGGGCCTCTTAATGAACAAGAGATGGGCTGGAGTCGTCCTATGTTGCCATTGGCCTATGTGCAGGCGTCTTGTAACAAGTGCCATAATGTGATGGAAGCGCCGATTCCTGGTGCCGAGCACCTCAATGCCGGTTGGCAAGTGGTCCAAGAAAAGGGCTGTAGGACATGTCACTACATCGTAGATAGTGGGGCCAAGCAAGCTCCTGAACTGAGTATGGTTGGTACGAAGTTTTATAATGAATCCGGATATTCTGATGCTTTTCATGATGTACGCTTTGGTTATTTGAAAGAATCTGTACGTTGTCCACAGGCTAACCTGGGTGAGGAAGAAGCAAAAAAATGTAAGGCCACTCTGCATCCTGCTTCTGACATGGGTAATGATAAAACTCTCTCTGGAGCGGAATTGGTCAAGAAATACCCCTGTGGAAATTGTCATAGCTTTGATACGCCGAATACAGTGCTTGGCCCAAGCCTCTATGATGTTGGCAAACGGAGAGATGAAGCATATATCCGTTCTAAGATCCTTGATCCTGATAAAATAGTTGTAGAGGGATTTCCTAAGGGGGTCATGAAAGCTACACTATCGGGTAGTGGGTTCTACAATGATCTTGGTAAAAGTCCTGCTATCCTTGACAATTTAGTTAATTATCTTGCCGGTCTGAAGGGAGGGAACGGTGGTAAGGAGGGGGCTCAGGCTGCTCCAGCTGTGGTGTTCATGCCTAACTTTAATCTCAATGACGAAGAATTGCAAAGTGTTGTAACCTTTCTCTTAGGTCTGCAGGAGCAGGGTGCCCCATGGCCTAAAAAGTCATTTGCCCAAAAAGCCGCAGCCAATAGCCAGACAGCTCCAGCAGAGGGAGTAAGTACGTGGGTTGGTAAAAGCGGTGAGGAACTTGTAAAGCTCGCAGGATGTATCGCCTGCCATAAATTTGATGGACCAGAAAGCCTGGTCGGTCCAAGCTTGTGGGATATTGGGGGGAGACAGGATAAAGAGTATATCCGTGAAGCCATCCTTGATCCTGACAAGGTGATAGTCCCTGGATATCCGGCAGGCGTAATGAAGGCAACATTGACTGGAACCGGTTTCTATCAGAAGATCCCCCTAGAAGGGTTAGAGCGGATTGTCGATTATCTCGTTGGTTTGAAAGGCAAGCCCTAGAGAACAGCTCCTACGTGGAGGAAGACACTCCCGTAGGGGTTGAGTTTTGGCTTGACAGAGAAAACAGTGCACATGGATAATGTACGCCATGTCTGCCCATGAACCATTCATTCATTTGTAGAGGGGACGCTGATTATGGCTGATGTGAATCTTGCACATGTTGCAGCAGGTTTTGGTGCTGGGCTCGTGACTATTGGAGCAGGGTATGGTATTGGTCATATTGCCAGCGCTGCTATGGAAGGGAGCGCAAGAAATCCGCAGGCTTCTGGTGAAATACGGATTTCCATGATTATTTCGTGTGCGCTTATCGAAGGTGTTGCACTTTTTGGTACAGTCGTTTGTCTCCTTTTAGCTGTAAAGTAAGTGTGCTGTTATGCTGTTAAATATCGAACCCGGTTTGATAATCTGGACCGTTATTACGTTCGTTATTTTATTGATCGTCTTGCGCAAAATGGCCTGGGGACCTATCCTGACTGCCCTAGAGCAGCGTGAGCATACTATACGGAGTGCGCTCGAAGAGGTACAGCAGGCGCGCCAGGAAACGGAGCAGCTCTTGGCACAGCGTCAGCAGATGCAGGCTGATGCTAACCGAGAGGTAGCACGTCTCCTCGAACAGGGACGAGAAGAAGCAGAGCGTCTGCGTGTTTCTATGACAGAGCAAGCGAGGGAAGAGGCACAACGGTTGATTGAAACTGCTCGCCGTGAAATTGTACGCGAAAGACAGCTTGCAATGCAGGAGTTGAAAAACACTGCGGCTGACTTAGCCCTCGCAGCAGCTGGGCGCCTACTAAATACTGCAATGACTGGTGAGGATCACCGTCGTCTTGTCACCGAGTTCCTCGATCATTTCCCCGAGCGTGTTGAGGGATAAGTAAGCTCACCGATTTACTTGAGTATGTAGGGGTGCTTGCGCTGTTCCTACGTGATCACAATACTGCCCTGCCAAACGGTATGGCACAGCCAGGCCAGCAGGTTGCGGCTGCGCAGACAGGCTGTGCGGTAGGGCTTGCTGTGCCCCCAGTTCTGTGCGCTCTGGTCGCCCTGGGTCTTGAGCACGTTGGTGGGTGCGTTGGCCATCTTCCAGTGCCCACGCCCCGCTGGCGCCCCCTCCGCTCTGCTCTCCGCTGTCAACGTAGGAGGGGTGATACAGCTGGGGTTAGAGCGTGGCTCGCCCGGCTTCGCCTAGAGCACGGGGATCGCCACCCCAGTGCCCGACCAGGCGGCTCTGCCACCTCACCACAAGACAGCGTGGAGCGTGCGCGTGAGGGTTACGGCCAGGCAGCTGCCATGCTGGCTCCCCTGGCCTGCCAAAAGGCCACGCGCGCATAGCGGCGGGCCTGGGGCGGCGGGCTGGCAGCCCAGGAGGACATAGTACCCGTTGTGCAGAGCCCACGCCCCCAGAGGCTGGGGGCTCGAGAGCTCCGCGCCAAGGCCAGGGCCCCCCGAGGGGGCCAGAGCCGCAGCGTGTTTGCCCAGCCCGCGTTGGCCCGCTGCCCGTGCGCCGTCCAGCGTGTCAGGACTGCCTGGCGGCATGTGGTCCGCGGGCGGGCAGGCGTTCACCTCGGCGCGCCCTGGGCCGACGCTCCCGGGTGCGCTGGCTGCGTGGTCATCCAGCGGTGGGCCAGCGGCGGTTGGATGGGGGAGTTCCTGGTGGCAAGGCCTGGGGGTGGAGGACGAGGACTGGGGGCCATCCATGGCGATCAACCGTGGGGCGTTGAGGCCCCGACAGTTGGCCAACGCCCCACGGTGGTCGAGGCCCTCCTAGACCTCCACCCCCATATGCGCTAGGATAAGCATGGGCTTCTCGTGATAACATGCCGCTATGCGGCAATTGCCATACTCTCTTGTTTGCTTGCATCGCAGCGAGAGAGTACGTCGAGCGGGGAAGTCACCTAAGGCGGGACACTTTGGTGTCGGTCTTGTACGCTGAGGAGCTGCATGCGACCAAGAGTGCAGGCGCCCTTCAGAGGACAGATCGCCAGGGGATTTTGGACCCAAAGCGTGCTGATTTGCAAGCGTCTGTCTGAGAACGCCAACCAGCGTATCCGACCACTGGCCCGTCAGACGGGAATGTCTCAGAGCCGTGTGCATCGTCTCAC
>Ga0137375_10004922_pt1 | contig 15907 bp, 9 predicted proteins | sample SagtaG_24_FD_104936 | JGI IMG/M metagenome (GOLD analysis project Ga0137375, IMG submission 104936) | Vadose zone soil microbial communities from Sagehorn Ranch, Mendocino, California, USA - Sage1_R_113_16 metaG | ecosystem: Environmental > Terrestrial > Soil > Vadose zone | place: USA...
AAACACGGGATGCGTCATGAGCTGGTCCATTCGCCTTTCATGCGCGAGCGCCATCGCTCTGCGAGCTGCGGGGCACAACGCAACGCCCGTGGGGTGCACGATGAAAGAGGTTTCGTCCACGACGCGCGTGTTGATGGCGGTGATCACCACGGAGTCGGCGAGGATCGGGCGCAACTCCTCCATCAGGTCGAGCGCGAGCGCCGGGCGTCCGAAGCGTGGTCGATGATAAAAGCCGAGGAGAGGATCGAGACCGGCACTGCCGAGTGCCACTGTGACGTCGCGCGTCAGCATCGCATACGCAAACGACAAGAGGGCATTGATCGGGTCCTTCGGCGGACGACGATTGCGCCCGTTCATATCGAAGGTCCCAATGGCTGAATCGCGAAGCAGCCCCGTGAATGCAGAAAAGTACGTGCGCGCTGCAGAGCCTTCGATCCCGAGGAGAGACTCCGCGCTCTCGGTTTCGGAAGCCTTCCGAGCGAGCTGCTCGAGCTCAAAAAGCACCACCGGCAAAGGATCGGCGTGGTTGCGGCGGAGCATGGTGCGGCAGTTTCGAACCTTTGCCTCCACGAAGGCGCGCGCGAGCCGAAGCTTGATGGCGGGATCGTTGACAGCGCGGTATTGCGCCAATCGAAGATCGACATTGTTGGTGTCGCTCCCGGCTGCCCTCCCGTATAGCCATCCCCCGCTCGAAAGAAAGCTGACTGCAACCCCGCGCTCAAAAAGGCGTCGCATTGCCTGCGTGCTGATTTGGACGTTGCCGAAAAGCGATACGTGGGACGTGTTCGGCAGACGCGCCTTCGTGGTCGACTCCTTTCCGCGCACCACCAGCTCTTCACCGTCGATACCGACGCGTGCGCCCGCTTCCATTACGTAGAGGGGCAGGCGGTCGTCACGCGCTGTATGCAGCATTCGCAAGGGTTTTGCGCGTGCAACATCTTGTTCTCGTTTCAGGAGATTCGTTTCATCGGGAAGACAAATCCCGACGAGGGAACACCCGTTGCACTTCGGGCTATCTTCCAGCGGCGGCGGCATTTCAGTGCTCGATGCCAACTCACGAACACGGTTGACGGTAGCGCGAACGACGTCGAGCAAGCTGTCGTCGATCACGATGGGCACACGCTTCTTCGATCCGGCAAAGTAAATTTCGGCCGAATCGCACCTGTACCCGTGCTCGCGCAAGAGAAGCACGTGCGCCCCGAGCTGCGCTCGCTCCGGAAGGTAGGCACCTTCGGGAAGATCGGGGGCGCGCCCTCGCTTGTACTCGATCGGGACGACGACTCCATCGGAGGTTGCCTCGACGACGTCGATTTTCGCAGTCAACCCGAGGCGCTCGGAAGAGAGCCAAACGGATCGCGCCACGTAGGGGCGGTCGGGAACCTCCTCCTGAGGCTTTGGCTCAGGCAGTGTTCCACCTGGCGTGTCGGCGCGCGTGTGCACGGTGCGTCCCTCGAGCGTGTAGGCATTGTCGGCGAATTCCTTCTGTGCCCACTCGAGGAACATCAGGCGCTCGCAGTAGAGCGCCTCGTTGATCATTCGCGCTGGAACGAGCTCGAGCGGCGCGGCGGGCAATGCGAGCGCGCGAGCGCGAAGGAGCTCTGCGTCCTTGGGCAGGTTCTCCGCAGTGTCGCTCATGAGAGTCCCAGCGTGGCAGTCGCTCGCGGGTGCGCCTTGGACCTATCGGTATTGCGGTAGGCCTCAGGGCGGAAGGCTCGACAGGTCACATGCTCCTGATCGTGGTACCTTTGTGCTCGATGGCGGATCCTGCGCGGCGAAACGCGACCTACGACGACCTCTTGCGCGTGCCCGACGAGCTCGTCGCCGAGATCGTCGGAGGCGAGCTGATTACCTCGCCCCGCCCGGGAGCCGCGCACGGCGTCGCCGCTTCTGCGACAGGAGGCAGCCTGGTCCCTCCATTCCAGTTCGGCGAGGGCGGCCCGGGTGGGTGGTGGATCCTTCCGGAGCCGGAGCTCCACGTTGGCGATGATGTCCTCGTCTCGGACTTTGCAGGGTGGCGGCGCGAACGCATGCCATCGGTGCCCAGCGGACCCTACATGAGCCAGGCACCCAACTGGGTCTGCGAGATCCTCTCCCCATCCACGGCGCGCCTCGATCGTGTCCGAAAGCTGCCGATATACGCCAACTGGAAGGTGAGCCATGCTTGGCTCATCGATCCGGAAGCGCGCACCTTGGAAGTTTTTCGATTGGAGACACGTCATTGGTTGCTCCTCGGTGCTCATGCCGATGCTTCGCGGGTGCGGGCCGAACCCTTCGATGAGGTGGAGATTGATTTGTTCAGATTGTGGGGCGAAAAATAGCGCGCGTTTCGGGCTTGGCATGAGGACTCTCGCCTCAGACGAGCGCAAGGTAGACCGAGCCCAGCCCACGACTCCTTCCACTCGACGGGGTGGTTTTCGTCGTTCACAGCGCCCGCTCGTGCGATCACACGCCTCCTCGCTGCGAGCGTACGCGTGATCCGACGATAGCGGCGGGTCGCCCTTGGACGGGTTGGAAGAGCCCTCCACCAAGGTAGCGCGTCTTGCCGAGCAAGAGCGGCCCATGCACCGAAACGCGGAAGGTCAGCTCGACGCGAGCGACGATTCCGATGCGCGCCACGCCACGAACGCTAGTGACGCGAATCTCTTCAGGCCGTGGGAGCTTGCGACGGTCGCACTCGCGCCGGACATCGACGATGACCGCTTCCTCGGCCGACGTGCGCTTTGCATGTCGGGTGACGACGTAGTCCGAGACCGACCGGAAAACACGTGACCAACAGAGCAGCGGATCGCTCGGCGAGAGCGGGGACGCCCGCAGCGACAGCACGCCCGCGCTCCCTGCACGCAGCTCCGTGAAGCCCTCGAGCGCACGTTCGAGCGTTTCGAAGTGTGACGCCGCCCAGCGAATCGGCTGATGCCACCCATCGAGGACGTGCGGCGGGACGATGAGCAGACGTGAGCGTGGCACATCGACCGAGAACGCGAGATGCGTCGATCGATTGGGCTTCAACGGCTCACCACCGCGTGCGTGCCCATGGAAATACGACGGCAGCTCGTTCTCACCCCGAGCTCCGAGAATCGCCTGCGCTCGCACCATCACCGCGCGTCGAAGCGCACGCGCGAGCACCGTCGTGTCGATATCCGCGCGGAGCCCACCCTCGACATCGAGCGCGAACACGCCGCGCTCGATCTTCGGGGCCATCACACCGAGGCCGAGGAAGCGCCCGTCCCCCAGAACGAGCGGGCCTCGGATCTCGCGCTCGAACTCGACCTCGACGTGCCAGAGCGCATCCTTGGCAAAGCGCGTTCGCTCCGCAAAGCGCTCCGCCCGCGTGCCGTGGGCGTCGAACGGCTCTCGCTGAACGTGAGCACGGGCGAGCGCAGCCTCGATCCCCGCGTGTCGGAGCGCTTGAGCAACGGCGTGCCGCGCCGCTCGTTCTTCCGCCTCGCGCTCCGTAGCCGACTTGGGCTTTTCGCGCTGACGCTTCGGTTCGATGCGCCGACGTGACGCCGACCCGAGCGCGATCGGTGTGACCGATCTCCATGTTCGCGACGTCGCTCGGTACCGCCCGACCATCTCGTCCGCGGTTGCGGCCGCCAGCGTCGTGCCTTCGATCTCTCCCGTCTGAGGATCGAAGAACGAACGCCCCGAGAGCGCCCAGAGAACATCGTCCTCAGCGAGCGGTCCCGGAGGGACCTGAACGAGCACGCGTCGAATCGATTGATCCGCGTGCTCGTGCCCGATGGACGGAAGCGGAATGAAACGAACGCGCTCCTCGATCGGCCCCGCGTTCGCGCCGTCCCCCCTGCGACCTACGAGGACCCGCTCGATATCGGCCTTGCGAGCGGGCAATGCGCTCGACAGTGCGGCGACCGCCGTGTCGCGAACGTGCTCGATGAGCGATGTCGCGCGCCACGTCGCCCACGGCGACGACCTGGCGGGCTCGGACTCGCTCCGCAGCTCGAAGAGATGGAACGTCGGCGTTCCGTCGTAGCGGACCATCGCGAAGTGCGCCTTCGGCGGCTGCACGAAGTTCGTCGACCGCCCGTCCGCATTCGGACGAAGGCGGATGAGCGCCGCGTTGAAGCGCCGAACGATGCTCACGAAGCTGCTCGTCGTCGGCACCGCCAGCTCGTTCGATCCTTCGCCCGACGTCGGGCGGTGGATGGTCCCGCGATGCACTCGCAAGCGCGCCGCGAGCTGTTCATCGTCGAGCAGCTCGCCCACGGACCAGGCGGGATCGACGCCTCGCCCGAGCTGATAGAGCCCGTCCGCGAGCGAGGTCAGCTCGTGGCCGCCCCCCTCCGGGAGCGGCCACGCATAGAGAAACTGTGCCTCGCCCTCCAAGAGGTGCGGCTGCACCGTCTTCTTGGTGCGCACCTCGGCGACGCGATCCGGATCGCCGCCGACGGCGTCGAGATCGTTGTTCGGGACGAACAGCGACACGCGCTGCCCGCGTCGTGCCGCAGGCGCCGCGATCACCGGCGGCGCGAGACGCTCGAGCAGCGTCAGAGCGCGCGCCGCATCGTCCGGGACGTGACGTCCGTGTGCAGCTCCTGCCACGAGCGCTTGGAACACACGCGCGGGCGCGGGCGGCCACTCGTCCGCACCGTGATAGCGCCGGTCGTGCAGGTGAACCGTTAGCGCGAAGTGGCGAGCCATGGCGCTACTTCTTCGCCTTGCCGGCCTTCTTCGCGGCCGCCTTCTCACCCTTGTCGCCGGTCTTGAGATCCTCCTTCGCGAGCTTCGGATCGAACTTCACCACGCGATCCGCCCCAACGCCGAACTTGGTTGCCGCTTCGGCCGCGAACGATCGAACTGCCTCAGCGTCCAGCGCAACGTCCGACCGCTCGCCCGCGCGCGTGACCTCGACCCAAGACGTCTTTGCGCTCGCTTTCGGTACGAGGAGGCATCCCGCACGAAGGAAGGCATCTAGCGGCTCGGTCGCCGCCACCAAGCTGAGACCAAGGATGTAGCGACGAAGCTCCTCGGTCGCCTTACCGCCACGAAGACGACGAACAGCCACGAGGTTGATCGTTACGTCGCGCACGATCGGACCGCGCGCGACGACGCCGCCATGGGCCCCGGTCGCAGGAACCGCGACGAAGCCGCGCTTGGCGAGCGGAGTCTTCGGATCGCCCTCTTGCTTGGCCTTCTCCTCTTCCGAGAACACGTCGAGCGCGGCGTAGTCGATCGCGGGGAAGTACTGCGCCGACCTGGTCAGCGGATCGACGTCCCATGCACGAATTACCGACTGAACGAGGCGCGGTAGCTTCGCCTGCGTGTCACGTGAGTCCCACACACCGAACACGAGGGACGTCGGAGCGAGCTTTGCGATCGCGCTGGCGTCGCCTGTATCGAGGAACGCTGCGAATGCCGATCGGGCATCATCCTTGAGCTCGGACGAGCGAATGATGGCGTCGCCGAGTCGGTGCCCGGCTCGAAGGATCGACACACGCCGGTCCTCAGCGATTTCGATCTCGATCTGCGGAACGAGCTTTGCCAGCTCGTTGTCTCCAGCTTCCGATTTCTCGAAGATCGGTTCGATGCGGTTCGCTTGCGAGCCGACACTGTCGACCGTCGCGACCTGCGTCCCGTCGCCGAGCTTGTCGATGTTGTAGCCGACGTCCGCATACGTCGGCGGGAAGAACACGCCGCCCTCGCCCTCGACGGGCTCAAGCTGTTGCTTCCAGACCAGCGCCACGGGGCCTGTGGGCGAGAGCCAGCGATCCGCTTGTTCCTTCAAACTCGTGCTCATGACTCCTGTCCTTCCGTGACTTGGGTGATCGCGCGGGCCTGCCCTTCCTTGCCAGGCCAGCTCAGGGACATGTGAAAGCGGCGCGTCTCGAACGGCGTCGCCGATGCGCCGAGGGCGGCGCGCAAGAACGAAAGCGGCAGCCAAACCACCTCGCGCGAAGTGCCGATAACTCCGTATCGATACTGAAGGTCGTACCTTGTGCCGACCATGCGGGGACGTGCGTGCGTCAGGCCGATCGCGCCGAGCAGCTCCACGAGGGGATAGCCCACGGCTTGAACGGCGCCGCCATGCGCGTTCAATGAGAAGCCCGCATCGATCGGCACATAGTCGCGCCGCCAATCGAGGCGGAAGCTACTGCTCTGCGGCACGGCGAGCGCGAACGGATCGTTGACCGAAGCGACAGCGCCACCACGAACGAGCTCGAGCGCGTCGCGCGTGAGCGCAGCGCCGGGATAGCCACCCGCGCCCGCCCAGAACTTCACGTTGTCGCGAACGGTGTCCGCCCAGTGGTCGATGCGAAGCTTGCCTTCGCTCGTGCGGAGCACTGTCACGAGCGTCGCCGGTGACTCCGGATCGGCCGACGAGTACGGCGCTCCCTTCGGAAGCTCATCTGGTTTGTCGCCCCAGCTCTTGTTCCAGGCGGCAATGTTGGTGCTTCCATGCGGCGCCTCCGCGATCACGGTCGCCCGCGACAGGAAGCGAAGCACGCGCTCGATCGGATTGTCGTCACCGCTTGCACGGAGGCGGAACCGAGCCGCATCGCGGTTCGACCAATCGAAGCAGCCCTCTGCATCGCGCAGCAGCACATCGGCCGCCTCGGCGAAGCCGATGCACGCAAAGACCTGGCCAGGATTGAGCAGATCGACCGGGATGGATGCCTCAGCCACGTTCGACTCCGCGCTCGTCGTTCTCTCGAGACGCGGCTTGATCGGCCGCGCGAAGCAACGTCTCCCACCAAGCGAGCCCCCAAGGTCCCCAGCGCTTTTCGAGTCGCGCGAAGCGCAGCGCGATCGCCCGAGCTCGTTCGACGAGCGCGCTCGGCGGCGCATCGTCACAGCCGTCGGTGCGCAAGATCGGTCGCGCGAAGCCATGGTGCGCAGCGATCAGGTGCAGCACGAGATCGCGATCCTCGGGCGACAGCGCTGCAACGCGCGAATCGCGCTCAGCGTAAGGCAGTGAGCCGAGCTCGTGCCGATAGCCCGCGAGGATCGACTGGAGGGGACGGCTCGTCGTCTTGCCGAGCGGACGCTTTTCCTCCGGCGCGCGGAACGCGCGCTGCCAGCGTTCAGCCTTCTTTCCTTCGTCATGAAGCACGGCCGCGAGGGCGATGAGATCGACGTGCTCCGGTCGGAGTCCAGCTCGCTGTCCGATCCGTCGCGCATGATGCTCCGCGAACGCCTCATGCTCATCGAGACGTTGCTCTCGCCCCGTCGAACGACCGTCCGCCGTCGTGGACTGTTGCTGCGGGTCTGTCTCGACGACGAGCCAAGCGACAGCCTCACCGTCGTTGTTCGTCCGCGAGACGAACGTGTCCTCGACACGCCAATCCTCGCCGTTCGCGAGCGCTTCGGAATTCTCGACCTCGCGCACGCGGAACGAGAGTTGGAGTTTCTCGCTCACGTCGGTGGCCTTGTCCCTCTTCGGATCGAGCAAGCCGTTCTCGTCGAGGCCCCCGAGCCGGATATCGACGACGATCGTCCCGCCCGCGATGTCACCGAAGAGCTTGTCACGCGTTTTCTTGTCGAGCGCATCGAGCTCCCCGAGCGTGCAGCCTCGAGGGCTGTCATCGAGCACGAACATCACGATGTCGTCGGGCTTGAGCAGCGGTCGCTCGCCCGCCGTCTCTGCATCATCCTGCTCCGCGTCGTCGTGCTTAGGCGCGCGGCGCACCTCGTCATAGGCCTTCGCGGCCTGCCTCACCCGCTTGCCGAGCCAGTCGAGCACGGTCGTGCTCTCGATCTCAAGAGTCTCCGCCGTCTCCACCGGAGCGGCCTCGAAGAACGCCTCGGCGTCCGCCGTCTTCGGCAGCCACGTGCGCCACACGACGGCCGTCTGAGGTTCTTCCTCGACCCATCCGCTGAGCCACGGCCGAACGCTCGGTCGCCCGGTGTGCCCTTCGAGCGACGTCATGGACCACGACTCGACGACGGAGCGAGTGAGCCCGGGGTGGAGAGGCGCCGGCGTCGAGCCCTCCTCGATCCACCGCGCCTTGTCCTCGTCCTTCTTTTGCTCGGTGAGGGCGCGAGGGCTCGCGTCATGCGCTCCGTCCGACGACGGAAGGCTGCGGACGGCGCGCTGGGTCGCCTCCTTTCTCCTCCATCGGTCGATTCGCCAGCGCTCGTCCTCCTTCAGCTTCTTGGGCGGCTTGTCGCTGCTCTCCGCACCGTCGTCCTCGTCGTCTTCGTCATCTGCGTCGCCCTCGCATTCGCGCTGCTGCTCCCGGAGCTTCTCGTCCTTTACCAGCGCTTCCTTCGTCTTGTCATCGAGCAAGGTCGGCACGATCCAGACATCGGCTTCGCCCTCGCCGCGGCGGTTCACGCGGCCGAGCCGCTGCACCATGCGTTCCCACTCGACGAGATCGAGCACCGCATGATCGGCGTCGAGATCCACACCAACCTCGCCCGCGCTCGTTGCGATGACGAAGACCGCTTTCTCAGGCTTGTTCTTCGATCCGGCGATCACGCCAAGCTCGATGAGCCTCTTCGCAGCCTCTTCGCGCTCGGCCACACGCCGTCCGCCGACGAACAGCTCCGTCTCAATCGCGACCTTCGAAGATGCGCCATCCCCTTTGGCCAGCTTCTCGATCGCTTCGTTGACCTCCTGCGCGGTCTTGCGACTGTCTACGAAGACGATCACGCGCGAGGCGTGCTTTCCGTTATCCGTGAGCTCCCACGCCTTGCTCGCGAGCGCCTCCGCTAGCCCATTGGCCTCGACCGCCGGTGCGATACGAACGTGCTTCGTTGCATCGAGGCGACGCTTCACGACCTCATGTTTCCGATCGGCGTCGTCGAGCTGGAACGTGCTCCCTGCGCGGCGCCCGGTCGCCGACAGCGACAGCACCTGATTCAGAGGCACGACCTCGCGCACCCTCGGCTGAGGCCTGAGCGACTCGTTCTGCGCGGCCACTCGCACCATCGCCTCGAAGGCAGGTACGAGGTGTGCCTCGTCGAGCACGATCAACGCATCGACCCCGAGTAGGGAGGCGTGATACGGCCGCATCTTCCGCGAACAGCGGTAGCCCTCGAACAAGAGCCGTGAGCCGATCATGTCGACCGTGCCAACTACGATGGCTGGTGCACCTGGATCTTCGAGCCACTCCCGGTTGTCGACGTGCTGGCCGCGAAGCGTCGAGATCGGCAAGGATCGCGTGAGCCCGAGCGCCTCCTTGAGCTCGGGTGTCTCGTCGACGACCTTCTTGATCCGCTCGGCTTCGTCGGTTGCCTGATCGACGACCGCGCGGCGATCGACGACGTACACGAGGCGCCGCGGCACCTTCGCCCCGGCAGCGCGCGCCGCCGTCCAGATGGCGATCACCGACGTCTTCCCGAGCCCGGTCGGGATGTCGAGCGCGTCGGGGATGGAGCCCTTCGCGAAGTGCTCCGCGAGGAGACGCTCCTGCCACGGGAACGACGTCTGACCCTTATCGAGGCCGAGCGCGCAACGCAGCCACTCCTCGCTACGATCTCCAACGGCGTTGGTGGGCCTCGCGGGGTGGCTATTAGCGCTCACGACCGCCCCCTGTTGTCCTTGGCGGTCCTGCTCTTCGTGGCCGGCCGCTCGTCGCCCTCCGCAGCGCCCGCGCGCACCCACTCGTCGACCTCGGACAGCTTGAACTTCCAGATGCGACCGATCTTGTGGGCCGGCAGATCGAGTCATCCCGCAGCGACCGCTGCCAGGCGTGAGGCTGAAACCCCGTGAATTGTTCGAACGACTGCGAATCGCTCATCACCCCTCCACCATGCAGCGACCTTCGGTCGCTAATCTCTCGCTCGAATACGCGCGACAGAACGGGCGTCCAGTGGTTTGGCGCGGTCGGTACCCAAAGCTCCTCTTGCGAGGGCATGCACGGCGCGCTCAAGTTCCGGCGTTTCGCAATTGGCGGAGGCCCCAAGCCCCACGACGAATCGCGCGACAACCTCGAGTCCTGATGCGCTCGCGATCACCCGAAGCGATCCATCGCCTGAAGGCTCGGCGTTCATGCCCTCGGGCAAATTTCGGACAACCCATCGAGCAGCATCGGCTTGAACAGTGAAAACGACGGTACCTTCTTTGTTGTTGAACCAACCATCCACGCTCTTACGGGCGCGACGCTCGACTTCGGCCGAATCGGACTCGAGGAATCGCTCGTTGGAATCGAGGTGCGCGGCTTGGATGTCGCCGACGCGAAACGCCCGAAGCTCGCCCGAGCGGTGACACACGGCGAGGAAGCGCGACGGTGGGCCCGGCATGACGCGCGCGACCGACGCAACTCGCCAATCGGCTTCGCCGCGCCGCACGCTGAGATACTTCATGCGAAGAGGCTGCCGTTTCGCCACGGCGTCTTCGACGAGCGGCAGAAATTCGCTCTCCTCGATCGATAGCGCCGGTGGATGGACTCGAGAGGTATCGGGCAGTCTGGCGTCTCGCTGCAGCAGCATTGCGATCACGCGATTGCGATCCGCGCTGCGCGGCGCACGGCCCAGAAGACGTACGAGGGCGGCAACTTCAGGTCCCTTCAAGATTACGCCGGCTGGGTGCCAGTCTCGTGGGAGGTGCCAAAAAACATCGGGACGGTCCTCGGTGTTGTCGAGGGGGAGCAAGCGAGAAAGCTCGAGCAAATGTTTTCGAAGAGCAGGCACCGTGATGCCGATGCGACGCGCGAGCTCCGCCTGGCGCCATCGCCGGCGTTCGATGAAGGCGTGCAAAATGTCGATCGTTGTCTCTACCCCGCTCCGCCGCCCCATAAGAGCACAACCATATCGAAAGGGCAGGGCGAGACCAAGAGGAAAGGGGCACAGTCGACGCCTCGCCGACAGCCGAGGCAATTGCGCCCTCGTCTGCTTCGTGGGTGAGCCAACCACAATTCACGAGAACGAACTCGTGCGAGCGTGCTCGTTGATCTCCGCCGCGCTTTCGCCGACGATGGGCCCCCCCGTGTCCACGTCCCGAAAGTCTGCTGCCCGCAAGCCTGTCGCTCTCGATCTCTCGGAGTGGGTCGCTCGCGCTCGGCATACGCTTCATGAGCAGGGGTTCATCAAAGTCGCGGCTCTCGGCCCGAGGCCCCTCCGTTCCGCCATCATCGGTCAGCTGCGCGCAGACGGATTCGAAGCCTCCAAATCCACGGTCCGTCGCCCCCTCGCAGAGCAACTGCGGGACGCTCTGAAGAACGGAACCTTCATCCCGTTGAAAACAGCCCACACGTTTCTCGTCGGTGGAACGGCGCTTGAAGCCAAGAAGGCCGCGCTCGATCTGGTGCGGAAAGGTCAAGCCCATCTGGTATTGCGCACGAAATCCGAAACGCTGGTCCCGCCGACGGCCGACGTCGTCGATCGCGAAGAGGTCCGGTCCGCGCGCGTGGTGCTCGCAGCCTTGCTCAAGCGGCTTCAGCCTCTCGCCAAACCGACGTCGCAAGCGACGCTTCTTCGAAGCGATCTGCAGGCGCTTCTGGACGAGGTCCCATCGACGAAACCTCCCCATCGAGGAGCATCCACGCGCGGCATCGGATCGGCACCGAAACCAGCTCCAGCATCGAGCGATGAGCGGCTCCGGCACTTGTTCGCTGCCATCGAGGCGACGCGCGATGAAAGGCTCGGCCTTTCGTTCGTGCCGAATGTCGTTCGACGGCTCGCGCCCGACATGGACGTCGAGACGACGCACGCTCTCTTGCTCGACGCGAGTCGCCGAGAGCTGCTCGAGCTTCGGCCGGAGAGCGGGCTTGGGCGGCTCAGCCAGCAAGACCTTCGCGACTGCCCACCGGGACCGCAAGGAACGCGTCTTTCGTGGGCGAGACGGCTCTGACCAGGAGGTGACCGATGACGGCTTGGTTTCTCGAAGCGGTGCACGCGAATCCCTGGGGCGTCGACTTCGTCGATTTGCCGACGCTCAACGCGTCCGCGAGCGACGCGATCGAGACGGCAATACGAAATGTCCGCGAGGTTGCCAGGACGAAACCTGCGGCGCTCCGATCGGCGTGCCTCACGGTGCTCGGGCCCGCTGGCGCGGGTAAAACGCACTTGTTCGGCCGGCTCCGTGCGCGACTCGGACCACGCGCGGTGTTCGTCCACATACGACCGCTCGTCGGCACCGAGATGACGCCGCGCTTCGTGCTTCATGAAATCGTACGCCAACTCGGCTTCGTGAGCGGCGATGTCCGTCAGGTCGATGCGCTTGTCGGCTCGCTGCTCGCGCACGCGATGGGGAGCTCCGCCGGCTTTCCACGCTTTTTCGTCGAGGACACCGCCCATCTTGACCCAACTGCGCGCGCCGAGAGGCTCGAACAGATGCTCAGCCAATTGTTGGATAGGTGGCAAGAGCTCGACGAGAGCTACCTGCGTCGCCTGCTTGCGGTACCCTTCCAGAAAAGCCCCACTGATCGCGCCGTCCTCGCGTGGCTGTCGGGTCGCGAGCTCGACGCCGTGCAGCTCGAGCGCGCAGGAGCAACGGCCGCACTCGGCGAGGAGATCGTCGTGCCGGCGCTGAAGAGCCTTGCCTCCGCAGCGTCAGTGGGTGCGCCCATCGTCGTGGTCTTCGATCAGCTGGAGAATCTCATCGATCGAGACCTCGAAAGCTCCCGCCTCTTCGCGTATGCCCAGTTGACCACCGATCTGGTCGACGCCGTTCATGGCCTGGTGATCGTCCAGATGGCCCTCGATACCGAATGGGATCGAAGCATCGAACCGTCGTTCAACCTCGCACAACGTTCTCGGCTCGGGATGCAGCGCCATCTGCTCGGATTGCCGACTCCCAAGGAAAGAGAGGACCTGCTCAGGTTGTGGGTGGATCGCCTGCCGGACAAACCGCAACGTTTCCCCTGGCCCTTCGGCGAACGTCGTCTCGGTGTGTTGTGCGGCGAAGCAGGGATGACCCCTCGCATGCTGCTCATCGCGCTTCGTCAAGCCGTGGACGAAGGGCCGGCTGCCTCGGAGGCTGGCGATGGCGAATCGGAGCCGGAGTCCGTGGCGGACGTGACGGAAGAGGCGGATCGGACGAACGACGCCCTCGGCGCAACATGGAACGAGTACCTCGCAAATGCGCGCGAGTTGCTCGATGAAGTCGCGGACCAGAAGCGGTGTCTGGATCCTTGGCGGCTCACGGACGGCATTCTTTCCATGCTTCGCTTCGTTCCAGCTCTCAAGGCGGTGGACGTCCGGGCTTCGCGTCCTGCCCAGGTTCGAATTGCGAGGGGTTCCAAGGAGGTTCATGTCTCGTTGCTTCATCAGCCTCATCACAAATCTATTGGCGCGACGTTGACGAAACTGATCGAGGTTGCGCGAAGCCACGAGGTCGTGGTGGTCCGAGAGCGAGCGCAAGAATTCCCTCCCACCTGGAACGATACGCTCGCGCGCCGCAGCGCTCTGCTCAGACATCAGAATGCGCGATGGCTCTCTCTCGAACGCGGGGACGCGGCACGGCTTCTGGCGCTCGACGAAATGTTGAAGGCTGCGCGCTCGCGAGACGTTACGGATCACGCGGGCCGCACATTGGAGGAAGAGGACGTGAGTGCTTGGGTGCACGCATCCCTCGACGTGGGTAGCTGGACACTTTCGCAAGCGCTGCGAGGCGAGCGGACGGTTCAGGATGCCGCGGAAACCAGCGGCGCGGCGGCGCCGGCCGCCGTGCGGCAGACTTCGGGCCTGGTTCTTTCTGCGCTCACGCGCCTTCGTCTGTTATCGCTCGAACGTCTCGTTCGCGAGATCGTGCGCGTTGAACGCTCCGCCACGCGCGCTTCGATCTTGTCCGAGCTCGCGTCACTCGCGCACCGCGTCCGCTGGGTGGGCAAGAGCATCGTTTACCTGCGGGAGGACTCATGAGCGTTCGCCTATCCGTCACCGAGGTTCGCAACGCGCTTCGATGCCCTCGTTTGTTCACGCTCGGGAGGTTGCGTGGTCGCGCCGTCGGGTTTCCCGTCGGCTCCTCCTTGCTCGGCGCGACGTTCCATCGTGTCGTCGACGCGTTTGCTCGCGAAGTCGAATCCCCGCCGGCCTACTTCGCCGCGCTGGCCGCCGGCTGCGCTCGAGACGACGTTGAGGCTGGTTTGGCGCGTTGGCTACTCGATCGCGTCGCGCAGGAGCTGGAGCTCGACCCCGCGTACGGATCCATACCGGGCGAGGTCGACGATCTCGCCGAGGCGTTGCGCGAGTTGGCCCGACATCTCGCCGGCCGTTTGGTTTCATTCGAGGGTGCGCCGCACCATGCACTGCCGAAGCTCGTCCGGAGTGGCGAAAGGCCACTCGAAACCCAGCTTGGCACCGATGGCCCCCTCGTTCACGGCAGACTCGACGCGCTTTTCGGAGATCCTCGCGGATCGCTCGATGTCGTCGAATACAAGCTGACTGACGAAGCCAACGATGCGCTCGATCGGGCGCAGGTCGCACTCTACCGCGAGCTGTTACGAGCGTCAGACGAGACGGAGGCGCGGCCCGTAGTTCTTCGGTTTACGCCGACGCTCCGCGAGACGTCGATGTCAGGGAGCGAGGCCGACGCTCTCGTCGAAGGAGCGTTGAAGCCGCTGCTCCATGGAATGGCACGGTGGCTTGCTGAACCTGAGCGAGCACCGGCTACCGAAAGGCGCGATTTGTGCCCGGCTTGCCCGCTCGCGGCGGAGTGCATCGAGACCTATGGTGATCGGCTACCCGCACGCGACGATCCTCCAGCATCCGCTGCCCGCCCGCGCCCCGGCGCAGAAGGACGCCTTCAGCACGCGGCCTCTGTCGCGCGGATGGCGGCCAATGCGGATGATGCTGCTGGGCACGCGGACGCAGAGCGCCTCCGAGACGCCATCCTCGCCGAGCTCAAGAGGCAAGGCATTCAGGCGGTCTCACCCCGAGCGCCCATCGTCGGACCCACGCTCTACATCATCGAGATTACTCGACCACGTGGCCCGGTTCGTCAGCTCGACGCAGCCGCGGACGACGTTCGACACCGTTTGGCTGCGGCAAGCGACGTCGACCTGGAGTATCGCAAAGAGGGCGGCCGCCGAACGTTCGTGGCGAGGCGGTCCAAACCAAAGAGCGTACTGCTCGGTCCTCTGCTGGAGCGCAAAAGGGAGTGGCTGTCGGCCAGACCGGGGCGCTTCGTTCTGGGCCAGACGCCCCACGGCGAGATCGTATGCTGCGATTTCGCCGACGCGAGTACCCCGCACCTGCTCGTAGGCGGCCAGGCGGGAAGCGGAAAGTCGTACCTGCTGCGAGGCATCGTGGCGAGCCTTGTGCACTGCCATGGTCCGGACCGAATTCGATTTACGCTCATCGACCCCAAACGGGTCACATTCAACACAGCCGCCTTCGAAAGCGCAGTGGGAGCGCATCTCGACGGCCCGATTGTCTACGACGCGGAGCGAGCGTTGCCCGCAGTCGAGCAGCTCATCGAAGTGATGGAGGAGCGCTACGCGTGCTTCGAGCGTGCTCGCGTAAGCGACCTCGATGAATACAACCAGCAGGCAGACCCAGGCGAGCGCCTCGAGCGCAGAATCCTCGTGATCGACGAGTTCCAAGATCTGACGGTCGACAAGTCGACGGCGGGCCGGTTCTTCGACGGCATCAAACGCCTCGGGGCGAAGGCGAGGGCTTCCGGAGTGCATCTCGTCTTGGCGACGCAGCGCCCCGACGCGACCACCGTTCCGCCGATCATCAAGGCCAATCTCGGCGGCAAGGTGGCGCTCAAGGTGTCGTCTCAGACGAACTCACGGATCATCCTTGATCAGGGTGGCGCGGAGAGCTTGCTCGGAAAAGGCGACATGCTGGCGGATTTGGGGCACGGCATCGTTCGAGCCCAGGCTGCGATCGTAGAAGGCTGAGCCGTCCGCCATGCATCCTTCGCCCCTTCTCTGAACCGAGCTGACCGACGACGCGAGCCCAGCACAATCAGTAGATCGCGCGAAGGTAAGCGTCGAAGAGAAGGGGGCAGAGGCTTTTCATGCGTCGTCGAACCGCGACGCGCTCGTTGTGGGATCGC